>JAABUZ0100000839.1_pt1 | contig 67098 bp, 58 predicted proteins | sample 5562091 | NCBI WGS metagenome assembly JAABUZ01 (sample SAMN12813069, study PRJNA571459) | rock metagenome | isolation source: Antarctica rocks | place: Antarctica: Victoria Land, Linnaeus Terrace sud | collected 2015-12-21 | reverse complement strand
CCTACGCCCTCACTGGGAGGTCGAATCGGACGGCCCATTTCATGGTGACAAGACCGTCTCGGGCAGGAATCGCGAGAAACCAGAAGTTATGTGAGATCGTAATTAAAACCTGCTCGACTCTTCAGCGCATTTATGTGACGACGCAAATGTGATTGCGGGAACAGCCGGAAGGTCCGGTTCCTTTACCAGACAGTGCACCTCAGCAAGGCCACAAAGCTTGTTGCCATTATGCCAGTTTTCGACTTCGCATGCGTTGCTGCCAGAACGTTCGTGGCCCCTGAGACACCATCGTGCCAGTACGAGCGCCGGCAACAAGAATTGAGCTATCGGGCCTCATGTCGGGATGCGAAAGGGACGCAGGGTCCATACTCTTGCGTCCGCTGGCATGGAACCCATAGGGCTGGCATAGTAACTACATGGATTCTGTTGTTTGGCACGGTCGAGGCGCCCTGGTCGCGCGAACACTGCGGGGGGCATGGCGAACCACTCCACCGCTCCTCGCTATTTCCGAAGCCGAACTAACGTCGATTGCTCCCACGATGCTTGCTTCGGGAGCCGGTCCGCTGCTCTGGTGGCGAATGCGGGATTCTCCTTTCGCTGATCTACGAGCCATGCGCGAACTACACGACGCGTACCGGCTGCAGGTGCTGCACTGCGCAGTTCGCGAGCGCGAACTCCAGCAAGTGGTTGAACTGCTACAGGCCGCTGGCGTGGAGCCGGTCCTCTGCAAAGGGTGGGCGGCCGCCAGATTGTATCCCGACATGGCGATGCGCCCCTGGGGCGACATTGATGTTGTTGTTAAGCCTGAACAGGTACCGCGTGCTCGGTCCGCCCTGGACAAGGTTGGGTTGGAAAGAGGCGGAGCCGTCGATTTTCAGGAGAGCGGCACCCTGGCACTGTACCGAGCCGACGTGCAGACCATGTACGACCGAGCTTGCACGGTCCCGATGGGCAACATAGCCGTCAAGGTATTATCGCCGGAAGACCATCTGTCAATGCTGTGTGTGCACTTCCTGGGCCATGGCGGGTGGCGGCCGATCTGGCTCTGCGATATTGCCGCTGCCATGGAGAGCCTCTCAAGTTCTTTTAGTTGGCAGACCTGCCTGGGAGAGGACCAGCGGCGTGCCGACTGGATTCTTTGCGCCCTTTCGCTCGCCCACGAAATACTGGGTGCGCAACTTCTGGCACCGCCATCTCATCTTCTCCCGCCGATGGCTCTGCCCCGGTGGCTGGTGCCGGCGGTGCTCAAGGAGTGGGATGTTCCCTACCAGCCTATAAGTTACGGAGCCAGCGGTTTCACTGCTCCGATGGCATCCTATTGGCGAAGACCACTGGATGTCTGGTCGGCTCTTAGAGAACGTTGGCCAAATCCCCTTACAGCTACGCTCCGGCTGGAAGGGCCCATAAACGACCTTCCCCGGCTACCGTTTCAGATTGCGTACGCGGCGCTTCGCGTCAAGCAATTTCTGATTTCCAACCGCAATCCCGTTTAAGAGCTTCCTGATCCGCGGACAACCCGCCGCCGAGTGTCGCGGCGCTTCCAGGCGTTGAGCCAGGAGAGGGAAGGCTGGGCCGCCAAGCTTCCGAGTCAATGTGACCGCGACACCGGCGCCCATCCCTACCAGAAACCAGCTGACGACGACATCGATAATGTAATGAGAATGATACAGTACCAGTGCCCAGCCACAAATCACCGCGGCACTCATAAACGGTATGGCGCGTCGAGGACACACCAAAACCACCCAGCTCACGGCGAGCGCCGCCAGCAGCGCATGGTGAGAGGGAAAACTGTTCGAGGCACTTGAACCAGCCTGGTAGACAACACCCGGCTCGTTGCGCGAGGCGGGAGGCGAATAGATGGCCGCGTGTGCCACGAGAAACAGGCTGGTGCTCACGGAAAACGTCACAGCAGCCCGCCTTAACCAGCGATACGCTGTTTCTCGTGGCTCCGTCCATAGCTCGCCGATGACGACGACCACCGCCATGGCGGTCATCCAGAAAACCAGGTCGCTCGCTACAAAGCCGAGAACCGGTGAGGGTAGAAACTTCCAGAAGACGAGATTATCGACCAGCTGGCGCAGGGCATGGCCGAGCATTCAGTACGTCACGGAGAAGGTAGCAACAGCCATACAGTGTGGGCGCACGTCGTGGTGGAAACCAATCACTTCAAAAGCAAACCCTGTTGTGGCGATCAGAGAGGCAGCGCTCATCCGGTATTCTGCAGCCCTGCCGCGATCCCCGTCACACTCCGATCAATGATGGTGCGCAACAGGTCACCCCGTCCGCCCTCCGACTCGGACTCGGCTCGCAGCTCTCGGATGGCTCGCACCTGTACATAGCTCAGCGGATCGACGTAGGGATTCCGCAACTCGATCGAGCGCTGCAACAACGGCCATGAATCAAGCAATCGAGCCTGTCCCACCACCTGGTTGATGGCCCGATGCGTTCGTACGAACTCGTCGTGCAAAGCGCTGCCGAAACGCCGGCGCAGGTTCTCGTCGGGCACCAGCGCGGCGTATAGCTGCGCCACGCGCAGATCGGCCTTTCCCAGGGAGATCTGCGCCGCATCCAGCAGGGCACGGAAGAAGGGCCAGCGGACATACATGTCGTGGAGGTCGGCCAGCTGACCGGAGAGAATCGCCCCCTCCAGCGCCGATCCGAGTCCGTACCATCCTGGTACACCATACCGCGTCTGCGTCCAGGAGAAGACCCAGGGAATCGCTCTCAAATCCTCCAGCTTCAGCTCCCCGCTGCGCCGCTTGGCCGGTCGTGAGGCGATGCGGAGGCGCATGATCGATCGCAAGGGAGTGCCCTCCTCAAAAAATCGCAAGAACGCGGGATCGTCAGAGACTATGCCCCGATAGGCACGGGCTGCCTCGGTGGACAGCACGTTCACTGCCTCCTCCCAGGCCGATAGCTGCGGAAGTACCGTCTGGTGCGGTGAACTGACCCGAAGAACGGCGTTTACTACCTGCTCGAGGTGGCGATACGCGATTCCTGGATTGGCATAGCGCGTAAACAGCACCTCGCCCTGCTCGGTCACCTTCAGCCGGCCGTTGACTGTCCCTGCCGGCTGACCCAGGATTGCGCGGTGCAGTGGCCCTCCGCCCCGGCCGACCGCACCACCACGACCATGAAAAAAGGTCAGGCGGATACCGGCTCCTCGGGCTACTCCGGTCACTTCCTGCTGTGCTCGATAGAGGCGCCAACCGGATGTCACGTACCCGGCATCTTTGTTGCTGTCGGAGTACCCCAGCATAACTTCCTGCCCATCTGATTGCAGGCGGAGGTGCTGCCGATACGCTTCGCAGGCAAAAAGCTGATTCATGATATGCGGCGCCTTCGCCAGGTCTGCTTCTGTCTCAAAGAGCGGCGCCACTCGCAAGGTCGACCGGCCGGCCGGCAGATCGCAGAGTCCGCACAGGGAGGCCAGATAGAGAACGGCCACAATGTCCGAGGGAGACTGTGCGAAGCTCACGATGTAGGTATTAATCGCTTCCTCACCCATCTCTCGCTGCATACGCATAATCACGTCGAATACGCACAGTGTCTGGCGCGTGGCCTCCGACAGTCCCTCCCACTTCACGTGTTGAGCATGATCCAGGGCAGCCGATAGCAACGCCATTTTGTCGACCTCATCCAGCATCGAGAAGGTCCGGCCCTCGCGGCCTGTGGGCAAAAGCTCGTCCAGAGCCTCAAGATGGCGATCACGGTGTTGACGAACGTCCAGACGAGCCAGATGGAATCCGAAAGCATCGACCTGCCAGATAAGATCTTGCAATCCATCGTTCGCCAGACGCGCGCCGCCGTTGGCACGCAGGCTCCCGGCCAGGACAGCCAGATCGGTCGCCAGGTGCTCGGCTGATGCGTACGCCGGCTGTCGCGTTCCACCTCTCGATTCCGGCTCCAGCCCGGCCCATGCCACCCCGTTGGCGGCGTAGGTAGCTCGCAGCCTCCTCCACATGTAGGACAGCTTGGCTCGGTACGGCTCTTCCATGGCTCGCTCTGGAGAGCTCTGACCGGCTTGCTCAAACTCCGTGGAGTCGCCCTCGATGGATTGCAGTAGCTCGTCCGTTACCGCCACCAAGGCCACAGACGGAGTGAGACTATCCATGAGCTGCCGTACCGCGCGCTGATAGCGTGAGAGCACCATCGCCCGCTGCATGCGTAACGTCTGCTCGGTAGCCTCCGGGGTCACATTTGGATTACCGTCCCGATCGCCCCCGATCCACGAGCCAAACGTCAGAAAGCGGCGGCCGCGTCCGGCCAGCGTTGGGTACCAGCGTTGCAAAGCCAGGTCTAGATCGCGGGAGAGCTGTGCTGCAACTTCCATCACGCTCTGATCGAAATAATACAGACCATTCCGCACTTCGTCCAGCACCGTTTGTTGGCGGGTACGTAGTTCGTTGGTCTGCCAAAAAGCGGTCACCTCGGCATACAACGTATCGGTGAGTCGCGCTTCCTGCTCTGGTCCAACATAATCGTCCGCCAGCGACGACACGAGCGTGGAGATTCGCTGCAACTGCCGCAAGAGGGTCATGCGGCGCGCCTCGGTCGGATGCGCGGTAAACACCGGATGAATGGCCAGGTGGTCTACTAATTCGCTCATGTCCGCAACCGAGACTCCCTGGTCGTAGAGCTGTTCAATCGCGCTCGCCACCGACTCATGGCGCGGAGCTGGATAGGTCGCTCGCTCGCGATCGGTAATACGACGAAGGCGGTGGTTCTCTTCAGCCATGTTGATCAAGTGGAAGTAGACAGTAAAAGCCCGCACTACGTCGCCCGCCAACCCCAGGGGAAGGGCATTCACACGTTGCTGCACCTCTTCCGCGGCCAGACGGCAATCGTGATGCCTCATGTGGCGGCAGGTTTGCCGCAGCCCCTCCACCGCGCCGAATAGCTCCTCGCCGCCTTGCTCGCGCAGCACATCGCCCAGTACGCGCCCCAGAAAGGACACATCGCGAGCTAGGCTTTCCATGCTGTCATCAAGCGATTGAGACTTCATACCTTCATCATGCGTCCTCGTCGCCGCAAAGCTCAATGCACACGCGGAGACGGCGCGCTCAGCGAAGGTCGCGCCGCAGCCGATCTCCAGGACGAGATAGCACACGAATCCAGGCGACGCCCTGCGCGGCGCGTGGGTTTCCTCCCTTCTGCTCATAATGGAAGCGAACATACTACCGACACCCTTCGGACTGGAGACTCAGACGAGCAAACCATCCTTCTCCTTGGCGCGCGGCAGGGTCGAGTTGCTGTTTCCGCGCACTCCGCTAACCGCCGTCTCTCTGATCGGCGACACCGCGCTGTTAGTCATCTTCACAACCATCGGCCGAGCCAATCATGGAGATCAGGAGGGTGGAGCAGTACTTGGCATCCTGGGCACGGCAGCACCCTTTCTGATCGGGTGGTATGTCGCCGGTACGCTCTTGGGCGCCTTCTCTCCGACCGCTTTCGTTACGCCGAAGACGAGTGCGTTGCGCGCAGCCAGAGCGTGGTTGGCAGGCGGTGCGCTCGGCTTGCTACTTCGCTCGACGCTCGAGCACCGTCTCACCCCGCTGCCGTTCGTCTTCGTTGCGCTCGGCTTCAACCTGGTGACGCTCACCGGCTGGCGATTGCTCTTGACCGTTCACCTGCGACGAAGAGCATTTCGTTGAATCTTCATCTGGGCTACATCGCGGCCCTGACCGAAGCAGACAATTGGCAACTACCGACCGGCGCGCACCTCAAGTTGCGACTCCCGGGCCAGCGCCTGTACCACGGGTAGTAACTGTGCATTCTTGTCGTGTTGAGCTTTCCGCTCTCCGGCACTGGACCGGACCACGGCATCGGCCAGAGGTATCCCTCCCATTCCGGTGTGCGGCACGCCCATCACCGATAGCACGGTGGGGGCAATGTCCTCCAATCGTGCGGGGAACTGCGAGGTAACCCCAGCACGGACGCCGGGCCCGGAAATAATCAGGGGAAGATGCTGCGATTCCCACGCGGCGCCACCGTGGTCACCCTTCCAACTCGCCGCACCGCCGGTCTCGGCCACCGCCTGCTCGGTGAAGAGGACCACGATATCGGGTCCCGCCGGCCCGTTAAACGAGTTCAACAAATACTGGTTGGCCGCTTCGACCCCAGCGGTGCGAAATAAATCCGGCCCGCTAGCACGAAGGTATCGATAGCCGCCACCACGGGCGAAGGTCTTGAAGTAGACCGACTGAATGTACGGGTTTTGTAAGTGAGCGATGTTTTCGGCCGCGCGCGACGCGCGTGTACCGTCCTTGAGCCACATGTAACCGGCGGTGTGGAAGGTGTCCGAAACGATACTGCTGCCGGAGGCCTCGGCCGCTTTCTCGATATCTGTGGCATTGAGGTGATGATCAATCGGCGCGAAACCATGGTCGGCGGTGATCACGAACACCGTGTTGTCCAGCAACCCGGCCTTTCGGTACATGTCTTCGAGCTTGCCCAGGTCGCGATCAAACCCCTGCATCAACACCTTGACATTTTTCGGATCCCGGCTCCCGCCGTCGACGTGGCCAAGCGGCCAATCGAACTCCGGCACGTTCATCAGCATTACGCGCTCGTGCATCTGTGAAAAGGTTGACCTCGCAAGGCCCATGGCCAGATGATCCTCCGTTCCGATCGGTAGGCTGGTGCTCTTGCCAATCAAACCCGGGGCTTGCAACACGGCTGGGGGGGGCGCATGACCCGGCACGAACGTCGGCGCGAACTTGCCCTGTGGCGTGCCCTGGTAATACATGATGACGTTGGCGCTGGGTCCACCCAGGGCGTCATCCGCATAGTACTTGTGGCCGCCCAGAGCAACCACCTTGGCCGAGGGATCTGCTGCGTGCATCAGACCGGCAATGGACGGCGCAGGGGCGTTGTGCAGGATGCGCTCCATTTGCCCGTTGCGAATATTCGCGGGGTCGAAGAGATTGACTGTGGTGTTGTCCTCGTTCGCCCAGGCGAAGGAAAGGATTCCGTCCGCGCTCGGATTCGAGCCACTTGAAATCGAGGCGTGGCCGGTGGGAGTCTCTGATTCGAGAATTCCAGCAAAGGCGTTGGCGTACTGCGTGCCATGCTGCATCAAGGCGCGGATGTGAGGGATACCCGGAACATTGAAGTAATCCGGCCGAGCGCCGTCCAATACGAAGAGAGCCAGATATGGCTTGCTCTCATGACCCTCCTGGGCGCTGGGAAGAAGTAACCGGCCTTTGCTGGCGACCAGAGCGCTCGCCGCTACACCGGCGGAGTTATCAGCGTCGTGCATGATTCCGGCATCAGGCCGAGTTGCTGGAGCCCCCGTATGTCGCCCGATTCCGGACAGAGCGGCAAGCGCGCCTCCGCCGATCACCAGCGCTGCGATGAGCGCCACCGCACCTAGTACTCGTATTTTGCGCCGCTGCGAGCCAGTCATGATCACCTCTTATGTCCAGTCATACGTAGCTGCCCCTCTATTCACAGTACGCATTGAACCTGAACACGGGTTGGCCGTGTCCTTACAAAGGTCTGAACTCTTTGCAGCCGGACCATCCTGGAACCAGGCGAGAACGCGATCAAGCGAGCGGCTGTCCACCAACTGAAGTAACCGCTCCACGGTGACTGGCGATGACCGTCGCCACGCGCCCGGCCACGCTCGCATGTCGTACTCGCAGTTCGATTCCCAGTGGTCCGCGGTCGAGGGACAGGCCAGAGCCAATCGAACCCTGTAAGATCTGCTCTTTGGCACGATTGGCGTCGCGCTCGCCGGCGAAGAGGCCGATCACCGGGGCGCCGGCAGTCCGAATAATTGGATGCAGTACGGCGCTGTCTCCCACGCCAAGCGGGATGTGCAACAGGAACTGGCTGATCGTGACGTCCCCAATGAAGTAGCCATGCGACAGTGCCCTGTCTCCGGTATGGACCTGCCGCGCGGAGAGCATAGTCGCATCAATCAAGAGACCTGCCTCCGGGACATACTCACCGGTCAGGACAATGGCTCCGTCATGCCGTAGCACCCGTGGATCGATACTCAAGGTCTGGGCAAGCTTGGTCCAGCTAAGCCCAACCGGGGGTGCTTCCGGCTCCACGATGGACTCGCGGCCAGGAATCGGCCAACTCGGCGCTCCCGGTACATCCTCCACCGCCGACTCACGCATTTCTTCGCTTCCCTGTGCCGCCAAAAGGCCGTCTGGCGCGCGGCCGGCCACCCCGCCCGGTCGGTGCTCTTGGATCTCGCTCATGACGCTCCCTCCACCGCTTCGCGGCAACACGATACCATGGAGCAGTACAGAGCAAGGAAAGGGCCATGTCCGACGAAGAAAACGTCGATGTAATCGAAAAAGAAATGACACCGTTGGAACGCATGCGGCACAGCGCGGCGCACGTGATGGCCGAAGCCGTGATCTCCGTTTTCCCGGAGGCCAAACTCGGTATCGGACCGCCCATCGAGAACGGCTTCTACTACGACTTTGAGCTGCCGCGTCCGCTCACGCCGGACGATCTCGAGGTTATCGAACGGAACATGATCGAGAGCATCGCTCAGAATCAGCCGTTTGAGCGAAGGCCCTTGAGTAAGGAAGAGGCGCTCCAGCTCTTTCGAGACCAACCATACAAGCTGGAGTTGATCGAACAGTTCGGCGACGGCAACCTGAGCGTCTACCAACAGGGGAACTTTATCGACCTCTGCCGTGGACCGCACGTGAACAGTACGAGTGAAATCGGGCCGATCAAACTACTTAGCAACGCGGGGGCCTACTGGCGTGGTAGTGAAAAGAATCCGCAGTTGCAGCGCATCTACGGCACAGCATTCGCGACCCGGGAAGAGCTCGACCAGCACGTGCTTAATCTGGAACTGGCCCGCGAGCGCGACCATCGACGGTTGGGACGGGAACTGGGCCTCTTCACCTTCTCGCCGGACATCGGTCCCGGCATCCCCCTGTTCTTCCCCAAGGGCGAGATACTTCGCCACACCATGGAAGAGTACGTACGAGACCTCCAAACCCGGCACGGCTACGACCACGTGTGGACCGCGAATCTCGTGAAACGCGAGTTGTATGAGAAGTCCGGGCACCTGAAGCTATACGCAGACGTCCAGTTTCCGGCGATGGTGGACGAGAACGACGCGTACATGCTCAAGCCCATGAACTGCCCGAGCCATATGACGCTGTTCAATGCGCAACACCACAGTTACCGCGAACTGCCCATTCGGTACGCCGAATTTTGCACCCTGTACCGATACGAGCGGTCCGGCCAACTCAACGGCCTGACCCGTGTTCGCTCGGTGACCCAGGACGACGCTCATATTTTCTGCACGCCGGACCAGATTCAGTCAGAGTTCAGCCTGTGCGTCGAGCTGATCACCGAAGCCATGGGCACCTACGGCTTCACGGATTACTATGTTCAACTCTCGCTTTACGACCCAAACCAGCCCGAGAAATACGGCGGCGATCCGGCTGTCTGGCGCCGTGCCGAGAGTGAGTTGCGCACGGCTTTGGACACGCTCGGTATACGCTATGTACCGGTACTCGGCGAAGCCGCCTTTTATGGTCCCAAAGCGGACTTCAACGCCAAAGACGTACTCGGACGCGAGTGGCAACTATCCACCGTTCAAATCGACTTCATCCAGCCGGTGAATCTGGGTTGTCACTATATCGGCGAGGACGGCCAGGAACATACACCGGCGGTTATCCACAGGGCCGTGACCGGCTCCACGGAGCGCTTTCTGGGCGTGCTGATCGAGCACTTCGGCGGCGCCTTCCCCACCTGGCTGGCGCCGGTACAGGCCCAGCTTCTGCCGATCGCCGACCGGCATATACCGTATGCGCGCGAGGTACAGCAGCGGCTCAGAGCCAGCGGGGTGCGCGCCGAGGTCGACGACCGCAGCGAGCGGCTCAACCTCAAGATCCGGGATGCGCAAATGCAGAAAGTTCCGTACATACTGGTGGTCGGCAACAAAGAAGCCGAGCAAGGTAGCGTGGCGGTCCGCCTGCGTGGCGGCGCTGACCTGGGCGCCATGCCGACCGACCAATTCGCGAACCTGATCAGCGAGGACATCAGCACCAAGGCGCTGAGCCCGCCCGCGGGCCAACCAAATCCCGGTACGTGATGTCCCATAGGGTCCCGCCACGGGTACCTCTGGCCCGAACCTATTATTAGAGGAAGATTCCGCTCATCCCGGTGGCTCTGCATGGCTGTCCTTTGCCCCAACCCGGCCAGGCGCCTGGTCCCGCTCCTCCTACTCCTTCCACTCCTCGTGGGTTGCTTTACCGACAGCCTCCCGTCGCAGAGACACCCCGTGTGCTCGTGGACCAGCGCGGTCCCGCCGAATGCCAGTCGACTCTGCAGAGAGACATACCGAACCCTCAGCACCGTCCTGAAAGCGTCGGTACGGGGAGACCGAGCTACTGTCCATCGATTGGTCATCAGCCGGCACATCGCCGGGCGCATCATCGCGTTTGGTGAGGTCGAGCGTCACGCCGGCATCCACTACATCCGTATCGTGCCCAGCTACACGCTGGAAACCGAGCGGAACGGGAGCATCGGAGCTAGCTTTGGCCTGGTCGGAGTCACCGATCACGGCTCCCTCAAAGCCCCGCAGGTCATATACCTGCAACAGTCGCACGGAGTGCAGGTTATCTCCGGCGATCAGCCGCAGCAAGAGTGGTAGACCGGCTGGCGGCTTGGGTGGACCACCTCATATGACGCATCATTGGGGAGACATGAACGCATCACTGAAAACGACTACCAGGTGGCTCTCGGTCGCCGCCACGGTGGTTACCTTTCTGATACTCCTGATGGGCGCCACCGTCACCAACACCGGCTCTGAGCGTGGCTGCGGTCGTTCCTGGCCGCTCTGCCACGGCCAGTTTGTTCCGCAATTCGCGGTGAAAACCATGATCGAATGGAGCCACCGGGTGGTGGTGCCGGTCGATAGCGTGCTCACGATTGCGGTCGCGGCCGCCACCATCTATCTGTACCGCCGACGTGAAGTACGGGTGCTGGCCGTTTCCATGGTTTTCTTCCTCTTTTTGCAGGCTGGTCTGGGCGCCTGGGCCGTGCTCTACCCACAGATGGCGGCTGCCTTGGCCCTGCACTTCGGGGTCTCGCTGATCGCCTTCGCCAGCGTACTGCTGGTCAGCACCGTACTGTTCGAGGTGGACAACCGCGAGGATCTGCGCGACCGCGCAATCTCGCCGTTCTTCCGCTGGTTCGTCTGGGGTCTCACCGCCTACACCATGGTGGTGGTCTACATCGGCGCCTACGTCCGGCACACCAAGGCCAGCCTCTCCTGCCACGGCTGGCCGCTCTGTAACGGTCAGATAATTCCTGTCTTGCAGAGCACCATCTTGTCCAATTTTGCCCATCGTTTCGCCGCCGGTGTGCTGGCCCTGGCTATCGTGGGCCTTGTCGTGTGGACCTATCGCTTCCGCGAGCGGCGTCCTGATCTCTTTCGGGCTTCACTGGCCACCCTTGGCCTGGTGATCTTGCAGTCCATCAGCGGCGCAGCCGTCGCCTGGACCAAGCTTGATATCTTTAGCGCCCTTGCCCACGCCGCTCTGGTCGGGCTGATGTTTGGCAGCTTGAGCTACCTCTGTCTGCACGTCAAGCGCCGCCCATTGCTCAGCAGCGAGCGCGCTCGCGCGGGAAGACTCGCGGAGCCACAGACCCGGCGCATCGGGACCCGGGTTTAACGATCTCAGCTCCCGCTATCTCCGTCGAGAACCTGGTCAAGCGCTACGGCCAACGGCTGGCCGTCGATCACCTGAGCTTCGCCGTTCCTCCCGGGACAGTCTTCGCGCTACTCGGCCCGAACGGGGCCGGCAAGACCACCACGGTGGAGATCCTGGAAGGCTATCGTCCAGCGGACGAAGGGAAAGTGCGCGTTCTGGGCCTGGATCCGGCTGCCCGTGGCACGGCGCTGCCCACGCGAATCGGCGTCATGCTGCAGGAAGGGGGCCTGTATCCAACCATTACGGTGCGCGAATCGCTGGAGCTTTTCGCCCACTTCTATCCCTCTGCCCGCCGGCCCGCCGACCTACTGGGATTGGTCGGCCTGAGCGATGTTGCCGGCACACGCTATCGACGGCTCTCGGGCGGTGAGAAACAGCGGCTGGCCCTGGCGCTGGCCCTGCTACCGAACCCAGAGTTGGTGTTCCTCGACGAACCGACGGCAGGCATGGACCCACAGGCTCGGCGCACCACCTGGGAGATAATCACAGGGTTACGCTCGGCCGGAGTCACAGTCATACTGACCACGCACTACCTGGAAGAGGCGGAACGGCTGGCCGATCAAGTGGCGATTATTCACGCCGGCAAGCTGATTGCGCTGGGCAGCCCGGCTGAGCTCACCCAGGGCGACAGCTCAGCGGTGCGCGTCCGGCTGGACCAGCCGGCAGAGTTGGGTCTGCTGCAAGCCCTGCCCTCCACGGTGACGGCTCAAGCGAGGAACGGCGGAGAGTACGAACTTCAGTCGAATGATGTGCCCTCGCTGCTGGTCGAGCTGACTACCTGCCTGCGCACACTCGGTGTGGGCGTGCAGGAAATACGGACTGGCCGCTCGACGCTGGAAGAGACCTTTTTGCGACTCACCGGCGAGGAGTACACAGAGTGAGGGGGCGCGCCCTGGCAGCCGCCATCGCTGCCCAGGCCTGGACGGAAACGCGTCTGACGCTGCGCCGCGGTGAGAGCGTACTGGTGACCCTGATTATCCCCACCGCGCTACTCGCCTTCTTTGCCTCGGCGCGGGTGCTGCCCGCAGCCGGTCGCACTATCCAGTTTCTGCTGCCCGGCACCCTGGCGCTGGCCGTGGTCTCCACGGGATTGGTCAGTCTCGGCATCGCTACCGCCTACGAGCGGTATTACGGCGTGCTGAAGCGCATGGGGTCGACGCCCTTTCCCCGTATCGGCCTGGTCGCTGCGAAACTGCTGTCGGTGCTGGCGCTGGAAGCGGCGCAGGTGGTGCTGCTGGTCGCGGTGGCCTCCCTGTTCTACGGCTGGCGTCCGCACGGCGCCGTGGGGCTCGCCATCCTTGCCCTGCTTCTCGGCACCATGGCCTTCGCCGGGCTGGGTCTGGCCATGGCGGGCTCGTTGCGTGCCGAGGCTACCCTGGCCGGCGCCAACGGCCTGTTCCTGTTTTTCCTGCTGCTGGGGGGTCTGTACGTGCCTCTCGACCACCTGCCATCCTGGCTGGTCCCGGTGGCCCGCGTGCTGCCCGCCAACGCCTTGGCCGAAGTCTTGCGCGCCACCCTCCGAGCGAGCGGCTCGATCCCCCTGAGCAGCGGCGCGCTGCTGGTGGCCTGGGCCATTGCCATGCCCGTACTGGCGGCGGTCACGTTTAAGTGGGAGTAGATCGCGGCACAGCGCGTTAATGCTTACAGAGGCGACTCCTACCAGCCGCCGCCACTATCTCCACCACCCGAGTCGCCGCCACCGCCCCAGTCACCGCCGCCGAAGTCGGCCCCGCCGCTGTCGCCACTGGAATCACCACCGCCCCAGCCGCTACTGGAATCACCACCGCTGGACCAGCCCCCGGAGTCGCCTCCGCCGGACCAGCCACCGCTACCGAAGTCGGCGCCGCCGCTATCGGACGGCGTTTGCCCACCATTTCCGTAACCGCCATCCCCATAGCCGCCAGAACCCCCATCTCCGTAGCCGCCATCTCCGTAGCCATATCCACCGACGTCACCGTACCCGGGACCATAGTTGTACCAGCCACCGCCGTACCAGCCGCCCACATCCATACCGATCCAGAACGGGAGCCAGTACTGCCAGGTCGGTCCACCATAGGAGTAGTAGTACGGATTGCCCGGCTGGGCCCACCAGGGCATTGGCGTGCCGCCCTGCTGCACGGTAGCGATCTGCGGCGTTCGGCCCCGCTCGAGCTGCTGCAGATCGACCGCGCAGACCTCAATCTGGAGCGAGTTGCCCTTACCATCGTCGATGGTCCTCTGTGTATATGGCGGACGATCGTCTCGTCCACAGTAGAAGCAGCGATGACCGGGCAGGTCGAGCGTGTTGGCCAGCGGGTTCTGAATACCCAGCGATCGCATCACGCCCTGCAGCGCCAGGACCGCCTGGGCCGCATCCTGATTGGTCTGTGTCAGGGCAGCCGGCGTGCTTGCCCGATCCAGTTCGGCCCGCACACGATCGCGCAAGCCGAGGGCGCGGTCGTACTCCGCCCGCACCTGCGGCTGCATCTGTATAGCCGAGGCCTCGATCTCGGTCACCGCTTCGTCGGCCAGAGACAGCGTATTGCTCGCCGCCGTCCGCAGGTCGTCCAGCCGCGCTCGCGAGCTACCCCGCTTTTTCCGGGCACGTCGTACAAAGAAGCCGATTATTCCACCAATCACCACCAACACCACCAACCAGAAAATTGCCGCATTGCGGTTATCGTTATTGACAATCGATTTATAGCTATCGGCCGCGGCACGAGACGTGGCTATAGCGCAGTTTACCGGCGCAGTATGGCACTGGCGCTCCGCCAACAAGGCCGCGTCGTGCTCCTGGGCCGGCGATAGCTTATCGGAACTAATCGCAAGGTCGATGCCGGGAGGCGTGACCAGCACCAGGTTGCCGTGAAAATCCAGGAATTTTCGTATGATGCTGGCGGCCAGGGGCGTCGACATCCGTACGCCGGCGCGGTCGACAGGGAGCTGGGTGAAGATAGCGATCTTGGTAGGAACTCCCCTATTTGCTTCCGCAGTCGCCTCTTGCTCCAGCCGCTGCACATCTCCAGCCTGGGCTTTCCCAGCCTTGATGGTGCTCTGCGAAATGTATGCATTCTGCGAATTAAGCACCGTCTCGACATTTGGAATGTCGTTCGCCGCCAGCGCCCGTGGAGCCGCGGAACAGGCTAGTGCTACTCCCAATACACTGGTGACGAAGACCAGAAAGCGAAACCGGCACAGCGCGTGCCTCAGGCGAACGATCATACAACTCTCCGCAGGATGGGATAGGACACGCATCCGGACATGGCTCTGGCTCGTGACCGCCCGGATCTTATGGTATCTCACGCCTCGCCTCGGTCGCTTCGCGGCAATAAAAAAGCCCGGAACCATTGATTTGAATGGTCCCGGACCGTTACGCGCCATGCGTGGCTAAGCGAAATCAACTAGCTTAGGAGCGGTTTCCATCGCCCTTCGTGGCGTCGGCTACCGCATCGCCTACTTTGTCGGTAGCGTCATGCACTTTGCTCTGGGCGTCGCCCACGGTATTCTGGGCCTTGCCCTCGGCCTTCTGGTCGTCGTCGCCCGTGACGTTGCCGGCCATTTCCTTGGCCTTACCCTGAACCTTGTTGGTCAGATCGCTCATGATTGTTTCTCCTTGGGGAACACAACTCGTTGCGATCCTAATACAAGGCAAGATATATGCCATCGGACGCGCAGCTACCGCTCGGCCTTTCGCCGGATCTGGTTCCAGACGCCGGTGAATCCCATCGCCTGGTGCATGGCATGCAGCGTCTGCTTGGTTTCCTCGCGCACCACCTGTGTGCCGTGCCAGAGGAGCTCCTCGACTACACCCGGCTGGTCGTATAGGGCGCGTCGCTCCCGCATCGGATCGAGCAGCCCGTTGATCGCCGCGGCCAGCTTCCGTTTGACCTCTACATCACCCACGGTTCCCACTCGGTACCGATCCTTTAGATCCTGCACTTCGGGCCGGTTCGGATTGAAGGCATCGTGATAAATAAACACGGGGTTCCCCTCCACCGTCCCCGGCACATCGGCGCGAATGCGGTTTGGGTCAGTGTACATGCTCGACACCTTTCGCTCCACCTCACGCGGCGTGTCGCTCAGAAAGATTGCGTTGCCCAGACTCTTGCTCATCTTGGCCTGACCGTCCGTTCCCACCAACGTCGGCAACTCGCCCTGGATCAGCTCGGGGACGGGAAAGACCTCCCCATATAATCCGTTGAAGCGGCGAGCCAGCTCCCGCGTCACCTCTACGTGCGGCTCATTGTCCTTCCCCACGGGCACGATATTGGCGCGGACGCACAGGATATCGGCTGCCTGAAGCACGGGATAGCCCAGCAGCCCAAAGGGCATCTCGATATTGGCATTGCGTGCCATGTCCTTGAGGCTGGGTATGCGCTCCAAACGCGACACGGTGGTGAGGTTCTGGAGGAGCGTGTAGATCTCGTTGATCTCGTGGATCGCCGACTGCAAGTAGAAGGTCACCGCGGAGGGGTCGATCCCGGCCGCAATCGAGTCCAGAACCAGATCGTGCGCGTTCTGAGCCGACTCCCGGATGTCTTCCGGTCGGTTCTTGGTAGTCAACATATGTAGATCGGCCACGATAAAAAAGCTTTGATACTGGTGCTGATACCGCACCCGGTTTTTCACTGTCCCTATCCAGTGACCGAGGTGCAGCTTTCCGGTGGGGCGATCGCCGGTGAGCATGCGCGGCTTGGTCATGGCAGCAACCTCCGGAGCAATGATACGAGCGTGTGCCTCCATGCTACCCGAGACCTGGACGCGGTACCGTTGACTTGACTGCCCATTGCACCTATGCTCGGTACACACAGGTGTTGCAAGCATGATTAACAGCCGTTTCACTGTTGGCGTCCATCTTCTCGCCCTGCTGGCTCTGGGGGGGGAGCGTTGTCCGGGTGTCCCGCTGACCTCGGAGATTGCCGCGGAAAGCGTAAACACCAACCCGGTGGTGGTACGCCGCATCCTTGGGTGCCTGCGGAAGGGCGGCATGGTCTCCTCGCAGCCAGGCCCCAACGGCGGCTGGTGCCTTCGACAAGAGCCGGCGGCAATCACTCTCCGCGAGGTGTACCGGGCAGTAGAGGAGGACACATTGTTCTCGATGCACCACTCACCGCCCAGTTCGGACTGCCTGATCGGGCGAAACATTCAGGATGCGCTCTCCCACTTCTTTTCTCAGGCGGAGGCCGCCATGGAGTCCAAGCTGGCCGAACAGACGGTGGCGGACGTCGTTGCCGCTGTGCTCGACCGAGCAGCCGCGCAGGCAAGTTAGGCCCAGACCCAAGCTGCCGCGGCAACGCTGCAACTTTTTTCTGGACAAGCGTGGCCTGGCATGGTACGCTAAGGTCATTCGTCAACACGTAATACGATGGGAGGTGCGGCAACCATGGCAAGAAATGAGCTTGTTGTGCAATCGGTTCGCCAGACGCTGTCGCAGCATCCGCTTTGGTATGGGGTCTTCCGCTAGGGAACTCCCTCGCTGGCTCACTCACTGAGCCATACCCCGGCCGACCGGTTATTCGACCTTTCGGCGAACCTGGAACCTGCAGCGCTGTTCCCGAGAAGTTTTCACTTTACGGCGAAACACCCAGCCAGCATGGCTTCCTGCGCGCGGCTCTATGGAAACGAACACCGCGCTAACAGGTGTCTGCCGCCGTATGGCGTCCGGGCAAAGCAGCATACCCAGCGCCGAACTTGGCCGTTCAAGCCAATTGAAAGGAAGAACCATCGCCATGCCTACCGAGGACTATAACCATCTCAGTACCGTACTATCCATCACGGCCGTATGTAGGAGCACTCGTTGATCGACCAAGAGAATGACCTGGAATACGAAGTCGAACCTCCTGAACCGGACCCACTCGACCCGTTCTTTGGGGATGGACGGCTGGTCGAGGTTCTCCACACGCTGAAGAGCGGCAAGGAAGGCACCGTCTACTGTTGTCGCGCCCACCCCTCCACCGGCTTCGATCTGCTGGCCGCCAAAGTCTACCGCCCGCGCAACCAGCGCAGGTTCAAGAACGACTCGATCTATCGGGAAGGGCGCGTCATCCTGGACCAGCGAAACGCCCGCGCTGTGAAGAACAAGAGCGACTGGGGACGCCAGGTCTCCTTCGGCTCGTGGATTTTTCACGAGTTTGAAACGCTCCAGCAGTTGCACCTGGCCGGAGCCGCCGTTCCCAAGCCCATCGCCATGGCCGAGACCGCCATCCTGATGGAGTACTTCGGCGACGAAGACGAGGCGGCTCCCATGCTGAGCAGTATCCGTCTAGAGCCGGACGAAGTGCGCCCGCTCTTCGCCAAGCTGATGCACAACATCGAACTACTGCTCTCCCAGAACCACATTCATGGCGATCTCTCGCCCTTTAATATCCTGTACTGGAACGGCGATGTGACCATTATCGACTTCCCCCAATCGGTCGATCCGCGCATGAACCCGCAAGCCTTCCAACTCCTGGGCCGCGACATTGACCGCGTCTGTGCTTACTTCACGCGGTACGGCGTCAAGAGCGACCCAGCTCGCATCACCGAGTTTCTGTGGGGTAAGTTCTTTCGCGCGGAGCTTTAGCAGAGATACGAGGTGGGCGGAACGTCGAGTCCGCCCACCTCGACGGGCGTGGTCGCGCTTCGACGGCCTTCCCTTCACCGCGATTTACCATGAAGGCAGGAGGCTCTGCATGACCATTAACGACGAACGCGATCTAGAAGCGATGAAACGAATCGGCAAGATTGTCGGCACCACGCTGCGCGAGATGAGGCAGTCGGTACAACCCGGCATGACCACGCTGGAACTCGACACGATAGGCGCTGCCATCCTGCAGCAGCACGGTGCACGGTCGGCGCCGCCCCTCGTCTACGGTTTCCCCGGTCAGTTCTGTATTAGCGTCAATGCCCAAGCAGCCCATGGGATTCCCGGCGACCGGGTTCTCCATCCCGGCGATCTGGTCAAGATCGACCTCACCGCCGAACTGGACGGCTACATGGCCGATGCCGCGGTCACCGTGCCCGTGGGGTGCGTCTCCGCCGGCGCGGCCAATCTGGCCGCGTGCGCGCGCACTGCGCTCACCAGGGCCATTGGGGCGGTACGAGACGGCGCCCGCCTCAACGAGATCGGCAAGGCAGCCGAACAGGAAGTCCTCCGACACGGCTACACCGTCATCGCCGGCCTGTGCGGTCACGGCGTAGGCCACACCATTCACGAGGAGCCTCGCGAGATCCTGAATTACTACAATCCACGCATCCGCACTCGAATGACAGAAGGACAGGTGCTGGCCATCGAACCGCACATCACCACCGGCGACGGCCGGATCGCCCAAGACGCCGACGGCTGGACGCTGGCCACGGTCGATGGAGCATCTGTCGCGAACTTCGAGCACAGCGTGGTGGTGACGCGGGGACGGCCGATTATCCTTACGGCGGCCTAGCCGCCACTCCTTCCGACTCACGAACGCGGAAAGAAGTACGCCCGGACCAGCGTATTCCTCAATACGGGTCCCGAGGAACTCATCGGCACGTTTCCTGCACTTCTCAGGACTCGACAAAGTAGGAGAGGAAGAATACATGTCCACAACAACGCGCCGCAGCTTTACGTCGCGCAACCCTTGGGTGCTCCCCCTTATACTCGCGTTGCTGGTGCTCGGCATCATCGCCGCCTTCGTGCTGGGACCGAAGCTGAAATCGGCCACCAGTTCCACCGCAACCCCCGCCCCAACTGCGACCGCGGCCGCCACTCCGCAGAAGATCATCGTCACCGCTACACCTGGCGGGCCAACCGCCACGCCGGCTGGACCAACTTCCACCCCAGGCGGTCCAACGGCGACGGCTGGCGGCGGGGCGCCAAACGCGGCGACAGCAACTCCGGGTAACGGCGGTTCGACACCTCTACCGGGCGCCACGCCGCAGAACACCGTCTCAGGCGTTCGGGTCGGCGAGGTGACTCTTACCACGACGAAGGTCGATAACATCCAGCGGGCGGCAAACCGCAATGATCCGAACTACACGTACTATCTCGATCCGACGCAGGTGGTACAGAAGAACCTGGCCCAGTACGGCTTTACTCAGTCGTTTACCATCGTCTCGCCAGCCGCATCGCCCACCGCCACGCCCCAGACCGGCGTGGACGGTCGGCCACTGGTAAAGTTCATCGTGAGCTATCAGGGCAAAGAGTACACCATCCAGGTGGTCCAGCCGGTGCAGCACGGGCCCAAGGGTATCTGGTTCATCGCCACCATTTTGTTGGGAAGGCAGTAAGTATCATGGTCGCAATCGCGGAAAAAACAGTCTATAAACTTTTCATCGGTGGTGAATGGTCGGGGGCCGACTCCGGAAAGACCTTCGACGTCCTCAATCCCGCCACCCTGGAACCCATCGCCACTGTTCCGGACGCGGGCCGAGTCGACATGCAGCGGGCCATTGACGCCGCGTGTCAGGCGCAGCCTGGATGGGGAGACTCCACCGCGACCGAGCGCTCCAAAATCCTGATGAGAGCTGCGCAGCTCATGCACGAGCGCAGCGATGCGCTGGCCCGACTGATGACCATGGAAGAGGGGAAACCGCTGGCGGAAGCACGGGGTGAGATTGTCTACGCCGCGTCGTTCATCGAGTGGTTTGCCGAGGAGGCCAAGCGGGTTTACGGCGATACCATTCCGGCCAGTTCGCCGGACAAACGCATCCTGGTGCTGAAGCGCCCGGTCGGGGTCACTGCCGCCATCACACCCTGGAACTTCCCCGCCGCCATGATCACCCGTAAGTTAGCACCGGCGCTAGCCGCCGGCTGCAGTATGGTGATCAAGCCTTCCGAACTCACGCCACTTACCGCTCTGGAGTTGGCCAAGGTCTTCGAGGAGGCCGAGCTGCCCAAGGGCGTCCTGTCAGTCGTCGTGGGCTTGGACACACCCGACATCACCACCGCCATCATGGACGATGCGAGAGTACGCAAGCTGTCCTTTACCGGCTCGACTGAGGTCGGCAAGATTCTCATGAAGCAGGCGACCGACACCATGAAGCGTCTCTCGCTGGAATTGGGCGGACACGCGCCCTTCATAGTGTTCGACGATGCCGACCTGGACGCCGCCGCTGATGCCTGTCTTGCCTCCAAGATGCGCAATATGGGTGAAACCTGCGTTGCCGCCAACCGCATCTATGTACAGCGCTCCATCCACGATGCCTTTGCCGATCGTTTGACCGAAGGGATGAAAAAGATGCGCGTCGGGGATGGACTCGACGAGGGCGTGACGGTCGGTCCGCTGATCGACGAGGCGACCTTCCAGAAGGTTGAGGAGCATGTTCGAGATGCGCGCGCCAAGGGCGCGACTGTAACGCTGGGCGGGAATCGAGCGGATGCCGGCATAGGCTTTTTCTTCGAGCCAACCGTGCTGCTCGATGCACAGGACAACATGCTACTCGCCCAGGACGAGACCTTTGGACCGGTGGCCGGCATCCTCACCTTCGACGACGAGGAGGAGGTCATTCACCGGGCGAACGACACCAAGTACGGACTGGCGGCCTACTTCTTCACGCGTGACATTGGAAGAACCTGGCGGCTCGCCGAGCAGCTCCAGTACGGGATTCTGGGGGCCAATGACGGAATGCCCTCCACTGCTCAGTCGCCCTTTGGTGGCGTCAAAGAGTCCGGCTTCGGACGCGAAGGTGGCAGGTGGGGCATTGATGAATATCTTGACATCAAATACATCTCGCTCGGCGGCGTAGCCCGGCGCTAAAACTCCTCACCACCTCCGTCACTCCGGCTGCACGGAGATCACTTTGCCGTCGCGCAGGAGCACATGCAGCGCGAACGGGCCATTGCCCTTCCAGGTGGCGGAGGCGTCATAGGTCTTGGCGCGGTGCGGTCGAATGGTCTCCCGGTTCAAGCGATGCCCGGCGGCATATAGCTCGAACCCGGCAACACCCTTTCCGTCCGCCATCCGCCAGTGGAAGTCGACCCGGTCTGCGTGGCGCGCGATAGTAAAGTGGCGCAGCCGAGCGTCGGTGGGACCACCGCCGGTGTAGGCCACCTGCTTCCAGATGCCGGGGCTGCCGGCAGCCGTGCAGACAAAGAGATTAGCTGTGGGGTCCATGAAGATCTCACCGGTCTTGTGGGTACCGGTGGTCGGACGACCGCCCGAGCCAAACGGGGTGAGCATGAGCTGCGCCAGTCCTGTGCCACCGATGTCGAACTGGCCACCGTAGCCGCCGCCTGCAGCATTGGATGCGATTCCTGCTACTCCGTGTACTGCCGAGCCGCTGTCGCTGTAGCCATACAAGGCATCGGCCACGCTGAAAACCGTGCTAGAGCCAGAGGACGACACGCCGAGTACCCCGACCCCTGCAACACTGGAAGCGAATACTCCAAAACCAGCGCCACCACACACGCCATGCACTCCTACCCCATTACCGGCATGTGAGCCGTAGACGCCATTGCCCAAGGAGCCTGTATCGTCTATCTGGCCACGCACGGCGGCCGCATCGCCGCCAATACTCGTTCCGGATTTCACTTCAGCTAAAATTACTGAACCATCTATAGGTAGCGAATCAACGATTCCATATACTGCGTGCCCGCCGTTACCGGCGGCATAGACGCCATCACCCTTGTTTCCGACAGCCGAAACGCCCGTGGCGCCATAGAAAAACCCTCCGTAGCTAAAACCATTTGCCGGAGGAGTTCTGAAGCCCGAATCTCCCGGTCCGGTGGCAAAATAGTTGTCGGCGGTGCTGGCGGCAGCAAAGGCTTGGTCTGCGCCCAACGTACCTGCCGCCTCGGCTCCCGCCAGACCGATTGCTCCCATGGCCGCGGCCTTCAACATTCCCCCGCGCGTCAGTCGGCGGGGCCGTCGCTCTGGTGCCTGGTCCGCCGTCGGTCGCGCCGTGCTCGGGGAGCGACGCTCCCCCTCCAGCAGAGTGATCCGCTCCGTCTGCGCCGCCAGCATGGACTCTTGCTCGCGCAGGCCAGTTCGCAATTCCTCGATGATTTCGTCTTTCTCGTAGTCTGCGGTCATGATCCTTCTCCTTTAATGTAATGGTCACTATCAGGTCCGCGCCGTCGTCGAACCGTCCGTAACTGTCCCTTTTCCCGGCGGCGACTGGTGATCACCTCCGCAGCGGTGTGTCGTGGCGCGGCACCGGCGACCTCGGCGACGCCACTGACTGGTACTCGTGTCTCTAGCGTGCGCCCTGGCGAGCAGAATGAACACACACAAACCACACGATCGCCCACACATTACCCACACAATTGACGTATCCTGAGGTAACCTCCCTATCGGGGCATAGCTCTCGGCGCGGCGCGATTGGAGATGACCATGGTCAATGATTCCCTTCCATTTGCGGCGGTTCTCACCCGTTATCGACTGGAGGCCGGCTTGACCCAGCAGGAACTGGCCGAGCGCGCCAATCTGAGCACCCGAGGCATCAGCGACCTGGAACGCGGCCTCAAGATGCGCCCTCGGATGTACACGGTGCTACAGCTAGCCGATGCTTTGCAGCTCTCGGCCGAGCAGCGCGCCATTTTTCAGGGGGCGGCGCGACCGCGTGACGCCCCTGTCGATGAGACGCGCCAGGTGGCGGTGCCCCTTCCGTTGCCTACTCCGCTCACGCCAATGATCGGCCGCGAACGGGAGGAGGCAGAAGCTGTCCACCTTTTGCGGTGGCAAGGGATCAAGCTACTTACCCTGCTCGGCCCGGGCGGGATCGGTAAAACGCGGCTGGCGCTCGAGGTGGCACGCCGCCTGCGCGCCGATTTCGACGAGAGTCTGGCGCTGGTCGCTCTGTCATCCATCCGGGAGCCCGAACTGTTGCTACCTACGATCATAGAGGCGGTTGGCCTAGAGGGGGGAGGCGCCCAATCACCTCAAACCGTCCTCATACAACATTTTCGTGACCGACAGGTCTTGCTCGTTCTGGACAATTTTGAACTCGTGATCGAGTCTGCTTCGCTGATTGCCGAGATGCTGGCGGCCTGTCCGCGGGTGCAAGTCCTGGCAACCAGTCGAATGCCACTCCATCTGCGCGCTGAGCACACGATGGCCATCGAGCCGCTGGCAATGTCCGCCAACTCGTCGGAGCAGAACGCCGAGACCGCGGCTCGCTCCCCCGCGGTCGCACTCCTGGTAGCCAGCGCCCAGTTGTTTCGGCCAGACTTTTGTCCTCTTCCAGGTGACCGTCCCGCATTGGCGGCTATTTGTCGTCGCCTGGAGGGTGTTCCGCTGGCCCTCGAACTTGCCGCCGCTCATCTCAAAACTCTGTCGCCTGACTCTCTTCTGGCTCGCCTGGAGCGACGCCTGCCAATGCTCGCCGACGGCCCACGCGATCTGCCTGCCAGACAACGCACCATGCGCGACACTATCGCCTGGAGCTACGATCTGCTCGGCAGGGAGGACCAGGGGCTCTTTCGTTCTCTGGCAGTCTTTGCGGGCGGCTGTACTGTCGACGCGGTGACAGCGGTATCCGCGCCCGGTCAGTCACCCGATAGCGTGCTTGCCGCCCTTGCTACGCTGGGCGATAAGAGTCTCCTTCAAATTCGAGAAGGGGACGACGGCACACTCAGGTTCAATTTGCTGGACACGGTCCAGGAGTACGCCTTGGAGCAATTGGCCGCGGCGGAGGAAGAGATCGCCGTACAGCGCCGGCATCTGGGTCATTTCCTCAGCTTGGCGGAAGAAGCAGAACCGCAATTGCGAGGTACCGATCAAGCTGCCTGGTTGCGACGGCTGGACAACGACCGGGACAATTTACGGGCCGCGTTGCGGGTTGCCCGCGGCACCGGTGATCTGGAACGGGGACTGCGTCTTGCCTCGGCACTGTGGCACTTCTGGTACACGCGTGGCCACCTCCAGGAGGGGCGCCGCTGGTTTGAAGGGCTGCTCGCGCTGGAGGCCATTGTCGGTACGCCTGCTTCGCAGTCGCTTCGTGCATCGACCGGCGTGCGCGCCGGCATTCTCGCGGCGGAAGCAGGCGATCACCCCCGTGCTTCGGCGCTGGCCAGCGAAGCGCTGGCGCTCTACCGGGAAACGGACCACAAAGCGGGTATGGCTACCGCTCTCAATCTGCTGGGTACTGTGGCCAAGTACCAGGGAGACCTTCGTCGGGCTGCCGGCTACTTCCAGGAGGCGCTGACCCTGAATCGAGAGGTCGGCAGTACCGACAATGTGGCGCGGCTGTTGAATAATCTGGGAGCGATTGCGGTGGATCTGGGAGAGCACGACCGAGCGGTTGCACTGCTGGAAGAAAGCGTGGCGATCAAGCGCGATCTGGCGGATGAGCGTGGCATTGCTATCGCGCTCAACAACCTGGCTGAAGTCTTCCGGGACAGCGGGAATCTCGAGCGAGCTGAGCCGCTCTACGCCGAGAGCATGCGAATGTTTCAGCACATGGGCGAGAAATGGGGCTTGACGTTGGCGCTGGCCAACCTATGCGACGTAGCACGACGTCGCGGTGACCTGGTTAAAGCCCGACCCTTGGGCGAGGAGAGCGTGCGCGTGGCGCGCGAGGTGGGCAATGCCTGGAACATCGCCTTCTCACTCAAGAGCTTGGCGGATGTGCTGCGCGACGGGAGTAAGTTCGAGCAGGCCGCCACTCTGTATCGGGAAAGCCTGGCGATCTACCGCGATACCGACAATCATACCGATGTTATCGATTGTCTGGAAGCGGTGGCCAGCCTGGAGCAGCAAGAGGGCCGGCTGCACCGCGCCGCCGCATTGTGGCGAGCGACATGCGCCCTACGCGAAGGCGCTCACGTTCCGCTGCGGTCGATCAATCGGGCCAGGCGGGACGCCTCCATCGAAGCCTTGCCCGCCGAGCTACAACCTCAGGCGCAGTGGCGGGGTCCGGATGACGGGGCAGCGAGCACCATGTCTCTCGACCAGGCACTCGACTTCTGCATCGACGAATCCCTGCTCCCTGTCTTTGCTTGACCGCGACAGCCAACCGCGTTCCACGATCGCTCAGTCAAATAGTGGTTCTTCGGGCGCTGCACCGGCTCACGCTCAATGAACATATCGACCTGCTCGTTGTACAAAGCCAGCGAGCCCGCGATTAGGAGGAGTTGGCGCGCAGGGAAGTCGTAGGCCCACGCCACGTCCTGGTGCGTGGCGCCATTCATTTCGATCGACCAATAGCTGCTCGTTCTGCCCTTGTATGGACATTGGCTCACCCTACTCGATGGCGCCCCACGTGATTCACGGGTGTAAGCGTTCCAGGAAAGTCAGTCATTTCAACGCCATATCAGTGCCCTAAATCCAGCGCGGGAAGTGCTGCAATGAATACTGAATGTCTCGGCTGCGATCCCTGATTTTGCGAGCCGGCACGCCACCCACCAGGGTGTACGGCTCGACATCGCGGTTAACAAGCGATGCCGCCGCCACGTAGGCGCCTTCACCCACTGTGACGCCGGGCAGGAGGATTGCGCGCATGGCGATCCACGCGTTGTCTTCAATGACGATTTTGCCGAGCACGCCTTCCGCCGTGGGAGAGTCCACTTTGTGATGCCCGCAGATGGTCAGCACCTCGCCCGCTATATTGACATTGCGGCCAACGGTCATAGTCCCACGTCCATCCAGGGTCGCGAACGGGCCAATAATGCAGTTCGGGCCAATGGTTATGTCGCGGGCCTGCAACACAAAGGCGTGCATCATGATATTGGTCGTCGGATCCACCTTCATCCCGGCGCTGCGATACAGTCCCATGCGCAACTCCGGAAAGGGGATCTTATTGACAAACGTGTTCAATAGATAATCCAGCAGCAGCGGATCCTCGACGTGGGGAAGGTGCATACTTTCGGCCAGGGTCTGAAGTGCTCCACGCAGGTCGCCGGTTCCGGCTGCCAACTTGATCAGATGGGCCACCCCTGCCGCCGTTCCGGCCGGCATCAGCGCCCTTTGAAAATTTCTTCTTGCTCCACTCACGATCTTCTCCTTTTGTCTCGCTCCTGTAACGCATCGCCAGACGCACCTATGTCAGTGTATACAGGGATGAGCTGCCGGTAGAGATCGAGTACTCGGTTGATCTGGCCCGCCTGAGTAAACACCGCGGCCCGTTCGATCGCCGCATCACGTTTCCGGTCGCCCTCCCCCAGGGCACGAACGACTCCCGCCGCATACGCCTCCGCCGTCGCCGACTCCACCAGATAGCCGGTGGTCGGAGTCGCGATTTCGTTCATCGCGGGAAAGTCGAAGACTACGGGCGGGCAACCGCAGGCCATCCCCTCCACCAGCACGAGGCCAAAGCCGGCATAGACGGTGGGAAAACATTGAAGGTTGGCGGCCGAGTAGTAGAGCGCCATGCGGTCGGCGGCCACGTGGCCAACCATCTGGACACGATCGCCGAACTCAGACTCAATGCTCTCATCCCTCTCAGGATGGATGACCAACAGTTTGACGCTAGGCGGAAGCCGCCGCATTGCCTCTGCCAGAAGTTGGCCGCGCTGGAGGTTGAAGTGCCCCACATAAAGCAGATACGGTGCGTTCGCGTCCAGGCCGAGAAGCCGCCGCGCCGCGGAGCGATGGAGTGGCTGGAAGATCGCTGGATCGAACCAATTGTGAACGACTTGAATTCGATCTGGCGGCACACTATAGAAGCGCTCCACTTCCTGGCCCACGGCCCGGGAAACGGCGATGCACAGGTCCGACTCCTGACCCACGCGGCGTTCCATCGAGTCAACCGCGCGGTCGATCGGCGCCCCTTCTGGTTCCGGCACTCCCAATTGGGCGAATCGTTCTAACTGCCCCAGCGGCGTAAGGTGGAAGGTGTTGATGAGTTTGGGGCGATCTTGCAGTGACGCGAGCTTCCCGGCGACGTCGTACCCGTAATGGCTGTGACAATGAACGATGTCGTACCGCCGCGCGTCGAGCAGTTCAGCGAAGCGCCGAGCTTTTTCACGGTACAACGCGGTCCAGCCGGTGGCGTGCAGTGAGTTGGGCTCGACCCCAATGATGCAGGGTGCCAATTCGTTGGTGGCGTCCGGAAGAAAGCTACGATCCTCGCAGATGATCTCGACATCGATCCCTCGCTTGCGTAGTCCAACGACCAGTTCATAGACGTGCTTCTCCATGCCGCCGCCGCTGGCAGTCGGACGGTATCCGGTGACCATGCAGACGCGCAGAGGTCGATGGAGCGGTGCGGACACCATCCCGTTGATCGTCAACACCTTTCCTCCAGAACCGCCGGGAAGGCCCGTAGGGCGGGCACTCATGGCTCGGCCTTCACGGTCGAGGCCGTTCCGACTACAGCGACCGCCGCAGAAAATCGGCCAGCAACCGGAAGGCTCGGAGCCTCTGGCCTTGATCCGTGCTACCGTGTCCCTCTTCCGATAGCTCAACGTACTCGAAGTCCTGCCCCTCGTGCTTGCCCACCGCCAAGAGACGATCTCGAAACACCCTCGCCTGGCTAATCGGACATCGCGGATCGTTGACCCCGTGGACGATCAGGAGCTTAGCCCGCAGTTGATGGGCGAAATAAAGGGCGGAGCGGTCTCGCCACAACTCGATATTGCCAGCTCGATCTCCCATCTGTTCGCAAAGATAGTACTGCAGATAGGCCAGCCCCTCATCGTGCAGCGATTCCAGGTCGGTCATTCCCACCCAGGCGGCGCCGGCCTTCCACAACTCAGGGCGCTTGGTCATCGCCATGTATGTCATGTAGCCGCCATAGCTAATGCCAAAGATCCCCATGCGGCCTGGATCCACGTAGGGTAACCGGGCCAGGTAGCTGTGTCCCGCCACCAGATCCTCGAGATCGGCGCCACCCCAGTCGTGACGAGCCATATCGCGGAACTCGACACCGTAGCCGGTGCTGCCCCGAACGTTGGGCGCCAGCACCACGTACCCCTGGTTCACCAGGAACTGGATATACGAGTCAAAATTGTGGAAGTACTGCCCGGTCGGACCGCCATGCGGCATCACAAGAGCCGGCGCCGGGTTTTCCATGGACGCGCTATGAGGTTTGTACAACAGAGCGTGGATAGCCAGGCCGTCGAACGAGGAGTACCGGATGTCCTCCGAGCGAACGAACGCAGCGGGGGCAATCGGGCCGTCGCTCAGCACGAGGAGCGTGCGGGCGGAGCCCGTGTCCACGTCAAAAAGCTCCAGGCGAGCCCGGGTGGCATCGGCGCTGCAGCGGGCCACGACGGCTCGACCTCCCAGCGCGAAGGATGCATCCTGCTGGACCACTGTACCGCCACCGGGAATCTCGAAGGAGCGTCTTTCAACACCGACCAGATCGTAGATCACCGGCTGCAACACCGCGTCGTGATTCCGCAGCACGAGCAGGGAACGGCCATCGCTCGACACCTCACGCACCACCTCCTCTGCGTCCGTGTCTCCCAACCACCGAACCGTGTTCGACGTCAGATTGACCACGCCGGCGCGATCGGAGTTGCTCGCATCCGACTGAATTGCCAGGCCATAGCCATCGGCCAGCCAGCCGATTGGCGAGTCTCTGGCGCCCTCTCGACTGCTGAACACCCGGCGTGCCCCACTGCCGTCCCCAGCGACTACATAGACATCCTGGTTCCGCGGATCCGCAGTCTCGTTCGCGGTGGCAGTGAGTAGCGAGCCGTCCGGGTTCCAGCTGCCCGCCGCTCCCCACACCGGGTTGGCAAAATCGGTGAGCTGCACCACCTCGGATCCGTCGGCGCGCATTTTGAACAGGTTGAGCTGCCCGTGGCGGGTGGACAGAAAGCTAAGCCATGCGTCATCTGGGCTGCACTCGATGGGAACTTCCGACGCACCCGGTGCCTCCGTGAGGCGCTCAGCTTCGCCGCTCTCCAGGTGGAGCACCCAGATATCGTGTTCTTCGTTGCCGCCGTCGTCTTTAGCGAACAGGATGGCCGTGCCAGCCCGATTCCAGATGAAGCCCGCGTGGAGCGAAGTGGGTGCCTGTCCCCGGCTCACCTGCCGCGTTTCCCCGCTGCCGATGTCCAGCACCCAGAGCTCCATTCGGCCCGACTGGTCGGAGTAGTATGCGATCCTGGCGCCGTCCCATGACGGGCGAGGCAGATAGAAGCTGGGAAGCGCAACCAACTCCTCCAGGGTGAAGCGAGGTTCGGTATTCATCGTCACGCACCGTCTCTCGCTGTGAAAAGGCCGTGCGACAGATCGTCCCGCGCTTCGCGGCACTCCAGGCAAAAAAGCGCGTTTTCCGGTAAAGCGGTACCGCACCTACGGCAGTACATGCGTCACCTCCTTCAATTCCTGGCGTAGTCTACTCCACAGCCGCGGCCCAAAGGTTTCACGGGTGCACGAACTGACGCCTCTCTACGCCCGCGGCCTCCAGGGAAGATACGCCAAGCGCGCGTACCGGGTTAACGTCACCTCTCTGAAGGGCATCGTGTCGCGTTCCAGGTCAGCCAGCCGAGCCAGGAACGGTTCTTGCGCGGCGTAATTCTCGGCAAGCCCCGTATCCAGCTCTCCGGCGCGCTCTGCCCATTCTCGACGTGCCTCTATTATGTCGTGTTCTAGCGCATCTGATCGGTCCCGAGACCGCCGCTGAATTTCGGCGCAGTATCTGTCGTTTTCATCCCTTGCTTTCTGCGCGCGGGCCTCTAGCGCGTCTTTCCGCTGTGCGTAGCGGCGCTCCAGAGGACGGACGATCACCGGAGGTAGCGCCTTCGGCATGCTATGGCGGGCATCCCGCTCGACGTCCACCCGCCATCCGATGAGGGCCAGGTGGACCTCATCACCCAGCGCTCTCAATGCCACGGCGCGCTCCGAGGTCACATCCGCGGCGGCCCACACGCCCACGGTCCAGAGGCGCGCTTTGGCCGGCCATCCAATGCCGGGGATCGATGCCGCCCGCAGGGTACGATGACGCAAGCAGTCCCGGACGTGCTGCTCCTGCAGAGCGTGCAGCGCTCGCTCCAACTCCACGCGTTGTTCCTCCTCCAGCCCGCGCAGCTCCTCTCCGATTGCCCCCAGTTGCCGGTCTCTTCGTGCCGTTGCCGCGGCCAGCGCCTGCTGCTCCTCTCTCAGCCAGGCGGCGCGGCGCTCGTCCGCCTGACCGATCGAGCGAGCCAACTGCTTCACCCCCTTCCTTTTGGTGGCTTCCAGCGCGCGCAACTTTCGCCGTTCCGCCCGTAACCCACGCAACTCAAGGTGCTGCTGATGCAGCAGCGTATTCAGGCGAGCCACCGTCGGGTCGTGCCGGAAGGCGACGACGAGTACCACCAGGTTCATCACCAGCAGCCCAATGGATAGGAGTGTTACCACAACCACAGATACATGGGTCACCCACATCGCGGCCAGAAGACAGACCATCGCGCAGAGGGCCGCCGCTGCTACACAGCGAGGAGCAAGCAGCGAACCTGACACCCGCTCAGGCTCAGTCCTGGCCTCCGCCCACAGATGTTCGAGCACCCACTCGGGCACACCAACCACCGGCACGGGCGGTGCCGGCGCCAGAGAAAGGGGAGAGGACACGCCGGGCACCAGGGTGCGCCAGGCCGTACGAACGAACGAGCCGGAATCTCTTACCGGGCCGGCCGCTCGGCTGGGAGACGGGGCTGCAGCCGGCGGCGTTTCCAGTGTGGGGACCTCCATCGGTGCGCAGCGCAGCACCTTGGCAAACTGCTCGCCCAGACGCCGCACTTCTGGATCGGCGTGCTGCTCCAGTAAGGCCAGGGTTGACGCGGAGTCGGGACTAGCGTAATCGCTCTTGCGCAGCAGCAAACACTCATCACCCGCTCTGGCCGTCGTCCACAAGGTCGGGTCGGCGGCGACGGACACTAGTGAGAGGTAGATCGCCCAGGCGGAGAAGCGATCCATCTCCACCCCAAAGTCGCGCCCGCTGCGCAGTGGGTGTTGGTAATGCTGATGACCCAGCTCGTGGCTGCCCTTACCGGCCAGAGTGGGCACGTACATGCCGTCGTAATCCACCAGTTTCAGGTCGCCGTTCTTTACCAGTACATTGCCATGCTGCAAATCGCCATGCGCCAGCGACGCTCCTTCCAGCGTCCGCACCATGTCGCGCCACCGGCCGGCCAGGCGGCGCAAGGCAGCGGGGTCGTGACGGTGCTGCTCAACATACTCGTTAAGCAACTGGCCTTCGACCCACTCCATCTTGAGAATCGGATACCAGTGACCATGCACCTTGATTCCCCTAGGCAGATACTGGAAGCCAACGGTGTAGGGTAGCTGGGCTGACCGGAGATGGGCGCTGATGGCGGCGTAGCGCTGCTGCAGATCTTCGAACTCGCGCCAGAAGCAGCGCACCGCCCAGTCTTGGCCGGGGCAGCGCATGCGGTACACGCTGGCAAAATTGCCGGTGATGGGCCGAGGCAAACCCAGAGGCGTCAGCGTCGCCCTACCGGTTCGGAGATCGGGGTCATCGAAGCTAGATTGCGGGTTCTGGATGGCCTCGTTATAGTCTTGCGGCGTCGGCCACGACATGGCGCTCTCTCAACGCACGTGCACCCGGAGCAGGGTAACGTCGTCATTACGAATATCATGCTCCTTCCGCAAGCGGTCCATCCAATCAGCGAAGGATGGCTGCCCTCCCACGGCGGCCGTCGCCAGCTCCAGCCAGGGCTGATGGCCGGCCTCTACCCTGCTCAGAAACCAACAGGCTAGCGCATCGGTCATTAGATAGAAGATATCGCCCGGCTCCCAGCCGCCGCGCGCCTCTCGCATATGCCCCAGCAGATGCTCGTTGCTCGATGCGTTACTGCCAATGAGATGCGGACGGCTATCGAACTCCACTGCTCGTCTTATGGGGAAGGCCGTAATCACTTCATCCGACCGTACCTGAAACAGGCAACTGTCACCTACGGCCTCCGCCACCCAGCCGCCTGGAAGTTCCTCGAAAGGCCCGATCAGCGTCAACCCCAGCAAGGAGGCAAACGCGCCGCTGCGAAGCTTCTCCTCCGCGTACCAGGGAAGCTGGAGCGCGTCCAGCTCCTCTTGCCAGACAGTCTGCAACCGAGCCAACGTCCTGACTATTCGCCGTCCGCCCCACTGTCCCTTACAGTAAGCACGTATCAGCAGCCGAGCCCATGACCCAGAGAACGAGGCCTCCGTAGCTCCGTCTGCCACGGCACAGCGAAACGCCCGGGCTTCCCGATTGACCGAACGCACCGGCAAGCAGGCGTCCTCGTACTCTTCGACAGTATTTCCCGCTTTGGGCAGCCAGAGAGCCTGTGTGCACACCTGCATGGGCGCAGCCTCAGCGAAGGTTGCTGGGGCGGGTGCCGATATCGAGAAAGCGGATCACCGACACGATGTCGGCGTTAAAGACAAAGCCCCGCGTGCCATCCGTCACGCTGTACCCCTCCGACTGCGCCACGCTGCGCATATAGCTAGGCAGCGAGCTGGAGATCGAGAAGAGGAGCTTGGCGAACTTGTCCGGTAGGGTTTCTTCACCGTCTGGAAATTCGATGGCCGCCGACCTGGAGGACGACAAATGGACGTTGAAGAGCAGTACGTTGCCGTCGGAGCTCCGGAGCGCCTGCACTGCCTCTGCCTGGTCGGTGGGATCGCCGTCGGTCGATTCGCCGTCCGTCACGTGAATCACAATCGGCGGCGAGCAGTCAGGGTGTTCCGCCAGCCAACCTGACAGGATACCCTGTGCCCGCTTCAGCACCTCGCACATTGGCGTGCCGCCTTTGGCCACGGCGTCAAACCAGATCGGGAACTTGACCGTCTGATCGACCAAACCACCAACGCCGTCGTCCGCCCTCTTGCTGCGCTCCTCCACACGGGCTGGATGATCGGCAATCTCGCTGATTGCTACCAACCCCTTTCCCGCCAGAGCGCCTCCAAAGGCCGGCCCTACCTTCGCCCCATAGCCCAGCACTCCAACATAGTAGTAATCGCGCACGCCCTCCGACTTGGCGCACTTGATAACCAGATTTTGCAGTAGCCGGTTGATGGCGTCCGCCACCCCATCTGCCTTTTTCTTCTGGGATTCTCCAACCCCAAAGGGATCGTCCATTGAGCCGGATTGGTCGATGAGAAACAGGAAGCAGGACGGGTTGGTTCGGCTGATTTCAGCGTCATACATCATGAAATGGTTCTCCTTCCGAAGTGGTTTGTCGCACCAAGGCAGTTTGATGCGCGGCTTAGCATCGCCTTTACGCTATACATCAACCAACGATCCACCTTCCTCCTTGGTCTTCTCGGCCAGGTATTTCTGGGCAACATCGACGCCGATTTGCCACCCGGTCACCACATCGACCAGCTTGAAACCCAGCTCGTCGTTGATATGGCGCATGGGCGCGTTGCTAATCGCGTTGCCGGTGCGGATACTAGTGATGTCCGGCCGCTCGTTCAGCACCTTGGCCGTGATCTCGGCTTTTAGCCAGCGACCCAAACCACGCTGCTGGTACCGCTCAAACACCGCCGTAACGCCGACGTCCATTCGTCCGGGTGCGGATGGATCCGTACGTAGCTGCGTAAACCCGGCGATCTCTCCACTCGGACGGTGTCGAGCAAAGATCGTCCAGCGGGTGACGCCGCGCCGCTGGTTGGCTCGATCGACGTCGCGCAGGTGTTGTTTAGTCACGGTTATGCTCTCGATCTCTAGGTCACCGTGTGGAACAGCATGCACGGCCTCGTGCATAGCCACCGCGTCGTCCAGATCCTCCTCCGGATACGCTCCCTCCCACACACCAAGTTCAAACTCCTCTGCACGCTCGGAAGCACGCTCGATCCAGCGCCCAAGCAAGTCACGTTGTACCCCAGCGAGATCCAACTCCACCACATGCTCGTCCATGCCGTGCTGCGCCCCGATCCTTCGAGCAAAGGCTTGCCCCGCCGGAACGACCCGGCGGCTGTCACCGATGAGCAAGCGGCGCCCAGCTTGTCGGGCCGCCGCCACGACCTCACCCAATAGCCGCGCGCCGATACCGCGGCGACGATGATTAGGCAGCACCTCGATGGACGTCAGTGCCAGGTGCCGATTGTTCTCGGCGCGGAAGACCTCCAACACCGCGAGGCCCAGCAACGATTCGTGGGCCTCGTTCCAGCATCCCCAAAAAGACGACTCAAAAATCGGGTGGGGATTGAGCCACCGTTCCTGGAAGGCTTCGAGTGTTTCCGGCTGCTCGTGCGGATCGCGTTCTGCGCGCATAGCATTGCTGAAAGTAGCCACGGCCTGCCATTCCCGCCCTGTCAGATTTGGCAACTCCAACCTACACATGTCTCCTCCTGATTGCGTCACAGCCATCACCCTCTCATCCAGCGCGCGTGATTGTTAGCGGGGATCGTGTTGGCCAGGTATGCGACCTACGGATCATAGTCACAAGATCGCCTCAGCCGCCGCGGCTCCCTCTGCCTCGCAATCGGCTGCTTTCGCAGCGGGTAGATATCGATCCGCGTGACCCAGCGCCGTGAAGGAAAACATCACCGGGATGACCACGGTGAAGACGCCAATTACGCCATAGACCAGCGCCACGTTGCCGGTGCGCTGAATGACGATGCCGCCCAGAAAGCTACCGGCCGGAATGGCCGACCAGGCCAGCACGCTGGCAATGCTCATGACCCGTCCGAGCATGTGGTTCGGGACGATCGCCTGGCGCACGCTGCGGGTGTTGATGTTGAACAGGATACCCAGTCCTGCCGACAGACCAAAGAGGGGAACGGCCAACCAGAAAGAGCGGGTAAAGGCGACCGCGACGATGCACACTCCCTCGGAAGCCAGTGCCGTCAACGCCACCCGACTGAACGACCACCGCTGACGCAGCGATCCGGCCAGCAGTGAGAGCGTCACGATGCCGGCGCCTTCCGCCGCGAATAGTAGGCCAATCTCTGAATTACTGGCCCCCAACCGCTCCTTGGCAAACAGCACCAGTTGCGTCCCAAAGGTCACCGAGACGAAGTTGACCATGGCCATCATCAGTGAGATGTTACGTAGCACCGGATGCCCCAATACATAGCGCAACCCTTCCACCACGTCCTGGCGGATGTTGGTCGGCTCCTTCGGCTCCTCGCTCTGCTGATTGAAGCTTCCACGGACCAGAACCAGGGTGAAAGCGGCTACGAGATACGAGGCAGCGTCCACCAGCAATAGATCGGGCAAGGGAACCAGGGCGGATAGACCACCGGCCAGTACCGGGCCGATGATGAATGCGGTCGAGTAGCTCGCTTCAATCCGTCCGTTGGCGGCGGTCAGATCGTCGACGGGAACCAGGCTGGGCAGCGCGGCATACTCTGCCGAGTTGAAGAAGATGAACAGGGTCGAGCCCAGAAAACCAGCAAGATACAACCACCACACGGTAAGCATGCCGGCTGCATAGAGAATTGGCGTGGACGCAGCCACTGCCGCCAGCAGGCAATTGGCCACAATCATCAATCGCTTCCGGTCCAATCGGTCGACCCACGCGCCGATAATCAAGCCAAAAAAGAGATACGGGAGCATGGTGGATGCCGTGGCCAGACCGAGATTCACCGCTGAGCCGGTGAGCTTAAAGATCAAGAGCGGGATAGCGAAGGAGGTAAAGGCGGCACCCAAAGTCGAAATTGCCTGGCCCGACCAAAACTTCCAGAAGTCGAGCGAAAGGCCGCCAATCCGCCGCGCATCGCTTACCGCGGCTTCATTCATACTGTCCTCCTCTGGGGGCGGATAGGCATCGCGGTCCCCACCACCATACGCATGGTAGCGCGACCCGTCAGCCTGCGTCACGGGCAGGCGCCTGCCACGCGGTGTCACCGCGGCGACCAAAGGTGGCAGCGCCAGAAGGGCGCCGTACCGAAGTCCGGTCGGGGTCGCACCAATGATGCATGTTGCAGGTTCACTCCAGACAAAAAAGGAAGGCGGGAACCGCCTAAGCGGCCCCACGCCGACCTCCCTTGGAGGAGCTATGCCTGATCGCTTCGCCGATTAGTGCGGCCACCGAGTGTCGGTGATGTGGTCTGTGTACCAGCGAGATCGGTCCGCATGAACCGCGTCGTGCTGCCGTTGACGTCGGAAGGCAACTTCCACGCGATCCTCCGAGGCGCTCGACTCCTGGCTTCTAGCCATCTCCACCGGCTCGTTCACTGAGATACTGAGGTGTAATCGTCCTACTGCCATGTCCATCATTTACTCCACTGCTATGAGAACTCGGTTCTCGCCTTCCTTCACTTCGAGCAAGGTTCCGCCTTCGGCATCACCGACATCGTCCAGAAATTGCTGCAGATCGATTTCGTAGCCCGCGAGATATTGCTGTGCCTGCCGGGGAATAAACTTGCCGGCCATCCGCGCCATGCTAATCGGTACCCTGATGTTGACTTTGTTTTCGCCACCCTCTTTGATCTGGATCACCACGGCCCGCGGTGAACGGTGTCCTTCGCGATGCTTTCGCTGCGTGCGGCCCTCCCAGGCCGGTGGATCGGGCAAGTTGGGCACGCCCCAGACCTGTGTGGAATCACTGCGCGGCGCGGGCTCGAGCGCCTCGAGCAAACTCGCCGCCTCCTCTGGAGAAATCTGCCCTTCCGCCACCATGCGGAGTACCCGGTTTCGTTCGTCGTTGTCGGTCATCTCTACCTCCTACTTTTCAGAGCTCGTAATAGCGTTGCCGCCTCGTCTGGACTGATCTCCCGCCGCTCCAGTCGGTCCAGTACTTCCTTACGCTGGGCGGATGCATCGGCTTCACCCGCCGCGCGTCGCGTCACCGTATCAAGCCCAGCTAGGCTCCGGTCAATCCGCGCTCGGATAGAGGCTTCCAGGTTCTCTAGTCCGGCCAGCTTTTCCTCTACTCGCGCATGCACGCGTTCCTCCAGATCATTCGAGCTCACGCGATCACCTACTCTCTCCGAAGAACGTTCATACCCGGCAGCCAGCAGTGCTTCCTCTAGCCGGGCACGCACCGTGGGATACGACAGTCCCAGGTCGCGTTCAAGTTCCTTCATGTTGCCGCGGGATCGAAGGAACATATCGATTAACGACGCGTGCGGCTCGCGCAGACTCGCCAGATGCGGCAGCGAAAAGATGCCGGTGACCTCCGTGCCGCAGGCGACACACCGGAGACTCGTCACGGTTAGATCGCTCTCGCAGACCGGGCAGTGGGTTGGGAGGGATTCGTTGGTTTGCGTTTCCATAGCACTATTAAAGCACATTGTTATCAATTTGTGAAGCTCAACTTATAAATTGATAACAATGTGCTACAACCTGCCTGTTGTGAGCTTCCATGCGGCCGGCCAAAATCTACTGGCACCGATCTGCTTCGCGGCGCGTTTCAAGGAAAAGGCGTCACGGAGGTCGGGGAGAGATGACAAGCACTCGAATCCGCTGCTGCTCGTTCTTGCTCGGTATCGCCTCAGGTCTACTGAGCCTGGTCGCCGGTGCGCACACTTGCCTTCTGGCGCGTCGTATGAGGTGCCATACTATCGCGATCATCATCGTGAACAGCCTGGCGTGCTCGTAGGGGGTGTGCCCCCGTACGTCGGCGATCGTGGAAACTGCGCATGCTCACCATAGTATGAGGTCATGCACGGGGCAGCCAGTTTGGGAGGCGGCTACACCTCTGGTGCAGCACTGTTCTGCCGGTATCAAGGCACGTCAATAGACGGTGGTTTTGGGTCTCGGAGCCTCATGCGGCAGGAGACTACCCCTGTCCCACGGAGACCGCTCCAAAGCAAAGTTTTGGTGGATCAATCCAGCGCGCAAACTCGCACCGCCGATAAAAAAGTCGACACCGTCACGACTCGATCGCTGCGACCATACGATGGCGGAGGCGCGCTTTACATCAGCCTTTTAGCCAGATTCATTCCAATCGTGCGCACCATGGGATTGCCCAGCAACTTCAGCATGCTACCTGCGCCGCCGCCCCCTCCACCACCTAACTGACTGCCTAGCATGCCCGACAGCGCTCCGGCATGGTTGTCGCCGGCGTATTGGGCGAGGGTACCTAATTCGGACGGATTGAACCCCGAGCCGCCGCCCTCGATACCCAACTGTGAAAGGACGGTGCCCGATGAGCCGCCCCCCCGGCGAGATAGCGCTCATGAACATCCCACCCAAATTGCTGCGCTCCTCCGGCGTGCCAGTCGCCGCGCCCTGGGCAACGCTCTGCCCGAACCCACTGCCTCCCAAGGTGCTGATCGCTTCCCCAATAGCGCCTGTACCGTGCTCATTGGGCGCGGCGGAAAGCATCTGACCGACTCCGCCATGAAGTTCGGACTCCGCCATCTGATCCCCGCCACCACCGGCGAATTGCTGCACCAAGCCATCCAGCATTACTGTCTCCTCTTACTATCTGCACGTCCGTTACGGCTTCGCTCTCTAGCCTCTACTCACAAGTTTCATACCGCCAGTGACCATGAGTTACCGGCGCACATCCGAGTCATCGACACGCCGATGAGACCCCTTTCACATCACCGCTGGAGGATGTCGATCCCATAGACGGAGCCGAAATCGGGAATGCCGCTGCATGTACGTTACCATGCGCCTCAGCCACCATCACTACGCGTCCGGCGAACCGGGTCGAGTGTAGCCAACAGGCGAAAGAGCACCGCATAGGCCACCACGTAGACCGTGATGAACACCAGCAGGTGAATCCAGAAGCCGGCCGAGACGGGCAGCAAGCGGTAGGCCACCACCTGGCCGGCAAAAAAGGCAATCAGCACCGACAGGAGTTGGCGAGCGAGCGACCCGCGTGTGCGGCGCCGTGCAATCATTGACATAGAATCCGCCTCTCTCCCCAAAGTCGACCGACTGTTCACTCCAACGTACCATGCGCGTGCCGATACATACGCCGCCCGCCCGATCGCAGAGAATACGGAGGAGGTTCCTTTGCTTCGAGCACTCATCACAGCCTGGGCTCCGGCCGACCAGGCCCCACGACATGGCTCGGCGCCAGCGCACGTATTTCAGTACACACTCCTCCGCCGGCAGAGACCATGCTCATGATCCGCGCTGTCATCTTCGACATGGATGGCCTTCTCGTGGATTCGGAGCCCTACTGGGAACGAGCACGTGCCAAGTACTGCCGCGCTCTCGATTGCGACTGGCGGCCTGAAGATGAGCTTACGGTGAAGGGCGCTAACTCCCCTGAGTGGGCCGCCAGGATGGTGGAGCGATGCGGTTTCTCGATACCACCAGCCGAGCTTATCCTGGGGGTCTCCCAGCACATGCGTGACCTGTATCGCGAGCATCTTCCGTTGCTACCCGGCGCCGTTGAAACAGTGTACCGGCTCGCCGCTCGCTACCCGCTGGCGATTGCATCCTCGTCGCCGCCCGAGCTGATCGAGCACGCCATCATGGAGGCAGGCATCCGTGGCTGCTTCCAGACAGTCATCTCGGCGGATAGGACTGGCCGTGGCAAGCCCTCTCCCGATGTCTTTCTGGCCGCGGCCCGCCAGTTGAGCTTCCCACCCGCCGAGATTGCCGTCTTTGAGGACTCCTCCGCCGGCATCATGGCCGGTCGAGCAGCCGGCATGTATGTCATCGCGGTGCCCAACGCCCACTACCCGCCGAACGAGGCGGCGCTCGCTCAGGCGGATGCGGTCCTAAATTCTTTAGAGGAGTTTAGGCTCGACCTGCTCAGTGACCCGCCGAGTCGTCCAACCCCTGCTCATTGATCCTATCCGGCCTGATCTTGAGAATCACCCGCGTCTCTCCGGGCTGATGGAACGGGTACTTTTCCTGGCCAAGATACTTGAACGCCAACTGGTCGATATTCTCGTTCGCCCCCTCGGTGGTTATGTCGGTCACCTTGCCGCGTACGGAACCGAGACGCCATGCGTTGCCGGGGTCAATAACGTTGACCGCTACGCGAGGATCGCGCCGCAGGTTACGCACCTTTTGGCGGCCATCCGCGGTGTTGACCAGAATATGCTCACCGTCGGTATCCACCCACACTTGAGTGATCTGCGGTGATCCGTCGGCCATTAAGGTGGCAAGTTCACAGTACGCTGGCTCGCGTAGCAGTTTCTGAAATCCAGGTGAAATGGTAGCGGCCATGGTCTATCCTTTCGCGTCTCGTCATTGATAGGTTTAACGTATCACTCTCCTTTCATCCTACCTTCCATTCTGATCACGTCGTGACCGAGGATTGGAACGAAGAGCAGGAACGCTGGCTGCTGGTCCACGCGGAGATGGATGCGGCATATCCAGATGAGCCTGGATTGCACTTCGATCTTCTAGACTTGCCTCGCGACCGCTTCGTCGTGGCCGGCGACGCTGCCCGCGGGGATAGCTTGACTCCAACCGCTGTGGGGTCAACGACGAGATTTGCGGCTGGGCGTTTGAGGGCAGCTACATTACCCTGGACCACAGGGCTTTCCCACCACCACTAGGAGACAACCCATGCATCAAATACACCTTAGCTGGCTGGACACTGGCGCCGGCGTACTCTCGTTGTTTGCCAGTGCCGTGGTTTCCTCGCCCGTCGCGACCGCAGCCGACGCCGGAACTGGTGCCCATCCACGACGCGGTTACCTGTCAAACGGCCAGCGGCTTCTTTCTGCGAGACACGGGCTGGATGGTCCATGCCTGGCTCTTCGACACTTCCACCGGCATCTTCGACGTGGATAAGGGGTGATCGACGTCCCAGGCACGTTTCTACACCGCTGTGACCGCCCGTACAATCGCCCGCTCCACCACGCTAACCACCGCCGCCTCCAGCGCCAGCATGGCGCCTTTCCAGTCACCGTTGACTCTGCCCGTGGCGAGGGCAAAGATGGTATCGCCGTCCAGCATGGTATGCACCGGCCGGATGACGCGCGCCAAACCGTCCTGTGCGACCATGGCCAAGTGATTCGCCTGCGCCGAGTCGAGACACGCATCGGTTGCCACGACGCCGATCGTGGTATTGGCGCCTGGCGTTGATCTCGCTGTCGATTGCAGCAGGTACTGAACGGTATCGACGTACCGCCCGTCGGGCCCTCTCGGCCCAGCCAGAATCTCACCCGTATCCGGCGCCACCACATGGCCGAAGGCGTTGACCACCATCAACGCGCCCACCTGTGCTCCGGCCACCGAGATGGAGGCGCTACCGAGGCCGGCTCTGGCAGCCGCGGCCACACCCAGCACCTTGCCCACCGTCGCCCCGGTACCGGCGCCTACACGTCCCGCCAGCACCGGTTCGTCGCCGGCCGTCTGACACGCCGCATACCCCATGGCGCCGTCTGGCCAGACTCGCCTGCCGACGGCTAAATCGAAGAGGACCGCGGCGGGGACGATCGGTATACGAGCCACGCCGGCGTCGTAGCCGATACCGCGCTCTGCCAGATACCGCATCACACCCTCGGCGGCGTTCAATCCGAATGCACTCCCCCCGGCTAGCAGCACCGCGTGCACCCGAGCCACCAGCGTGCCCGAGCGGCAAAGATCAGTCTCGCGCGTACCGGGAGCGGAGCCGCGCACATCGACGCCCACCACGCCCCCCTGGCGACACAACACCACGGTACAGCCGGTTTGCCCCACGACGTCCTGCGCCTGGCCCACTTCAATGCCGGACACATCAGTAATGGAATCGATATTGGGCTCGTTCCTCACCTTCGCGCTGCCCTGGCGAACAGCCGAATCAGCCCTGTCGCCGCTGCGCAAAGCGATCGAGCAGTTCCTCGGCCTTATCGACCAATTGCCCGGCCCGCTCGGGATCCATGCGCTTCCCCAACAAGTCTTCGGCCTTGCTTTTGGTCCTGGCCACCTTGCCCGGATCGCTCATGAACGTCCCGACTGCGTCCCGCGCCTTGCCAATGATCTTGTCGACGGTGTCGTCCGCCATTGTTCCCTCCGTTGCCACTTGCGCTATCTTGACCGTACAGGAGAGCGGTAGATGAGTCAACGCGGAACGAACGATCCACTGTCCATCATGAGGACGCATTACCCGTGAATAGCGTCACACGTTTGACGGAACTCCGCCAACAGATTGGTGAAGCGAGCCGACAAAACTTCTCCGTCGGCTTCGTCCCTACCATGGGCTATCTCCACGCAGGGCACCTTCGTCTGGCGCAGCGGGCTCGCGCGGAGAACGATCTGGTAGTCGCGAGCATCTACGTCAACCCCACTCAGTTTGGCCCCCAGGAAGACTTCGCGCGCTACCCGCGAGACCTGGCTCGGGATCGCCATTTGGCCGAGGAGGGCGGCGTGGACCTGCTCTTCCTGCCGGACACCGCAACTATCTACCCAGTTGGTCCCGATGCGCAGCAGATGTGGATCGACCCCGGCACGATGGGCCAGTACCTGTGCGGCGCCTCCCGGCCCGGACACTTTCGCGGGGTAGCCACCGTGGTGGCCAAGCTGTTTCATATGGTCCAGCCGGATCGCGCCTACTTTGGAGCCAAAGACGGTCAGCAGGCCGCGATCATCACTCGTATGGTCTACGATCTGGACTTCCCGATCGAGATCCGCGTGGTACCGACGATGCGCGAAAAGGACGGACTGGCACTGTCCTCACGAAATGTGTACTTGACCCCGGACCAACGACATGAGGCAGTGGCGCTTTCACAGGTACTGAACCTGGCCAAGGCGTATTTGACCGCTGGTGGGCGCAACGCCCGAGAGCTGGAAAAAGTGGCGCGCGACCACCTGACCCGCGCCGCTCCGTTAGGACGAATCGACTATGTGACGACCGTTGACCTGGTCACACTGCAACCGGCGCCGGATGAAATAGACCGTGACGTCATGCTGGCGTTGGCTGTGTATTTTGGCCGTACCCGCTTGATAGACAATAGAGTGGTCCGGTTCACGCCCGGTGGGCTGGAGTTTCAGTAACTGATGTCGCCTCACGTCCAGGTCGGGCCCACGTTTTTCGTCAGGGAGGCATACCGTGCGCACCACGATTCTCGATATTCAGAAGATGACCGAGCGCGGCGAACGCATCCCGATGGTGACTGCATACGACTATACTTCAGCCCAAATCGTCGATCGCGCCGGCATTCCGATGATTCTGGTGGGCGATACGCTGGGCATGGTCGTGTTGGGGTACCCAACCACCGTGCCGGTGACCATCGACGAGATGATTCACCACTGTAAAGCCGTGGTACGCGGCAGTCAGAACGCGCTGGTCATCGGTGACCTGCCGTTTCTCACCTACTCTAGCGCAGAAGATGCCCTGCGCAGCGCCGGTCGCTTGCTGCAAGGGGCCGGCGTCCAGGCAGTGAAGCTGGAGGGTGGCGCCGTCTTGGCCCCCACCGTCCAGCGCCTGGTCGAGGTCGGAATCCCCGTCATGGGCCATCTGGGACTGACGCCGCAATCAGTGAACCAGTTAAGTGGCATGCGGGTTCAGGGACGACAGGCCACCCAGGCTCGACGTCTCATCGAAGATGCCCTGGCGCTGGAAGCGGCAGGCGCCTTCGCGGTCGTGCTCGAGCTGGTGCCGGCCGAACTATCGGCCGAGATCAGCAGCCGCTTGCGCGTTCCCACCATCGGCATCGGGGCCGGGCCGGGCTGCGACGGTCAGGTGCAAGTATGGCACGATATCCTCGGCCTCTACACCGACTTCAAGCCGCGTCACGCCCGCCGCTACGCAAATCTGGCCGACACGATCGGCGGTGCCCTCCGCCAGTATGCCGCCGAGGTGCGCGAGGAAGGATTCCCCACCCAGGAACACAGCTCGACCATCAAATCGGAGGAGTTGCAGGAAGCACTTCGACAGCTTCCACCACGGGTGCAAGCATCCTGACGAGCGACCTCAAGCGCCTCCGTGATACTGGGCCTGTACGCTCCACATCCATCAAGCAGAGTTTATTCTTCCACCGTCTTCGGCTCCAGCCACGGCATCATCGATCGTAATTCGCGACCCACTACCTCGATATTCTGGGTCTGCTCCTCCACTCGCATGCGCTTGAAGTCCGATGCGCCACCCTCGAACTCGTCCACCCAACGGCGCGCGAAACTGCCGCTCTGCACGTCCTGGAGCACCCGACGCATGTTGTCCCGCACATGCTCGTCAATCACTCTGGGGCCCGCCACATAGTCGCCGTACTCGGCAGTGTCGCTGATTGAGCGGCGCATGTAACTGAGGCCGCCCTGGTTCACCAGGTCTACGATCAGCTTCAACTCGTGCAGACACTCAAAGTAGGCCATCTCCGGCGGATAGCCCGCCTCCACCAAGGTGTCGAATCCAGCCTTCACCAGGACGCTGAGCCCGCCACACAGCACAGCTTGCTCACCAAAGAGGTCCATCTCGGTCTCTTCCCGAAATGTAATGCCGATTACCCCCGATCGGGTACAACCGATTCCACGGGCATACGCCAGCGCCAACTGGTGCGCCCGACCGGTAGCATCCTGCTGCACCGCAATCCCGCCCAGCACGCCTTTGCCCTCCACAAAGAGGCGCCGCATCATGGCGCCCGGCGCCCGCGGCGCGACCATCGCCACATCCACGTCCGGAGGCGGAACGATCTGGTGGTAATGAATGGAGAAACCGTGGGCAAAGAGAAGCATCTTGCCGGCCGAGAGGTGATCGCGAATCGACCGCTGATAGACCCGTCGATGGAGTTGATCGGGCAGCAGGATCGACATGAAGTCAGCCCACCCACAAACCTCCGCTACCGTCTGCACCGGGAAACCATCCGCTTCAGCCCGCAGCCAACTTCGGCTCCCAGGTTGCAGTCCGACTCGCACATCGCAGCCGCTATCCCGCAGATTGAGGGCATGCGCCTGCCCCTGGTTCCCGTACCCCACGGCGGCAATTCGCCGGCCGCGGATCAGGTCGAGATCCGCATCCTCATCGTGATAAAAGGTTGCCACACCGCCCTCCGTACCTGGTCCTGACCGCCAATTATCTCTTCCTGGACCTGACCGCCAATCAAAGGTACTTCATCCATTCTCGCTCCCGATTCCGTTCGTCCTCTACCGCTTCGCCAATCTTCCACGCAGCCCTGGAAACCGCCCTCTATCCCCGACCCCATACCGTGACCTGATACCACCGTCAGAAACGCGCGACGCCCTCGTCCGCCGAGACGCGGGAAGCGAAGACCAGCATCCCACAGGAAGTGCCCACAAATGATTCCTTCCCGCCCTATATGGCCACTGCCTCAGGAGCACCGATGGGCTGCTTCTCGCGCTCGCGTAGCAAAAAGTACGGTCGCTCGAAGAGCAGATAGGACAGCCACGAGATGGGAATCATGACGGCGACCGCTAACAGCTAAGCAAGGTGCTGGGTCAGCGGGGACGCTCCGAACCGAGAGAGCACAGCCGTTGCGACCCAGGTAACCGGCCACGCATGCCAGAGATACATGCTGTACGACCATCGCCCCATCGCCTTCATGCCCGATGTGCACAGTAGGCGCTGGAAGACCGACACGCTGCTCACCACGTTCCAGAGGATCAGCGCATATCCGACGGTCATCAGGGGGAGACCGATGACTTCGAGTGTCAGCCCCAGCGTGGGCGTCAGGCTCGCGCTCTGATGGGCCATCCAGACGCGCCCCAAACCGGCCACCACGCATGCCAGCAAGAAACCACGCCAACCTCGAAAGGCGGGAGGCAGGGCCGCACCCTGGATATAGAGGCGAGCAACGACGATGCCCACCACGAACTCCACCAGGCGCGCCAGGATAAAGGTCTGCACGTCGTAAGCCAGCATACTGTGGCCGCCGCCGGGAAACAGCAGATAGAACATGAGACGAAACGCGAGCGAGCAGACTACCGAGATGACCACGGCTTGACGAAAGCCCCAGCGGTAGGTGGCGACGATGAAGAGCGGCAGCAACAAATAGAAGCACCACTCGGTGGCCAACGACCAAAAGGGCGGCACCAGGTCACTGGTATTGGGGAGCAGGTGCTGAGTGAAGGTGAAATTGGTTATCAGTTCGTACCCTGGAAAGCCATGACCACTGGTCCAGAGGCCAACCGCGACAGCGATCGCCGCGGAGTAATACGCCGGGGCGATGCGCAGCCAGCGCGCCTTGAGGAACGAGCGGTAGGCCGCTCCAGAAAACCTGTCCTGCTTGCGCGCATACATTAGATACATACAGAACCCACTGATAACGAAGAATAGATCGACTCCCGTTTGTCCAATAGAAATGAACTCGTTGAGATCAATCGAGTGTGTCCCTATGTGACCCAGCCGCCAGGGGACATTGTGAAAGGCTTGCCAGACATGGAACCAGACCACACCAAGCACCGCGACGGCACGAAGGCCGTCAACCGGGGCGATGCGTGAGCGGATGGGGGGGGGACCTATAGGGGTATGCCTTCCACGATTCACCTAGACAACACCCGTGACGCCGGGTCGCACCGGACGGCACGCTGGGCACGGGGACAACAACGCTCTTCGGTCCGCCGCAACACATATGACGCAACCTTGAGAGTCCATATCTTGTCGAGACGAAGCAGTAAACTGTACACTGTACGGAAAAACAATTGCCAGCCCCGACTCACCGCACTGTAATCGTTCCGGCGGTTATGGGAGTGTGCAACTTCATTGGCCACCAGGGTAGCAGTATGTCACAACACCTTACCCAGTATCCAGTGCCGGAACCAGCAGCGGTTCCTCGTGCCGCTCCCGTGCGTCCATACTCTCTCGCGCTGTCCGAGCGCCGCCTATTGTTAGCGGGCCTGGATATTTTGGTCCTGGTTCTACTGGCTCGGCTGGTAGTTCAGCAGGAGCCGGGGAACGGTTCGTGGAGCCTCCTGGCCGTATCGGTGGCTGGGGCCTGGTTTGTCGCCGGACAGGTTACCAGTATGTACGACCTGCACATCGCTGCCCGCCTTCGGCCATGTCTGCGAGCCATTGCTCAGACTGCCGCGATTGTGATGGCTTTCCTGCTGTTCCTCTTCTTTACCAAGCCATACTTTATGAGCCGCCCCAAGTTGGTCGATCTCGCCTTTGGCGGACCCATGGTGATTGCCCTCTGGCGACTTGCGTATCTGCATTTTTTAGGATCGGCTCACTTTATGCGGCGAGTGCTGGTATTGGGCGCCGGCACTTCCTGCCGCAGTCTGCTCGAAGTAGTGAATCGCAGCCAGGGACACGGGGTGAGTGTGGTTGGAATCCTCGACGACGATCCGTCGTTGCACGGTAGGCGCATCGAAGATGTGTCCGTCCTCGGCGGCAGTTCTCGAATCTGGCAGTTAGTGAGTAGCCTCGGGGTCGAAGAGGTCGTTCTGGCGGTGAGCCGGCCGACGAATGAGGCGTTGTTCGAAGGACTGGCTACCTGCTACGAACGAGGTATCGCGGTCACCTTGATGCCACACCTCTATGAAGAGGTTGCCCGACAGGTGCCGGTGGAGCATGTAGGACGGCATTGGCTGGGGGCGGTCCCGTTGACTCACGCCGGCGGCGGTGTGTACGAAGCCCTCAAACGCCTGGTGGATGTCGTTGTCGCGTCTCTTGGTATGATTCTGACTGCGCCGATTATGGTGATCGTGGCCCTAGCCATTCGCGTCAGTTCGCCAGGTCCGGTCCTCTTCCGCCAGACGCGCGTGGGACGCCATGGTGAGGAGTTTGAAATCATCAAGTTCCGCACCATGATTGTCGATGCGGAGCAGCCGGGTGAAGTGCTGTGGGCAACCCGTGACGACCCTCGTGCCACCGCGTTGGGAAAATGGTTTCGGCGGACGCATCTCGACGAACTGCCACAGCTCTTTCTCGTCCTGAACGGGAGAATGAGCCTGGTCGGACCGCGTCCCGAGCGACCGGAGTTTGTGCGGGAGCTGGAGAAACAGATCCCTCTGTACGCGGCACGATACAGTGTGCGCCCCGGCGTCACTGGATGGGCGCAGATTCAGTACCCGTATGGGAGTTCAATCAGTGACGCTCTGGCCAAACTCCGCTACGACCTCTACTATGTAAAGCACCGTTCGTTGATTCTCGATGTCCGCATCATTGCGCGCACGCTCGCGCGTGTGTTCGGCATGAGAGGTCGCTAGACGGTATGCGAGCAAAGGTTCTCTCCATTCTAGGCACCCGCCCGGAGGTTATCAAACTGGCGCCGGTTATACGCGCCGTCGAAGCGCATGCCCGACTCCAATCCGTGGTGTGCGCCACGGGGCAACATCGAGAGATGCTGGATCTGGCGCTCGATGTCTTCGACATTCAGCCCGATTTCGACCTGGACCTCATGCAGCCGGGCCAGCAGCTCTCCGATCTCACAGCTCGTGTCGTTCAGTCCGTGACCCAAACGTTACGGGAAGTTCGCCCAGATTTTCTGCTGGTCCAGGGTGACACCACTACACCCATGGCGGCCGCCCTCGCCTCGTTTTACGAGGAGATACCGGTCGGGCACGTTGAAGCAGGGTTGCGCACCGGGGACCTCCGCAACCCCTTTCCGGAAGAGATGAATCGACGCGTGATTGCCACTCTGACCACGCTTCATTTCGCACCGACTGCCGGCGCCCGCGCCGCTCTGCTGCGCGAAGGCGTGCCCGACAGCACAATTTTTGTCACCGGTAACACCGTCATTGATGCACTACAGCAGACCGTGGCATCCGAACCCGACTATGTGCCTAATCCTGGGCAGCGTATCCTGGTAACGGCCCATCGGCGAGAGTCGTTCGGGCCGGGTTTCGAAGCGCTCTGCCTCGGTCTCCGGCTAGTAGCACTCCGGAACCCGGATATTGAACTGCTCTATCCGGTCCATCTCAATCCACAGGTGCGGGAGCCGGTGTCTCGTTTGCTGGGAGACCTGCCTAACGTGCGACTGGTCGATCCTCTGGATTATCGCACCTTTGTGCGGGCCATGCGGGATGCCACGCTCATCATTACCGATTCGGGCGGGGTACAAGAAGAGGCTCCCAGCCTGGGCAAGCCTATTCTGGTGATGCGGGAAACCACCGAACGCCCGGAAGGCGTGGATGCCGGCGGGGCCATACTGGTTGGTACCGATCCACGGCGCATCATGGTGGAGTGCGAGCGTCTGTTGCACGACCGGGCGGCCTATGCGCGCATGGCCCCCGTCGACAACCCCTTTGGCGACGGTCACGCGGGTGCGCGAATCGCGAGCGCGGTGGCACACTGGTTAGGGGGCGATCCTGCTGAGATCCGCCTCGGGGAGACTCGTTCAGCGTAACAATGCGGCGCCACGCGCGCTGTCCGCATATCACACTCGGAGACAACGCGGACTTGCGCCCTGGCGCAGATGGGGGGACACATGAAGCACATTACTGTTGTTGGTACCAGGTATGTCGGACTTACCACGGGTACCGTTTTTGCCGACCTGGGCAATCAAGTCACCTGTATCGACATCGACGCACGAACCATTGTCGACCTGCGCCACGGGATTTTGCCGATCTTTGAGCCTGGCCTGGAAGAGCTCGTGGCGCGGAATACCGCGGCAGGCCGGCTGCACTTCTCCACCTCGTACCAGGAGGCGCTGCGCGAGGCAGAGTTTGTGTTTATTGCTGTGGGCACGCCCGACGATGGTCAGGATGGTGGCGCCGATCTCTCACAGGTATGCTCGGCCGCCAAGAGCATCGCGGAAGAACTCCATCAGCCGGTGGTTGTGGTCAACAAAAGCACGGTGCCGATCGGCACGGGCGATCTGGTGACCAATATCATCAACGAACACCGGCGGCACGACGTGCCCTTCTCGGTTGTCTCCAACCCAGAATTTCTGCGCGAGGGCTCCGCTCTCAAGGACTGCATGCAACCCGACCGTATAGTGCTGGGCGCCGTAGATCGCTCCGCTGCTGAGACGGTGGCCGAGCTGTATCGAGGGCTGGGTTCTCCCATTATCATCACCGATCTGCGCACCGCGGAGATGATCAAGTACGCGTCCAATGCCTTTCTTGCCACGCGCATCTCCTTCATCAATGAGATCGCCGCCATCTGCGAACGGCTGGGCGCCGATGTCACGGAGGTTGCCCGCGGTATGGGCTGTGATGCCCGCATCGGGCCGTATTTCCTCGATGCCGGCTTGGGCTTCGGCGGCTCCTGCTTCCCCAAGGACGTAAAAGCGCTAATGCACATGGCGAAGGATGCCGGCCAGCATCCACAGCTCTTGCAAGCTGTCATGGATATCAACGCCGATCGCCGACGCTGGGTCCTGGAACGGCTCAAGGAACAACTTGGTGAGCTGAGTGGGAAGCGTATCGGCCTGTTGGGACTGGCGTTCAAGCCGAACACGGATGACATCCGTGAAGCGCCCTCGGTTGCCCTGATTGCGCTCCTGCAGGAGGCCGGCGCCACGGTAGCGGCGTACGATCCGGTGGCGATGGGCAATGCCGACGAGGAGACGACCGGCGTGGAGTTCTGCGCCGATGCCTACGGCGCCGCGGCCGGCGCCGATGCCGTGGTGCTCATAACCGAGTGGAACGAGTTCCGGCAGCTCGACCTCGCTCAACTTCGAGATCAGATGCGACGCCCTCTCTTGATTGACGGGAGGAACCTGTACGACCCGGCCGAACTCCTGCAACTTGGATTCACCTATGTCGGCGTGTCCCGAGGAGCGGCGGCAGAGTTCAACTCAGACCCCAAAGTTACGGTACCCGGTCAAACTATAGCCAGATAAGCAGCCTCGGAGCTTGCCCGAGCAGTACAAGGGTGCAGCCGCATGACAAACCAGCATTGCCCAGCCTCCCGCGATCACGAGTGAACGGGATGCTTCAAGTAAAGTGTCAATGAACGGACGACGGCACGTTACCTGAAGACCGGGTCCGAGCCGAGACTGGGGAGAGAGGTAACCGTTCTGGCCACTACCACCGGCTATGGTCGCGACTTCCGTCTCTACGCGACGGCTCAGGCTGTTTCTGTCGTGGGCGATCGCATCGCTATCATCGCCCTAGTCTTTCTGGTCATTCACCTGTCGAACTCCTACGCGCCGGCGCTGGCGCTTTTTTATGCGTGCCGTGTCTTGCCTACCTTGCTGGGCGGCTTGCTCGTCGGCGTCTTCGTCGATCATGTTGACCGCCGGCGGCTGATGGTCGGCTGCGACCTGAGCCGTGCGGTACTGCTGGCAGCCGTCCCTGCCCTCAGTGGACTCACTCTGGGGACGCTCTATCCACTGGTGGTGGTGCTCTATGCGCTGACCCTGTTGTTCGATACCGCAGCCCGCGCCGCCTTGCCGGACGTGGTGCCCGAAGCTAAGCTGTTGGGCGCCAACGCTATTCTCAACGGCATTCAGACCTCGGCGGACCTGGCCTATGCCCTGGGCGGCGCGCTGGTGTTCATCCTCAAGCTGCAGGCGCCGTTCTACATTGATGCCGCGACCTTCGTGGTTTCCGCCCTGCTGGTAAACAGGATGCGGATCCCCGGTCACCAGCGCGGACCGCTGCCCAATGTCGGTGACGTGCTGGCACGCATCAGGGTTGGAGTCGATTTTCTCATGGGGCACCCGTTCCTGAAGTGGAGCACCTTCACCTTTGCCGTCGCCCCCGTGGCCGGTGGAGGAGCCTTTGTGCTGGCGCCGCTCTACGCCGACCACGTGCTGGCGCATAGCGCCGGACTGGTGGGCACCTTGCGCAGCGGTGCTTTCCGTTTCAGCGTCCTTGAGGTCAGCATCGGCGTGGGCGCCCTGGTGGGCAGCGCCATGGCCCAGCGTTTGGTGCAGCGCTTTCCCAAGGGCCGGCTGTTCGGGTTTGGCGTGCTAGGTACCGGCCTGGCGGATGCGCTACTTGGTTCCATTACCAACCTGTATGCCGCCACCGCAGTACTGGCTTTGTCTGGACTATTCAATAGTCTCTTTGTCATCAGCGGTGTCACGCTCGTGCAGACACTCACCCCGACTGAGATGCGCGGCCGGGTCGTGGCGGCCAGAAGCACGGTGATCAATACCGCCCTGGCGCTGGGGTCGGCGCTGGGCGGTGCGGTCCTGCTGATCGTGCCGTATCAAACCATGTGGTTTCTGCTCGGCGGCACAATCATGGCTTCCAGCCTCTTTGTCTGGCTACGGGCTGACGTGAGAGGACAACGCTAGCGGTTCAGCGTTCTCCCGGAACGGCTAATTCGCCGTCCATGCTTAGTGGCCCCAAATCCAGAGAGACCAGGCACCTCATTCGCCCGATAGACTTGAATGAAGGCCTGGCCCCATACTCTAGCGGTTAAAAACGCAGAGGGTTAGCCGTTCCACTCGTGAACGTTTCTGCCGTTCCACTCGTGAACGTTTCTGCCATTCCAATCGTGAATGTTCTTCGCTGGATCGATCCAATCAATATTTCGGGCCAATGAGAGCCTCCTATTTCCTTGCGCCCAGAGCCGTCTCCTGTGGTTATCCGGCCACTCGTCTCTGGACGGTTGCGGGACCATGTCAATACGGGGAGATGCCTATGCACTACGATCTCTTGCGATGTAGAGAACTCTTTCCTGCCCCGGATCGCATGAGGGGAAGTCCCCCTGTAATGCAAATGTATAGGGACTTTCGGCCCCCGGTCAAGGGGGTAATTCGTCCTATGGAGCGCAGCACAGCCAGCTCAGCAGCCCAACGGGTCAGCGAACGGGAAGGATGGTGGTGCGTGTGCATGAACGGACAGCCTCCACTCCGCAGACACGGTAATGATGGGTAGTACTACACTCGCACTTAGGTTGATCGGCCTCAGATCTACGGATGGACCGATGAAGCCGCCCCCACCCGTTGCGCTAGCGAACGGATAGGAATAGGAATGGCTAAGCGGCACTGTAGTAGTAGCACGGCCTTCAGCTCATCAAGGGAGGGGCCGGCGCTCATGGCCGAACCCCGCACGTCCCAACTTGTGCCCCGCATGTGGTACTACAGCCAAACAAGAGGTACTCGCCGGCAAAAGACCGGCGATTCAGCGACATGCTACTCCACTCCGCGGATACATGCGCGCACACACTCGTATTCGCTGTCTTACGAAGGAGCAACGCAGGACAGCAAGCGCGCCGGTTGCTCGACCACCGCAGCCCGTCAACTCAAACGACGGGTTGCATGGTGGTGCGTGCCAGGGCCGGCGCTCTCGTGCCCTTTATGCGGCGGCCCTTCCGACGACGACCTGAAGGTCGATACTACGGCTATTTGACGGCGCAGCGGGCGCAGATTCTCACTACGCTGTCCGCCCCTACGACTGGAGGCGGCATTGCCGACAGCGGCGCCTGGACCTTAGCTCGCCTCGGCCGGCACCAAGCGCAACTCGGGAGTGCGCTCGTGCGGGAGATAGGTTCCCTGCTCGATCAGCACCTGAATGAAGGCGGCGCAGACCGTCGGGTCGAATTGCGCGCCGATTCCGTCCTTCAGCCGCTCCACCGCGTCGTCCGCGCTCATACCCTTGCGGTAGGGACGGTCGGCCGTCATTGAGTCGAAGGCGTCGACTACGGAGATAATACGCGCCCCCAGCGGCAGGGCATCCCCTTTCAGGCCGTCGGGGTAGCCGCGTCCGTCCCATCGCTCGTGGTGGTGCTTCACGATATCGACACTCCCGCGGAAGGCGGAGAAGCTGGCGAGAATGGCGGCGCCGATCGCTGGATGCTCTTCCATGGTGGTTCGTTCTTCGCGGCTTAACGCTCCTGGTTTGAGCAGGATGTCGTTGCTGATGCCGATCTTCCCCAGGTCGTGGACCCGCGAGGCCAGCACGACCTCCGCCACGTGCTCGGGGGTGAGCCCCAAGGCCCGCGCCAGGTGGCCGGTCATCTTCGCCAGCCGCTGCGAGTGCTCGTAGGTGCCGGTATCACGGTAGTCGATGCTTTCGGCCATCTTCAGCACCGCGTCCACTGTTTCCTTGTGCAACCGCGCCACGGAGGCAAAGGACCGCATGCTGAGGTACATCGGCACCACCACCATGAGCGAAAGGACGGGCCGGAAGGTCCAGAGTGCCGCGCAAACGATGCCGATCGCGATCAGCGACATCTCGGGCCAGACAGTGTCTTTGCCCAGCTGGGTGAAAATCGCGAACGGCCGCTCGCCGCTGCTCAGCGTGATGGCGAACACCACCACCAGCGTACCGGCCAGGTGGTACGCGACGGCTAACCCGACCACTGCGGGCAATCCCAGCAGCGGGCTAAAGTTGTGCCCCCAGATGAAGCGTTCGCCTTGCATCAGGTGGAACGCTCCAAGACCCGCCGTGCATGAGAAAAGGGAGCTACCAAGATTGATGAAGATCGCTCGGCGACTCTTGCGTCGCTTCTGGACCAGCCACGAAACTTCACTCAACACTCTGGCTGAGCCAACCACCACCAGAGCAATTGGCGGTGGCAAAATCAGCAAGCTTGCCACCTGCCCGACCCCGGCCAGTGTCACCGATGTGGAGTCGCCTATATACACCTGTTGCCGGCACAGCGCCCAGCCAAGCAGAATGAAGCCCGACATGGTAATCGCCCATTTCATCGCGTGGTGCGACCAGATTGGTCCTATCTGGAAGGCGCTGGCCAGCAGGATGAGGACGGACACGGAGCCGATGCTAAAGATGTAGAGGTGAAGCGCGCGTTGTCTATTCAACCGATCTCCCCGACACCTTTACACCGTACCCCAGCAAACGTCACTATGCAACCTTTTTCAAGGCCCAGAACCAATTCGGGGGACTATTGGCCCCATTTTTTCCGGGACTTCCGTGTATGAAGCGTGCAGTACGAGACTGGAAGCCGACCAATTGGCCTTCACCGAGGCTATCTTATTGCAGCCTGAGGCGCCCTTCCCACTCTTCGTCCGCGGAGTCCCGCAGCGATGGTCCGTCCTCCCGTGAACAGTGCGGCCGGTCCGCGGACCGCCGGGCCGGGCGGAGCCAACTTGTGTCCCGAATGGGGGTACGATCTCCACGGTAATGTCGTGAACACTTGACGCGTTCACGACATTACCGGGCCGCATCCGACCCAACGACCCGCGTCACCATATGCGGCAAAAAAGTTCCACTCCGGACGCCGTCAACGATGTCGTCAAGAACTCGCCGGGCGTGCGTGCCCTGCGCAGCCGAAATGTGACCCAGGTGCAGTGCGTCCTCGAATTCGTCCTCGTCGAGCACCTCATACGATCCGTCCGGGGCGATCCACAGATCCAGAAACAGGTCTATCAAAGGTTCCAACGTCTCCGCCTCCGCTCCCTGCCACCGTACCGACTCCAGCACGTCGACGTAGTACCCGACCCACCTCCCGTCCAGATTATAAAAACGACCGATGTCGTACGGCCGGTCCTTGAACAGGAACCACATTGCCCGGTAGCCGTCCGCGATGACTTCCTCTCCTCGGTAGACGAGCGACTTCGTCGGATGCACGAGATGAGAAAAGACGAGGGTCCGCTCGTCCGCCGAGAGCAGTTCAACCTCAAATTGCGAGCGACGGTTCGGTGGTCTGAGAAGCTCGAAGGTCAAGCGGCCCATGGGCGCGGCGTCACCGTCTATCGTCTACTCCCTCTCGAACCCAGTGGCAATCACCGTGACCCGCACTTCGTCGCTCATCCGTGGATGAATCACCGCGCCGAAGATAATGTTGCACTCGGGCGACACTCCGCTGCCAATCATTTCAGCCACCTGATTCACCTCATAGAGGGTTAGATCGGGGGGGCCTGTGATGTTGAGCAGGACGCCATGCGCCCCATTGATCGAGGAATCGAGCAGCGGACTGGAGATTGCCTTCTCGGCGGCTTTGACGGCCCGTTCCTCACCGGCTGCCACGCCCATTGACATCAAGGCTCGACCAGAGCGGTGCATCACACTGCTGACATCCGCGAAGTCCAGATTGATCAGACCGGGCGTCAGAATAAGATCGGCGATGCCATGGATTCCCTGATTCAACGTTTCGTCCGCCAGGCGGAACGCTTGACTCATGCCCATGCTCTCCGGCGCGATCTGCAGCAGTCGATCATTGGCGATCACAATCGATGAGTCCAGGATCGGGCGGAGCCGATCAAGCCCTTCTTGAGCCACCAGGCGCCGGCGGTTACCCTCGAAAGAAAAAGGCAGCGTGACGATACCCACAGTCAGGGCGCCGCATTGCTGTGCCACCTCGGCCACGATCGGGGCCGCGCCGGTTCCGGTGCCGCCTCCCAGGCCCACCGTGATAAAGACCATATCAGCGCCGCTCAAGCCCTCCTGCAGGGCATCGCGGGCAGCGTCAGCCGCTTTCAGGCCTAGCTTCAAGTCACCCCCCGTTCCGAGGCCACGCGTGAGCCGGTCGCCGACGCGTATGCGTTTACGGGCGTGCGAGCGCTCCAGCGCCTGCGTGTCGGTATTCACCGCGATAAAGTCGATGCCTTGCACCCCGGTCTCAATCATTCGGTCGATTGTATTGCTCCCACCGCCGCCGATGCCGACCACCTTGATTTCGGTGAAGCCCTTGGCCAGATGTGGGGTCTCCGAGGACAAAATCTGTGGAATCACCGGCTGCTCGCGTTTCACCGGTCCGATGCGATTTGGGTCAAACCCTCCTTTAGACACGGGCCAGCACCTCCTGAGCAAGGGATTGGTACATCTCCACGGCTCGCTGCGAACCTTGCACCTCGGTCAGCGGAACGCCCGCCGATGCCGACTCCAGAATCTTCGAGTTTGTTCCTACACTTGTTTTAAACACCAGATCACCCCAGTTCTCTCGCAGATAGGCGGCCACGGTTTGCTCCTCGCGGAGGCGTCGGTCGAATTTGCTGAGCACGATCCCCAGAATGCGGAGGCTGGGGTTGATATAGAGGATTTCTTCAATGCTCTCCTGCAGCATCTGTAAGCCCTGTAACGAAAACAAGCGCGCTTCCGTTGGAATCAGAACCAGTTGGGCCGCCACCAGTGAGTTGATGGTCAACAGGCCCAGCGAGGGCGGAGTGTCAATCAGGATGAAGTCGTAGGCATCGGCCATCGTGGCTAGTTGGTCCCGTAGCCGGAACTCGCGCCCAAGCTTGTTCATGAGCGCTGCCTCAGCCGTTGCCAGCGCCATCGAGGTGGGTACCAGATCGAGGCGTGCTGCCTCATTGACATAGACGGGAACTATGGGCAGCGCCACTTTTCGGTCGAGCAGCGCATCCGCAACGGTCAACCGGTCGGTGACGTGTGCGCTAAAAGTCGAACTAAGATTCCCCTGCGGGTCCATATCAGTGAGCAATACCCGATGCCCCAGGCGAAAAAGGGAGGCGCCCAGGTTGGTCGTGGTGGTCGTTTTACCGACCCCACCCTTCTGATTAGCGACCGAAATGATGCGTGCGGACATACCTAACTGGGTGGGGAGGCAACGGCACTCGTGGTGGGCCGGTACTGGGGTATTCTACGTGTTGCTGGATGTGATTACAAGAGGACCGGCCTGCACGGCAAGAAACCTTTGCGCGATAGCGAGCGTGCCTGTGAGTACAATGCGATAGCGTGCCCCGATAAGGAGACCAACGTGGGACTGCTGAGCCGTATACGAGCACTATTTGGCATCAAGGTCAACAAGGCGCTGGATCGTTTAGAAGATCCGCGCGAAACCCTGGATTACTCCTATACCAAGCAACTGGAGCTACTGCAGAATGTGCGTCGTGGCCTCGCCGAGGTCGCGACCTCCAAACAGCGTCTCAAGATGCAGAGTGAGAAGTTGCAACAGCAGGATACCAAGCTACAACAGCAGGCCCAGCAGGCGTTGCTCGCCAATCGCGATGACCTGGCACGCCTGGCCCTGGAGCGAAGGGCCGCGCTGCAGCCGCAGATTCAGAGTCTGGCCACGCAGGTACAGCAACTCGACGAGCAGCAGGCCAAGCTAAGTGACGCATCGCAAAAGGTACAACAGCGCATCGACATGTTCCGCACACAGAAAGAATCTCTCAAGGCGCAGTACTCCGCTTCGCAAGCTCAAGTCAAAATTAGCGAGTCCTTCTCCGGTCTCTCCACCGAGATGAATGACGTGGGCAGCGCGGTGCAGCGCGCCCAGGACCGAATCGAACAGATGAACGCCCGTGCCGGCGCGATGGATGAACTTATTGACTCGGGTGCCCTGACCGATTACACCGCCCAACTCGGCGGGGGTGACGACATCGACCGCGAACTCGCGCTTTCCAGCGGCAGTGACGTCGATGCCCAACTAGCAGCGATGAAAGCGCAGCTCAGTGGCCCGACGAAGCGGCCTCAACTGGAGTCAGAGGGGTAGAGCGTCGCTAGCAACTCTCCGCCCGTTCCGTCTGATAGGTCGCTCTCTGACGGTTGATCGCTGATACGGCGTAGCCGGTAAAGCAGAAGACCAGTCCAGCCGCTCCCGAGATGTCCGCGACGTTCGTCAACCACCCTCCAATCGGGATCCAATCTGTTGCGTAGCCGTGCAGAATTAACTGGCCGCCGTTGCCACATAGGCCGCCAAACATCAGTCCCGCTCCCACTGCCAGCAGGCGCGAATGCCAGAGACCGAGCGCGCCTAAAAAACTCCCGACCACGAAAAAGATCACCGGGTGCGTGTGGGCGTGGTTATTGACAACTAAAGCATGAGGAGCAGCTTTGGTGATCACATCTGCCAGTAGCGAGGCTACTCCGGCCACGAGCCACAGGGTAAAACGAGTTGCGAGTCGCATTTCATATTGTCGCTCTTTCTGGCTCTATCTGACCTCCAATTTCTGGCACGGGGCTGGGGAGAGGGTGCCCAGCACGGTGCTAGTGAAAGCGGAAGCCGTGATCCTCGGCGACACATACCCGGTTGCCGCCCGCATGTTTCACCGCATACATCGCCTGGTCCGCTCGCGTGAACACTTCCATCCCCGCGTCCTCTCCCCGCACCATCGCCATTCCCACGCTCACCGTCACCTGCCCCACTTCCGCCGGCAACCCATGCCCGGCAATCGCCTCCCGCAACCGCTCCGCCACCCTCTCCGCATCCTCCCCCTCGGTCTCCGGCAACAGCACGCTGAACTCCTCTCCTCCATGCCGTGCCACGATATCCTCCGCTCGCACCACCCCGCGAATCACCTCTGCCAACGCTTGCAGCACGCTGTCCCCCACATCATGCCCCCACTGATCGTTGATCCGCTTGAACTTGTCGATATCCAGCATCAACGCACAGAGTGGGTGCTGGTTCCGCACGGCTCGCGACTGTTCCTCCCGGAAGCGCTCGAAGAGATAGCGACGGTTGTACAGCCGGGTCACCGGATCGGTGATGGCATCGGTGCGCAATTCGTTATAGAGCCGAGCACGGTCAAAGGCAATGGCGGTCTGAGTCGCGATGATCTCCAGCAGGCGGAGTGCGTTCTCATCGAACTGGTTGCCGCCCAGCTTGGAGAGCGTGATCACTCCTCGCACTCGCCCCTCATAGTTTAACGGTGCACCTATCACCGATTCTTCGCACCGAGGCGTTCCGGGTATGGACATCGCACGCGGGTCGTCAAGCGTATTCGAGACAATGGCACTCTTGCCGTGTTGTACGATCCAGCCACTGATGCCCTGGCCGGCGCCAAGGTTTCCGGCACCACTGTCATCCAGGCCGAGATGGATAGGAACCAGCACTCCGTTATCCTCGTCGAGGGAGAACAGCCGGCAGGAGTGAAAATCGATGAGGTGTTTCAATTCCTGATTGATCAGCGCCGCGATTGCCGGGATCTCGTGCAGGGGAGTAAGCTGCTGCACGATGCTCTGGATCGTCTGCAGATCGGACACGCGGTTTTGTTGACTGGCATACAGCCCCGCGTTCTCGATGGCAATCGCTGCCTGGCTCGCAAAAAGCGTCAAAAGCTGCAAATCATCAAGCGAAAATGCGCCGGTCTCTTCACGCTCCACATCCAGCACCCCGATGATCGCTGCACCCCGCTTGAGCGGCACCGCCATAGCGGATCGCACAGCGGGAAGGCCAGGATGTGCGTAATAGCCGGGGAATCGGCAGATATTGTGAACAGCCAACGGCTCTCCAGTCTGGAACACTACTCCCGTTACCCCTTGACCATAGGGAACGTGGATATCCCGCCAACGTTCCTCGCCTAACGGACCGATGGACCCCACAATGTCCAGATGTTTCTTCGCAGAATCAGGAAGTAGCACTGCCGCCCAGTAGTACGGCATCACGTCACGCATACCGATGAGAATGGAATCCAGAACAGTCTGCAAATCAAGTGAACTGTTGATCATCTGCGCCGCATGGAGCAGCGCGTGCATCTGACGCACATTATCCTGGCTCCTGGCGTACAATCTGGCGTTTTCTACAGCGACTGCCGCCTGTGAGGCGATGACAGACAGGGTTTGCACATCGTCGGAGGAATAGGCATCGGGGTGCGGGCTTTGGGCGGAGAGCACCCCGATAGTCCGGTTACCGGTGTTGAGCGGCACCCAGACCTTGGCCTCACTCTGCTCCCGACCAACCGATAGTTCCGGCATGCCGTTCTGACGAACGAACTCTTGATACTCCTGGTGAGTGCGGAAGCCGAGTGGCGTGCCCCGCTCGAGTACCATCGTGGTCATGCTGGCGACAGCCGGGAGCTGCTGGTTTGGCACGAGGGTACCGCTCTCCCGGTGGTAGAGTAGCTCAATACGGCCACTTTTTGCTGCCTGCACCGCAATGTAGAACTGCGTCGTGTCCATGACACGGCTCACCTGCTCATAGATGGTTTCGTACAGGCTACCGAGGTCTAGCGTCGACGAGACCACACGACCGATCTCATTCAAGGTCCGCAGACGATCAGTCTGCTGCAGCGATGCCTCGCCAGCCGGCTGTGTATCCCCCACCTGCTCCCCTACTATCTCAAGAGTGTACTTCACGGCATGACACTTTTCAAGGGCGCGTCGATTTCTACGTACCTGTCCGCACTGCACGTACTATCCTTTGCTGGGAGGGACGTGGGTGCACATTCTGGTCATAGAGGATGAACGGCGGTTAGCAAGTCTGGTTCGTCGAGCGCTCCAGGAGGAAGGTCACCTGGTCGAGGTGAGCAATGACGGTGCCGAGGGGCTGGAGATGGCGGAGGCAACCGGCTATGATCTGCTCGTGCTGGACTTGATGCTACCGCACCTCGACGGGGTGGAAATATGCCGCCGCCTTCGATCGGCCGGCAACGACGTGCGCATTCTCATGCTCACCGCACGTGACTCCGTGGAAGACCGAGTCGCCGGTCTTGAGGCCGGGGCCGACGATTATCTGGTAAAGCCGTTCTCGTTCACCGAGCTAATCGCTCGCGTCAAAGCGCTGGCCCGACGCCAAATCCAACCCCAGGTTGAGATCGAGTTGACCAGCGGCGATCTGGTGCTCGATTTACAACGCCACGAGGCGCGACGAGACGGCCGAACAATCGAACTTACCGCCAAAGAGTTCCAACTACTTGAATACCTGATGCGGAATGCGGGACATGTTATGACACGGACCCAGATTCTCGATCAGGTCTGGGGGTATAATCTTGACTCCTTCAGCAATGTGGTTGATATTTACGTGCACTATCTCCGCAATAAGATCGACCGTGATTTCCCCGAACCACTGATCCGGACCGTTCGCGGCGTTGGCTACTCGTTGAAAGCCTGAGCATGTTCCGCACCCTCTTTCTCAAGGCCCGCTGGCGCATGGTTGGCTGGAACGTGGCGATCATGACCATCTTCCTGATCGTGCTGGGAGGGGCTATTTACGGGCTCTTCTCCACCCGCATCTACATCGAAGGTGACCAGCAACTCATCGCCGAAAAAGCCATGGTGGAGACTGACCTACAGGCGAAGGGTTGGGACGCGGCACAGATGGTTCAAGACCCAACATTCGCCGATTCGTCCTATCGAATCGTGGTGGCGGCGAGCGATGGTCAAGTGACCTACACGACCGATTGTCCTCCCGCGCTCTTTCCAGCGCCCTGCCTCCCCGAAGACTTTCGCGCGTTGAACAAGGACGCACTGCGAAGCGCCCTCAATAACGGCGATGATATCCAGACGATGAGTTTCCGGCGCCAGCCGGTGCGCGCCCTCACCTTCTCCGAGAGCTATCCTCACACCAACGCGCAGTTTGTGATCCAGATCAGCCACGATGCCAGCGGTGAAGAAGACGCGCTGCGCGAGCTGCGCCTGTTGCTTATTCTGGGCGGCGCACTGGGCATTCTGCTGGCCGGGTTAGGCAGTGTTTTTCTGGCCGGTCGAGCGCTGGTCCCCATCCGACAGGCATTCGCCCGTCAACGCCAGTTCACGGCGGATGCGTCTCACGAGCTACGCACGCCTCTGGCACTGGTGCGGGCCAACGCCGAGATGCTGGAACGAGGAGGAAAACCGCTGCGCCACGCTGACGCGGAGTTGGTCCACGAGATCATTCGTGAAACGGATCATCTCAACCGTCTCATTGGCGATCTCTTGACACTGGCGCGAGCCGACTCTGAATCAATCGCCATCGAGAGCAAACCCGTCGACTTCAGGACTCTGGTAGCCGGCGTTCACGAAGACCTCTCGCTCATCGCGGAATCTCGTGGAATCACCAGTGATATTGCATTGAATGGCGCGGTTACGGTGCAGGGCGATGAGGTCCGTCTTCGCCAACTCCTCCTCATCTTGCTCGATAACGCACTCAAATACACCGATCCCGGGGGACGCGTAGACCTATCACTGGCGCGGGTGAACAACCGCGCGTACCTCACCGTGTCCGACAGCGGTATCGGCATTCCGCAGGCAGACCTCGCTCACATCTTCGAGCGCTTCTACCGCGTGGACAGGTCGCGCGAACACGAGAGCGGAGGGACCGGCCTCGGTCTGGCCATTGCTCACTGGATCGTCGACGTCCACCAGGGCAACATCAAGGTTGACAGTAAGCTGGGTCGGGGCACGAAGATCGTGGTCGAACTCCCGGCCGGAGGATGACAAAACGGCCGATTGGCTCCCCTACGGCCCCCCCGCTGCCGGTAAATCGCTACCCACGACGACCACGATTTGCGCGGTCTGACCCGGAATAGATTGCTTGGTAAGCGTCGAATTCAGTATGCGCTGCAGCCGACGTGCCGAGTAATCGACATGACCGCCTGAGGCCGTGTTTACCATGACCTCACACTGTCGGTAGGTCGCCTGGTCTGCGTTACCGGTGGCAGTGACCTGAAAACCCAGGGTTCGCAAGGTATTCTGCACGTCGCTCGCCACCCCTGAACTCGCTGTGCCGTTGAGGACGGCAACCGAGGCGTTCTCCTGCGCCAGGCCCGGATCGGAAAAGAGTTGATGCACCAGATTGGGTATAACCGTGGGACTAGTGGGCGTGAGGATCGACTGACCGTCGTTACTCCAGCCGGTCTGCACCATACCGTTCGCCACGTTGATGTACGAATGCTGAACGCCGCCAAGCGAGGACAGCGCAAACTGTGCCCCCATTTCGGGAAAATCGTTCAACGGTACATTGGTGGTGAGAGCATCTTTCAGCGTTCTCAAGATGTCAGGATAGCGGGTCCAGGTGACCGGAGACAAAAGCGTGTGCTTCACCGCATCGGAAAAAGCCTGTTGATCTTGCACCCGAGCTAAATCCTGTTGGACAAAGGCATGCCGCTCACGAACGAACTCCAATGCAGTCGCGCCATCCATGTGCTGCGCGCCGGGCTTGATGTCGATGGGGCAGTAATCGTAGCCGACGAGGCACGGATACGTTGGATCCTTTAATTCCTGCGGCACCTTGACATCGACTCCGCCCATGGCATCGATCAACCTGGTGAAGCCACGAAAGGTCATCGCCACGGTGTAATCGACCGGGATGCCCAGCTCGCGTTCCAATGTATAGGCCGCTAATTTTGGCCCACCGACTGCATATGCGATGGCGAGCTTGCCCTGACCGTAGCCCGGGATATTCACCCAGAGGTCGCGCGGCACCGACAGCATATTGATGTGATGATGCGCCGGATCGATATCCATGGCCAGGAGCGTATCGGTACGAGCCGGCTCGGTCGTTCGCTGAGTCAGGCCCATGGCCACAACGGTAATCCGATCGCGACCGTTCCAGGCAACGACTCCCGGTTGTGGTTTCAGAACCAGGGCGCTCATTGCCTCCAGTACCGGCGGACAAAAGAGCAGAATGCCGCCAACTGTAAAGAACAGAACCAGGAGCGCAAGTGAGGCCAGCACAAGCGGCCGCCCACGCCGGCGCCGGATCGAACGCCGGCGCAAAGGAGGCGGGGGGAAATCGTCGAGGTCGGGCGCGGGGGGCGCCACAAGAACAGACATGCAGGCGGATTATACAACAGGACTAACGCGGTGCAAGGAGAATTACTCTAGCGTTTCCCTGCACGTGTCGGTCCCGGAGTTAACTCAAGGGGACTCAGCGACTCAAAATCGGGGTAGCGTACCCCTCAGGATGGGAGCTATGCCAGGACCAGGCCGATCCGATTATCGTGTCGAGGTCGCTGTGCTCGGCGCGCCAGCCGGTTTTCTCTTGCAGCATGGTCGCATCAGCAATCAACTCCACGGGATCGCCGGCGCGGCGTGGTACAAGATCAACCTGAAAGTCAGCGCCGCTAATGCGCTTGACCGTGCGAATGACGTCCCGGTTGCTGTTTCCCTTGCCGGCGCCGACATTCCAAACATCGTTCCCGCCACCATCCGCCAGATAGTTAAGGGCCGCGACATGGGCTGAGGCAAGATCCACGACGTGGATGTAGTCGCGTATACAGGTGCCGTCCGGAGTGGGATAGTCATCACCAAAGAGCGGAAAGCGACCACGTTGACCCAGAGCTGATTGGATCGCCACGGATATCAGATGTGTTGCGGGGCTGTGGTCTTGACCGGACGACCCATCCAGTGCCGCTCCAGCCGCGTTGAAGTAGCGTAGGGCCACGCTGTGGATGCCGTGAACCAGCTCATACCAGGGAAGCATACGCTCGACCAGAAGTTTCGACTCGGCGTAGACGTTAATCGGAACAGTGGGATCGGACTCTTTAATTGGTATGCGAACCGGGTTGCCGTACACGGCGGCAGTAGACGAAAACACGAACCGCTTGATGTCGTAGCGGGCCGCGGCATTCAACACATTGATGGCGTTTGCCGTGTTGTTCGCAAAGAACTTAGCGGCATTTTCCATCGACTCACCCGCCTCGATAAAGGCGGCGAAGTGAATGACGGCATCGAATCCATGAGTTGCAATACAGGCATCGAGCCGCGCAGTATCAGCCAGGTCGCCTACCACCAGTTCAGCGTCAATCGCCTCACGATGACCGAAGCAAAGATTGTCGTAGACCACCGCCACGTGCCCAGCCTGCTGCAAGGCACGAGTCGTGAAACTACCGATGTAGCCGGCTCCGCCGGTGACCAGGATTCGCACGGTCGCCCTACTTGCGCCGCTTGCCGCGGTTCTTGGCGCGCGGTCGCTGTGGCTCGGGGCGAGCCTTGGTCATGGGGCGATAGCGCCGCTCCAGATGACTTTCCTGCAAGCGCCAGACTGCCAATGGATATCGCTCGCTCACGTCGTACACGAAGTATGCCACGATCCCGATCATGGTACACAGCAACAGGTACATCCAGAGCGGCCACGCCAGGTAATCGACCTGCGCATACCGCATCGCTGCCAGAAAGAGGCCGATGCCGGCGGTCCACAGGCCTGATTTAGCCAGGCGACGAACGAAACGTCGTTTCACCGGATTCTCCGGCACCAGTTTGGCTCGGCGCCAGTAAACCAGGGCCGAGACAATGAACAGCAAGCCAAAGCCGATCGTGAGTGCTAAAAAAAAGTTGGAGGGATTATCAGTCGGCGTGCCGACGAGATAATCACCGCTAATAAAGTGCACACGCGCCTCAATTGAGAAGTGAGAGATGGGGAACGGACGAAGATGCCGGTCCGATTTGGCTCCCGAAGTATACGCACAGAGCCAGGATATTCGCAACCAATTAGTCGTTCAGTCCGAGCGCCCGGCGAAGTATCCAGTCGCTCACTACATCCGGAACCAGGCGCCGGGTCACCGCTCCGACTCGGGCCGGCATCGTGATGGTATAGCGGGGCCGAGGTCGCTCCGCTGCGATGGCTCGCACTACCACCCGGGCCACGGTTTCAGCGGAGCGCTCGAATCGATCGGTGGTGCGGCGCGTCTCGCGCCAACGGACCATGAAGGGGGCATACGGCGACATCGGATCTTCCTGGCTCAGCGCATCGGCAGCCTCGCCGAACGACGAGCGGATGGGACCGGGAGCAATCAGTACCACCCGAACCCCAAAGGGACTCAATTCCAGCCGTAGCGTATCGCTCAGCCCCTCGACGGCAAACTTGGACGCGTTGTACGCACCCATAAAAGGCGTTGCCACACGTCCCGCCACCGAGCTGATGTTGATCACTGTACCAAAGTGGCGAGCGCGCATGGCCGGCAAAAACGGTTGAGTCATGGCCAGCAACCCCACCACGTTGACCTCAAGCTGCTGCCGAAACATCTCGGTGCGTATCTCCTCCAGCGGCCCAAACTGACCGAAGCCAGCGTTGTTCACCAGCGCATCTAGTCCGTAGCCGTCGGTTGCTTGCATAATTGCGGTCACGGCACACCGCCGTGACTCGTCATCCGCAATATCGAGCGGTATCGGTTCGATCCGCTGACCGCGCCGCGCGGCCTCAGCCGACAACTCACGCAGCTCCTCTTCCGACCGAGCCAGTGCGAACACTCGGTATTCCGCTTGGGCCAGATGATTGGCGATAGCCTTTCCAATGCCACGCGATGCGCCGGTGACGGCTGCTATGTGGTTCTCTCCACGCCGGCTCATGAAATCGCCGGCGTGCCCTGCAGGTCGCGAACCATACGCGGCAGGATACTTAACACATAGTCCACGTCGGTCTCGGTGTTCCCGCGCCCCAAGGTCATGCGCAACCCGTTCTTCGCCTGCTGGGACGACAGCCCAAGGGCGGTCAACACATGCGATG
>JAABUZ0100000838.1_pt1 | contig 67151 bp, 47 predicted proteins | sample 5562091 | NCBI WGS metagenome assembly JAABUZ01 (sample SAMN12813069, study PRJNA571459) | rock metagenome | isolation source: Antarctica rocks | place: Antarctica: Victoria Land, Linnaeus Terrace sud | collected 2015-12-21 | reverse complement strand
AGGGGACTGGCTGGGGGGGGGGGGGGGGAGAACCGATGGTGGTGGAGTGGAGGTGGGAAGGGGATAGGGGGAGATGGGAGATGGATTGTGGGGGGTGGGAAAGGGGGAGTGTAATGGGGATCTAGGGGCCGGTGAAGATGTGGATGGGGGAGGGGACGGTGGAGCAGGGGGGTGGGAAGTCTGGATGGGGTTGGAGGGGGGGTGGTACTGGATAAGGGGGTTTGGCTTTTGTGGGAGGCGGGGATAGGAGTTCGGATCGAAGAATGTATTGACGGATTGACGATGGATGGATCGACCGGCCGCAACCCAATGCTAAAGAGGGAGAGGGTGAGAGTGTATCGCGCGTTTGAGGATGATACCCTTACAGCGGCTTTAGGGGAATCAGGGAATATAACAGATTGTGCTTCTGGATAGGTGCCGGAATAGGGAAATGGGGCTGGATTTGGGCGGTTGAGTGAAGAAGATGGGAACCCGGTGGCAGAGGTTTGGTGAGTATGTGATGAGCGTTGATGGTCTGCCTTGCTGCTCATAGGTCGTCGTACGGTGGGTCAGTCCATTATCGAGTCGTCAAGCTATTCTTGGTTGATGGAGCTATGAGATACGACGTTCGTTTCGGCCCCTAAACGTCGAGGGCCACATCTGCCGGCACCTGGTGTACTACTTCCAGACGCTGATTCCAATCATCATTTCAATGTGGGAAGGGCTAAAAAACGTCCTGTCTTTGGCTCTTATGAGAGCGAAAAATATCTGGCTGGCTTTTTGAATATTCTTCCGGTATCATAGCATCGTCAACGTACCTTGATACAGCCCCGATTTTCCTAACTCATGAATTTCTCTGGGAACACATAACACCATAAACCCCTACAGGTACCTTAACCATAGTGGTACTCCAATCCTTCATGTGTCCAATTCCTGATTATATATATAGCAGCACTCGATCCATTAACATTGTTTAGACGGTGACTTGGGGGAGGTTGAGCTCTCCGGTGTTGATGTCCGGTGGGAATAGTTTGTCCCATTCATACTAGAAATGCGTCAGTCATGGGGAGTTGTGCTGGAAGCGGGAGAAGATCTTAGGCTTACCCAGTCAATGTCCACCATAGGAGCATCAGGCATCTGGGGTAGTATCATTGGATTGGATTGAGATTGCATCTGCGGAGGTCTTGAAGCCGGAGTTGGGGCCATTCGTGGGACGTTTGCTTGCGCACTATACGCATGCTGCACACCCGGCATCTGTTGAGGGACCTCACTAGAATGAGGGCCGATGGGTTGCATCTTGCCCACAGACTGCAAAGGAGCGTCCGTGGGGCTCTGGGACTTGGATGCCAAGCCCATCGACTGAGGCGCGAAGTTATCGATCTTGGCTGGCGCACGAGCTTTCCGAGCGTTCATGTAGACGTATCCCTTGTCCCGGATCTGAGTGATGATCCACCGACCCTTTTGTTCGCGGCTCATGCCAGGAGGGACTTCGTAGATGTAGTCGAGACAAGCCCAGATGCGGTCGGCTTCTTTGCGCATGGGGAAAGCGTAGATTTCGATGAGGATGAGGAGGGCGTAATGGTACTGCTGGATGGCTCCGGCGTACCAAGCCCAGGGACTCAAAGCTGGAGAGGTTTCTAGCTCGATCGCCGACTCCATGACGGTCACGCCTGAGGTGATGATGATTTGCCGAAGCCGGTCTGTTGCGTTAGTCAGAGCTACTATGTAGTGGATGAACGGGACGGGGGATACCTGGAATTGAGTATGCGACGCTGTTGTGATATCGGTGTAGAATCATTGCATGCATTCTCAGACTCTGGATCTCGAAGATGAGACGTCCAGCACGCTGAACAGGTACTCTGTCGTCGATAAAGGACATATACTTGTCTTTCATCATACGGCGGAAATTCTCAACCTTGCCAAGGACGGCAGTAAGACTGATTTTCTTCTTCTCCAGTCGGGGCCTGTCAACCCAAATCTGACGAATGATCTCGTTGCACTCCATGCGTATGAGACTAAGGGTCATATCTGTCCATCGAGAATCGGATTCTGTAGGATAATGGGTAACTTCCAGCTGAGCATCATCTACGTTGAGCGGGAACTGAGTGTCAAACTCGTCGGCACGGATGCCAGGTCTTGGACCTTGAGCTTCGCAGGTGCGGATGTCGAGACAGCATAGTTGAAACCATAACATTCGCCGAACATGTGTTTCGATCGGCCCAAGGCCATACTCGGTACCGTCTCGGTGTAGTCCCATGCATTCTGCTATACGAATGGCTGTTCCGACCAAGGCCGAATGGGAACGTGAAACTTCACCACGACAAAGCGGCAGCTGCGTCACCATTAGCAGTTTGACTACGCACAAGGCACGATGGCTCAACAAGCACGGGCATCAATGCCAATTATACAGATATCGGAGATCATCGACACCACTTTGAGAGCAGAAAGCGGGCAACAGCAGGAATGAATAATCTGAAAGAGATGAACGTAGTTTAGGAGGTAAATTGAATTACCCACCATATACATGATAAATGCCTGAAGAGTTTCCAGTTTGGCAGTTCGAATGAAGTTGGCGCGACCGAGTGCGGTTTCAGTGCCCATCTGAAAATTGTCTACTAGCCCCTTTTTCGCAACTCCAAATTGCATTACGATAGTGTCGTCGGGCATACTGACGACACCTGAGAACATGGCCGCGAAAACAATGGCTTGCAATGAATTCGGAGGCTCTATACCCGACGTGACATCGTTCCAGAAAGCATCATACCTTCGTTGAAAGGTTGGTCTGTGAACGGCACGTGCAATTGGATGAACAGCCTGCCAGTACTGGGCGAGAAGTCTGTCAGCGACCATTCTGGAGGGCAGAAAATCAATTAGGGAAGCAGGTGCACCGCCGCTAGAAAGGAAAAAGCTCGACGAGGGTGCTATATAGGTTGGTCCTGGGGCAAGGAAGCGAGCCCCTGGGAAGAACGGCATAGGGGGGTCCGGAGACCGTTGTTTCTCGGTCTCTGATCTGTGATCATTTCTCGAATCGTTCAATGTTACAGTAAGCTTCGAGGGTCAGCACAATGACGATAGTTTCGTCGTGTGAAAGTAGGGTTATACCTCTTCGGACATTTTTGGCCGGAAGAACCCTCCAATACGATCTGTGAGTCTCATCTTACCCATCGCAAAGCCCAGATCTGCAAGATCGTCATCGACAGCATCCTCATCGTAGACCGCGTCTTGCACGGTGAGCGCCGATGGTTCGAGATACTTCTCATCTTCTGGCTCAGGGGCGAAGTCGATATCTTCGCCTTCCACGTCCGCTTGTGAAGCAGCCCTCCTGTTAGAAATCTTAGTGCCCTTCTTAGCGGCATCTTGCTCAAGAACTCTTTCCAAAGAACCCATTTTCTCTTTGATCTCGGTGAGCTTGAGTTGCGATGCAGCATCAAGGGCAGGTGCCAGGAATAGGCAATCGCGTGACGACTTAGTACAATTGGTACATGGGTGAGATTTGTCGCATTTAAGCTTCTTCCTTCGACATTCGAGACACGAAGTAATCATCCTATTCCTTCTCCGAATCCTAGGCATAGCGGCCGTAGCACCGGTGGCCGGTGTAGCGGCGCCATTCTGGGCGTGTGAAGCCCCAGATGCTGCAGGATGTTGTTGCGGCGAGGCATGCTCCGGGCTGTCTGCGTCAGCCTTGACATCCATGGCTTTGCCGGTCACATCTATAGGGTGCATCATCTTGAGCGAGTATGGGGTGCTTTTTAGCCCCTTTCGCCCACGCTTCTAGCGCTTCTTATGTCCGTTTCGCACGTAAAGATCGATTGGCGCTGCAGGAATTAGACTGCGATTGAAATGGCTCCAATCGAGCGTGGAAGGCTTGCGTTACCGAAAGCTAGAGTACAACATAGATCTTTCCTACGTCCGTACAGTCTGATGCGAAGAAGGAAGAGGGGGCGTTCAGACAGCAGGACAGTCCGCGGTCTTGTTGCATTGGCGGGGCAGGATGTGACCAGTTGCATCGAGGCGGATAGCTACAGCTACATGCTTGGACCACAGGACCTGGCGATCGCAAGGGTTCATTTTGCCTCGGCCCCGTTGTTCAGCACCCGGCAGGATCGCGGTCGGCGCAGATACTTTGTATGCAAATAAGAACACGCTCGATTCGCGATAATGCAATATTGCGATTTTCGAACAAACTGGCAATCTTGTATTCTAAGTTCGAACAGATAAGTAGAAAAGCATAATTATGAAAAAGAAATTCGTTTCAATACTATAGATTTGCTATATAGTATTTTATCTTATACTTAATTGCTAAACGGAAATCGAGGATAATGACTGTCATATCTTCCTACTACTAGCAAAAAGTTCCTGTTGTACACGCCAGGCCGTGGAGCTCAGCGCTTAGATGTCAACCCGATTTCAGACTTTCGCAGGAACTGCCTCATCTGATCTTAGCTTCACCCTCAACATCATAGGCTCCTTCTGTATGAGCATGATCGTTGGGAAGTCATCGAAGCTAACCCGCCGTGTTGGCTCCTCGGCGAAATCGAAAGCCCACAAAAGCCTTGTAACCACAAGACGTAGCTCTGCCCATGCGAGAGGCCGCCCTAAGCACCTATGATATCCGACGCTGAACGGTTGGCTCGCTGTATGCCGATCGTTGTTGTAGCGGACGGGACGCTCGCCCTTTGGCAGCCAGCGCTTTGGAACGAATTGATCGGGGTCAGTAAAGTATCTGGCGGAGCGATTGACGGCGAATGTTCGAACGGCAAGCCTAGTCTGTGATGACGTTAGTACATTGTTCCTAGCACTCCGTTCTTGGATACGTTTAAGCAGGAACTTACGCCACCAGGAAGAAATTTGCCGCAATAGGTGTCACCTCCTTCAGGGACCATACGCGGTAAGCCGCCAGGAATGGGATTGCACATCCGCAAGCCCTCGTTAAGAACGGCTTCGAGATACGGGAGATCGTGAATTGAGTCAATAGTGATGTGCTCTTCCTTGCCATATCTGTTACGTATCTCTGTGCATAACCGCGTCAGGATCTTCTCATTCTTACACAAATGATTGAAAATGCCGGTTAGCGTCGTGGCAGTGGTCTCCGACCCTCCAACGATAATGAAATTGAATGTCGACAGTATTTCATTCTTGGACATGTGCTCGAAGTCGACGTTGTTTCGCAAGAATGGTGTCATAAAGTCCGGTCGATCAGTCTTTAATGCTAAGCGACGAAGAATCCGCTCATTTGCATATTCGGTGTGCTGACGTTGACCTTCGATCACGCTTCGAGGTATCAATTTCATAAACAATCGCTCGGTCAGCGGATAATATCGTGGTGCAGCTGCCAGCGACATGCCCTTGAGATAGCTAAAAAGAGTTCGAACCCAGGTATGATACTCTCCAGTCTTCAGGCAACCAAAAGGCTCTCCGAACGCCAGATCGCCTATAACATCCATAGTGAAGAAGTTCAACCAATCGGTCAGATTCACAAGAGCGCCTGACTGTGTTGAGCTTTGAGAGGCAGTTGCAAGCTGACGAAGCTTGTCAACTAGCATATCAGCGTGGTGATGGATCAGAGGATGCTGATTTCGCAGCGAAGCTTCAGTAAAGGAGTTGCTCATCAAGCCACGAACACGCCCGTGAAATTTGGGATCTAGTTTCCGAGTCAGCATTCCTCCTTTCAGTCAATACAATGAGCAGAGTTGCATGCTTTGGGAGCGGATACAGCTCAGACATGTTTCACCCTTCTCGAAAACCTCAGAAAGGGGTAATAAATACTCCGAAAGTTACGTACCACTGGTCGTAATAAGATTATCAGCTTGGTCGTTCGGTGCTCAATTGGAGTTAGTACTATGATTCGCCGTTGTTGAGAGTGGGAGCCCACCGACGTAGTAGGCTTTGTCCCTGACAGCTCGCTTGTGACCGGGACGAAAACTATAGATCTCATTCCAGGCTTCTTCATTCGCAAAGGAGATCTCATCTGGGGCCAGTCGTATGATCTCCCCATACTTCTCGTGGAACTCCCGCTCGCGCTTGACAAGCTTGCCAGTTAGCAGGCAGTAGATGAAAGGCAAGCGAGATGCAGCCCAGAGCTTGGGTCCTGGGAATTTCGAGAGAGGATGGAAGTAGAGGTTGATGATTGCTTGGATAATCGGGTACTAGATTGTTTTAGTCGTGCTATGTTCAGCGGAGGTGAGAGTATCGTGACTAACCAACAGTGCAGCACAAATCGCTATTACGATCTGCAGTGCAGTATGCTGCTGTAAGGTGTTATAAGTGGTATTCAGTATCGCCATGATTGACAGGTTGACGAGTCTTGGATTTCCTAAGGCGAAGACGGGGACGGGGGAAGGCCTTGATCAATCGAGGTCCACACTCAGAAATGCTGAGCACCGCGGGAGCCAGCATAACCCCCGCCTGAAAGGTAGTGGCTGCCTTGGCGAACCACAATTTGATGCAAACATGTGGCGCGGATTGAGAATAGAATAGAACTTAATCGCAGGCCGGCACCTGGTGCCGGGGGATTCGGAAGCATGACTCAGTTGTTGCATCGAGTGGAGTCATGATGCACATCGCTAAGAAATAAGTGGGATGCGTTGAAGGCAAAGAAGGCGCTTCCATGCGTGTTGCGTTTCAGCTCATGCCCCACGTTCTCTGAGCCACACCAATCTTGCATCAAAGACGCACAATCCTGGGCCTCGTTTATTTGGCGTTAAAGGTTGCAATCTCATTGGAGCGATCGACAGAACGGCTTTCGCCGCTCCAGTAGCCGCTAGTCGCCGTTAGTTGCCGTTGGAAGCCGTGGCTGGTCAAAAGCTTCTCCCAACTTACGGATACAGGCTCAGTTTTTTTACTTCTTTCATTCTTCATATTTGGTATGCGTCTCGTTTCTCGCCGGTTGAAGAAAGCTACTCTGGATGCAAGTGACTTCCTTTGCTTCGTCGGTCTGGTCTGTCTCGGTTCTCCGCCAACAACTAATCTAGCAGGAACATCCGCGGACTAGACGAAGGTTTTGCATGTCGCTTTATCGGTGATACAATGGGCTTGTAACTCATATCTGCGAAGACATTTAATGCGTCGGATGCTAAGCAATCGCTTAGCCTACTCTCACGGTTGGGGTGAAGATATAACACATTTCACGCTGGAAGATGCTCGTTTCGCAGGATGGGTAAGCAAACGTCCTATTTCCCCGTCGCCTGAAGCCACCTAAGAAATTGCTGTCAACAATTAGATTTTTGTCGCTATCGACATTACATGGAACAGTGCGTGTACCGCCGTCCGGTTCTCCATGATCTTGCTCTACATACGAATTTTCGCCACCAGAATCTTCCGCTACATCTGCTGGTGCGTCGTCGGGATCAACCTTGTAACACTCCTATCCATCATCCTAGCAAGCTGCCTCATCTGTCGGCCGATCACCTACAGTTTCGACAAAACTACCCCCAATGGAAAATGTGGGGATCTGGCGAGCTATGAACTGTACACTGCGGTGATGAGTCTAATTGCGGATCTAATGGTGGTAGTGCTTCCGATGCCGATGCTCTGGCGGCTGCAGATGGGGTCCAGAAAGAAGATCGAGCTTAGCATCATCTTCGGCATTGGCGCTGTGTAAGTCTCGTTCCATCCCTACCCGACTAAAGATGCCCTGTCTTTTTCTGTTTCTGATTGAAGGCGCTTGAAAAAAGAATCTGCGCTCTCACGTTGACCCGCGTGCTCGCCTCTCGACTGTATCTGTTGGACGATTACACCAAATCTGCGGCGCTCGTCTCGCTAATCACGGGCCTCGAACCCATCCTCGGCGTCATCATCGCCTGTCTCCCCTTTATGCCTCCGGTGGTCGAGCGCGTGGGCCAAAGCAAAATTTTCCACTCCACTCTGACTTCTTACCTTAAACCCTTTGCCAAGCGAAGTGGGGGAAGAGGGATTAATACCAAGGCCTCGTCCGACTTCGTCAGGATCGAGGAGTCATCGAGCCCGGTCAAGAAGTTGCAGGATATTGAGATGAATCCTGTCAAAGGTTCGAAGGGGGCGGGAAGAAGTTTCGTGAGTACGGGGTCGAGGTATAGTCTACCCGAAAGTGGACCGTGGGATAACTTGGATCATTTCCGGCACCAGGATCATATTTTTGTAAGGAGTGATCTTACTGTCGAATAGCAGTCTTCAGGTTGCTTTACTGTAAAGAAGAACTTGTATTATATAGCGATATTCAGACTGGTACAAAATTACCGACATTTAACAATAGCGTTTGACTACTTGACCGAATTGGTCACATCCTTGGTAAGATACATATCCGAGAAATGCTCACAGGCGCCCATATACACTCTCAAACGCCTACTGATATCCTTCCCTTCCATCCCTTCCTTTTCCAAAATTTCACACAACTCCTGCATCTCTTGATTCGCCCGTTGACGCTCATGCACCGCTGACTCTAACAGTGTCTTTTTTGCCTTCTCAAAACACCTCTCCCCATCACCATCCTCTCCCTCCTTGAAAAAGAACTCCGGAAAATTCAGACTATTCAAATTGCTCTCCTCACGATCCCGCGCAATGGAGCCGTAGTCATTGTACATCCGGCAAAAAGCGCCAATATGCGCGTTCATGCTATGCGCTATTAGTTTCTGCTTTATAGTCTGAAATGTGTCGATGCCGCCGTGACGCACAGAACCGCTCATGACACAGGTGAAGAAGGCAAAGGACCAGGGACCGGAGATATGGCCCGCGCCGATCGTGTTGAGCCAGGTGTGGTATGAGATGCGAGGGGAGAGGAATCTAGTACGGGCGTCTGGATTATTGGACGTTGAAATGGAGTCAGGTTGCTGAGCTAGGCGCGCATTGTCTTCGAGCTGGATGATATGCGAGAGCAGGTAGGATTGCGTTTCGGCGTAGAGGTCAAGGTGCTCGGTCTGCGAAGCGGAGGAAACTCGTGGATAGGAGTAGATGTAGGTGGCGAAGTTGCGGAAGACGGTTATCGCATTTTGTAGACGAGCACTTGATGCTGTGTCAATGCCATTCATCGAGCGGTGCTCTTCTGAATCCAGAGTGTTGTTAGGAAGGCATTGCGGCGAGCTAAGAGATTCCCCAACCGGTAGACATATGTCTCCGAGACGAGCCTTGAGGGCCGCAAGTTCGACCGGGGAAAATTGGGCAACGGTGGATTCCATATATTCGTCTGCGAGGAAGACGTACATGGAAAGAACCATCATGTCCAGCAGAAACTCTGGTTTGGTTGGGAGACCTTGGCTTGTGCCGGGGAGAACCCACATGATTGGGATGTAATCGAGATATTTGTCTTTTTCTTTCGCATTCGTTGCTGGAAACACGTCCTTACGCATTGCTTGGAGTTTTGGCCGATATAAGAGTGCTTCGACGATGGAAGCTTTGATGAGATAGTAGGGTGAGCTTTGCATATGCTCGAGACCTGAAAAGAAGTCTGCAAAGACATGGACCTTCTGTACGATCTTCTGGATTTCTGGCGTGAGCCCGTCGCCACCACATGGCTCGCCATCCACATTACACACCGCTGATTGCGAATGGGTACTGGAGGACCAGTTGACGAATGCTGTAGAAGCTTCAGCTGGATTTGACATCTTCAACTTCTTGCATCTTGGCACCAAAGCCGCATCACCTTTTGCAATGGCTTCACGGACTCCCTTTCCTAGCGCTTCCAGGTATAGGAATTTTACCAGGGACTTCAATGCTATTAAGCTATGTGCTGTCGCTTCTTCGGACTCGTCCGAAGCCCAGGAACCGTCACTGTTCTGCGTTGAGAGTATACAAATCAAAGCTTGTACGCTGATGATTGGCATCCTCTCTTCTAGCAGGTCCTTTGGGACATCTAAGCGATTCCCATCCTTGATAAGCGCATCGACTGATGCGAAGACTTCCACCAAAACCATGATGGAATAGTAGAATAGAGCGGACCCTTTGGACTAAGTAGAATTAGCGATTCAATTAGAACTGGGAAATCGTGACTATACCTTGTCAATATCCGCCTTACCAGTCCACCACAAATCACAAAGCGAGGATAGTACAATCGAAACATGGCGCTGATATCCGTTCAGGCGTGGTACACGCAATACGGCGCTCAAAACATCATATTTGATTGTGAACGCTGACTTATACTCATTCGAACGTTCGATCAATTCGTCTTCGAGACTCGGGAGATCTAATGAACCTGGGGTCTGGTCGTGCAATTTCGCCACCGAATATTTTTTAAGTAGATCCTTAACGTCAAAAGCTGCTTGCCGCGCCATCTGCGCTACTCAAATTTACTCGATTTCTTGATCAATGAAAACTCTCAAGACTGCACCACTTCCCAGCGCCTCTTCCACAGGACTGAAGCTTAGCTATGTATAACATGTAAGATTCAAAGGTCTCGCAATGAGGTTAGGCTAAGGTAAAATACCTCGACAAGGGTGTTTCCACATCTAACGATAAAGAGATGGTAGCACTTCTGCTTCTCACTTGGTACGAGAGACAAGTACGCTCATCCCCGATGTGGCGTCTTCGTAGGAATCTGTGCCGGGAGGCTAGAACGTAGCCTTGACAGGTTTCAACCTACTCGTAAGAACATCCTCGACCCGGTTTTCGCAAGCCGCTGCGATCGTCGTTGGGGTTGTAAAGGAGCTGACTGTCTCTTGTGCCTGTATGGCTTATCATGGCTGGCACTACCGGAAGTTACTCCTATGCTTCTCGAGTCTCGAAGCAGTCATCCAAAGAAATAATGGTGTAGTGGGGGCAGCTTAACAGGATGTCGGAGCTGCAAAACCCCTCTTATCTGCTTCTGATAGGCGCAAGCATCAAGCAGGTTCAGCCTGCATTTGGGCGCCTTATATTGCGCCCAAGATCGCGAGTCATGAAGATTTGACTTTAACATCCTGCTTGTGGTTGCTAACAGATACTTGGGGGATGCAGATCATTCTGTGGAGGAGTCCTTCGTGTCTGGGGTGTTAATTGTCAGTATGGCAGGGTTTCTTTGCCTATAATCCCTGTTGCGCTAACAAATCACCCCGTGGATGGAAGCACGTCAAGATTATTGGCTGGCGCTAGTACGAGGCACTTCGGGTAACGCATCGCTGTAGCCGACGTGCTCCTCCGTAATCCTAGTGGCCATTCTTGTAATAAGGCACGTCGAATCCTTTACGCGCTCCACACGGAACAAATCCTGGAATTACGCTGGTGCAGGGCAGGTGCTCCCGAACCGCTCGGGTTTTGACTGTGATGCACGGCTAGGGAGGCTGAGCGACAGGGCAAGGCGACAAGGGGGTTCACGGCGGCGTTACTTGATTATTGACAGCCCAGGATTGCCTTAAGGCATCGGGACGATCCGTATTGGGCTTGTCTGGTTCTCATATCAGACAGTCTTCGGCAACATGCAGCGGTATGAATATTCCTCAAACATTCCCACTCCCCAAACGTCAAAATCTCCACGGAAATTTGGCACGACGCCGGTGACTAAACCAGATCTCAAAGCGGAATCCTCAGACACAGAGCAGAACCATATTCGGTATCCCACGGGTCTTAAGCTCGTTACCATCATGGTGTCGCTCATGCTTGGCACGACCCTGATGTCACTCGATACAACCATCATCTCTGTGGCTACGCCAGAGATATCCACTCAATTCCATGCCCTGGATGATGTAGGCTGGTATGGAGCGGCGTACTTGATGGCTCTTACCGCAGCGACCCCAATCGCAGCCAATTGCTATAAGTACTTCCACCCAAAAGCCGTCTACTTGACCTACATCGCAATCTTTGAAGTTGGTTCCATCGTTTGTGCTTCAGCGCCCAGCTCCCCTGTCTTCATTACCGGCAGAGCGATCGCAGGCCTGGGAGCGCCAGGATTGCTCCAAGGCGCTTTCGGTATTCTGACGTACGTCTGCACCCTCCAGCTGCGACCTTTGTTCCTAGGTATGGTCGTCAGTTTGTTCGGCCTCTTTTCCAGCATCGGGCCTGTGGTTGGAGGCGCCTTGACCGAAAGGGTGACGTGGAGGTGGTGTTTTTGGTTGTAGGCGCGTCCATCTCCTTGAACTGAATATTTTCGTTGACTCCAAATTCTGCAGGAACCTGCCACTGGGAGGACTGGTATTGTTGCTGATTGCCCTCTTTCTGACTTTGACCGGCGTTGATGAGTCAACACGCAAAATCCCTTTAACAACCAAAGTCCGGAAGTTAGATCTACCAGGTGCGGTTTTGCTCGTCGCATCTGTATCGTGCTTGTTCTTGGCACTTCAAGAAGGCGGTGTCAAAGTGCCATGGTCATCATCAAAGCCAATTGGACTTCTTGTAGGCTTCGGGCTTTTGATCATTGGTTTTGCAGCATGGCAGTGGAGGGCGGGCGAGAACGCGATGGTGCCTGTTCACTATCTCGGCAATCGCACTGTTCTCTGGGGATCACTCTATCTGTTCTTGGATAATATGGCTTCCTACCTTGTAAGCCCCCAATTAAATGTTTGGTTATACATTGTTGCTGACATGTGTGAGAGTATCTACTATATGCCCTTCTACTTCCAAGCGGCGCTCAATCGCTCCCCTCTCAGGAGTGGTGTTGAATACATGTCGCTCGCTGTTCCACAGATGATTGGGTTACTAGCCGGTGGCGGAATAACAACTGCGACTGGTCACTATGTAAGATTCTCGGTATGATCACCATTGATAACAGCTCAATAAGTCTTCCTCCAGATGCCAGTCATACTTGTTGCACAGGTGGTGTGTGGCATTGGGTCCGGACTCTTAACCACGCTCCGAGTCGACACCAGGACTGTACTGTGGGCAACGTACATGGTATTGACTGGCCTCGGTCTTGGTTTGGGGTGAACGTGCCACACATCGCAGTACAAGCGGTGATGCCCACGTAAGTACATTGATGCCATGGAAGCAGCACCAATTTCTAACGGCAATACTTTGGGTTTATGCAGTGATAATGACATCTTCATCGCTAACGGTTTGTATAACCCTAATCATTCATATTTGACAATATAACTGACATCGCGCAGGCATTGCGAGCTTCTTTGGCCAATTGGGAGGGTAAGCGTCTACAGGATGTTACCATTGACCAGGCGGAACAGCCTTTTGCTAATGGCATGATTATCTCCAGGGCCCTTGGAGTCCCCATTGGCATCGCACTTCTTATCGGCGGTCTTAAAAGTCAAGTGCCCAAGTACGCAGGTAGTGTTTCATCCGAAGCCGTGATTCGGAATGGAGCTCTAAACCTACAATCGCTGACGAACTCGCCCATCGCTCTTCGTGGACTTCGCGAAGCCTATGCAATTGCAATTTCACGAGTCAATATCTTCCTAATGGTCGTGATCTGCGTCTCTGTGCCTACATCTTTGGGCATGCAGTGGCTGAACATAAAGAAAGTCTCCATAAAGCGTGAGCAGCAGATATCGGACCTGAAAGGGCAGCATGAGCTGGTTGAGACTAAAACATCGTAGCGCAGATGTCAGAAGTAGACCGTGATTTAACGAACTCCAACGTTTCGTTGGACATCTATCATCGACGTCAATACTACGTAAGAATTCGGAGGGAGGCCAAAACCGGCTTAAGGAGAGTGTTTTGTGATGTAATCTCCAAGAACGGCTACTTTTCGCCCTCAAGATAAGATATCTCAAAACGACCAAACAGGCCTTTCGGATCATCGATTGATGTGCGGTTGCCTGAGATGCCTGAAGTAGCCTTAACACGTAGGCCCATCGCTCGGAAGGGTAAACGCCAAAGCAAATCCTTTGCTCCATATCCAACCAATAGCACCTTCCTGAGGATGCGGTCAGATGAAGTGCCTACAAGTAGTATGGCCCCACCATCTCGCATGTAGATCTTGCTGGACCGCAATGCAGTGCAGGACCCCGTTAGCTCTGCCTTGCTGCAACTGCTGCGCCGAGATACAAGAAGCTTAAAGTACTGGTCTGTATTTGCTCCTTCCTCCTACAGATGCAAGCATGATAGAGTCTCCACTTTTTCGTAGCCGATGCTGAGCGGAACCACCTCGCATGAGCGTAGAATAGCAACACTGGACTCTGTGCAAGAGGAACCGAGCATTGACTCATACACTAAATTAGTTCACTAGATAGTCAGTTTCGTTCTCGCGGCGTCGGGGTGCGGAATCACAAACGAGATTGTGCCATGGATCAGCTGTGGCACAGAGAATGCCCCTGTTCAGCTGCCTTGCGAACAAGCGGGCTCCCTTGATGGCCTATCTTATTGTTGAACATACTCTCAAGTCAGATAGAAACACACTGACAAGCTCAAAGTAAACAGTTCCTTCGGTCGTCGATTTGGGCTCCAAGCCTACCTCATAGAAATCGAGAAGTTCTTTTCGAAATTACCATGCAGAAAATAGAGGTTCAAGACTGGGTCCCCAGACTTATTAATGGTCTCCTCGACGGCTACGATCCATCTTTTGGACTTGGTTCGATGACTTGTAACGTCTACGACACGGCCTGGATCGCATGCGTGAAGAAGACCGTGCGTGGCCATTCTCAGTGGTTGTTCCCGTCCTCTGTCTCATATATTCTCGACTCCCAGTCACCGAATGGGGGCTGGCCGGCACATCCAGGCGAGGAAGACTCAGATGGAGTTGACGGCATTCTGTCAACGATGGCCGCTTTGTATTGCTTGACTCAGCATGAAAAAAACCCTCTGCAACTGCGCCATCTTCACAATGGTGGTCTTACAGAAAGACTCAACAAAGCCACCGCTCGACTAGGGACAATGCTTGAACCATGGCGCGTGGATCGTTGCAAAGCTGTAGGTTTCGAGGTCCTCATCCCTTCTCTTCTGGAATTGCTCTCGGCTGAGAGCATTTGGTTCGACTTCCCTGGACGGACGCTGCTCCTCCAAATGCGTGATAAGTAGCTATCCAAAGTCCGACCTGAAATGCTCTACATGAATGCACCGGTAGCGCTGCTACATTCACTAGAAGCATTCCATGGGTGCGGAGACTTTCCCTTCGACAAAGTAGGTCACCATAAAGTTGGCGGAAGCATGATGGCATCTCCATCTGCTACTGCCTCATACCTAATGCAATGTACCAATTGGGATGACGAAGCGGAAGCATACCTGCGTCTAGTCGTCTCGAATGAAGAAGGCAATGGCTCAGGCGGTGTGCCAAGCGCCTATCCGTCGACAAATTTCGAAGTCACATGGGTAAAAAAATCTCATCTGCTTGAATTGTCTGGTCGCTGATTATGGCGTAGGTCATTTCAACCATACTTGAAGCAGGCTTGTGGAACGAAGACGCCCATGCGAGTCTCCGGCCAAAGATTCTAAGGTTCCTCAGCGAGGCAAGAGGGAACGGAGAAGCGCTTGTTGGTTTTGGTAAGCCTCCTCCAGATATGGTCATAACGTACTAAATTCATAGCGCGATAGCTCCAGGCATCGAACCTGATTTAGACGATAGTAGCAAAGCATCAATCATCCTCAGTCTATTGGGAGAACCGGGCATCACAAGCCGCATAATAGACTATTTTGATTCTCAAAGTTGTCTGAAGACATACAACGCCGAGAGGAATCTCAGCCTCAGCGCTAATTGCAATGCGCTGCTCGCTATCCTTCTGGACTCTGAAGAGAGTCAGTTAAAGAGTAGGACAATAGAGAAAGTGAAAGCTTACATATGCGAGAGTTGGGGCAATGCCAATGGCACGCTTGAGGATAAATGGGCAAGTTCACTTCAGTCCTGATGAGACGCAAGGTAGCTAATACTAATTCTTGAATAGAACCTCTCCGGATATTACACAGCGATGCTAATGAGTAAAGCTTTCATTGAGCTGCTCAGAATATTGGACTCGGCAAGGTCTTCGCAACTGGCTCTCAAGCTGCTGTGCGAGAAAGCCATGCCCGTACTCCTTCAATGCCTGGTCCGGACGCTTCATTCGCAACATTTGAACGGTTCGTGGGGTTGCAAAGGGCCGAGAGAAGAAACAGCCTACGCCATACTTAGCCTCTCAAATTTACGGACTCTTCCCTTGGCTCAATATTTCCGGTGTGAAGTAATTTCCGCAATCGATCGCGGGCAATCGTTCCTAAAGATCTCAGATCCACGTATCGTCTTTCTAGCAATCGAATAAATTCGAAACGCATATATTAGCAATTAGATAAAAGCTCAAAAGCGAATTTAAGAAATTAACAATCTAATTTGTTAAATTACGTTATTACAACAAGACAATATTTTTGAAGAATTAATAAATCAAAGTGTATAAATCTCGTTTAAATTACTTAATTTTAAAAGATTGTTTGAGAAATTTATAAAAGAAGTTACGAATATAAAGAATAGCGCAACAACTTAACTAGATTAATCGTTAATTCAATATTCGATTCTAACTTTAGAATTGAATCGAATTGTTAAGAAATTGAATGAAATCAAATCGCTTAAAGAAGCTAGCTTATTACTATAATAAGTTTAGCTTAGTCGAAAAGTTACTATTTTAAGCAATTCGATTTTAAAAAAAAATCGAGAAACCAAATCTTGACGCTCTCACGTAATATTTTTGGTTTCTCGCGATTAGTTTAAACTTGACTCGCGACTTTCGAGCAAAAATTCTCGCTTAATTAGTTAAAAGTTGCCAAGAAAGACAAAGATAACAAGAATTATTAAACTTCGACAAACGTAAAAGAGTTTTCGCAACATTAAACATTTATTATTGCTATAAGACTATGTACAAACGTGTGACAAGACGTCGCTACATCGACGCAGACAAGACGAAGCTACATAAAATGTAGAACTATAGTTTAGAAAAACATTAATTCGTAAGAATTTCAAAAGAAAATTCTTAAAAAGAAAACTCTACATAACGTTAAGTCGCTATTACAAGAACTTAACACTAACATATTTATTAAATTATTAATCGCTAACATTACAATTGCTCTCTTCTTTAAAATTTTAATTCTTAAAATGTGTATTCGATGTCGCGATTGCGTTGCGACTAGATTGATCGTTAATTCAATATTTGATTTCAACTTTGAAATCGAATTGAATCGACAATTCAACTTTAGAAATCAAATCGAAAATTGATTCGATTTCAATTATTTTTGAAATTGAATTGAATCAAATCGAGTTAATTTTCGATTTTAATATTAGAAATCGAATCAAATTGTCAAGAATGTCAAGAATACTAAAAATAGTATAAATTAAGTTTAAATTTAGATTTTTTATTAATTACTAGATAATGCTTAGTAGTAATGCATTTATAAAAAGAAATATCTAGTATGTTTATTAATTAATTTAAATAGATTAACTATTTTTATTAAATTATTAATTAATTGTTACTAAAAATAATTAAATATACTAAAAATAATAGTTTTGTCAATTCGATTCGATTTTTCAATTCGATTTTCGATTCAACTTTTGAAATTGAATCGAATTATCGATTTCAACTTTAGAAATCGAATCGTCAAGACTTTCGATTTAATTCGAATTGAATTGTCAAGATTCGATTCGATTTCTTGAATTAAATTCGATTTCTCGAATCGACGCAATTAGTTTAGTTTAGACCAATCGTCGAGTCAAGTTTCGATATTAACATTCTAGTCTAATTCATATACTTGATATCAATCTCTTGACTCAACTTAAAATCGACTCGAGTCAACGATTTTTTGACTTGACTCAATCGACTCATCAAGCAATCGAAAATGACGTCAAAATGCCAAGATTTTCTATTTTTAAAAAAATTCGCATTATTTGAATTACTAAAAATAGTTTAAAAATAATAACGCACAAATAACATACAAATGCATTATCTAAATGCATTACTATATAATATTATAAATAAATTAATTAAATTAGTCAATTTGATTAAGTTGATTAATGCACTTTTTTAAAAATAATCTAAATTTTTCGAGTCTTGGCGAGTTGGGCCAAGTTATACGCTAAGTACTTCATATCTATCCTTTGACTTGACTCAAATACTTGAGTTAAGATTTCTAACCCAAATTAAGTCTTGACGAGCTAGAAATCTGACTCGAACTTGATGACTCGACTCGACGCGATCATTCTAATTATTTATGATCAATAAGAGAATTTTCTTTTTCTTCGTATATCAAATTATATTTGTTTTACTTTTAACATTTAGCTTTTTTCTTTAAGCAATTTAATTAAGTGTTAATTTTAACAATATATTTTTCTCTCGTTTCTTAATTTAAACTTTATATTTATTTTATTAAAGATTATTCTTAATATTGATTTTCGACTTGACGATTAACTTGTTCGCAAATTACATTAGCACAAATAATAATATAGAGATAACGAACGCAATTTATTACATTAACATTTCTTTCTTTTAGTATATTTTATTTGTTGTTCTCTAGTTAATCTTGATTAATTTAAAACTTAATTACGATTATTAAAGATAACTTACATTTTTTATTATATTTTTTAAGAAATTATAATTGTCTAATTGCAAATAAACGTAAACATTCGATATTCAATTTAATGTAATTTTCACAAAATATCTTTTATTAAGAAAGTCTATTTTAACATTATTCTTTTTCTTAGATTCTCTTTATAAGCACTCTTGTTATTAGTTAATAGATACGTTGTTATTCGTCAAATTTGAACAAGATTTAATCTAGATTTATATCTTTATTTAAGAATGTCTATTTAAATGTTACTTTATGTGACGATCTCTCTTTGTAAGTACGCTTTTAATTAGTTAACTTATTTGTTGTTATTTGTCAAATTTAGACAAAATTTAGTTTAGATTTTCTTCTTTATATGTAAGCAAATTTATTTAAACGTTGTTGTTCTTTTAAGATTCTTTTTGTAAACATCTCTCGCAATCAATTTACACAACATTTGTTATTTGTTAAATTTAGATAAAATTTAGCTCAAATTTAACTTGTATTTATTTCCTCGATTAAGAATGTTTATTTTTACGTTGTTTTATTTGTTAATTCTTCTTTACAAACATTCTCGCAATCAATTAATATCTTCGTAATTATTTGTTAAAACTAGATTAAATCTTCTTTAAATAACTTACATTTATACAATTATTGCTTACATGTTTGACGCTCATTCTTTATTAAAATTGTTAGTTAATCGCTCAAATTAATTTATTCTTATGTATTTTGTTATTCTTTAAGTTTTTAAATACGAATTTTTTATTCGAAGCATTTATTAAATTCTTGTTATTGTTTTATCGATTACGTCGCTTCAATAAGCACTTAAATTTTAATTTATTAGTATTTAAATTTAAGAGAGACTTTTAAAGAAAAATATGTAAAATCTTGTCGTTGTCGAACTCGTTAATAGCTTTTTCGTTGCGAAATACAATTTTTTGTCGCAATTGTCGTATACATTTTTCTCTTTATATTACGAGTTAATTGTTTTATTTTTATTGTATTTTCTTGTAAACATTTGTCAATGCATTATAAATATAAAGATTGTAATCGTTAACAAAATAAAGTATATATCTTCGATATATTAGTCTTCGAAATAAATAAATATTTGCGTTTTGTGTTTAAATTTCTTGATACAATAACAAATTATAGTTTTTATTATTTTAATCGTCTTTAAAGTTATAGAATTAAACATGTATTTAATTAAAAAATTAATTTTAAAACTTTCTTAATTATTGTTAAAAAATAAAGATGTAAAAGTCTTAATTATTATTAAGTTCGCAAACAATTTAAATTGTTTCTTTTAATTGTAATTTAATAAAATAATAATAAAGATAAACAAACTTACATCTTAAATATTTTTATTCAAAAAAATTAATTTTAATAATAAGATCTAAACGTAATTACGCGACTTTCTATTGTTAATAAAGTTGTAATAATTTTTAATTATATTGCAAACTTGTTTTATTATGTAAAATTAACAATTCTTTATTGCGTCGTAAAGTTACAATTAAAAAAATTTTCATTTATAATAGAAAAAAATAAAGATAATATCTTTCTTGTTTTCTTTAATATAAAAACATTTTTTACATTGTTATTACGTTAGTTTTTAACACTTTTTATACAATTAATTATTCTTTTTTACACACGTTTTATTAGCATTAATAATTTAAATTTTTGTCAAAAATTAACATGAGATTTATAGCTCTTAACGTCGTATTTAATGACAAATGTAATTTGCAAAAAGATATATATCTTGCGCATAACAATTTTATGTTTTAACGTAAAAATATATTTCGAACATTATTTTGTTTTGTTTTATAAAATAAAAATATTAATACAATATTAAGTCTTGTGTAATAACATTGCATTTTTTCGTCTATTTACGAATTCGAAAATCTATAATGTAAATTTCGTACAATTAATTTTTGAGAACGTAATATTAAGCTCGACGTTAAAAGATTAAAACGAATGTGAAAAATACGTTTTTTAATTTCGAATTTGTTCTTAACGAACGCAAGATTAATAATAAATTGCATTTAATTAATAAATATTCTTGTCATTAAAAATAAACTTACATTGTGTCGTATTTGTAACGATAATATTCTTATTATATTGTTTTCTTAATTGTTAAATAATAACGTTTTTCTTTTACGCTTAAGAAAATCGCGTAATGTTTTAAAAATCTTAAATTCTATTCTATTAATCGAATTGTTATCATTTTTTTACGAGAAAATTAATGTATATTTTTAAGAATTTAATAAGCAATAATTGCGTTTATCGCTTATATGTGCGAAGTTCGCTTAAGAATTATTTGCAACACGAAATTAAATGTTCGAATAAATTAATAAAACACTATATTTAGAATAGCGTAAATTCGTTAAAGATTAAAAAACTAGTAGAAAGAACGAAGATAAAATTGTATTAAGAAGAAAAACAAACGAAAGAAACTATTGTAATGTGTCAAGATACGCTAGTTTTAAATCTAAATTATATTTGATCAAAATTTGATTAAGATTTAATCAAGATTTAACTTAAATCTTAATAATTTTTACTTAAGTAAAAAAGATAACATTTATCGTTACTTAGAAATGCTTTGCTTTCGCTTATTTGTTAAAGTTTTCTTTATATTTTTTACAATTTTATTTAACATTATTGATTTAGATAATTATACACAATTTAAAAAATTTGAGTTCAATTGTATGCAATTCGATAATAGCAATAATGCGAACAATTTTTATAATAACGTCAAAAGTAATGATTTAAGCAATAATAAGACGACTATCACAAATATCGAACTAGATAGTAACAATAATAACGATATCGAAAAAGATAATAATAGTCAAAAAAAGACTAGCACAAAAATTAAGCTAAACAATAACAATAATAGCGACAACAAAGAAAGTAAAAATCGAAGAAATAAAAACGAACAAGAGAGCATTAAAGAAAAGAATTATATAATCACAAACGATAAATCTTACTTTTTTAGCATCGATTTACTCGTAATAAATTATAGCAAAATATCACTTATTGTCTCTAGTAATATTAATACGTTTATTAAGAATAATTTAAGTTTTGTTAACTTAATTTACATTTATCTTGTCGCTTCGACTATTATAAAGATGTATTTTGCGTCAATAAAAACTAATTTTTAAACATCAAATTATTAAAAAATCGATTTCGTGTCTTCTTTATAATTATCGCTCTTTATCTTGAATTGTTATTCTCTTATAAGATTAATTGAGTCGTATTGTTAAAGTAAAAATAAAATCGTAAGCAATAAACATAAGTTCGACAAACTTAACATTTATAAATTACGTTCAATTATTAAATTTATAACAATTAAGAATGTTTGTACATGTTGTATATTTAATTAATATTAAAAAACATCGCTAAATGCATCTTTATGTTTAAGAATATAAAAAAGATGTTAAATTCGATGTTTTTAATCTCTCAATACAATCGATAAGTTAAATGACATTTTTATTACTTATATAAAGTCGTCGTTCTTATTATCTACAATACTAGACAGTTAAATCGAGATATCGTTCGCACAATTAACAAATAATAATATAGAATTGTTGTTTTTGTCACTTAAATTAATTATCGTTTTTTTGTACTTTAAAGATTTTGTGTTACATATTATTAATAACAACTTATTCGTTAAACGACAGTTTTGATTGTTAATTTATTTGTTGTTCTCTTCTTCGTTTATAGCAATAATGGAAAAAGCACAAACAAAATCGTTATTGTTTTTTTTTCGTATATAAAGCAAAGCGATATTTCATAATTCGATTCTATTATTTTTGTCAAATTTATTCTCTTTGTCTTCGTCTTCTATGTACGAAGATTCTATTTTAAATAAATATTATGCGAGAGAATAAAATAAAAAAAGACAAACATTAAGTCAATTATTGTTATATAATTTAATAAATAAGATTTTAATTAAGTCGTTTTTTTAAAAATTCGATAACGACGACGTAACATTAAATAAAATCAAGTCGTAAAATTACATTACTATTGATAACAATACACTTAAATCGTTATATCTTGTAAGAAAAACTTAATCGTATATTAAAACAAGCAATAATATTAATTTTGACAATAATAAAGCTAATAATTTGTCGATTTTTGTGTTTAAATATTCGCATTATATTAGAATTAGTTTTTTTTTTTTTCGTCAAGATGTACACATCTTAATCTCTTTATTAATCTTTTCTTATTTAAGATTGTTATCTTCTAAGTTTTGCAACATTTGAACGAATTGTCATTATTATCAATTGCGTAAATAATTAAAATGCGAAATTACAAAAATTTCTAAAAAAATACGTAAATTTTAAGAATTGTATGTTAAATGTTATTTAACGAACGTCTAATCTTATTTATTGTTTTTTCGATTAATTATCTTATAATTGTTTTGTTTAAATTTTGATTAAATCTTAAGCTTTCAAAATTATAAATTTTTAAAATTAAAAAATTAATTAATTTTAAAACTTTGTTACTTCGTAAAGATTTTTTCGTCAACATAAGTAAGATTCGCGTCTTTGCTTTTGTTTTTAATGTTTATACTAAATATTCTATTATTAACGCAATTAAGAATGTTAAATGTGTTTCAATTTATATTAATCTTTTTATTACAAACGAAGACAATAACGACAAGAAAAAAGTAATTTCTTTTTACGCAATCGCTCTTATAATTAACATTATTAAAAAGTATAAAGATCGCATTTTAAATTTCGTATTTTAAAAGTTCGTATTTTTCTTTAATTTGAACGCTAGCAATATTAATTAAAATCTTGCGTAAAATAAATGTTTTTAAAGACAAGATTTTTAACATCTAATTTAAATCTAATCTAAAATAGATGTTCTTAAAGATTAGACTTTCGACATTTGAAAATCAAGATAATTTAAATTTAAATTTAAATTAATCTTCTTATAGAAAAGATCTTAATATTCGAAGATTAATTTAAATTAGATTTAAATTAAATTTAGTCTAAAACAATTGCTTCTTAAAGAGAAAACTCTTAACATTCAAAGAATAATTTCACTTAAATTTGATTTAAATTTAGCTCAAAACAATTACTTCTTAAAGAGAAGACTTTTAACATTCTAAAAATAATCTAGTCTAAAATAATTACTTCTTAAAGAGAAGATTTTTAACATTTAAAGAATAATTTAATCTAAAACAATTTCTTCTTAAAGAAAAGATCGTTAACATTTAAAGATTAATCTAGTCTAGATTTGAGTCAAATTTAACGTAGAACAATTGCTTCTTAAACAAGGAATCTTTAATATTCGAAAAACAATTTAATTTAGATTTGAATTACGTAAAACAATTGTTTCTCAAAGAAAAAATCTTTAACATTTGAAGAACAATTTGACTCAAATTTAAGTTATGTAAAACAGTTGTTTCTTAAAGAAAAGACTCTTAACATTTGAAGAATAATCTAAGTTAAATTTGAATTAAATTTGACGTAAAACAATTGCTTCTTAAATAAAAAATCTTTAATATTTAAAGAACAATCTAATTCAAATTTGAGTTACGTAGAATAGTTGTTTCTTAGAAAAAAGATCTCTAACTAGATTGATTGCGTCGAGTTGAGTCATCAAGTTCGAGCCAAGTTCTTAACTCGTTAAGACTTGAATTAAGTTAAGATTTTAATATTAAAAAGTCGATTTAAGTCACAATGTTAATATTAAGTATTTGAGTTAAGTTACGATGTTAATATCGAGTATTAACTCGAATTTTCGATTCGATTCGTCAAAATATAAAGCAATTTAATAATAGAATTTGTAGACATGAATTGTGTGTTAAATCTTATAATTTTTTTTTAAAATGTTGCATAGTAATGCAATTAAATAATGCATTTGATTTTTTTTAATGTTTGTGTAATAATTAGTTTAAAATTATTGTAATCTTTCGATTAACTTCATTGTTATCAAAAAAAGTGCATGTTCGAACAACAATTTAATTGACACATTTGCTAAGAAAATTATATAATTAAACAACAATTTCGTTGACACATTTGTTCGAAAAAATGCATAATTAATGTATATAATAAGACAATACGTTTAGTAAATAATGCAACAAAGTAATGCAATTGATGAACTATATAGTTAAATAACTTGTATTCTTGCTATTTATATTTAATATTAAACTATCTAAATATAACGAAAACATTTCGATTTTAAAATTTCGAGTATTACGACGAATGTTTACTTTTTATCATTATTATAGTGGATTTCTAAATTAATTATTAATTGCGTTATCAATTGTATATTTTTCTACTAAATAATCTTACGCTTTGCGTAAATAACAAACAAATTGCTATCTACATACATAAAGTAAAACATTAGTAAATGTCGTAAAAAATCAACGATAATGCAAATAAATAATGCATTTACTAAAAAAAAATTAATTAAAAACGCTTTAATAGTTTTCTAAAGTGTTTTTAATGTCGAAGCTTAAATTTTGTAGTTTTTATCACTCAATTCGTTTTTGAATCTATTGTTGAAAGCTTCATTTTAAAGAATTTCTCGCATTAGTTTTTCGAAAAATCTCTTAAAAATTAACAAACTCGCAAACTTTTAATATTGACGAATTTCTCTTAGAGTCACAATTTTAGACTTAAATTTACGCTTCTTTTATTGCAAAAACTTAGTTAATAATAGTTCGTTGCATTACTTGTTTGCATTATTTTTTAAATTTTAAACGTCGTACTTTTAGATAGAATTTTGCTTTTATCTTTGCTAGCTTCTTTATCGTCGCAATCTCGTAATGTTATATTATTACAAGTTGATTTTTTGATTTTTTGATGTTTTGCATTAAGCATGTTAGCAATTTGCAACAAAGAATGCATTATTCGAATGCATTATTTATTTATTTAATACGCATCATTATAAGATCGTAAGTAAGAAGTTGTTCACGTTAATTATTTAAAAAAATTGTATTAACTTAAAGATAATTGAGTTGACGAACGATAATGTGATCAATGAGAAGTTCGAGACGTTATTTTTTCAAAATTTCTATGTTAAAGTCTCTTTGACAATGACGTCAATGCGAAGATATTAATCGTCTTCGCTTAAAAATAAAGATTAACGTTGATTTCGTTAAAAAAGAGTTTATATAATTATTGTAACAAACTATATAATTATTAACAAATAAACGATTACATTATTAATTTGCATTATTTTGTCAATTTTGTTAGTTCGTTGCGTTTCGACTTTTGAAGTTATAATTCTTTTTTCATAATAACGACTAAAATAGTTCTTAAACTCTTTCTTGTACTTGTCGTAATAAGAATGATTAATTTTATTAAAATTTTATTTTTAACATTCTTTGTGTTTTAATCTTAATACAAGTTTAACTTTTAAGTAGAATCTAAAATTATAACGAAATTATATATTAGTTCGTCTTTGTCTTTAGTTTTAAAATAGTACTTCGCGAGTTTTGTAAAAGTTAATTCGCAAGCTTTGATAACAAATGTTTTTGAAAAATACGCATTATTGCGTATAATTCTTTTAACAACATTAAAATAATTAAAAAGAGCATTAAATAATCGAAATTTTAAATGCATATTAACATTAATTGTTCTAAACACAATTAAAATTAATTTATAGAAAGAACATAGCATATTGTTAATAAACAATACTAGTAATTATTCGTTATCTTTTAATTAAATAGCTTGAATCTTTAAGTTTTTCAAAATTTTGTTAATTTATATATTAATTATGTTGCGCAATTAATATGTACGTCGAAGCATTAAATAGATAGAGTTTCAACGAATGCGAATGTCTTGTATTAATGTTTAAGACTTTGTTTTAACTTCAATTTAAAGCTTTTAAAAACAAAGCTTTCGTTAAAAAAAACTATTAATAGCAACTATAAAAGTGCGAATCTAATTTAATTATTAGCAAATGCATTATCTTTTTGCATTATTTACTTACAAAATATTTTTTTAACAATAGTGCACAAATTATTGCTTATAATTACATTTTTAACTTGATCGTTTTCTAATAATAACATAATATTGTTATTCAAAGTTTTTAATTTAATGACTTTAATAAACTCTTAAGTCACGAGATTAATAATATGAATTATATAAAAAATCGAATTTTGTGTTTTATTTTATGAAGTGTCGCGTCAATTAAGTGTTTTTTTAAGCTTTTCTTTTAAAGTGTCATTGTTGCTTGCATTTTTTGTAACAACATTAAAAAGTTTGTTTTTAATATTATATGTGTTTAAAATTTTAAGAAGCTCTTGCATTAAATAACAATCAATATGTTTAACTTAAAGAGACATAAATTTAATAAGATGTTTACGATATTAAAATGCAATATTTATTCAATATATTAATACTTTTAAATAAACAATTTTTTAAAAACTAGATTATGCGTTTAATGTAATAAATACACATTGTAATTTTTTTAGATCTTGCTTTATCTTAATACGAATATTATTATATTTTAAGAAAATCATAAATAACTATTTAGTGCGATGCATAAAAATAAGATTTAAACGAAGCATTTGCAATAACTGTCAAAAATGCTTATTTTAAATAATTCGAAAAGATAAATTTAAGACAATAAAGATCTTGCACAATATTTATTCTTAATTAAATTAATTAAATTAAAACGCTAAGTTAATATAATTTTTCTTCTATTAATTTATTAACTTTTCATTATTTATTTGCATTATTAAATTAAATTTATACGATTAAAAGTTAATTCAAACTATGAAAAAGAATTAGATCGTTTTCGTTTTTTGCAAACAATTGTCTTGCGATGTTTAAATATATTGATTATACTAAAGTCATTTATAATTGTAGAATAATTTAGAATTTTAAGACAATTTTTGCATGTTATCTTAGAATATTTTTTTAATGTTAAGATTATTTAAACAAATATATTTTAAACATTGAATTGTTTATTTGCTTTAGTTTTTTTAATTTAAAGTAAATTTAATATTCTTTTTTAAATCTTGTTTGTGACATTGATGTCAATAGATGTTTGTAATTATTATTGTTAAAATTAAGCATTAATATTAAGATTTTACTTAACGTATTCGTTGTTCTTTTTTAATTTTAAAAGAGAACTATTTTGACGAATTTTATTAATTGCTTCTTGAAAAGCTCTTTTTTTTTCAAAAAAAAATTAATTAATATTTTATAAATTTTAACTTGCGAATTGATTAAAATGAAAATTACTTAAAACTAAATTATGCAACATCAAGAAACTAGACTCTTTCTTAATCGAAAATATTAATAAATTGTATACATCGTTAGAATTAGACATTTTGCAATATATTTTGCAAAAAATAGCAATCTTGATAACAACAATAAATTATTTAAAAATGAACACTAATAATGTAATAAAATAATGCAATAAAATAATGCAATAAAATAATACAAATAACGAGAAAATAATAAAGAAAAAAATTGTTTCGTTCTTGGCGCATAAATCTCTCGAAAGTCGTGACGTAATAAATTCAAAAATAGAAATTCTTAACATTATGACGACATTTTCGATTGCTTAACGATTCGAGTCAATAATTCAAATCGAGTTAGAAATCGAATTAATATCAAGTTGAATTACGATATTAATATTAAGAATTCGAGTTAAGTTACGATGTTAATATCGAGTATTCAAGTCGAGTTAAAAAGTTGATATCGATTCCTGACCCAACGATTAGTTTATCTCTAACATTCGAAAAACAATCTAACTTAAATTTAAGTTACATAGAATAGTTATTTCTCAAAGAAAAGATTCTTAACATCTAAAGAACAATTTAAGTCAAATCTAAGTTAAATCTAATTTAGATCTAGCTCAAAACAATTGCTTCTTAAAGAAAAAATCGTCAACATTTAAAGATTAATCTAATTTAAATCTAAACTAGATTTGACGTAGAACAATTGCTTCTTAGACAAAAGATCAAATCTAGATTAGATTGTTCTTCGAATGTTAAAGATCTTTTGTTTAAGAAGCAATTAATCTAGACTAGATCTAGTTCAAATTTGAATCAAATTAATCTTCGAATGTTAACGATCTTTTCTTTGAGAAGCAATTGTTCTAAATTAGATCTAAACTAGATTTGACTCAAATTTGATTCAAATTGTTCTTTAAATGTTGAAGATCTTTTCTTTAAGAAACAACTATTTTACGTAATTCAAATTTGAATCAAATTGTTCTTTAAATATTAAAGATCCTTTGTCTAAGAAGCAATTGTTTTACGTCAAATTTAACTTAAATCTAAACTATATTAATCTTCGAATATTAACGATCTTTTCTTTGAGAAACAATTGTTCTAAATTAAATCTAGATCAAATTTAATTTAGATTTGACTTAGATTGTTCTTTAAATGTTAAGAATCTTTTCTTTAAGAAACAACTATTCTACGTAATTTAAATTTGAATCAAATTGTTCTTCAAATATTAAAGATCTTTTCTCTAAAAAACAATTGTTCTACGTGACTCAAATTTGAGTCAAATTGTTCTTCGAATATTAAACATTTCTTGTCTAAGAAGTAATTGTTTTACGTTAAATTTAATCTAGATTTAACTTAGATTATTCTTTAAATGTTAAGAATCTTTTCTCTAAGAAACAATTGTTTTACGTGACTATAAGATTGTGTACAAACGTGTGACAAGACGTTGCTACATCAACGTACATAAGACTAGATTATATAACATGTAAAACTATAGTTTAGAGAAACATTAATTCGTGAGAATTTTAGAAGAAAATTCTTAGAAAGAAAACTCTATACGACGTTAAGTCGCTACTACAAGAGCTTAACACTAACGTGTTTATTAAATTATTAATCGCTAGCATTACAACTATTTTTCTCTTTAAAATTTTAATCTTTAAAATGTGTATTCGATATTGCGATTGCGTTGCAATTTCGTTTTCTTTACAATATTAATAGTTTTTCAAACATCATAATAATAATGCTTTGCTTTTCTACTTTTTGTAAACGTATATTTTCGCGAAGTGTGCAACAATAATTCGCTTCGATTTATCGTCGTATAAAAGAAAAAAAAAGTTTGAATTGTCGAAAAAATCTTTTTATAGACTTTTTTTATTCTTTTGATAAATATTATTTGTCGCATTAAGTTTACGCATTTATTTTAATTATTTAATCTTATTTATAAAAAAACTTCTTACATTTTGTTTTTTATCTTTATTTAACATTTTATGCGAGAGAAGTTAAGCAACAATCTTGATTTTTCTCGTATATTATCGTGAGACGTTTTATTTTCTTTAATAAAGTCTTATTGTAAATTAATTATATATTAATAAGCAAAAAGATATTTAAATTCTTAGCAAAAATATTTAATTTAATTTTAATTATTATATTACTATTTTAATGTTACGACAATGCGACAACATTCGACGCTATTAATTTTGAAATTTCTTTTTTAATGTTATTTATTATTTTAATAAATCGATCGAAATTTCTTTGTTATATTCAATTTGATTAGCGTCGTTAATGCGCTAGTAATATTTATTTACAATCTTTAACTTTTTTTTTTCGCATATTAATTTCTATAACGAAGTAATAAGTAATTGCAAACGCTTCTTCTATTGCTTGTATTACTAACAATAATAATACGCGTAATAAGATAAATTTAAGTAAGTAATTTTAGATTTTTCTTTGCATTTGTTAATAACTTGAAATAATATTATTATATTTAACGTTTTGCAAATTGCAACTTAATTGATGTAAGCACTATTGCATGCGAATGTTTTAACTTCGCTACATATAAGATTAACGATATAACATTTTATTACGAATATGCTTTTGCTAAGTTTTTTTGCTCGTGTCTTCGTTATCTTTCGCAAGTTCTCTTATTTTCTTTGTCTTTGTTGTTTCTCTTATTTTAAGAAGAAATTCAATTATATTGTAAATATTTACTTTTGATTTTTTATAATTGCTTACGCTCTTAATGTCGCAAAACGAAAAATTGTCGCTACGATTATTACGTTAAAAAGCGCAAGATTATACGTTTTATTTCTTAATTATATATTTGATTTACGATTTAATGCGTTGCGATCTCTTAACAATTCGTTAAACAAATTAATACTTTGCTAATTTTCTACGCGTATGTTCTTAATAACAAGAATATCGAAATTAATTAATTTAAGTTTGCTTCGCGAGTTCGACGCTATTTACGATTTATGTACGCATAAATTAGACAAAACAATTTGACTTCGCATTCAAGTTAAGAGAATTTGTTAATTTGTATCGATGCGAATTTGCAACGTTTCTAGGAAGTCTAGCAAAAAATATTGAACATAATGTGTTATCGCATCAATCTTAATGCTCTTTCTTTAAAAGAATTAAATAAGAACGAAGAATTTAAGTTTAACTTAATTGTTACAAAAGACGACGTTGCTCTTAACAAAAAGACGTCGTAAATCTTGCGTAACTCGAAGAACTTATTAAAAACGACATTATTCGTTTCGTTCTTTATTTTTAAGTCGAACTTCTATAAAGAAGAGCGACGTAAATATCTAGACGAGATTTTTCTCGTATATTATAAGCTATTTTTATAGCTTATACGACTTAAAATTTTATGCAATACGAAACGTTACTTGCGTTATTCTTTCGCTTTAATTGCGCAATTTTATGTTGTTTATTAACGTTATTTATTTTCGTCGAAGTTTCTCTTGCAAAGCGAAGCTTTAAATTTCTCGAATTTAATATTTTCTTATTAAGAGATTCTTTTGTCTTGTACTCTTTGAGTTTTCGTTGCGCATACGCTAAGTAACTTTTCGAAATTCAATAATTCTTACATAATAAAAATTCTTTTTATCGAACAAAATATTATAATTTATAATATTTTTGTTTGTTATTAAAAATATTTTCGATTTTTAATTTTTAATTTTTGTCAATAAGTATTATGTTCTTTGATGTAATTATGTTCGCATTTCGATAATATAATTTTAACAATAAAATGTGAAAAATAAAATAAATTTATTACTTTTTAAAAAGACGAAAACAATATATTTACTTTTTAATAATGTTTTTAACTTCGAACAACTTTATAAATTTGTAGAACATTCTTTTTTAAACAAACGTTTAAGAGATTTTTCGTTAAAAGCATAATTTTATCCCTTTTATAATACTTTTTTGAAATAATTATTTTATTGTAATTGCGAATTTGTGTTTATTGTGCGAACTAAAAATAATTTACAAAATAATTTTGTTTATTTTACAAAGATTAAACTTGTTTTCGAATAATCGAAACGTCGAAGCAATTTTTGTTATTCTAGTTAAATTTAAAATTCGTAACGACATTAAACATCGTTTTAAAAAGCAACAACTTAATAAACGTATACGAGACGCTATTGTACATATATTAAATTAAAGCAAAGCTAGAAGCGAATTTCAATTATTTTGTTTATAATTGCAATAGCATCGCAAATAATGTTTTAATATTTAATTTTATCGTTCGATTTAATTATTAATTTAAAAATAAAAAGTTGTATTTAACTTTTATTTAGTGCGAATGCGATAATATATTGCGAATTAATAATTATTAATAAAGAGCAATTCTTAATTAAAAACGATCTTTCGAATTTTAAAATATATAAATAGCATTTTTTCGAATAATGTGTTTGCTAAATCTTTCGCAATTTTTATAGACTTTGCAAGTATATATAACGACATCTTTAAATATTAATCAACAACTATTAAGATAGCGTCGTAAATGTTGTTGTCGCAACAATTAACAAATAGTTCGATAACAAAGTTTATAAAGATTTTTGTTTAAAGTCGAACTAAAACTAATAGTAATGTCAATTTATTATATAAACAATAACGCGATGTTTTGTTACGCTAATATATATTGTATCTTCTAATGTATGCGTCAATATTTAACGTTATCTTAAATTAATAGAACTTTCTACTTATTAGAATTCTCGTTTTCTTGATTTCGAAATGTCTTGTTAGCGAGTTGTCATAATGTAATTTAAGAAGTTTCTCTTTAAAAAATGCTTCATTTAAGATAAGAATTGCATGAAAAAAAAATAACACTCTCTTGTAAATTAATTACTTTTATTTAGCGCAAACATTACGCGTATTGTCTAACATTAATTGTTCTTTAATCTTAAGAATTGTTAAATTTTTATTTTGAAACTTCTTAATTTTGATCAACAATAAGAAGAAGAAACTTTCTAAATATTTTTTTTTGTACGTTGAACAAACGTCATATTAACGCAATTGCTATGTTATAGCGCTTTAAGCAATTTTTACAATTTCTTTCTTTGTTATTTTAGTGTTTATAATCTTCTTATTTATAAATATATTATAAAAGAGTTCTTTAAATAATTTATTATTAAACTTCTTAATTATAAAAGTCTTAATTTCGTTTTTAGAAGTGCGAAGATTGCGCTCTAACGACGTCTTAAATTAATATCGAAATTATTTTAATAATTGCAATTGTAATGTTTTTTAACTTATTTTAAAGAGTAAGCAAGCAAATCTCGTTATTTACATTTTTCTTATAATTAGATTGTCAAAACAACTTATTTGCGAAATTATTCTTTCTTGTGCGATATTTAATTTCGAAATTATATTTCGCTAAAGTAAAAACTTATTGTATTTAATAACAATTTAACGTCGTTATTTTTATAAAGTAGTGCAAATTGTTATAATTCGTTAATACAATAATTGAATAATAACTTTTCTTAAGATAATGTTTTCATTACTTAAATCTTATAACAATTGCGAACAACTCTTAATTATAAGTTTCGTATTGTGTTTTTACGAAAATTATTTTTCTTAAATAAAATGCAATTAAATGTTACGTTGTTTGTTCGATTTAATTTACGAAATATACTAATTGAAAGAAAATAACAATAATAACAAATTTTAAGACGTTTGTTTTAACACGAATGTAATTCTTGAAATCAAAGTGCACTAATATAAATGTTCGCGTAAAAATAAAAATAAGCTTTTTAAACGTTGCTATAACGTTCTTGTTAAATACGAAAGATTTATTTTGTTTCTCTTGCTTATTGTCTTTTAATAATTTCGTTAATACTTAAATTATTTTTGCATAATATTGAACAAATCGTCTATAAAAGTTTGCAAATTCTAGAAACATTTAAAATTCACAAAGAGTAGTTGACTTAAATTACGTTATAATAAAGTTTATACAATGTAAATTTATTAACACATCGTAACTATTTATAATGTATTTTAAAAATTTAATTAAGATTGTTATAAAGAAGCATTTTAATAACTTAACATAAAACTTATATAATTGCAAGCGTTTAAAAACTTAACAAATGCAATCTTAATACTTCTTTTATATCTTTAAGTAAATTAAGATATTGTCGAAATACATTACACAAATGTAATCAATTAATTTTCGCAATACTTTATTAATTTAAGATTAGAAAATAACTAATGCATTCGTTAATTTAAATAACATTATTATATATTTGAAATAATTGTATTGTGTTTAAAAAGCGATCTTTTATTTATTATCTTAACAAATGCGAATTCAATAATAAACGTTTTTAAAATTTAGCTTTGTAAAGTAGACAACGTTAATTAAACGATTTAGCGTTCTTTTGATCAAAGATAAAGAACATTTATTTTTAATAATTATAACATTAAGATTACGATAATTGACACACAATCTTAAGCTATTATTACTTTTTAATATAAACAACATTAACGCATTAATAAAACTAATAAACTTACAAATTTTGCTTAGCGCTAAATTCTTCAAAAGATATTTTTGCAAAATATCTAATTCTTTCTTGAAAAAAAAGTATAACAATTTGTAAAGAAGCTCTTTACTTAATAATAAATCAATATTATAATTCTTTTTTCTATAATTGAAAAAAATAAATGCGATCTTTGAATTAAAAACGTTATTATAATTTTTGATGCATCGCATCTCTTTAAGAACGTCGCGCAATTAAAGCTTTTCGTTTACATTAAAATAATAATAAACAAAAGTAAATACAAAAATAAATTTTTTATGCTTCAAGAAATCTTTTAGAGATTTTAGCACAATTATCTTCTTAATAACTTGATAGCGCTAGATTAACGTATATTAATCGATATATAAATTTGTCTTTATTATTTAAAAAAGATCGATAATAATATTGTGTGCAACGTTGTTAAAGACGTAAAAGACTTGCTTCGAAACGTACTTACGTCTTTTATTATCGCAAATCTTGATTTTTGCAATGTAAAATCTTGTAAATTAAGTCTTTTAAATTCGTAAATGCTTTTGCTTTAATAATAAAACATTAAATCTCTTTAAAATGTTACGATTTTATTAGTTGTTCGCTAATACAATTGACGTAAACGTCTTTATTAAGAGAATCTCTTCGTTTGTGTCATTTTATGTCAACAAATATTAACAATTTTGTAAAGAGTGTCTTTGTTTTATGCTTTTAATTCGCAATAGCGATTACAATTTTCGCAAATTCATTTAGTTTTTCGACTTATTAGAGACTTTCTTAATAATAAGTCGCGACAAAAGCGCATTTTAAGCGCTTATTACAAAGCTTAATTAAAAGTTCTCTATTATATTTACTTGCGTTTTCTTAAATGATTTAAGACAATTTTTTACAATATATTTTTTCTTTTCGCAATTATAATAAATGCGTTTATCTCGTATAATATTGTTAACTTTTCTTAAGTTATGAAGAGAAAGTTTGTTTATGCTTTTTTAACAACTTGCAATCGCAAAGACGTTGCAAGTTTTACTCGTTAATATAATTTTTTTTGTCTTTAATTGTAAAAACTTTCTCTAAAATTGCGAAATTTAAAAAATAATTTTCTTTTAAAGATTTTATTTAGTATCTTAAATCTTAAAAATATTGTATTCTTTATGCGTTGTGTTAACGCAACAAACGTATTCTTTATCTTAGAAATTTAAATTACGTTATTAATTTTTTTTCGAAAATCTTTTTTTAATTTATGCAAAAAATAATTACGTTATTAACGTTCAACATATTTGTTAAGATTTACTTCGAACATTTTAAGATATATTACGAAGTTGTTGACGCTTTGCGACGATTATTGCTTAACGTTTTTATATTTTTTAAAAAAAAAAAAAAGATAATTTTTTAAATTCTTGATAAGATTGATTAAATACTTAGTAAACTATTTTTAATTTTATTTTTTAATTTTGTTCTTATTTTTGTTTTTGTAATTCTTTTATCGCAACGCAAACGCATCGCGAAGAAACTATTAAACTTAATAAATCTTTATAATTTTTTTTAGAAATTACTCTTTATTAGCTTCGAAAAAGTTTTTAGTATTTCAAGTTTAATCTTTTTATTTTTTAAAGTTTTTTTTATAATATAAATATAAATTAATCGATTTTATAAATTGTGCGAAACGCTATTTCTTAAACATTAATTTGTTATTTTTATTGTTAAAGTTGTTTTTGTAAAAGCGATGCAAACTAGACGCTTTAACTTCGTCTTAATAAAAATATTCTTTAAAATGTTTGTTTTTTGTTTAAGCAATATAAAAATCTGGTTTTGTTTAAATTTTATGTTTCTTTGTTTACTTTTTAACAAATAGCTTTTTATAATTAATATTTTTATCAAATAATAACGACAATATAGCGTCGTTATCTTGCGAAGATTTTTTTTGTAATATAATTTCGAGATTCGTAATTGACGCAAACTAGATTCTCGCATTGCTTTCGTTCTTTAATTATTAAAACATTATAATATTGTTATTGTTGTTTAGATTTTGTTTTATATTGCGTATTGTATTAATTATTTTGTCGAACAATTAATTTTATAAATTAAGACAAATTAATATTGTAAGATTGTATACAAACGTATAATAAGACGTTGTTACATCAATGCACACAAGACAAGATTACATAACATGTAAAACTATAATTTAAAAAGACATTAATTCGTGAGAATTTTAGAAAAAAATTCTTAGAAAAAAAACTTTGTACGACGTTAAGTCGCTACTACAAGAACTTAATACTAACGTGTTTATTAAATTATTGATCGCTAGCATTACAATGACTCAAATTTAAACTAAATTGTTCTTCAAATATTAAAATTCTTTTCTCTAAGAAACAATTGTTCTACGTAACTCAAATTTGAATTAAATTGTTTTTCGAATATTAAAGATTTTTTGTTTAAGAAGCAATTATTTTACGTTAAATTTAACTTAAATTTAAATTAAATTAATCTTTAAATGTTAACGATTTTTCTCTAAGAAGCAATTGTTCTAAATTAGATCGTTCTCTAAATGTTAAGAATCTTCTCTCTAAAAAACAATTATTTTAAATTAAATTATTCTTAAAATGTTAAGAATCTTCTTTTTAAGAAGCAACTATTTTGAGTCAAATTTAAATCAAATTTAAATTAAATTGTTCTTCGAATATTAAGAGTCTTTTCTTTAAGAAGCAATTATTCTAAATTAAATTTAATCTAGATTTGACTCAAATTAATCTTCGAATATTAAGATCTTTTCTATAAAAAGATTAGATTTAATTTAAATTTAAGTTATCTTAATTTCTAGATGTTAAGAGTTTAATCTTTGAAAACATCTATTTTAAATTAAATTCGAATTAAGTGTTAAAAAATTTGTCTTTAAGAACATTTACTTTACGCAAGATTTTAATTAATATTGCTAACGTTTAAACTAAAGAAGAAGACAAATTCTTAAGACGCAAAATTTGAAATACGATTTTTACATTTTTTAATAATGTTAATTATAAAAGCGATTATACAAAAAAAGATTGCTTTTTTCTTGTTATTATCGTCTTCGTTCGCAACGAAGAAATCAATATAAATTAAAACATATTTAATATTTTTAATTGCGCTAATAATAAAATTCTTAATATAAACATTAAAAACGAAAGTAAAGATGCGAATTTTATTTATGTTAACAAGAAAAAATTGCGAAGCAACAAAGTTTTAGAACTAATTAATTTCTTAATTTTAAAAATTTATAATCTTTAAAAGTTTAAGATTTAACCAAAATCTAAGCAAGACAATTATAAAATAATTAATCGAGAAAACAATAAACAAAACTAAACGTTTGTCAAATAACACTTAATATATAATTCTTAAAATTTACGTATCTTTTTAGAAATTTTTGTAACTTTATATTTTAATTATTTACGCAATTTGCGACAACAATAATTCGCTCAAATGTTGCAAAACTTAGAAAATAACAATCTTAAATAAAAAAAAATAAAAAAAGAGATTAAGATGCGTACATCTTAACAAAATTAAAAAAAAATTAATTGTAATATAATGCGAATATTCGAACATAAAGATCGACAAATTATTAACTTTGTTGTTGTTAAAATTGATATTATTGTTTGTTTTAATATACAATTAAGTTCTTTTTATAAGACATAACGATTTAAATGTATTGTCGTTAATAATAATGTAATTTTACGATTTAATCTTATTTAATATTGCGTTGTTGCTATCGAATTCTTAAGAAAGCGACTTAATTAGAGTTTTATTTATTAAACTATATAATAATAATTAACTTAACGTTTATCTCTTTTCATTTTATTCTTTTGTATAATATTTTTCGAAATAAAGTCTTCGTATATAAAAAACGAAGACAAAGAGAATAAATTCGACGAAAATAATAAAATTAAATTATAGAATGTCGCTCTACTTTATATATAAGAAAGAGACAATAACAACTTTGTTTGTGCTTTTTTTATTATTGCTATAGAAGAAGAAAGAAACGACAAATAAATCAACGATTAAAATTGTCGTTTAACAAATAAGTCGTTGTTAACAACATGTAATACGAAATCTTTAAAATACGAAAGAACGACAATCGATTTAAGTAATAAGAACGACAATTTTATATTATTATTTATTAATTGTACGAACGATATCTTGATTTAATTGTTTAGTATTGTGTTACGCTAGTACTTTCGCAAGTAATATTAGAGAGAGTTATGCTATTAAAGAGATTTGTAAACGTCTTCAAACAATGTAAGCAATCACTTAATAACAAAGATTTGCAACTTTAGTAATTGTAACAATAAATTAAAACTTAAGATAAATTAAACACAATTTATAAGAAAGTCGCATTTCTAGTTTCTATATACTAAGAAAATATAGATTGCTCGTCTTGCTCGTTCGTTAAGCATAGCGAACATGATTGCTCGTAATGTTCGCTCATCGAACATGTTAAACATTATGCTTAAGATGCTCGCTTCTTGAACACGTCAAACATAATAATAGATGCGTTCGTAGCGTATAGAACCTAAATCACTAATATAGCTTAAATAAGCTCGTAACATTATCTCTCTTCTTTAGAGTTTTCGTTCTAGAAACTCAATGCCTCTTTATTATGTCTTCAAGAAAGATTAATACTAGAAACTCTTCTTTTCGTAAGAAAGATTTCTTCGACGCCCTAGATTCTTTGTGTTTAGCGATGCGTTCTTGTCGCAATTGTGCGATGTCTAGTAAAACTTGTTGTGTGAACGATAATTTCAAAAAGTGTATGGAATGTGTGCGATTGAGTCGTGGTTATAATTTGGCAATTTCGCTTGCTTCGATAAAACGAATTTACGAGAAAAGATTACGCTTAAAGAAAGAAATGCGCGAAGCGCGTGCTAAGCTAATTCGTTTGAAAAGACAACTAGATTTTCTAGAAAATAAAGAGAGAAAAATAATTGTGACGAAGTGAAAAAACATTGACGATCTAGAGATGAATGAAGCGCTCTTTGCTAAGTCTATTACAAAGACTCTCGAACTACTATTCGATGTGTCGTTCGAACAATTTTAACTTTCGATTAAGTGAAATTAAGCTATCGTTTTCTTGCCTAGCTTTGATGAAATTTCCTTAGAAGATTCCAACAACAATTAAGATTTTTCTTCGACTCTTATGTATTTTTCGATGTAGAATATTCTTTTTATTTGATAAGATATTTTTAATCTTCTTGTTGTAGAATTTTTTCAACTTTATACTATTTCTTTTTTTGTGAATAAAAATAAAATGTGTTTTGTAAAAACGTAATTAAATTCGCTAGTTTCAACAATAAAATATAAAATACTAGAAATACTTTGACGTCTTTGAGCAAGTCAAGTTCGTAATTGACTAATTTCTTTGTCTTCTTAACGAGAAACGATTCGACTTTGATATAATTCAATTTCTTGTTTAACTTTCTTGTCTTAAGATTTTTAATTAAAAGACATATTTTATTTTCTTTCTTTAGTTGAGATGTCGTTTTTCGTCTTTTGTTTTAATACTTGATCGACTTCTCTTACATCTTTAAGATGTTGTCGTATATCTTCTTTAGTGTTGCTATTCTTTTAATAACTAATTGAGCTAATAGATGCTTTCGTTCTTTCTCGAAAAGATTAAACTCCTTGCTATAATTGGCGAAGAATGAAGTTATCTTAGTGATGTTCGAAATCTTTGCATTTAATGCTAGTTGTGTCATAGATAAAAGTAATATTCAATTGCTATAAGTATTGTTGATGTAGTGTCTTAGATATTGCTTTAAACTCTAGTTTGTTCGCTCTATTTAATCATTCGTAATTAAGTAATAGGCAATGAACATTCTAAGTCTCGTTCCGAACATTGATAGAAGTATCTTTTAATAGTTAGACGTGAAGAGCTTGTCTCTATTACTAGTTAATTCTTTAAGTATATTATAATATCGTATAAGTCGATTCAATACAATGTATTTTAGTTGTTCTACTATAAACTTCTCTTTGCATGCGATAATATATAAGTACTTGATAAGTTTGTTAATCATTATTAGTATCGAATTATATTTGTTTTCAATTGCTAGATTCGTTAATTTGAGCAACTTAATAATAAAGTTTATTGTGACTTTATCTTATAACGATTTAAGTAATTTCTAATAACGATTTAAGTAATTCCTAATATTGGATTTCGCCATAGCTCGCATATGTATTATGTTTGTTCTACTAATAACTAAGACATCGTTTAATGTATGTTTCGACAACTTGTCTTATTTAGAAAAACTAACAATGCTAACGTAAAAGCTAAAGAATCTTAATTATTTTCAAGTGTTTTTGCAATAATTTATCATGATGTTTCTTTATACATTTGTCGATTTTGTTAATAGATATTTGAAGTTTTTCTTTCTTTATTAAAAACTCTTTCTTATTATCTTTAAGTATTCGTAAGATAGCATTTAGCTCGTACTTGTTTATTAATAGTGATTCGTTCTTGTTAATCTTAAGTATGTTGTAATTAAACAATTTTTTCGTTTTTATATAATTATTTCTTCTATTAAGTGCGTCTACTTTGTCGTTATCTTTGTTTAATGTATATTGTATCTTAAACTTGTATTGTTCGAGTCGCTCTAATTATCGCATTTGTCTTTTGTTAAGTTGTTTAATAATAGTAAAATGTAGAAGATTTTTATAATTTGTGAGAATCGTAAGTTTTAATAATTCTTCGATGTATACTTTTTATAATTCTAGAAATGCTATAATAGCGAGTAACTTCTTGTTATAAATATCGTAATTTTGTTCAATTAACAAGAGTTTTCTCGAAAGATATATTATTACGTATTATATGTCTTTATACTCTTGATTAAAACATGCATTAATAACTAGATTTAATGCGTTAATTTTAATTTTGTTTAACAATCGTAAATTGTACATCTTTAGTATTAATTTCTTTAAGCATTTTAGCTTAAGATCTTAAAATGATTTCTCTTTCGTCAATTTTCATCTTTATAATATCTTTTTTTTCGTAAGGTTTGTTAATGATATTGCGCTAACGAAGTAGTCTTTAATGAATTTCTTATTATAATTTATGAAATCTAGAAAGAATTGAACTTTCTTGACGTTAATAAATGATTTTCATTCTTTAATTGCTTGTAGCTTTTCGAGATTCATGCGTATTTCATGTCGTTTAACGACAAATTTAAGGAAATTAATTTTTTCTTGATGAAATTTATATTTCTTTAATTTAAAATGTAGATTTCTCTTATTTAGATATTTCAACACTTTGAAAATATAATTTACATATTTCTTCAAGATATTTGAGTAAATTATAATGTTGTTCAAATATGCTATAACAAATCGATCTAAATATTATTGTAATATATTATTGATTATTTCTTGACAAGTTGTTGAAGCGTTCGTAAGCTCAAACGACATTATCGTGTATTCGTATAATTTATATAATATACAAAAAGCTATTTTTTACTTCTCTTTTGTCTTTATTCTAATCTAATTGTACGCTTTTCGTAAGTTCAATTTAATAAAATACTTTACTTCAAATAATCGATTCTAAAGCTCGCTAATGTTAAGTAATAAATATTGATTTTTTATCGTAATATTGTTTAGCTTTCAATAATCGACACATAGATAAAAAGTTTCGTTCTTTTTAAGTACAAAGAGAATCGAATATTCTATCTATGATTAGAATTTTTTAATAAATTCTTTTTTTTTCGTTTTTTGCTAGATATTTGCGAAGTGTTTTTAGCTTTTTTTCGAATAAAGCATATATAAATTCAAACGTGAGTTGCTTGTCTAATTTAAGTCTAATCTCGTAATTTTACAATTAATGTTTAGATAAAATCTTAGTTGTTTTCTCTTTCTAAAACAAATGTTTTTAACTATTGTATATTCGTGATACATACTTTAGCAATTCTTTCGCTATATTAAATAGTCTAAAACTCTTAGAAGATTCGCAATTTTTTTCACTTATTTTGACTTTGTAATCTAGCTAATCTTTGCTAGTGTCTATTAAGTCGAACTTTATTAAATCGTTTTTTTGCAAAAATGCAAGCTCGCTACTTGCGATCGAATTTCGACTTAATCTTTTATCTATTATTAAACGTTGTCGATGCGTAGATTAGATGTGAATTGCGTGATCACATTGCGCGAATCTAAGTACTTGTGTATTTTAGTTAACTTCTAGATTGTGTTGCTTCAATCAAAACATTCCTAGAACGATATCGTAAATAACTATTTTCACTATATTAAAAATTAGTTTCTCGTGATGTTGCTAAATAGCTATTGATAGTAATTTCGTTTCTTTGTTCACTTTTTTATTTCTTGCGAGTAATGAATTTTTATCTACAATTATTAGATTGTAAGCGTTAAGCTTTTTTTGAGTAAAATATTCTTTTCTCTTTACAAAAGCTTTGGTTATAAAATTATCTATTATACTAAAATTAATTATTGCTATGAGTCGACGATCGTTGATCTTAATTGATGTGATAAAACATTATACGTACGCTATTGAGTTTAGTTGTTGCTATTAAGCTAACATATTGCATTTCTCTAGTATGCTCTTTACTAAAAAATTTGAACTTTTTTTTACTTTTTTGTTGTGACTTTTGTTTCAAACGTCTATTTGCGCTAAGCTTTTTTCTTTTGTTAGATTGCTAACTTTGACTTTTTAGAAAATCAATTAGCTTCGTTCTTTTCTTCTAGATAAGTCTAGCATAAGTCGTTATAACAAGCTATTTAATTGAGGCTTGCGTGTGCTATAAAATTTAGTTGTTTCATAATAATGTCAAGTATGTTCTTTTTTGTAATAACATTGTTTTCTAGTTTCTTCTCGCATTTGTTTACGATCTTCGATGAGCTAACTAAAGTCTTAAGATGATTCGTAATGTTTTTTATGCATTCGTGAAAGTTCTTTTATTTGTATTTTTCATTCGAGTTAATAACTAGATTGTAAGACTTAATAGTTTTCTAAAGTATTTAATTAATTTTCTACGTAAATGCGAGTGTCTTATCTAATGATATTTTATCTAGAACTTTTTGTAATTAATTTAGATTCTTTATTAAATAGTAATCGTCGTTCGATTTAGTTTTGAAGGTGTTCGCCTTTATGTCAATTTGCTTCTTGATATTGTTCTAGCTATTAAGTATTTCTCTTAACATGACATTGATCTATTGACGATTTATTAAGTTTCGTGATGAACAATCTCTTGCGAAGTGATTCGATTTGTTATATAAATAGCACGTTTTCTAGAATTTGTTATCTTGCTTTCCTCTAAAAAAATTCTTTTTGCGTCGTTAGATAAAATTCAATTTCATAGATGTAAACTCACAATAGTTTAAGTTATTGTATTTCTAATTAGAACGAAATTCTTTCTAATAATATTTGATCGTTGATTCAAAGAAGATTCTTGCTTTTTCGTAAAATTGATCGTATCGCTTTTTTATAGCTTTTTTATATAGTTTGTCGTCGAAATTAATAACTACTTCGATAAGATTAAACATGTCGCTAATAGATTTGTTATCGCGCATAATTTCGTTCTTAAAATTGTTTTTAAAATTTCGTCGAAACATTGTCATAAGTGCGACATCGTTTCACTTAATAAAATTGATATACTTTTAGAATCTTGCTACGTAATCTATTGCAAAAATTCGTTAAATTAGATGCTAAATTACTCTTTTCGCAATTTGTTTCTCGTTAAATGTTTTAAAAATTCTTCGAAGCTCTCTTTTAAAGTTGTCGAAATTCGTGAACATTGCACAAGAATTTTCGTCATAATTTTTTAGATACTTGCGTAAGTTTAACTTGAGTTAATGCTAAACTCTTTCTTTAAGAAATGTGAATGCGAAAATTATCTTCTTGTTCGTTAGAACAAAATAGAAGATGAAGTAAATATTTATCTACATAAGCTAGTTCTTTAGATCAATTTGTTCTTCATAATAGACGTTAGACTTATTAATTCTTATTTTGTCGTTTCTATCAATAAAGAGTCGACGTGATGTTATTAAGCTAGTGCTTAAAATAGAGACGCGTTGATCTAATATAAACATTCTTAGAATGTTTAAAGTGTTACGCTAATATTTTCGCAAATAGTATTAGAGAGAATTATGTTATTGAAGAGATTTGTAGACGTCTTCAAGCAATGCAAGCAATCACTTAGTAATAAGGATTTGCAACTTTAATAATCGTAACAATAAGTTAAAACTTAAGATAAATTAAATACAATTTATAAAAGAGTTGCGTTTCTAGTTTCTATATACTAAGAAAATATAGATTGCTCGTCTTGCTCGTTTGTTAAACATAGCGAGCATAATTGTTCGCGATGTTTGCTTATTAAATATATCGAACATTATGCTTAAGATGCTCGCTCCTTGAGCACGTCGAACATAATAATAGGTGCGCTCGTAACGTATAGAATCTAAATCACTAATATAGCTTAGATAAGCTCGTAACATATTGTAAATAATAAGAGTGACAATTTTATATAAATAATAGAAATATTGCTTAACTTATCGATTGTATTAAGAGATTAAAGACATTAAATCTAACGTTTTTTTTAATATTTTAAACATAAAAATACATTTAACGACATTTTTTAATGTCGATTAAATATATAACATGTACGAACATTCTTAATTATTATAAATTTAATAATTAGACATAATTTATAAATGTTAAGTTTGTCGAATTTATGCTTATTATCTACAATTTTATTTTTATTTTGACAATGCGATTTAACTAATTTTATGAAAAAACAACAATTTAAGATAAAAAGCGATAATTGTAAGAAAGATACAAAATCAATCTTTCAATAATTTGATATTTAAGAATTAGTTTTTATTAACGTAAAATACATCTTTATAATAGTTGAAGCAACAAAATAAATCTTAATTAAATTAACAAAACTTAAATTATTCTTAATAGACGTATTAATATTATTAGAAATAATAAATAATGTTTTGTTATAATTTATTACAAGTAAATCGATGTTAAAAGAATAAGATTTATTGTTTATAATTATATAGTTTTTTTCTTTAATACTTTCTTGTTCGTTTTTATTTTTTTAATTTTTACTTTTTTCGTTGTCGCTATTATTGTTATTATCTAGTTCGATTTCTAGACTAATTTTCTTTTAGTTGTTATTATCTTTTTCGTTATTATTATTATTGTTATTGTTTAGTTTGATATCTATAATAGTCGTTTTATTATTGCTTAAATCGTTACTTTCGACGTTGTTGTAAAAATTGTTCGCACTATTATTATTATCGAATTGCATACAATTGAACTTAAAATTATTAAATTATATATAGTTATTTAGATTAATAATGTTAGATAAAATTGTAAAAGATGTAAAGAAAACTTTAATAAATAAGCGAAAACAAAGTATTTTTAAATAACAATAAATGTTATCTTTTTTGTTTAAATAAAAATTGTTAAGATCTAAGCTAAATCTTGATTAAATCTTGATTAAATCTTAATTAAATCTTAATTAAATATAATTTAAGTTTAGAACTAGCGTATCTTGACGCATTACAATAATTTCTTTCGTTTGTTTTTTTCTTAATATAATTTTATTTTCGCGCTTTCTATTAATCTTTTAATTTTTAGCAAGTTTACGCTATTTTAAATACAATGTTTTATTAATTTATTTAAACATTTAATTTCGTATTATAAATAATTTTTAAGCGAACTTCGCACATGTAAGCAATAAACGCAATTATTGCTTATTAAATTCTTAAAAATATACATTAATTTTCTCGTAAAAAATAATAACAATTTGATTAATAAAATAGAATTTAAGATTTTCGAAACATTGCGCAATTCTTTTAAACGTAGAAAAAAAACGTTATTATTCGATAATTAAGAGAACAATGTAATAAAAATATTATTATTACAAATACGACACAATGTAAGTTTATTTTTAATTATAAAAATGCTTATTAATTAAATGCATATATTATTAATCTTGCGTTCGTCAAGAACGAGTCTCGAAGTTAAAAAACGCATTTTTTATATATCTCTTAATTTTTTAACATTAAATTTGATATTACGTTTTTAGTAGACTAATCGCGCTAACCCGGAAATGTCACGTACAAATGCCAAGATCTAGATCAAAAAAAAATCGAGGAATCGAATCGCTCAAAGTAGTTTAGTCGATTACTATAAGTAGTTTAGCGCAAAGCGCGCTAAACTAATTTGAGCGATTCGATTTCAGAAAATCGTCGCGACTCGATCTTGGCGCCAGGTCGAGCTAGAGAAATAATATCATAACTTGACTCGACGATTAATCTAGTTTTTAGAAATCAATTGTACGAAATTTACATTATAAATCTTCGAACTTGTAAATAGACAAAAAAATGCAATGTTATTACGCAAGATTTGATGTTATATTGATATTCTTGTTTTATAAAACAAAATAAAACAATATTTAAAATATATTTTTACGTCAAAACACAAAATTGTTATGCGCAAAATATATATCTTTTTATAAATTACGTTTGTTATTAAATATAACGTTAAAAATTATAAATCTTAAGCTAATTTTTAACAAAAATTTAAATTGTTAATGTTAATGAAACGTGTGTAAGAAAGAATAATTAATCGTATAAGAAACGTCAAGAATTAACGTAACAACAATATAAAAAATGTTCTTATATTGAAGAAGACAAGAAAGATATTGCTTTTATCTCTTTCTATTGTAAATAATAGCTTATTCGATTGTAGTTCTACAATGCAATAGAAAACTATCGATTCTACATAATGAAGCAAGTTCGCGATGTGATTAAAAATTATTACAATTTTACTAATAATAAAAAGTCGCATAATTACGTTTAAATCTTATTATTAAAATCAACTTTTTTAAACAAGAATATTTAAGATGTAAGTTTGTTTATCTTTATTTATTTCTTGTTAAATTATAATTAGAAAAAGCAATTTAAGTTGTTTGTAAACTTAATAATAATTAAGACTTTTACGTTTTTGTTTTTTAACAATAATCGAAAGAGTTTTAAACTTAAGTCTTTAATTAAATACATGTTTAATTCTATAATTGTAGAAACGATTGAAATAATAAAAATTATAATTTGTTATTATATTAAGAAATTTAAATACAAAATACAAATATTTATTTATTTCGAAAAACAATACATTAAAGATATGTATTTTACTTTATTAATAATTGCAATTTTTATATTTATAATGTATTGACAAATATTTACAAGAAAATACAACAAAGATAAAATAATTAACTCGTAATATAAAGAGAAAAATGCACACGAAAATTGCGACAAAAAATTATATTTTGTAATAAAAAAATTATTAACAAGTTCAACAACAACAAGATTTTGCACATTTTTTTTCAAGAATTTTTTTCAAATTTAAATATTAATGAATTAAAATTTAAATGTTTATTGAAGCGATATAATCGATAAAACAATAACAAAAATTCAATAAATGCTTCGAATAAAAAATTCGTATTTGAAAGCTTAAAAAATGACAAAATATATAAAAATAAATTAATTTAAACGATTAATTAACAATTTTAATAAAGAAAGAGCGTCAAATATATAAGCGATAATCGTATAAATATAAGTTATTCAAAAAAGATTTAATTTAATTTTGACAAATAATTACAAAAATGTTAATTAATTGCAAGAATATTTATAGAGAAAAATTAACAAATAGAGCGACGTAAAAGTAAGTATTTTTAATCAAAAAAACAAATCTAAATTAAATCTAAATTTTATTTTATTTAAATTTAATAAATAACAAATGTTGTGTAAACTAATTGTGAGAAATGCTTACAAAAAAAATCTTAAAAGAACGACAAAATTTAGATAGATTTGCTTATATATAAAGAAAAAGATTTAAACTAAATCTTGTTTAAATTTAACGAATAACAACGAATAAATTAACTAATTAAGAGCATACTTATAGAGAGAAATTGTTACACAAAATAACGTTTAAATAGACATTCTTAAATAAAGATGTAAATCTAGATTAGATTTTGTCTAGATTTAACGAATAACAACGTACGTATTATACTAAATTAAATGTTAAATGTTTACGTTTATTTGCAATTTAACGATTACAACTTTTCGAAAAACATAGCGAAAAATGTAAGTTGTTTTTAATAATTATAATTAAATTTTAAATTAATTAAGATTAACTAAAGAGCGATCAACAAAATATATTAAGAAAAGAAATATTAATGTAATAAATTGCGTTCGTTATCTCTATATTATTATTTGTGCTAATATAATTTGCGAACAAGTTAATCGTCAAGTCGAAAATTAATATTAAAAATAATTTTTAATAAAATAAATATAAAACTTGAATTAAGAAACGAGAGAAAAATATATTATTAAAATTGACACTTAATTGAATTGTTTAAAGAAAAAAGCTAAATATTAAAAATAAAACGAATACAATTTAATATACGAAGAAGAAGAAAAATTCTTTATTAATTGTAAATAATGTAAAGAAATACAAGAGATTCGTTGCTTATATAAAAAAGCGTTCGTACGTAAATATCTTTATAAATAATAATAAAAAAACTTTTATTTTTCGTAAAAATATAACGCATATATAAGAAAGATGCATTTAATGTTAAAAGTATCGAATATTTTTACAAACGCAAATGCATTTAATGTTATAATATAAATTAAACAAATTATATTAGAAATTGCAATACTATTGTATATATAAATTGCGATCAAATAAAAATCTAAATAATTATAAACGTTAAAAATGTTATGTTTTTTATAATGTATATTATAAGCATAAATTAAAATGTCGCGAAATAAATCAAGAGAAACATTATAACTTACAACAATATTATTTTGCGAAAATAAATATTTTGATTTAAGATAGATTCTAAAGCAATTTTATGTTGCTAATGTAATTCTAAAGCTAAGACATTAACATAATCATTTTAGAAGCTTCAAGTTGTTAATAGAATTTCTAGAGAGTTATCTTAAATTGTTAATGTTATTTTAAAGAACAACAACTTAATAAACGCATACAAGACGCTATTATACGTATATTAAGCTAAAGTTAAAAGCAAGTTTCAATTATTTTATTTATAATTGCAATAACATTGCAAATAATGTTTTAATATTTAATTTTATTGTTCGATTTAATTATTAATTTAAAAATAAAAAGTTGTATTTAACTTTCGTTTAATGCGAATGCGATAATATATTGCGAATTAATAATTATTAATAAAGAGCAATTCTTAATTAAAAACGATCTTTCGAATTTTAAAATATATAAGTAGCATCTTTTTAAACAATGTGTTTGCTAAATCTTTCGCAATTTATATAGATTTTGCAAACAATATATAACGACATCTTTAAATATTAATTAACGATTATTAAGATAACGTTGTAGATGTTATTATTGCAACAATTAACAAGCAATTCGATAATAAAGTTTACAGAAATTTTTACTTAAAATTGAGCTAAAACTAATAGCGACATTAACTTATTATATAAGCGATAATGCAATATTTTGTTACGTTAATATATATCGCATTCTCTAATATATGCGTTAATATTCGACATTATTTTAAGTTAATAGAACTTTTTGCTTATTAAAATTCTTGTTTTCTTAGTTTTAAAGTGTTTTGTCAACGAATTATTATAATGTAATTTAAAAAGCTTCTCTTTAAGAAATGCTTTATTCAAAATAAGAATTGCGTAAAGAAAAATAACATTTTTTTGTAAATTAATTATTTTTGTTTAACGCAAACATTACGCGTATTATTTAACATTAATTGTTTTCTAATCTTAAGAATTATTAAATTTTTATTTTGAAACTTTTTAATTTTAATTAACAATAAAAAGAAGAAACTTTCTAAATAATTTTTCTCTTTGTACATTAAGTAAACATCACATTGACGCAACTATTTATTATAGTGCTTTAAGCAATTTCTACGATTTCTTTCTTCGTTATTTTAATGTTTGTAATCTTCTTATTTGTAAATACACTATAAGAGAGTTTTTCAAATAATTTATTGTTAAGCTTCTTAATTATAAAAGTCTTAATTTCGTTTTAAAAGTGCGAAGACTACGCTTTAACAATACTTCAAATTAACATTAAAAATATTTTAATAATTGCGATTGTAATGTTTTTTAACTTATTTTAAAAAATAAATAAGCAAATCTTATTATTTGCATCTTTCTTGTAATTAGATTGTCGAAATAATTTATTTGCGAAATTAATCTTTTTTGTGTAATATTTAATTTCGAAAATTATATTTTATTAAAGAAAGAGTTTAACGTGTTTAATAACGATTTAACGTCGTTATCTTTATAAGATAACGCACATTATTATAATTCGTTAACACAATAATTAAATAATAATTTTTTTTAAAATAGTATTTTTATTGCTTAAATCTTGTAACAATTGCGAGCAACTTTTAATTATAAGTTTCGTATTATGTTTTTGAGAAAATTATTTTTCTTAAATAGAATACAACTAAGTGTTACATCGTTTATTTAACTTCGTTCACGAAATATATCAATTAAGAAAAAATAATAATAATAACAAATCTTAAGACGTTTGTCTTAACACAAATGTAATTCTTGAAATTAAAGTGCACTAACATAGATGCTCGCATAAAGACAAATATAAATTTCTTAAACGTTGCTATAACGTTCTTGTTAAATACAAAAAATTTATTTTATTTTTCTTGCTTATTATTTTTTAGTAACTTTGTTAGTGTTTAAATAATTTTTGCATAATATTAAATAAATCGTTTATAAAAGTTTGTAAACTTTAGAAACATTTAAAGTTTATAAAAAGTAATTGACTTAAATTACGTTGTAATAAAATTTATACAACGCAAATTTATTAATATATTGTAATTACTTATAATGTATCTTAAAAATTTAATTAAGATTGTTATAAAAAAATATTTCGACAACTTAACATAAAACTTATACAATTGTAAGCGTTTAAGAACTTAACAAATGCAAATTTTAATATTTCTTTTATATCTTTAAATAGATTAAGATATTATCAAGATATATTATACAAATGTAATCAATTAATTTTCGCAATACTTTATTAATTTAAGATTAAAAAATAATTAATGCATTTATTAATTCAAAATAAGATTATCGCGTATTTGAAATAATTGTATAATGTTTAAAAAGCGATTTTTTATTTATTATTTTAACGAATGCGAATTTAATAATAAGCGTTCTTAAGATTTAGCTTTGTAAAGTAAATAACGTTAATTAAGTAATTTAACGTCTTTTTGATTAAAGGCAAAGAACATCTATTCTTAATAATTATAACATTAAGATTACAATAATCGATATATAATTTTAAGCTATTATTACTTTTTAATACGAACAACATCGATGCATTAATAAGACTAATAAGTTTACAAATTTTATTTAGCGTCAAATTCTTCAAAAAATACTCTTGCAAAATATTTAATTTTTTTTTGAAAAAAAAATATAATAATTTGTAAAAAAAACTCTTTACTTAATAGTAAATTAATATTATAATTCTTTTTCTTATAATTAAGAAAAGTAAATGCGTTTTTTGAATTAAAAACGTTATTATAATTCTTAATGTCTCGCATCTTCTTAAAGATGTCGCGCAATTAAAACTTCTTATTTGCATTAAAACTATAACAAATAAAAACAAACACAAAAACAAAAACAAAAACAATTTTTTTAAATTTTAAGAAATCTTTTAAGAATTTTAGCACAATTATCTTCTTAATAATTTAATAATATTAGATTAGCGTATATTAATTAACATATAAGTTTGTTTTTATTATTTAAAAAAGATCGATAATAATATTATATACAACGTTGTCAAAAATGTAAAAAATTTATTTCGAAATATATTTATGTTTATTGTTATCGCGAATCTTGATTTTTACGATATAAAATTTTGCAAATTAAGTTTTCTAAATTGTAAATGCTTTCACTTTAATAACAAGACATTAAATTTTTTCGAAATATTATAACTTTGTTAGTTGTTTGCTAATGCAATTAACGTAAACGTCTTTATTAAAAAAATCTCTTTATTTATGTTACTTTATGTTAACAAATATTAACAACTTTGCGAAAAATATTTTTGTCTTATACTTTTAATTCGCAATCGCAACTACAATTGTTGCGAATTTATTTAATTTTTTAATTTATTAAAGACTTTCTTAATAATAAATTGCGACAACAACGCATTTTAAACGTTTATTGCGAAGCTTAATTAAGAATTTTCTATTATATTTATTTGCGTTTTTTTAGAAGATTTAAAACAATTTCTCGTAATATGTTTTTTCTTTTCGCAATTATAACAAATACGTTTATCTTATATAATATCGCTAGCTCTTTCTAAATTATAGAAAAGAAATTTGTTTATACTTTTTTAACAATTTGTTATCGCAAAGATGTCGCAAGTTTTATTTATTAATACAATCTTTTTTTATCTTTGATTGTAAGAATTTTCTTTAAAGTTGCGAAATTTAGAGAATAATTTTCTTTTAAAAAATTTATTTAGTATTTTAAATTTTAAAAATATTATATTCTTTATGTATTGCGTTAACGCAATAAACGTATTTTTTATCTTAAGAATTTAAGTTACGTTATTTAATTTTTTCTCGAAAATCTTTTCTTAATTTATGCAAAAAATAATTACGTCATTAATGTTTAATATATTTGTCAAGATTTGTTATTCGCGTTTCGAAAGATAGATTAAGCTAATAGAAATTAAGATATTTACAAGATCTTGCAAATCTTACAAATCTATCTATTCTATGTACTTAAATTAGTATTGTCGAGGCAAAATTTACTTAAAAAGCTCGTTTTGTTTTTTTTATGTTTAACAAAGTTGCGAAATCTTTATCGAGTTAAACTACGTTTTAACGCGTAAAGTTTTAATATTCGCGATGCGCACAAACGTTTGCAATTGCTCGCTAGTTACACAATTGCGTTAAATCATTACGTTTTTCGATTTAAACATCAAATTTCGTCAATTTGAACAAAATTTATTTTGAGAACAAATTTGATAAATCAAGAGAACGAATGCGCATGTCACGCAAAAAGATCATAATTGTTATATTAGACGAACGCATTTACGAACGCAATGTTAAGAAATGTCAAAATTATTTTTCGCAAAGCTTGACTTAAATCTTTAGATTCTCGCAAGTAATGTAAGATTTATCAATTCTAATCTTGATTTCGCACAAAGTCTAAATATTAATAACAAAAAACTACGATTTTTGTTATGATAAATCTAGATACACTTAGAACTAAAGTTAGGGTTTATTAAATGCGAATGATTTCGAACGTTTTAAGATATATTACAAAGTTGTTAACGCTTTGCAACAATTGTTGCTTAACATTTTTATATTTTCGAAAAAAAACAAGACAATAATTTTTCGAATTTTTGATAAAATTGATCAAATACTTAGTAAATTGCTTTTAGTTTTATTTTTTAATTTTGTTCTTATTCTTGTTTTTGTAATTCTTTTATCGCAATATAAATATATCGCGAAAAAATTGTTAAATTTAACAAATCTTTGTAATTTTTTCTAAGAATTACTCTTTATTAATTTCAAAAGAATTTTTAGCATTTCGAGTTTTAATTTTTTTATTTTTTAAAGTTCTTTTTATAATATAAATTTTAATTAATTAATTTTATAAATTGTACGAAGCGTTGCTTCTTAAGCGTTAATTCGTTGTTTTTACTATTGAAATTGTTTTCGCAAAAACAACGCAAACTAAACATTTTAACTTAGTTTTAACAAAAAAACTCTTCGAAATATTTATTTTTTGTTTAAGCAATACAAAAATTTCGTTTTGTTTGAAGTTTACGTTTTTTTGTTTGCTTCTTAACGAGTAACTTTTTATAATTAATATTTTTATCAAATAATAACGACAATATAACGTCGTTATCTTGCGAAAATTCTTCTTGTAATATAATTTCGAAATTTGTAATTAACGCAAGTTAAGTTCTTGCATTATTTTCGTTTTTCGATTGCTAAAACGTCGCAACATCGTTGTTATTATTTAAATTTTATCTTGTATTACGTATTGTATTAATTATTTTGTTAAACAATTGCTCTTATAGATTAAAACGAATTAATATTGTGAAATTGTATACGAATATGTAACAAGACGTTGTTACATCGACGCACACAAAACGAGATTACATAAAATGTAAAACTATAGTTTAAAAAGACATTAATTCGTAAGAATTCTAGAAGAAAATTCTTAAAAAAAAGTTTTGTACAACGTTAAGTCGCTATTACAAGAGCTTAACACTAACATATTTATTAGATTATTGATCGCTAACATTACAATTGCAAAAATTATTAAAATCGAGTCTAAAACTTTATTACGAAGTAATAAATACTTTAAGAAGTTTCTTAAATTATTTATCTTTATTATATTAGTAATTAATTACTTTTACGACAAAATCTTTTTGCAATTCTTGCGCATAATCAAGTTTATAAGATTCTTAAATTATTACGTAAATAAGATAGCAAATATTTTTTACAACGTTGCGAAGATATTAGTAAAAATAAATACTAACAAGACTCGAAAAATAATTGCAATTATAAGAAATTACTACTAGAAGACTAAATTCGTTCAAAATAATTATATAATACGCATAACAAAGAATCTTATGTTACAAATTATTATCGCGAGTTTTATTCTTAACTTATTAAGAGATGTTCTAGACGTTGCTTTTAAGAACACGATTACTTAAAAAATACGAATAATGTACGCAACACTAGTAAGAGTAATTAAAGCGAAGATAAAGATCAAAGAAAAGAATATAAAGACAAACAAGATTCAAAAATTCAATAAATAGGGCTTGCTTTGTGATTTCTTTTGCAATTCGCTTTTTTGCAACTATCTATTGCAAGATTCTTTATAAATGTTTTTACAACGATTACGACAATGCTTTCTATAATGTTTTCTTTTGTCTTTTTTTCTTGTTCATTCGCATTTGGTAAACCCTAACTTTAGTCCTAGGTGTACCTAGATTTGTCATAACAAAAGTCGCAGTTTTCTGTTACTAATATCTGGGCTTTGTGCGAGATCAAGATTAGAGCTAGTGGATCTTGCGCCACTTGCGAGGATCTAAAGGTTCAAGCCAAGCTTTGCGAGAGACGATCTTGGCATTCCTCAACATTGCGCTCGTGAATGCGTTCGTCTAGTATAGCAACCATGGTCTTCTTGCGTGAGATGCGCACTCGTTCTCTTGATTCATTAGATTTGTCCCCAAAGTAAACTTTGCTCGAATCGACGAAATCTAACGTTTAAATCGAAAAACGTGGTGGTTTGACGCAACTATGCAACTAGCGAGCAACTGCAAACGTTCGTGCGCATCGCGAACATCAAAACTTTACGCGCCAAGAAAGTAGTCTAACTCGATGGAGGTTTCGCAACTTTGTCGAACATGGAGAAAACAAAACGAGCTCTTCGAGCAAATTCTGCCTCGACAGTACTAATTTGAGTACGTAGGGTAGATAGATCTGTGAGATCTGTAGGATCTTGTAAATATCTTGGTCCCTATTAGCTCGATCTGCCTCCCGAAACGCGGATGTTTACGAGTCTACGACTTACTACTTTATGAGATCGCAGAGACTCCTGTTTTGAGCGTCGATGATGTGATCAAGAGGTTTCAAACTAGATAGTTTTAGGACTAGTTTTCTTAGTGGCTCGGAGGACTATTTAGGTCCTCCTGCAGCTTCTGCAATCAATCATCCTTTCTACCCACCAGAACCGTGCTCCTAGTAGACGTCCGTTTTCTTAAGTAGGCGTCGAGATGAGATGAACTAGGGGCTCTGGAACCAGGTACAAGTATCCGTCAATCGATCAAACGACGAACACTTCAGAGGCCATGGCTCCAGCCACGGAGATCGCGATACTCCCACTAGCAATAGGAGCCAAGTTGGAAGACCCCAACTCTCCCACCCACACTATCTGGCAATCTTGCCTTGACACCATTGCCAGTCAAGAAGGGTATCAGCGCCTGTACTGGGGCCGAAAAGTCGAGGCCCCGAACGTTCTCCAGCTGTTGATCGGTACGAGCCTCTGGTCCCAACAACGAGGACAAATCTATCAAGCTGACACGATCTAGACTGGGACAACGTAGACTTCCACAAGAAGTTCATGAGCTCCCGCGAATACGGCCCCTTCATGGAGCATTTTGGCAAGCTGCTCGACGGCCCTGCCTCCATTTACCACGCCAATCTCTCGCCCCATCCTCCAGCACCAGCGACCGCCTCATCTCGCTCCCCCGTCACGGAATGCTTGACCTTCTACCACCCCACCGACGCGGACACATCTGCTTTTGAAGAAAAGTGGTCTGCCAGCCGCTCTAGCCTTGAGCAGCATGCTGAGGGCTATAGAGCTAGCAGTGCGGGCTGGGTTGTTGAAGAGCTAGAATACGAACATGAGATGTGTAAGGCGTTTGCCATTTTCATTGGGTGGGAGAGTATAGATGCGCATATGAAGTTCAGGGATACGGACCACTTCAAGAAGTCGATTATGCCGTTGAGGGAGGGACTTAAGGGTATTACGGCGTGTCATGCGACTATGCAGGAGAGATAGGGGGTCCATACACCCGAAGAATGTTTACGAGAGATGGTGATATGATGATGTATTGAGGTTGCCTTTCTATGCATGCTAAATAAGTAATGTCCTGTACACTATCTAACATCCATGCCAGAGATTTGGACTCCTTCCTACAACGGACGCTCTGGACAAGCCACACAAACACACGACTTCGAATCCTGACAATGAGTTGTATCAATAGCCTTTCTCCTAAAAGACAGGTCAGTCTATGGGCTTCGCGTGTTGTGTCTGATATAAATGTTGCTCACCTACTTCTCCACCTCCACCATAACCACACAAGGCTCCGTCTGCTTATGCTCGTGGTACCTCTCACACCTGGCAGCAGCATCCCTAAACGGAGCCTTCTCCCTGCACCCATTCGTCCTCTTGTATCTGCAAAAGATCTCTCTCAAAAAGACTTCGCTCCTAGAACATGAAAACAATCATCATCAGCCGTCACCTCTCCAATCTGCTAATCCTACCCAAAGAAGAAAAGTCCTTTGAAGAGAGGAGACAAGAACTTACCAAGAATCCTCATGTGTCTGCACCAGATTATCCGTCTTCTTCCATACAAACAGATCCACCACCAAATCCCTGAGCCCACACTTCTCCCGCAATTCCTGATCCAGCGTCTGCGTATCATTCGGCGTGGGCACGCTGTTGTACTTCTCGCTCAGCCGCACTGTCTCATCAACAATCGCATTCCTCAAGCCCTCCACCTCCAGCTGGTCGGCCAGCGCATACAGTCTTATAAGTCTGAAGAAGGCGGGGTGTTGGGCTTCGACTTCTTCGTGGGCGAGACTCTTGGAGTAGATCCACTGCTCGAAGAATTGGAAGTCGTCGGGGCGGACTTCGGGGAGGTGGATGCTGCCGGTCGTGGATTCGGTGAAGCCGTATTGCTGGTTCCAGGCGGCGCGGAAGAAGGGTGAGGCGGCGGTAAAGATGTCGCGATGGACGGGAAATTCGACTTTTTGTTCGCCGACGTGAATGGTTGCGAGTTCTTTGTAGAGGGTTCGGGTTGGTGTTGTTGGGGGTGTAAGGAGCTGTTGGCGCTTGGGGGATGGCGTGGATTTTCTAGATGAGCCCGGTGAGGTGGCAGTGGATTTTACTGAGAGACTAGCGGAAGAGCATCTAGAACTTCCTGACATCATTGACGGCGTATGCGAGCTTCGTAGGATACACGAGATGCTTGAGCAGTGGGATGCCTCTCTCAACGTCAACAGCGAAGCGTGAGATATACGATGGGTCTGCAAGGACGCAAAGAGGATTTAACGAATTTAAGTACAAATGTAGAGTTATCACACTCCGTGGACGAGACATAGTGATTGAGATAACCTTGACACTTCATGGCTGAAGCCAGGCAAACCTAACACCATGAACGGCTGCATCTGGCAAGCTAATGTCATTGCTAGTACGGTAGGCAGTGATGTAGATGCTTGCAACAAAGAGATAGAACAAAGGATTGAGCAGTGAAACCGCGATTGCAAGTTTGTCAGGTCGCACAGAAGCCGAATGATAGAAAGCGAACAATTTGTGATGCTGTCTTGGCTGAATTCGGTTGTACGAGCATTCCTTTTCCGGGAACGTTCATAAGGATGATCACATTCCAGAGCCCACACTATCCGCAAAGAGTTTCGATAGCATGGTAACAAACGCTTTGTGCAATTGACTGCGCAATGTAAGAATGAAGAGTACCAGATGACCTTGTTACCCACAGATATCGCAATGTGGTCTGACTATGCCGGCGGGACCACTAGATGCGATGCTTCTCGCTCTCTGCACTCTTGTGTCAGTTGCAGAACTCGCATGCTGAGAAGCATTACGTACCAAGCCTTGAGTAAAGCATGTAGAGTGCCATCTGATTGCACTCTTGGGTACCAGTAATTGTAACCAATCGCTCGTTGCTGTTATCTTGTGGTTCATTAATCTTGATCACACTACCACTAAGCTGCCTAATCTCATTGATCTTGGCTCCACCTTTTCCGATTATTGCTCCGACCATGTCGTTGGGGATAAAGATTTGCTGCGTCAGCGGCTGACCGGGCACCATACCCTGCATTGGTTGAGCCGGTGGCCCTGCGTGGCTCTGAGTGGTTTGGTGACCCGCATGAGGCATTGGTTGATGCGGACCAGCTGCTCCATAGCCAGCTTGCTGAGGTGAGCCGCCATAATGCACAGGAGCCTGCGGCTGCTGCTGTGGCGGCTGCCCATGGAGGTACGGGACACCATATGGGTTAGCAGGTGTACGATTGGCTTGATTGTTGTGACGCTTATAGTTATCTGGGTGGCCATAGTTGCCACCAGCAGGTTGTGGTACATAGGGCACAACTTGCATACCACCAGGAACAACACCAGCAGGACCACCGCTACGGGTGGCGTACGAGGACGCTGCGGGCCCTCCAAAGCGTTCTGTCAGCTGTTCGACAAGGGTCTGTCCTACGTAGTAGGTAGCTATATGAACCGCATCGGCAACACCGAGGACTACGAGAGATCGTTCCGTTGACAAAGGCAAGCAGGAATCAGAAGCATTGAGTCGAGCTCCAGAAGCTTCCTGTATCTCACGGATGCGCACACCAGACTTGCCAATGATCGACCCGATCAGTATGTGTGGTATTAATAGGCGGAGAGGGTAAGTCTTGGATTGACTCGTGGATGGTGCGTCGATAGGCTCGTTGTTGAGTGTGCGAATGATCAGTCCAAACGCCTAATCGATTAGCTGTTCCGATCTCTGACCTTGGTGATTCGAACGTACCTTTGCAGCAGCATCAACCAGTCCACTGACAGTCAGGACTCTCTCTACTGCACCGCGAGAGTAGTCGCTGACAGTACACTTCGCTCCAGAGTGACGACGGATCAGAGAGACGTTCTCTCCACCCTTACCAATGACAGTGGCGGCTTCAGCGCTAGATATAACAGCACGGATATGGATCCACCCTGTTTCGTCCTGGTGGCCTTGATGCTGACCAGGTCCCTGTGACGCACCCCGATCGTACTGGCCACCAGTTGATTGAATAGGCTGCGTCTCAAGTACGGCCGCAGCAGCTGCGCCTGTGCCATTAGGGGCGTCTGGCACTACAGTATCACCTTGATTGTCTTCATGCCCGTTTTCGACCGGTGCAGACTGTTCCTCGGTTTTTACCTCGGCTGTGGCAGTTTCGGGAGCTTCGACAGGTTCTGGCTTGATCTTCTCCTCGTCCTCTTCCTCATCTTTGGCAAGCTTGTCCAGAGCTGGGCGTTTGGCATCCGGCTGATCAGTCAATCCCGAAGGTGAGGACTCGTCGTCAAGCGGACGCTTGGCGGACGCAGTCGTAAGCGCCGAAGGTGATGCAGACATGTTGGCTAGTTGTCAATATGCTGTCTTGATATCTCGGTCGTACAAGGGATGTTAGAGGGATGTTATATTGATTGAAGCCTTGTATTTGATCCTATGTACACCAAGGGATTTCCAAGGAAAACGTGCTGGTGCTGGTGCTGATACAGGATTTCGGTGAGGTTGACGGTGGGTGAGCTGCTGTTTGAAGGGAGGGGAGGAATCTGGTGAAAGGTACTCGGATAGTATTGCAAGGCTGTGGGTTGGAGAGTGGGTGCTGTGATTGTACGCTTCAACTGCGAAGGCAGCAAGTCAAACAACAGTGACGGGAGGGTAAGGCGCAGGGTAGCCTGAAGAATTTCAAAAGGGGCTCTTGATGCTTTCGAGATCGTGCTGGGGGCGCTGAAAGTGTGTGAAACTGTAAGATCTACGACCTCTGCGAGGTAGTATCCTTCGTATCAAACCTTTCCAGTGGGGACCATATGAAAGATCCTCTCGTGCTACGACACCGTTGCCAACGAAGGCTTGGCAGCTTCTGCTATCCGGGTGGTCCTAGTAGGAATGTAGTTGAAAAGCTACGGTCGACCTCAGATTCAGATGAGGGTAGAAGTGATGGAGAGTACGAAGTAGGTGGGAGGAAGGGGAAATTATGCGGCTCAAGGTTACTAAGCCTAATGAAGTTAGAGGCCTCTATCACAGCTGCCTTAACAACACAGCACAATTCTGGTCGCGTTTCCTCCGAGAATCTGCCAGTACAAGCGACGCTGGTATCTGCGGCCCTAGTCATCTGCGAGTTCAATGACAGACAGATGCACACAGCGATTGAGGTTTGACTGCCGCCGGACTTACACTGCCTTCGGTTACTTTGGTACGATTTGGAACCCAAATGCATTTTTGATGCTAGCTTTACAAGCGACGTTGTCGATAATTGCCGTTGCAGCCACAAATATGTTGCCTCTGCACTGAAGGAGCTACTTTGTGCTCTTCGGCGATTTACAGCCGCCATACAATATTACCGTTAGGATGGCAGCATCTACATCCAACGGCGGCAGAGAAGCATTCAAGCAAGCAATTACATTGATCCGCCAATTTTGGTAAGGCTAGCCCAACATTTTCAGCATCCAAGTCTTCTAGACGGCCACCTGCGGTTTTTTTCCAGCTATCCGTTCAGTCAAGGACATCATCCCTCAAGGCGAAAAGCTGCTTTATTAACTCATCGCTTTTCTTCGACAGAGCATCGTGATACATGACGTTCGTGATGAAGTGCTTGCAGTTCTTAATTTTCAATGCCGTCTCACGGGCATATTCGAAGCCCACATACATATCCTCAATATAAGTCGCAGAGTATACTGGTACTTCGTTCTTGGCAAGCTGCGCCTCGTCATACAGATCTGACCAATTGTCGACGTGTGCTATGATGTCCGCTGTCTCTCGAAGACGGCGCAACTCAGCGTAGTCATCGTACATTTTCTTGAAGCACTGCGATTCACTTGATCAATATCTCCATCCGTGTCTTTCGCGTGTTTTGCAAGAAATCTTACCATTTCCCCGAAAAAGTATATGGGACCCTGCCGCTTCTCGGACCCATCTGCAAACTCTGGAAAGCGCTGCGACATTCGATCCGCAGACCAATTCGACGCCGGCCTAGGACCCTACTTTAGTACCTCTTGTCTGACTCCAGGAGGGCACAAACCCCCGTGTGTAACAAGTCTCATGAATCACGGCATATAGCGGCAAGGAGTCGAAAGGACCCTGAATAGATTTCGGAGTCAGTATTCCTTCCTTTCAGTCGATGCAAGGGACAATAGAGCCTGTATTGGGAGCAGATACTGCTGAGACATGTTTCAAGCATCTTGAAACCCCCAGAAAGGGTAATAGATGCTCAGAAAATTACTTACCATATTGTCGAAAGCCATAAGAGTTGGCCTGGTTAAGTAGCCGAATCGAGACAGATCGTTACAGCAACGGAGGATGATGTCTAGAAAGATCAGCAAACATGTTCACTTGATTCCTAGCTTGTACTGACCATGTACGCTGTCCATGGAGCCTACGGGAAAAAATTCAGTAAGGTTCACATCAGCCATTGAAGGGCGTACCGTGGAAACCAAAGTATATTCCAAGCTGGCGGAGCCGAAGTACGGAGAATGAGCCGCCAGACGGTAATTTGACGTTTTCAGCAGCGAGGTAGGCAGCTAGGCGCTTGACCTTCTCGATGTCTTCAGGGTACTTGGTATAGTACGCCTCGTTTCTCGTTCGCAGCTTTGCTTCGATGAGTCAGTCGGCTATCTTGTCATATCCACCTTCGAGCATTACAGTATGTCAACTCGTAAACAGCATCTGGCTGCTTGACTAGTGGTGGTAATCCACCAACGGTAAAGACTACCGTAGATTAGTTCTGACAGACCACTCACAAGGGCAACAGGGTATCCCAGACCTTCTTGTAGACCTTCGGGGCTTCGTTTCGATTAGCAAAGCTACTCTAACGTCAAGATACTGACTAACAATCTAGAAAGATAATTCACGCCTGCGAAACCTCCAAAAGACTGCCCCAAAATCGACCACTTCTTGGTACCCTCAGGATACTCCGCTGTGAGAGTCTTCCGAATTAATTCGCAGTCCTTGACTAGATGGGCCATCAGTCGTGCTATTCGCAAGATCCTCACTGCAGCGATTACCGATGCTGTCGGCGCGGAAATGCCTCAGATACGCTGCTTGCGCTGAAGGGTCTCCTTGTTCGGCCAGGGTCTGAGCCGTGATCGTGCTACTCAAGCCTGTTCCTAGACGCAGATCGTAACATTAAAGCGATCCGCAAAGCAGAGGTTGGAAATACAATACCGCGCTGGTCGAGAAATAGCAACTGTACGAGTGTGAGAAGCATTGATGATCATCATAATGGTGACTTACTTTATATCCTTTATCTAAGAAACTATCCGTGAAAGCAAAGCTCTGCGGCGGGCCACATGGTACTCCTGGACCGCCTACGAACAACAACTCAATCTCGATTCACGGCCTCTAGTCAGAACGACTGACAAGAATATCATACCTTGCAAATAGCATACTGGGGCGAGGAAATATTGAGTTAATCTTGGTCAAGCTTGGGCACAATGGATGGCTTACGCCAAGGCAGCTGTTTCCTTTCTTTCTTGGAGACGTCTACTGGCTTGTCGAAGCGCTCTACGCTTCTGGCAAACAATTGGAGCACGCCCTGCTCCGGTCTTGAATGATTCTTCGGGACCTCAAAGAAGAGCTCGGAGATGCTTAGCTTGCCTTGGAGCTTGTCAGAGCCTGCAGTCCCAGCGAGCTTGTTACTTTACCTGGGAATTGATGGGTCGAGCTACTGAGCATCTTTGCAGTCTCCATGGTAGGACGTCTCAATACTTCGAAAACGCAGACACAAAATACATGTACAAGTACTTCGCGTGCCAAAACAGGTGACAAATCTAGCCGTGCCTAACCTAATTTAGGTTTTTCGCTTTCTGTTTAGAGCCCCGGTCCTCGGTAGATGTTGCCCATGATCAATTAAAGTAACCCCCCTCGGTGCCCCTTGCATCGCCACACCAGCACCTCAACTTTCATGACGTTGATCATCCCAGTTTCTGCACTGTAATTTTCCTTTGCCAATACCTCGCTCAATTTATCATGCTAGTCACGGTCGTTATTGCATACTTGTGTAAATCTACATGGATAGAAAATGGTTGACCAGAGGATAGATCTCGAGGTGAGCAAGCTGCACGACGAGGCTTCGAATTGACCAGCACTGACCATCATGCCACCACTCCTGCAGAAGGAGTTTTGTCCACCTATAGACTCAGCGCTGTTCTATGCTATCATTTCCGACTATGACATATCGAATCAAGCATCGTTGGAAGAATTGCGCGCTACATTAAGTGTGCTCAAGGAGAGCGCCGCGTCAGAAGACGCGAAAGATTTTGATCCATCTGGAAGTAGCGCCCAGCATGAGGATTCGAGCACCGGAGGCTCGCCTGGACGAGCAAGCTCGTGGCATGGCTTCTCCTTGACCGAGGACACAGAGCTGACAGGGTCGTCTCGGTGGCCAGAGTCGAGCCCAGATGTGGAAGGGGAGCAACAGGCAGAGGATGGTGTCAGCACCCTTTCAATACAAGATCGCACGGAAAAGGAGTTGCCCTTACTTGGAAAGCTAGAGCTGCTCGCAGCAATGTTCCCAACAATCAAAGACTTCGATCGGAAATTCGCCTTGAAGAAAGCCGAGGATGACTTTCACAGAGCAGTCGAGGATTTGCTCAATCAAGCTTTTCTGGAGGAGGAAGGAGTGAATGACGGGACTACACGATTCAATCGGGGTATCGAAGGCTTTGCTGACTTCGAAACACCTGAGACCCATAGAGGACGCAAAGCTAAAGGCAAGCGGAAGAAGCAGACACGTCGCGCAAGCTCGACACCTGGAACAGGCACTTTTCAATCAGAACCTTCTCCGCAGAGTAGGTGGGATCAAGCAAAGAAAGATGTGGATTACCTCGCTGAGCGTGTCCACTTACCACGTCAATGCATCTCTTCGATCTACCATAAATCTGGTGCTCTCCTTCCAAGGACAATCATCGCCTTATGCGCGTCTTCCGAATCGATGACTTCCAACCCATTCCTGCCATCCGCTTCGTCCAGTGTCCTCGAGGCTCATAGTTTCGAATTAGCCTTTGACTTTCCGACACTCTCCCATACTCACCTCGGGGCCCTTGTCCGCATGACGCATCCATCGACAGCATCAGCCCACGAACTTGCGAAAGCCATGCTATCATCCCCAGAATCATCAACGGCCATTATCCCACAATACTTGCCTCGGCCACCGTCACCATCATCGCTTATGACGGAGTCCACCTCTTCTCCGCTGCCATTATCCTTCCGAACTGCAGGTAGCCTTGCTACAGCGCGCTCCAATGCGTTCATCCAAGCTAATGCCGCTTACCGAAAATCGAAGTCAAAGCCGCTCATGGGCGGTGCAGCGGCGTATTACAGTTCTATCGGTCGAGATGCGGCTGCAGGTCTGGCTCAGCATGAGGCTGCCGTCGCAGATGCACTTGTCGCAGGGCAGTCGAACGCAGATGAGATCGACCTCCACGGCGTTAACGTCAAGGATGCGGTCAGGATCACCAGGACTAGAGTACAAGCTTGGTGGGACGCAGGCGCAGCTGAGTGGGCTAGACAGGGTAAAGTCCAAGGACATGGCGGATTCAGGGTTGTGACAGGTATTGGCAGGCATTCTGCTGGAGGAAAATCGAGGTTAGGACCGGCGGTTGGAGCAATGTTGGTACGAGAAGGATGGAAAGTGGAGGTTGGTGATGGGGTCGTCACGGTACGAGGAAGAGCAAGAAGGTGACCAGGATTTTTTCAACCAGCGTCTATCACGGGACAGGATACAACGCAAGAACTCGTTATCTGTAGAATTTTGTCCGATCTAAGATCCTGAAGGAACGACATCTTCTCTTGGATGCTTGAATTATTGAGACACCCACTACCGCCTGAATGTGATAACATCGTCTCCCAGCATCCGTGTCTTCGTCATGCAAATTAAATAGCCCACTGGCGTAGATTATGTGCAGTAGTCATTAGTGTTAGTTCCTTTCGGGATCCTAGTGCGGGATGTCCACTAAGGTACTTTATGTAGTGGATAGACTCACTTACTTTACATAACGTTCTCACTGGTCCTTGTGGGCCTCGGTTAAGGCTCTTGTATGAGACATGCCATTGCTACTTTAGATTGGCACTTTAGAATCTTCCCAAGCATCCATGTCTTCAACAACATATCCATCTGTTTGACTTGCTGCGGCCCCTCCGTGAACATGAAGTCCACCCGCGTACTGAGGTTTATCCTTCCAACAAGAGGTACTCGCCTCACACGCTCTCGCGGTCTCTGCACCTCCCAATGGCTACGGCAAACCAAGCAAGATCAAGTGCCAGTAGTGACTCATGACGGCACAACATCCAGGACAACTCTACACGTCGATCGATCCCATCCAGTCGTGGATTCCCGGACCAGTGATGAAGGCAGAGAAGCACAGCCATTTGACAAGAGCGTTTTGTCAAAGCTGACACCGACGATGAGGAGCTTTGCGCTGGATGGGAAGATAGCTGTCGTTACCGGGTAGGTGATATCTCTCTTTGTATTCTGAGACATCAATAGCCGTTCGATCAACCGCGACCATTTTCCCAATTTGCTATACCCTGTACCTTTATTGATTTGCCTAAACAATCTTGAGTGCCACAACGTCAAGCGGCGTTCTCGTTGATCCTGATATCTCCTCCTCTTTTCCTGCTGTGTTCACGAGTCTGTGGTCCTGATGGGTACTTGATTTCTTCCTGTATATTTTCGTGGCCCTATCTTCAGACGCCTTCCGCTCTGTCCCATTGTATGTACTAATACTGGAGCGACTGCCCCTCCCTCTCTTTCCAGCCCTCGCTCGATCGTTTTTCCAAGATCGGCCTTGCTAAGAACCAAAGAGCGGTGCTCGAGGTCTAGGCTGGAACATGGCACAGGCTCTCGCCGAAGCCGGCGCATCGTCCATCGCTCTCCTCGACGTGAAACAAGATCTGGGGGACAATGCAGCTGCAGAGTTGCACAAAACGACCGGCGTCCCTGTGCAATTCTACAAAGTGGATGTTCGAGATGAGCATGCCATCGCCGATGTTGTCACCAAAATCACGTCAGATCTGGGATGTCCGACCATTGTTGTCAATTCTGCTGGGGTTGTGGAGTAAGACTGGTCTCAATTATCTTCTACATCTAGCAGTGAAGCTTATAGCGGCAGCTCTCAAGTCAGGGCGGAAGATCACCCAGCGGAGATGTTCCGTAAGGCGCTGGATGTGAACCTGACTGGCTCTTTCGTGAGTCACTTCCGTCCTCCAAATTGCTTGCCAGAATCGCTTGAGTCTATGCGAACGCCCTCAGGCAACGCCTTTTTCCATAGGACTCGACGTCTTCATTCCGAACCACAGACGAGAAGACATGTTCTGACAAATCCCAGACATCATGACCATTCCCAACTCCTCCATAACCCGAACCCTTTCTCGAAGGGGTCATACTCCAGACCCCCAGAAATCACCTCCCGCAATTCTCTGCCAAAAGGTACCTGATAACGCACTCCACCCCCTCCTTCATCACCCCCTCAACCACACCACCCCTATTTAAACCCTCCCCGGCTCCTCTCCCTTCAAACCACAGACTCCACCAATCCCTCCCCCTCCTTCCTCCCCCCTTCATCACCCTTCA
>JAABUZ0100000834.1_pt1 | contig 67237 bp, 66 predicted proteins | sample 5562091 | NCBI WGS metagenome assembly JAABUZ01 (sample SAMN12813069, study PRJNA571459) | rock metagenome | isolation source: Antarctica rocks | place: Antarctica: Victoria Land, Linnaeus Terrace sud | collected 2015-12-21 | reverse complement strand
CCGCCCGTCAGCTGACGTGGCTGCGCACCCGGATGAAGGAAGCCGCGCCGCAGGCCCTGCTGGTCGCCACATGAGCGGCCTGCGTACCGGCCTGTGGTCGGCGACCCTGTCCGTCCTGGTCCTGGCTGCCGCGGGTGCTGTGGGCATCGCCCTCAAGCAGCCGTGGCTGTTTCCCTCGCTCGGACCGACCCTCATGGTCGTCGCGGAGACTCCCCGCGAGCCGGCGGCTCACCCACGCAACGTCCTCGTCGGGCACCTCGTGGGACTCGGCGCGGGGTTGATCGGCCTGCTCGTCACGGGCCTGCGCAGCCACCCCTCTGCCGTGCAAGAGGGCCTCACCGGCCACCGCCTAGTGGCCGTGTGCCTCGCCATCGGCCTCACCGCGCTGCTGCTCCAGCTCATCCGCTGCCCTCACCCACCGGCGGGGGCCACGACCCTGATCGTCGCGCTCGGCATCCTGCGCACCACGCCCCAGCTGCGGACCATGGCGCTAGCCGTCGTGGGGCTCGCCGCCGTCGCGGCCGTCGTGCACCTGCGGACCTCGACGTCGGCAGCTCCTGCGTGAGCCCTAGGGCGTCACGCCGGTGGCGTCACCTGGCCCGAGACATCGTGCGGGTACTGCGTCCACGGCCGCTCGCAGGTTAGGTCCGGTTGCTTCCTTCGCTCTAGCCTTGACCATCCCAACCTCCATGTACCGGATAACGCGCCCGAGTGGAGCACTCGGCTCACGCCAGGAGCGGGTGGCTTCGTTGGTGTTCGTCGGCGGTCAGCCTACCGATGTACGTGATAATAGACCATTATCCAGTGCTTCGATTTCCCTCACCAGCCGTCCTAATCGGCCGCTCTCGGGTCCCCGTAGGGGCCGCAGCGTCGCCGGCGGCGGGGTGAACGAGTAGTGGCCGTGGAAGTTGACGTGCTCGAAGCCGAGCGGTGAGAGTCGGGCCACGTCCTCGTCTCGCACCGGATGACCACTGCCCTGGAGCTGGCGGAGGGCGGAGTCGATGTAGCGGGTGTTCCACAGCGTGACCATGTTGACCACCAGGCCGAGAGCGGACAGCTGGTCCTCTTGGCCTTCCCGGTAGCGCTGGCGCACCTCGCCTTTCTGGCCGAAGAACGTCTTGCGGGCCAGAGAGTGGCGGCCCTCGCCGACGTTGAGGCGGATACCGACGGTCCGGCGGTAGGCGGGGTCGTCGACCCAGGCCAGCAGGTGGAGGGTCTTGGCGATGCGGCCGTAGTCGGCGAGTGCTCGGCCCAATGTGGTGGGCCTCCCGTCGCCCTGGGTGACCCGCATCACCTCCGAGGCCTTGACCTTATGCGCCATGAGCGAGCCGGCCAGGCGGACCATGTCGGGCCAGTTGTCGCGGATGAGGCCCAGGTTGACCTTGTGGCGGGCCACGGAGTTGAGCGGCCCGTAGTCGGCGGCGGGGTCGATGCGCCACCACCGCTGATCGGGCAGATCGGCCAGGCGGGGCGAGAACTGGAAGCCGAGCAGACGAAAAGGCCCGAAGACCTGCTCGGGTACTACCTCAGGTCGTCGAGGTGATCCGCTCAGCGGGCGAGCGGCTCGGCGAGCCGGAGCCCTACGCCGAAGTCATGAAGGATCTGCCCAACCTGAACGGAGACGCAGTCGAGCCGACTGGCGAGGTGGTCACCAAGACCGGGGCAGACTTCTGGAGGGTGGGATCTGTGGCCTCCGGCTTCAGTGGTGACGCCAGGCGCCGCCGGCTTGGTCTTCTGATCCAGAGCCATTTTCCGACGCCTACCGACACCATCTCTCTTTGAGCATGGTCCAATCCCTCTTGGGTCCCGGCAAAGATCACCACCCGGGGTCCCAAGAGGCGACCCAGACCACCACCACCGCCACGAACACCGACTACTTGATCAACGGGTCATACCAGCATCATGGGCCGTCACGAGCTGGCTCCGGTCACCTTTCGCCGCCCCCCGGTGCGGCGCAGGAGTTCTCGTTTGGCCGCGATGTGGAGCTGGGCGAGCTTAGAGCGTCGCAGCTGGTCCTGGCGCGCCTTCATACGGGCGCCGAGCGCATCGAGGGCGGCGTCGCCGAGGGCATGGGATTGCGGGAACATCTCCCGGTCCTCTTCACCGGCGTGGCCCTCGATCGACGCGGCGAGGGCGGCCATCTCATCGTCGAAGCGGGCACTGGCGGGGTCGGTCCGCAGGGTGGCGGCGAGATGGTCGTCGATCTGGCGGTGCTCGGCCAGGGCCACGGCCACCATCGGGCTCACGGCCCGGACTGCGGGGTAGAACAGTTCGTCTTCGAGGTGCACGTGGACGACCAACTCATCGATCAAGGCGTTCAGCAACGCTCGCCGGTCCCCGACTCCTAGCCCGGGCGTCTTGAGCTGCGCCAACAGGCCCCGTATCCGGTCGTGGTCATCGACGAGGAGCCGGTCAGCGTGCATGGTCGCTGAGCCGCGTTCGTCGGGTGGTGGAGCGATCGGACGGGTGTGACCGGGGCGTGGGTGCCTCGTTGGGGGGGCGGCGGCGCACCTCGATCTGACCGTTGCGTAGCCGGGTGTCGAAGCAGGGCAGCGGGGCGGTGGCCGGCCCCGACAGGTTGGCCCCCGTGGTGAGGTCGAATCGTGAGCCGTGCCATGGGCATTCCAGGGCTTGACGATAGATCCAGGCGCTCGCCATCGGCGCCCCGAGGTGAGGACAGCGTTCGCCGAGCGCCGAAATCTGGTCGCCGTGACGGACCAGGACGAGGCCGACACCGTCGGCTTCGACCCTGCGCACGCTGCCGTCTGCCAGGTCGTCGGCGGCCAGGACGGCCACGAAACCTCTTGGGTCGAGCCCGTGGTCGGTGTGGTCGACGCCGATCTGATGGCGGTAGACCAAGGTGCCGCCGAGATAGCCGCTGAATAGGACCGCCGCGTAGCCGAGGCCGCTGGCCAGCCGGCCCTGGCGATGCGCGCCCCGTCGGCGGGCCAGCCATGACCAGGCGTAGAGGCCGAGCCCGACGGTGTTGAGGGCGCCGTGAACCAAGCCGGTGCGGCGGGGACGGTCGTGGGTGTACTGCCAGTCGGCCAGACCGGCCAGGGCGGCCCCGACGCCGCCGATGACCCCGGCCCCCACGCAGGCCTGGGCGGCCTGGGCGGACCCGCCGGGACGGGCCATCACCTCCTCGGTGGCGTCGAGGACCATGGCCGCGGTCCACGCGCCGATGGGAACATTGGTCAGCAGGGGGTGGAGCGGGTCGCCCAGCCAGGTCCCGTGTAGGAAGTTGCCAACCCGCTCGCCGTGCTCTCCGAGCAGGTTCAATGCCAAGGCCATGCCGTGCTCCATCTTGTAGCTCGGTTTGTCGAGCCACTCCTGGCTCTCGACGGCATTGACCGCTCGCTCGGCGGCCTGCCGGAAGCGCTGGTCGCTAATCATGTGTCGTTCCCTTCGGGTCGGGAGTGAGCGCCGGTAGTGCGCCCCTATTCTGCTCCGGCGAGGGCGAGGGCGTGTGCCGCGGCCGAGATGGCTGAAGGCTTGGTAGAAGTTTTCTAGCAAGTTTCCGGTCGACGCGGGGCAGCATGGCCTCACAGCGCCGCCGCAGGTCGGTCAGGCTGGGTGGGTCGGGGAGTCGATGCGGGAGTACGGGTGGTGCCGCAACGCCAACACCTTGCCCGGCCATGCCCCAGCGGGCCAGCTCCACCACCCGGCGCTGGGGCACCTCGTCCAAGCGCAGCGACCCCAGCCTCAAGGCGCTGTCGCCTGGCTCCTAGAGAGCAGAGTCATCACCCTCACTCCCCCACCCCAGCTACCCTCAGGTGACGGGGAACCCGTCCCTTTGGAATACGTCACTGCACCAGTCAGACCGATCTTCTTGGCCGGGCTGCTGAACAGGATCCCAGCGGTTGTGGTCTTTTGCCGCTCGACGCGACGCCAGTGTTATGAGCCCCACCGGTCGTGGGGCTCCCTCCTGAGGCAGTGCACCGATCGTCTCGCCAATCTCCTGGAGATGCGAGTCGAGGACAGCCCGGTACTTGTTGATCTGACCTCCTGGCTGGAAGAGGACCGGCGGCGGAGGGCGGAGGGGGTCAAGGACAGCCATCACACCAGCAACCGCGACGATGTAGACGCCGGTCACTCGTGGACCGATCAGCTTCTCGTCGTCATCGGTGATGTATTGAAAACGAGCAGTAGGGCTGCCCGGCCGGGGGTGCACGAGAGCGTCACGAACCTTGAAAAGCGCACGGATCGTCTGGAGGAGTTTTGGTCCCGCGGTCAAGAGCTGGTTCCTTGCCTGCCAGCTTCGGCCCAAGCAACAGCTTCTCCATGGTGGGCAGCCGGTCGATGGCGGCAGCGTCGCTGGGGACCAGCAGCTCGGACAGAACCTCGTTCGCGTAGGCCTCCGCCGACAGCGCCGCGAAGAGGCCAGCGTCGCGCAACAACCAGAGTCGACGTTGGAGCGCGTCGGTCGCTCGTTGAGGACGTTCGAACACCGTGCCCTTGTGCCAGTCAAGAGGCTCTCCCCACAGGAGGTGGGGGTCGCCTGCAGAGCGCAGCGCCTCGACTGCCTGCTCGAAGTACGCGCCGGACTGAGCATTGTGCCGAGGACTCATCGGCTCGCTTGTCATCTGAGGTGTGAATCGTCGATTCTCATCGGCCGAGGGCGGCCCCGCCAGCGGCCATGGGAGCTAAAAGAGGCGGATCACATCCCGTGGGGGCTTCTCCGGCTGCTGTCGGGAAGCGATCGGCAGGATGCCAGCTTTGGTCAAGTCCGTCGCCGCGATCGTCGGGTGCGGTCAAACGACGGCGCCACAGTCGGGGCAGCCACCTTGCGGTGATCGGAGTCGCCGGAAGGGTGGTCGATGTCGAAGGGCCGGAGACCGGAGGCAGGGTTCGTAGCGCCCGACGAAGCGGACGGTCGCCGTGGTGTTTGGCGATCTGGAGGTGCGGGGTGGTTGCCATGTCCACCAAAAGTGCGGCTGAGTGTGCTTCTACCCGCATAGAGGCGACCTCAGTGGTAGGCGACGGAGTGGACGGCCGCCGGCCAGGCCGCGAGACAGATCAGCTCACCCGACCAGATCACCCATTACGGGGAGAGTGAACGGGCGACCGCTCGGACTGCAAGCACATACGGAGAGTCCTCCGCCTGGGTGGCAGCGTCGAGGTCGCTGAATGGGACCAGCGACTCGTGGTCGCTGTCCTGCCCCGCCATCCAGGCAACCCAGGCGTTGTGGACGTCGGCCCGCGTGACTTGCTCACCCTTGGCGAGAAGGAGCACGGCGTACACCCTGAACAGGGCAGACGTATCGCCCCCCGGCAGAGCCTCCGGGAGGACAGCCCGCCATATGGCCTCCGCCAGCTCGTCGAGGTACATCATTGGACCACCACTCGCACGGCTAGGATGAGGTAGAGCACCACGAACACGAACGGGACCACTTGCTCGACCACCGTCGCCTCCCGATGCTTCACCCGGAGCCGGAGGCTGCCCCGCCAATTCTTTCCTGCCGGCGGTGTGCCAGCAGGCGGTTCCTCGGGGTGCAGCTCCGCCCACTCATCCGTGAACGGACTCGCTGGGAGCCGCTTCTCCAGACGGTTGATGACGTCCCACTTGGCTCCGCTCAACCGCCGGTAGTACCGCAGGAGCGCCCACCAGACGACCGCCAGGACGACACCCGCAGCGGCGGTTACGCACAGGCCGAAGGCGTCGAAGGACGGGACGCTCCCATAAGGCGGTGGCTTGCGAGCAGCACTCACGATCCCGACGATGGCGGCGAGCGCCGTGTTGAGGGTGACAAAGAAGCTGTTGGCACCGGCCCGTCGAGCTGACACTCGGTCAGCCATCTCCACTGCCATCTTGTACAGCTCCAAAAGCGTGCTCGTCTCGCCATCTGCCATCGCTGTCTACAGCCCTCCGGTCGTCATACGCCGGAGGTTCTCCTGGGTCCACGGGTAAAGCGTGTCCCAGAAGCAGCCCCGAGGCTTGCGGACCCGACCCTCCTTCCGTCCCTTAAGGAGGTACACCGGCTTCCCCTCCGCCCGAGCGATGGCGACCTCCTGCACGACACCGACGGCCCAGTGGGTGTGGAGACCGCAGATGACGACGACAACATCAGAGCGCCGGATGCGGTCCCGCGCCTCGCGCTTCCACGTCTTCGACTCCTTCTTGATGGACCAGTCGGCGATGGCGAACGGGGCATCCGTGCGCTTACCCTGGCCCGACAGCATCACCCGAAGGTCGCTGTCGTGGTCGTAGTCGAAGCTGATAAAGACTCTGGTCTTCTTGAGCGGCGCCACAGCGGATCGGCGCACCGACGGAGACGGGCACTTACCTGCCACCGGCGATCAGCGCCTTCAGGTTGTCCCAGGTCCAGTTGTACATCTTGTCCGTGCTCAGCGCTGCGGTCGGCTTCTTGTTGCTCCCGTTCGAGTACCCGGCGAGCAGAAAGTATGGGACCGTCTCCTCCCGGGCGATCCTGATCTCGACGTTGACTCCGGTCGCCGTGTCTGTGTGCTTGCCGCAGAGCACGATGACCTGATCCGCCCGCTTGATCCTGGTCCTGGCCTTGTCCTTCCAGTCGCTCGACGGGTCCTTGATGGACCAGTCCTCGATGAAAAACGGCGAGTCCTCGTTCTTTGCTTGGCCTACCAGGAGGTCCTTGAGTCTGGCGTCGTGATCGTAGTCGAAGCTGACGAACACCGGGATCCTGTCGTTTGCCATATCTGGTCTCCCTGTCCTCTCGGCCCGACGGCCGGCACGCCGGTCACCGGGAGTCCTCAAGCTTCGGTGCGGCGAAGCCTGAGGCTGCTGGTCAGAGAGGATACGAGGGGTGTGTAACCGTGACCGGGACCCAAACGCCGAAGCGGTGCTCAGGGACCTCTCGTCGTCAGGCCGCCACCTGCGAAGCGAGCCGTTCGGCCTGGTCCATGACCAGGGTGATGGCAGCCTCCTGCCTGTCGGGTGGGTAGGCGGTACTTCTTCAGGAGGCGGCGGATACGGCTGCGCAGCATGGCCCGAACCTGCTCCTTCTTGTCCCAATCGACCGTGGCATTGCGCCGGACTGCCTCGACCAGCTCACGGGCGATGGCTTTGAGGGTGTCGTCCCCCAGCTCCATGACGGCCGAATCGTTCTGACAGACGGCGTCGTAGAAGGCCAGCTCGTCGTCGCGCAGGCCGAGCTGGGCGCCCCGGTCGAACTCCAGGCGAAGCTGCTTGGCCATCTCGACCATCTCGGCGATCACCTCTGCTGCGGTGAGCGACCGGTTGGTGTAGGCGTTCATGGCCCGTTCCAGCATCTCCGAGAAGCGCCGCTCGGCGACCACATTCGTGCGGGAGAGGGAGCGGACCTCGCCGGTGAGGATCCGCCGGAGCCACCCCGGCGTTTCAGGCAGGATTATCCAAGCGGCGCTTTTCTTGGATCGTTGGAGGCCTGGACGGGGCGCCCGCAGGGCGAGCCGGCCCGGCGCACCCGGTGTCGGCGGTCCCCGGCCAGGCCGGAGACGTCAGTAACTCCCACCTTGTCGATTCCCATGAGGGTCCCATCGCTGTGGCACCGGACACGGCGACCTCCCATTGCCCGGACACCATTTCAGGTCGCAACGCAGGCAGTGATAGCCACGTCCGCGGTCATTGGCCAGCGGCCACGGCGTCATTTCGTTCACCGAATAATGCCCGGCCGATCCGCTCTGAGGCGACCTTGTGCATGTCTTCGCTCGCGTGCGAGTAGGTGTCGAGGGTGATGGCCACGTTGGCATGACCGAGCATCTCCTGCACCAGCTTTGGATGAACGCCCTCACGCAGCGCCACGGTCGCCGCTGTGTGACGAAGATCGTGAATCCTGATTCGGGGCACCCCAGCCCGCTCTACTGCCAGGTCGAAGGCGCGCACGATGTTGCGTGGATGGAGAAGGCCGCCCACTGCGGTGGTAAAGACCAGCCCGGTATCAATCCACGCTGAGCCAACCAGGAGCCGGTCCTGGCCCTGGCGAAGCCGTCGCAGGCGCAGGGCGGCTACCACCTCGGGCTGGAGTCGGACCACCCGCCGGCCGTGGGCAGTCTTGGGCTCTGACAGGTAGGCACGGTTCGACGCCACCACCACGGTCTGCACGACGGCCAGGCGGCCGGCATCCAGGTCAACATCCTCCCAGCGCACCCCGAGTGCCTCGCCCCGACGCAAGCCCGTCGTGACCATGAGCAACCACAGCGCCCCCAGCCTGTCGTCGGCCGTGGTGGCCAGGAACCGACGGGCCTCCTCCACCGTCCACGTCCGGATGGGCTTCGGCTCTAGCCTTGGTAGCTCCAGCCTGGCCATGGCCGGGTTGACTCGCAGTAGATCCCAGTCGACCGCCTTGGCCAGCGACTGGCGAAGTACCTGATGTGCCAAACGTACCGAGCGAGGGCCCAGTCCGTCGGCACCTCCGTGACGGCCAGTCTCAGCCAAGACACGGTACAGATCCTGGAGAACCTGAGGTGTCACCTGTGACAGCCGAAGCGCACCAATGCGGGGCACGATCCAGCTTCGGACCGCCATCGCATACAGGTCCCTTGTGGTCGGCCGAAGTGATGGACCTATGGCAGTCAGCCATTCCTCCAACCAGTCCCGTAGTTGCAGATGGCCCGATTTGGTTAGGTTGCCGCGCTGGACGTCGGTGACAAGCTCGGCCAGCGCAGCCTCCGCTTCCCGCTTGGTGTGGAACCCCCCCTTCAGCCGTTGCCGACGCTTACCGGTTGCCGGGTCAGGCGGCAGGTCCACGGTGTACGACCAGCCCGCACCCCGGCGGAATACCCGACCTTGCATGACGTCACCTCCACGGTCAACGGCCGCTGTGCGAGGCAACGATAGCCGAGTCCGTGATCAATCCGTGATCATTGGCCTCTCTGAGGGAAGGTCAAGAAACGATACGAGACCTCTAAAACCCTGTGACCAGGACTTTTGTGGTGGAGACGATGGGACTCGAACCCACGACCCCCTGCTTGCAAAGCAGGTGCTCTGCCAGCTGAGCTACGTCCCCGGCCGGTCGGCCCAAGATTCGAGCCATCCATCTGCATGTTAGGTGGGCGCCGGGGCCTGATGAACCAGGCTCTGGGGTGCCTTCTCGGAATCGGGAAGATGTGCACCGACAACCGCCTCAAGACTTGGTTGCTTCCGAGCCCTCGAAGACCGCGGCCCGCAGTCCCCGGAACGCCAGTGCCCGTAGGAAGGGCACTGGCTCCTCGACCACCAGCGCCAGCCCGGCCGCGCCCGGGTGCGACAGCTGGGAATCCAGGCACCATTGGGTGGCCAGGCCAGCCACCAGCCCCGTTGCTGCGGCTGGACGATCTACCGCTCCCAACAGACAGGTTTCACGCGCCGATCCACGCCAACCTCGAAGCTCGACTCGTACTGCGCCCAACAGGCCTTCGGGGTGGGGCGGCCGCAACATGGGCAAACCAGCCGTCAACCTGTCCCGCCGGGTAGCAGCAATTCGGGTACTGACTCGATTGACGCCCGCAAACGCCGGAACCAGTAACAACGGATCACCCAACCTTCCGCGGTAGCAGTCCCGATAGCCGACCGGCTCAGGAAAGAGACACAGGGTTCGGCCCGACCCCGCCCGGAGGCGTGACCATTCCCGTTCTCGCCACTCGACGGCGTGGCCCGACATGGCCTGGTGGTGTTGCGAAGCACAGGCCGGACCACCGGTCCCAGCCTTGGCTACGTGGATTTCCTCGACCACATCAAAGGTGGCCGCTCCATGGAGGGCCAATAGACACGACAGGCCAGGGCAGAAACCCGCCCCCACAACTACGTGGCGTTCGCGCTCTCTGGCCTCGGCATCCAGCGACAACAGGTCAGCCATGACCCCCGGCACGTCGGTTACCGAGATCACGTGAGCCCCTCGACCCAAGGCAACCCGAGCCAGCCCGCCGTGGGCCCCGGGCAGAGCCAAGACCACAACGTCACCGCTTGACATGAGCTTCTCCGACCAGGTGGCCGGCTGCGCCGGTGGGCCCAAGCTCTGAGCCAGAGCTTGGGCCCGGCCAGGGACGTGGTCCACCAGCTCGAGTGCGTCCAGCCTGACAGATGAGCTCAGCTCTCGAGCCACCCCGGCCCCAACCGCCCCCACTCCCACCACCACCGCCCGCACCGGTGCCCTCCTACCGGAGGTCGGGTCCCGACAGCTCTCGCCAGCCAGAGCCGGACCCTCCAGACGCTTCAGATCCACCCTCCGGGCGGAAGGACTTCAACGAAGTCCCCGGCTGGCCAGCTGAACACATAGGATGTGCCTGCCAGCGGAACAATCCGCTTAGGGCCCCGATCAATCCCCGCCTTCTTCCCGCTTGGCGACCTAGCACCTGACTCATGGTATCGCTCACCCCCGCGCCTATGGCTCCCGACGAGCCCAGCACAGCCTGCCCGCCACCTGCGCTGGGTAAGGATGGGGCCACGCGGAGACCGACCATCAAAGGAAGAAACGTGGTGGATCCAAGGGTGCAGGTGGGCGCGGCGCCAACAACGCCAGCTCAGCTACGGCGCGGTCGGCTCCCCACTGGAAGGGCCAACCGGCGTTCTGACCGAAATACAAGGCCCACCGCGGTCCTGTCAGCCATGGTCGTTCTGCTGGCCGGCATCCTGGCCGGGTGCGGCTCCGGCACCTCGAAGGCAGTCGGCTCTGGCCCTCCGAGCGGGGACACCTCATTGCTCCCGCACCCTTTACCGGCCGGGTCGCCTCCCGGCCAGTTCGCCATCCATGTGCTGCGTGGCGACCATCACGCCGCATTGTTGGTAGCAGGGGTCCGAATTAACGGGCAGGGCCCGTACCCCTTCCTGGTCGACACCGGCTCTGGCTTCTCCGATATCGCTCCAGAGCTGTCCCGCCAACTTCATCTGCCCGACGCATCGCCCCTTGCAGGACACAGTGAGGGTGCTGGCTGCGGCAAGAATCAGCCACCGTCGCCCTCAACGACACCGCGAGTACAGATTGGCCGCTGGCAGCTCGGGAGTCTCCAGCTCCCGGCCACGGACGTCGTAAGGGCCCCGGCGGTCAACGTGTCAGGCAGCGGCCTCGATGGCCGGATCGGATCGGACGTCCTCAGCCAGCTTTCCCCACTGACCATTGCTTACCGCACCAGCCGGGGAATCCTGGGAACCACCAGTCCGCCGTCTCCCTCGACGCCCCCGGCTCAACCGGTCCCAGTCAAGGTCCTGAGGATTCAGGGCGAGGTCTTGGTCGGAGTTCCCGCCATCATTGCTGGTCACAGGTACGCCTTCATCGTGGACACCGGTGCCGGCCGCACCGACGTGACCCCGTCGACTGCCAAGGAGCTCAATCTCCACGTGGCCGAAAGGGGCCTTCGCCTGGCGGGCGTCACCTGCTCCACCCAGACCAATGCGGTTGTCCTGGGCAACTGGCAAATCGGCTCCGTCTCTCTGCCCACCGAAGACGCAGTGGTGGGTACCCTCTTCGACAGTGGCAACGGCGATCAGGGCCTCGGTGGGCTGATCGGCGGAGATGTCCTCAGCAGCTACGGCACAGTCACCATCGACTACACCCGCCAGACCCTGACCCTCGGGTCGTGAGAACTAGGGGTGGGGCCACCTGGATCGAACCAGGGACCTCAGCATTATCAGTGCCCATGTCTTCATAGACAGTCAGGCCCCTGACTAGGGACGAAGGGCGTCTTGGCGGTCGGTGCGGTGGCGTTGTGCCTCACACGTGCCTCACTGGGGCGAGACGACGACCGTCTCGGTCTCAGCGGAATGCACAGGGCCCTGGCCGATGGGAATCCCCCGGCGCTCGCCAGCCCGGGTTGCAGACGAGGCAGAGTGGCCGTACGATGGACGTACACACTCCCATCCGAGAGAGGCGAGGCATGGAAACCCAATCGAGGCGGCGCAGCCGGCGCATGGACCTGCGGACCACGCCGGAGGAGCGAGACCTGATCGACCGCGCCGTCAGTGTCACCGGCACCGACTTGACCGACTTCGTCGTCACCCACGCTTACGAAGCCGCCCGCCGGGTGCTCGCCGACCGCGACCACTTCGAGTTGGACGCCGCGGCCCTCGAGGAGTGGGAGGCGATCAACGTCCGGCATGCCCGCGAGGCCCCAGGACTTCGCCGGCTGATGGAGCGCCCCTCGCCGTTCACCGAGTGAGTGGGACGTACCGGCCGCCCGAGCCGCTCGACGACGACCACGACGTCTCAGACTTCTCGTGCCGGTCGAGCGAGCAGACCGACTGGCTGCGCCGCCACGCCCGCCAGTCCGCCAATACCGGGACCACAAGGGTCTTTGTCGTCACCGAGCAGGGCAGCGACAGGGTCGCCGCCTACTACGCCTGGTGCATGGCCCAGGTTCGCCCCGAGACGGCCCCCGAGCGACTCCGCAAGGGAGCGGGCCGTTACCCACAGCCGGTGGCACTGCTCGCCCGGCTCGGGGTCGACACGGACCACGAAGGCAAGGGGCTCGGAGCAGGTCTGCTCCAGGACGTCTTCACCCGGCTCGCGGGGCTCTCCGCTGACATCGGCTGTCGCGGCCTGCTCGTCCACGCCGAATCACAAAACGCTCGCGACTTCTACCTTCACCTCGTTCCCGAGTTCGAGCCCAGCCCCACCGACGAACTACACCTCCTCCTGCTCATAAAAGACATCCGTCGGACCCTGCAGGGCCGATGAGCCCGCTGCGCCGAAGAACAACAATCTAACGGGGTCCACTGGGTGCGGCACCCAAGTGGACGATCCACGTTCTTTCGCCAATCCGCCGGTTGGTGGACCGACGTGCCGCTCAGATGTGCGTGGGCAGCGTGATCCACTGGAGCAATGTCGACCCCTTCACGGGCGCGCCGTTCACCGCGGTCATCCGAGACCGGCTCTAGCCAGCCAGCATGCGGTGGGGCAAGCTGGAATCGAACCAGCGACCTCAGCATTATCAGCGCTACCGAGGCGCACAGCGACGGACCCGTCGGAACCGATCCAGCCGGACGGGAACTGCGGAACTGACGGCTCGGGACCCGCCTAATGGCCGTCTACCTGTGGGCGTTCGCCGCCCTCACCGCCTCGCCAGGCGCCCGGGCCTTCTACGACGCCCACCGGGGCGCCGGCGACACCCACCACGCCGCCCTGCGGGCGCTCGGCAACCGCCTCGTCGGGATCCTGCACGGCTGCCTCGCACATCATGTCGGCTACGACGAGACCATCGCCTGGGGGCACCGGGCCAACCAGAAAGTTCAGAAAGCAGCTTGACAAGATGCAGCCGTGGGATGTCTAGACGAGTCCGGACTCACGGTCACGCGCGATGGACGCGCGATGAGCGGGCCGATTTCAGCCTCGGAAGAGTCCCGCACCGCCTCTGACCAGGACTTTTCCAGTGGGGCTAGCTGGAATCGAACCAGCGACCTCAGCATTATCAGTGCTGCGCTCTAACCGGCTGAGCTATAGCCCCGAGCAGTGGTGTACCGGCGTACGCGGCGCACCCGAGGAAACGACGCTACACCAGCGGTGCCCCTGTGGAGCAGGCTCGTCTCACTTACCTTCCACTCTGAAGCGCAGGCCGCCCACCACATCGCTCACCAGGTTGTAGACCACGGCCATGACCACGGTGACCACCGTGCCTATGCCTGCCAGGACTAGGCCGATCAGGAACGTCGACAGCAACAGCTCAGAGCCCACCAGATGGAAGCTCTGGTAGCCAAAGCCCTGGTTGATCAGGTGGTCCAGGCTGCCGATCGCTCCCAGCACGGATGCCGCCACCCACAGCACGATCCCGGTCACCAAGACGGTGATCAGCATGGTCAGGTTGAACACCAGCGAGAAGGCACCCACCGTCCTGACATCCACCCGGCGCAGGGTGCGCTGCCCCCCTGCCTGTCGGTGCACGTCGGTCAGGGTGTCCGTCACCGCCCGGACTCCCAACCATCCCCTGCCGTCTGGTCCGCCTCCCGGACGACCCCTGGCCTCCACAGGCACCCGGGACACAGATGCTCCCATCTCATGCATCAGGAAAGCCCCTGAGGAACGGCGTCGGGCTCATCGACCACCGCCAGGACCAGCGCCACCGACGCCACGCTCTGGCCGGTATCCATTTGCATGATCCGCACCCCGGTGGCGTCCCTGCCCTGGGACGGGATCTGCCTGGCGGTGGTCCGGATGGTCACACCCGACGAGGACACCAGCAACAAGTCGTCCTCCAGGGCCACCATGAAGGCAGCCACCACTGCTCCCCGCCGGGCGGTGAGGCGTATGCCCCTTACCCCCTGGCCGCCCCGGGTCTGGGAGTGGAAGCGCTCCAGCTTGGTCCGCTTCCCGTAGCCGGCGTCAGTCACCAGCAAGATGTCGACCTCGTCCCTGGCCACGTCGCACGACACCACCTCGTCGTCGGACTTGAGGCGCATACCTCGCACCCCGGCGGCGTCGCGACCCATGGGACGCACCTCGTTCTCACTGAACCGGATGGTCATGCCCTGCCGGCTGACCAGGAAAACGTCATCGCCTCCGGCCGTCTGGATGACCCGCACCAGCTCGTCACTGTCCCGCAGGGTGATGGCGATGAACCCCTCACGCCGAGACTTGTCGTACTCAGCAAAGGAGGTCTTCTTCACCTGCCCCAGCCGGGTGGCGAAGACCAGGAAGCGATCGTCGGGGTAGTCACGGGTGTCGACGATGGCCTGGATGGTCTCGCCGGCGGCCAGTGGCAGCAAATTGACGATGGCGGTTCCCCGGGCGGTGCGCTCCTTCATGGGCACCTCGTGAGCCTTGAGCCGGTAGACCCGGCCCCGGTTGGAGAAGAACAGCAGGTAGGCGTGGGCAGTGGTGTGAATGATGTGACTGACCAGGTCCTCCTGCTTGAGGCGAGCACCCTGCACTCCCCGCCCTCCCCGCCCTTGGGTCCGAAAGGCCCCGCTGGCCATGGTCTTCACGTAACCGGCCCGGGTCATGGTGACCACCAGATCCTCGTCGTCGATCAGATCCTCGGCTCCCAGCTCGCCGGGATCGAAGATGACCTGAGACCTCCGGGGCTCGGCGAAATTGGCCTTGATCCGGCCCAGCTCCTCCTTGATGACCTGGCGCAACCGGGCCTCGTCGGCCAGGATGGCCTCCAGCTCGGCAATGGCCTGGCGCAGACGAGACATCTCGTCCTCCAGCTCCGTTCGACCGAGCCGGGTGAGACGCCCCAGGGTCATGTCCAGGATGTGATTGGCCTGGACCTCGCTAAAGGCGAATGGCTCGGCCATCAGGCCCTGGCGGGCGCCGGCCCGGTCAGCCGAGGCCCGGATCAGGGCAATCACCGCATCCAGCTGATCGAGGCAGGCCAGCAGGCCCTCGACGATGTGGGCCCGGTCCATGGCCTTGGCCAGCCGATGGCGGCTGCGCCGGGTCACCACCTCGACCTGGTGAGCCACGTAAGCGGAAAGAGCCCCAGCCAGGTTGAGGGTCCGGGGGACCCCGTCCACCAGGGCAACCATGTTGACCGCAAAGCTGGTCTGCATGGGAGTGTGCTTGTAGAGATTGTTGAGCACCACATGGGCATTGGCGTCGCGCTTGAGGTCGATCACCAGCCGGGTGCGCCGCCCGGCTGAGTCGTTCTGGGCAGCTCTGATGCCCTCCAGGTCACCCGAGCGAACCAACTCGGCAATCTTCTTCTCGATCCCCTCGACCGAGGTTTGATAGGGAATCTCAGTCACGACGATGCGCTCGCCACCCCCCCGGGTGGTCTCGATGTCGGCCACCGCCCGGACCTTGATCGATCCCCGTCCGGTCCGGTAGGCGTCGAGGATGCCGGCCCGGCCCAGGATCAGGGCCCGGGTTGGAAAATCGGGACCCTTGACAAAGGCCATCAGGTCGTCGGGGGTGGCATCGGGATGGTCGATCAGATGGGTCGTGGCGTCGATCACCTCAGCCAGGTTGTGCGGGGGGATGTTGGTGGCCATTCCCACGGCAATGCCCTGGGAGCCATTGACCAACAGATTTGGGAACCGGGCCGGCAACACCACCGGTTCGATCTCGCTGCCGTCGTAGTTGGGGGTGAAATCAACGGTGTCCTCGTCGATCCCAGCCATGAGCTGCATGGCCAGCGGATCCAGGCGGCACTCGGTGTAGCGAGAGGCGGCTGGGCCAGTGTCGGGGTCAGGGGATCCGAAGTTGCCATGACCGTCGATGAGAGGGTGGCGCAGGCTGAAGTCCTGCACCATCCGGGCCAGGGCGTCGTAGATGGCACTGTCACCATGGGGATGGAAGGCCCCCATGACGTCTCCCACCACCTTGGAGCACTTGACATGGGGCCGGTCGGGCCGCATCCCGGCCGTGAACATCGAATAAAGGATGCGGCGGTGCACCGGCTTGAGCCCGTCCCTGGCGTCCGGCAGAGCCCGGGAGACGATGACTGACATGGAGTACTCGAGGAACGAGCGCTCCATCTCCTCTTGTATCTCGATGGGCTCTATGGATCCAAAAAGGAGGCCTCCCTGGCCATCCTCGTCTCGCCCACTCCCGTCGGTGCTCATCGCGGCTCTGCGTCCATGGTCACCTGCTAGATGTCGAGGAAGCGAACGTCTTTGGCATTGGTCTGGATGAAGTGGCGCCTCAGCTCGACGTCCTCGCCCATGAGGATGGAGCACACCTCGTCGGCGATGGCAGCCTGCTCCACGCCCACCTGGAGCAGCGAGCGCCTCCCTGAGTCCATGGTCGTGTCCCGGAGCTCGCCGAAGTCCATCTCCCCCAGGCCCTTGAGCCGCTGGAAGTCGGCCCGATGATCGGGGTGGGCGGCGAGGAAGTGGGCCTTGGCCAGATCGTCTTTGAGGTACACCTTCTCCTTACCCACCAGGGTGGAGTAGAGCGGGGGCTGGGCCACATAGGCAAAGCCCCCCTCCACCAACTGACGCATCTGGCGAAAGAAGAAGGTGAGCAACAGGGTTCGGATATGTGAGCCATCTACATCGGCATCAGCCAGGATGATGACCTTGTGATATCGGATCTTGGTCACATCGAAGTCGTCGGCCAATCCGGCCCCGATGGCAGCAATGAGGGCCTGGATCTCCACGTTCTTGAGCATCTTGTCGATGCGGGCCCGCTCGACGTTGAGGATCTTGCCCCGGATGGGCAGGATGGCCTGGGTCCTCGGGTCGCGGGCGTCCTTGGCCGAGCCGCCCGCGCTGTTCCCCTCCACGATGAACAGCTCCGACTCACGCGGGTCCCTCGACGAGCAGTCCACCAGCTTGCCGGGTAGGCCGGCACCCTCGAGGGCCGACTTGCGTCGGGTGAGCTCGCGAGCTTGCCGGGCAGCCAGTCGAGCACGGGCCGCCACCGTGGACTTTTGGACTACCTGGTGGGCCTCGCGGGGGTTCTCCTCCAGCCATTCGGCCAGCTTCTCGTTGGTAGCCCGCTCGACCAGCGAGCGGATGGAGACGTTCCCCAGCTTGGCCTTGGTCTGGCCCTCGAACTGAGGCTCCACCAGTCTCACCGAGATGATGGCGGTCAGACCCTCCCGAATGTCCTCACCCAGCAAGTTGTCGTCCTTGCCCTTGAGCTGGCCCTTGACCCTGGCGTACTTGTTCACCGCATTGGTGAGTGCCTTGCGGAAACCCTCCTCGTGCATCCCTCCCTCGCTGGTGGCAATCCCATTGGCGAAGGAGTGGACACTCTCGTAGAAACCGGTGTTCCACTGGAAGGCCACCTCGACCTCTTGGGTCTCCTCCGACTGGCCGTAAGACCCCACCTTCTTGAACAGGGCCTCCTTGGAGGCATTGAGGTGGCGAACGTAGTCGACGATCCCGCCCGTGTAACGAAAGGTGACCTGCTGGACATGATCGGGACGCTGATCGGCGAAACGGATCTCCAGGCCCCGGTTGAGAAAGGCCATCACCTGCAGGCGCTCGATGACAGTCTGGGCCCGGAACTCGATGTCCTCGAACACCGTGGCATCGGGCCAGAAGGTTACCGCGGTACCCGTACGGCCCCTCGGGGCCGGCCCGACCACCTCCAACCTGGTCCTGGGACGGCCACCATCCGCGAATTCGATGCGATGGTGGTGACCCTGGCGGTCGATCTCCAGGACCAGGCGCCGCGACAGGGCATTGACCACCGACACCCCTACACCATGCAGGCCGCCAGAGACCCGGTACCCACCTCCGCCGAACTTGCCCCCGGCGTGCAGCACCGTGAGCACCACCTCGGCAGCCGACTTCGACCGGTGCTGGGGGTGGTTGTCCACCGGGATGCCCCGGCCATCGTCGACCACCCTCACCCCCCCGTCAGCCAGGAGGGTCACGTCTATCCGGGTGCAGTGACCGGCCATGGCCTCGTCCACCGAATTGTCGACCACCTCCCAGATGAGGTGGTGCAGTCCGGAGGGCCCGGTCGAGCCGATGAACATGCCCGGACGGCGACGTACCGGCTCGAGGCCTTCCAAGACGGTGATGTCCCTGGCCCCGTACGAGCCCGGCTGGGCTCGCGGGCTGGGCTCGGTGGATACGTTCAGGGCCAACTGGCGCGACCTTTCGAGAATACGGGATCATCGACGAAGCAAAAACCGGCAGGTCAGCGGTCCTTACACGACAGATTCATCATACCAGGCTGGTGTAACTCAGCACTTCCCGCACGCCACCCAAGACCGACTCACATCCGGGTCTTGACCTCCAATCGGGTGGGGGCCTGAGCGCCCAGCTCGGTAGCCAACCGGGCCAGCAGCGCAGGGCCCAACCATCGCAGCTGAGTGGCCCAGGCGGGATGATCCACCGCCACCACCAGGCGGCCGCCGGCCAGCAGGGTCGGACGGGCATGGGCCGCCACGTCCGGGCCCACCAGCGCCTCCCATCGGTCAAAGACCTGCGCCAGCGAATCGGCCCCCGGCGCCCCCAGAGCTCGGCTCAAGCGATCAAGAGAGGCCCTGACCGGGAGCGGATCACCATGGTCCACCGCGCCCGGGAGAGGTCGCCAGGGCACAGGCCATGGTAGCCTGGGCAGCAGGTCTGGGAAACCACCGGTCGTGAGTGGGCAGAGGGCCTGGCAACCGAGAAGCTCATTTTTCGAAGGCCGCCAGGCGACCACCATCAACCCTGATCACCAGGTCAGGCTGGGCCTCGAAAGGGATCTCACCCGTCGTGGTCAGCAGGCACTGGCCCGCCGGCAGGTGAGCCAGCAGGGCAGCCCCCCTGTCGGTGTCCAACTCGGAGAACACATCGTCGAGGAGCAACACCGGCGAGGATCCCACCTCCTCGGCTACCGCCCGGTGCACTGCCAGGCGCAGGGCTAGGGCCAGGGAGCGGGCCTCCCCCTGGGAGGCATGATGACGGGACGGGAGCCCGCCCAGGCCCAGGACGAGATCGTCCCGATGGGGCCCCACGGTGGTGATGCCGCGGCGCAGGTCGTCAGTCCTGGACGCCGAGAGAGCCTCGGCCAGATCTCCCTCCCAGGAACGTTGGTACGACAGGGTCACGGGTACCGATCGACCAGCCAAGTCCTCATAGGCACCAGCCACCAGGGGCGTCAGGGCGCCCACCAACCGGGCCCGGGCGTCGGCCACCGCCTCGCCCACCTCGGTGAGCTTGGCGTCCCAGACGTCCAGGCTGGCCAGCAACCCGGTTCCCGGGCGGGATCCTGACGCCTTGAGCAGGCTGGCCCGCTGACGCAGGATGCGTTCCAGGTCTCCACGGAGCTGATCGTGGCGGGGCGACAGGGCCACCAGGGCCAGGTCGATGAAACGCCGCCTCTCCCCCGGCGATCCCTTCACCAGTGCCAGGTCGTCGGGCGAGAACAAGCTCACCCGGATGGCTCCCAGGAGGTCGCGGGTGCGCCGCAGCGGCTGGCGGTTGACCTGCGCACGATCCTGGCCGGCCACGGCCAGCTCAGCCTCCACCAACAGGGCTCGGCCATCCCGATCGGCCTCAGCTCGAATCACCGCTCGGCTCGCCCCGTGCCGCACCAGTGCCTCGCCAGGCGCCCCTCGGAACGACTCCAAGGTGGCCAGCCAGCTCACCGCCTCCAAGAGATTGGTCTTGCCCTGACCATTGGCCCCTACCAGCACGGTCATGCCGTCCGGGGCAGGTGACAGCTCAGCCGAGGTGTAATTGCGGAAATCGGTGAGCCACAGCCGGGTGACCTTCACTACGTCCGCTCAGTGCTCTGAGGAGCCGGTGGCCGGCCGGCCGAGACCCGGTGCTCTCAGGGGACGCGCACGGGCATGAGCAGGTAGCGATAATCCTCGGACTCGGCGGAGCGGACGGTGGCTGGTTTGGCAGCATCCACCGTCTCCAGGAGGACCTCGCCACCTTCCACCGCCTCGACACCATCAGCCAGGTAAGTCGGATTGAACGCCACGCTCAACTCAGTGCCCTCGTAGGTGGCCTCGATGTCCTCTCTCGCCTGACCCACATCCTGGGTGGCCACGCTCAACTCGATGCTCTCAGCCCGCATCGCCATGTGCACCGACGCGGTGGCGTCCTTGGCCATCAACTTGACCCGGCGAATGGCATCGAGAAGGGCGCTCTTGCCCACCACCAGGCGGTTCGGGTAGCTGGACGGGAAGAGCTTTTGGTAATTGGGGAATTCCCCCTCCAACAGCCGGGTGCTCAACTGCACTGATCCCACCTCGAAGCTGGCATCCAGGTCGCCCACACACAAGCTCACCTGACGCTCACCCTCTGGAGCGGCTCCGAGCGTTGCCAACAGGCGCTGAAGCTCACCGAGGGCCCTGGCCGGCACCAGGACCTTCTGTCCCTCGGCCAATACCGTCGTTCCCACCAGATCCCGTAGGGCCAGGCGGTAAGAGTCGGTGGCCACCAGCCGCAGGCCCCCCGGCTCGGCAGACAAGAGAACTCCGGTCAGCATCGGTCGGGAATCGTCCCCGGATGCCGCTCGAATTACTTGGCGAACAGCCTCGGCCAGCTCAGCCGCACCCAGCACCACCTGGTCACCGGTCGCCGCATTGAGGCGCGGGAATTCACTGACCGGGAAGCCCCGAACCATGAATTGGGATCGTCCACCGCGGACCCGGATCTCGTCCGCTTCGGCCTCCACCGTCACCGCCCCCGGTTCCAGAGACCGCACGATGTCGGTCACCAACCGAGCTGGTGCCACGCACGCACCATCGCCGCCGCCTGCCACCGTGACCGCCATTTGGATGGTCAGATCCAGGTCTGTGGCCGCCAAGTGAAGACGGTCGCCAGCCAGCTCCAAACGCAGGCCACCTTGAACCGGGGTCCCACCCCGCCCACCCGCAGCCCGCCCGGCAGTGCTCAGTGCTTCAACCAGGACATCACGTTCGCAGCGAAGCTTCACCGTGGTTGGTTCTCCTGTGATTTTGAATTATAGATCTTCAATAGTGGTAATAAGGGCTGGGGATTGTGGACAACCCCAAGTTTACCCAGGTCAATGCCCCTAACGGTGCCGTTGGCCGAATCCCCAGGACTCCACAGGCCATCGCCCGAGGGTGGTAGATGCCTCGAGTGCCCGGCTGCATCCTAGGGACTGGTGGGCCAGGTCCCCAGGTCAACCGGATCTCTGTCCACAGGAGGCGGCTGTCGGCCAAGACGGTCTGGGTGCAAGCTAGGTACCAGCCTTGATGACATGGATCAGCTCGGTCACTTGGTCATAAATCTGACGACGCTCCTTCATCAAGGCCGATATCTTCTCGACGGCATGGATGACCGTGGTGTGGTCCCTGCCGCCAAACTCCCGAGCAATGGCCGGGTAGCTCAGGTCGGTCAGGTTACGCGAGACATACATCCCGACTTGGCGAGCGGTTACCAGTGGCCTGGTACGGCTGGTCCCACACAGATCATCCACACTGAAGCCGAACATGGCCGAGGTGGCCTCAAGGATGATCTTGGCGGTGATTTGACGGGGCTTGTTGATGGAGACCAGATCGGAGAGGACCCGCTCGGCCAACTCTCGTGTGAGTGGTTCCTGGTTCAGGCTGGCGAAGGCGGAGACCCGTATCAGAGCGCCTTCGAGCTCTCGGATGTTGCTCTTCACGTGGGTGGCGATGAATTCGAGGATGTCGTTCGAGATTGGTGTGCGTTCCCCCTCGGCCTTCTTGCGCAGGATGGCCAGGCGGGTCTCGAGCTCGGGGGGTTGGACGTCGGTGATGAGGCCGGAAAGAAAACGGCTACGAAGACGATCTTCCAGCGTAATGATTGATTTTGGGGCACGGTCTGAAGTGATGACTATTTGCTTGGAGGCTCCGTAGAGAGAGTTGAAGGTATGGAAGAATTCTTCCTGTAGCCCCTCTTTTTTCTCCATGAACTGGATGTCGTCTACCAGAAGAATGTCGCACTCACGATAGCGACGCTTGAAGGCAGTAGGGGTATTGGTTCGTATTGCTTCGATAAACTCATTCATAAATGTTTCGGTGGAGACATAACGAACTCGATGGGTGGAAAAGTTTTCCTTCACATAAATGCCGATGGCATGGAGGAGATGCGTCTTGCCGAGGCCAGCGACACCGTGGATGAAAAGAGGGTTGTAAGACTTGGCTGGGTTCTCGGCGACTGAGAGGGCGGCGGCGTGGGCGAAGCGGTTGGATGCGCCAATGACGAACGCGTCGAACGTGTAGCGGGGATTGAAGGGTGTCTCCTCGGTACGCGAGATGGCGGTGAGGCGTGGGGGCGGTGGCTGGGCGGGGGCGGGCTGGTCCCACCCGACCCCGCCCAGCAGGCTGGACCCGCCCAGGTCCTCGGCGGGGGCCGTCTGTACGTCGAGGCGGATCGGGAGGTCGGCGCCGGTCGAGTCGGTTAGGACGTCTCGGACCAGGCTGAGGTACCTGCCCTCGATCCGTTCCTTGGCCAGGGCGCTCGGGACGGCCAGGACAAGAGTGTCGTTATCGACGGCCACCGGGTGGATCGTGTCGAACCAGGCCCGCCAGGTGGCTTCGGACACCTGGGTACGCAGCGCCGTCGAGCAGAGCGTCCACAAGCGTTGGGCTTCGGTCACCAGGTGCTGTACCTCCTGGGGCGCCAGGTTTATCCACAACTGGTCCACAGCTGTGGACAGTTCAGTCATGCCCCCGATTGGTCAATGGAACGGCGAGAGATCAACCTCCCCACTGCTGGAACCAGTTCGGGGGAAGACGAACCAAAGGGGAGGACTCCCGCTTGCGCTGTCTTGGCGACGGTAGCACTCCTTGGCCCCGGACGTCCCGGGACAGCCGGCGACGATGAGTATGCTGGTGGTCCGGCCCACAGAATCCAGGAGAGCCAGTGAAGCGGACCTTCCAGCCGAACAACCGCAAGCGGGCCAAGCGGCACGGCTTTCGTCACCGTATGTCGACCAGGGCTGGTCGGTCCATCTTGGCTGCTCGTCGGCGCAAGGGCAGGCAGCGGCTGTCTGCCTAGTGCTGGTGAGCGTCGGTGATTGGGCGGGTCCGTGACCGAGCCAGCTTCGCCACCCTGGCTGATTCTAGCTGCCGGGTACGGCGAGGGCCGATCACGGTAACCTTTGTGGGTGACGAGGGAGTTGCCGGTGCCCGCGTAGCGTTTGTGGTGGGTCGTCACGTCGGAGGGGCGGTCGAGCGCAACCGGTTGCGTCGGCGCCTGCGGGTGATAGCCGACCAGGTTGGCCCGGTTTCAGGCCTTTACCTGATAGGAGCACGGCCGAGTGCGACAAAGTTGTCATTCATGGAGTTGAGGGACGTGGTGAGCAGCGCAATGACAGCAGCTGAGACTGTGGCTTCACGAGGGCGGCGAGCCCCGTGAGCTGGAGTCGACGCGCCTTGGTGGGTCTCATCCGCCTTTACCAGATGGCCAGGGCTGGCCATCCTTCGCCTTGCCGCTACTGGCCAAGTTGCTCGGCCTACGCCTCGGAGGCAATTGCGGTCCACGGGGTGGTCCGGGGATCGGCTCTGGGCATGGTGCGCCTCGCCCGGTGCCGGCCGGGTGGCGGCTTCGGGGTCGATGAAGTCCCGTTTGAGACCCGCCCTGGATCGGAGACCGAACCACTCGAGGGGACTGTCGTTCCTTCCAGGCCAGTCCTCTCCAAGTCCGGCCTGTCCACCTCAGTCCTCGCGGGCAAGAGCTAACCGGGAGCATTTGATGTTGTCGTCATTCAGTCACGCGGTGCATCCGCTGTTCGAGGCCATGGCCTGGATGTTGGCCCTGTTCTTCGGCTTGGTGCCAAATTATGCGTTTGCCATCGCCATGCTCACCGTCGTGGTGATGGTGGCGCTGTCACCGCTCACCTTGAAGAGCACCCGGTCCATGTTGGCCATGCAACGCTTGGCGCCGGAGATCAAGAAGCTCCAGCAGCGCCACAAGGGGGATCGGCAGGCCCTCAGTGAGGCAACGATGGCCCTGTACAAGGAGCATGGGGCCAGTCCGGCCGGCGGATGCCTTCCCATGCTGCTACAGATGCCCGCCTTCGTCATCCTCTATGACACCATCCGCGGGCTTACCAACACGGTGGGCCCCCACCACATCCCCGAACCCAGGTACATCTCCCATTCGACCACCCTTTACCACCATCTGATAGCCGGCCACGGTACGATGACGTCCTTTGGGATCGACTTGGCAAAGTCTGCCACATCGGTTCATGGAGGCCTGCTGGCTCGGCTTCCCTTCTACCTGTTGGTGGCCGGCTCCATCGGTCTGCAGTTCCTCCAGATGCGACAGCTCACGAACCGCAATCCTCAGGCGGCTGCCGCCAACCCGCAGATGCAGACCATGCAAAAGTTCATGCCGCTGATCTTCGGTTTCATCTACATCTCCATCGCCGCTGGCGTCAACGTCTACTTCCTCGTGTCGAGCCTGTTGCGCATCCTCCAGCAGGAGCTCATGTACCGTTATGACCCGACTCTACGGGCGGCGGTTGGCCAGGGCGCGATGGCGCACGGTTCCTCTGTGGGCAAGCCAGCCATTGAGGTCAAGGGGTCGCCCGCCACCTCATCTGGCGCGGCCGTCGTGGGGGCTCCCCGGTCGACGGGTCGCCTGTTGGGCTCACTTTTAAGGCCTCGGGCTGGGCCGGGTGGGGGGTCTTCCGTCAGCGTCCCGGCCACCTCCGACACTCCCGTGCCGGCAGCCAGCAACGGGAAAGGCGCCCCCCCAGTGGCTGACGGGGCCAGCGGCCAGGCCGACGGCAGTGCCGCCTCCCAGGCGACCAACGGCAAGGCCACGCCGGCGCCCTCCCAGGCGGCCAACGGCAAGGCGGCCCAGGCGGCCAACGGCAAGGCGGCCCAGGCGGCCAACGGCAAGGCGGCGACCACTGCCGAGGCCACGCCGGCGCCCGCTCAGGCTAGCAACGGCAAGGCTACCAACGGCAAGGCTACCAACGGCAAAGCCAAGGCCCAATCCCGTTCACAATCTAAACGGGCAAGGAGACCGCGTTGACGGGCGATTGCTCGGCCATGGGCGAGCATCGAGCCGTCGGTCTTCGATGATGGTTCCTTAGCCCATGGAGTGGGTGGAAACCACTGGCCGGACGGTCGAGGAGGCCAAGGACTCGGCGCTGGATGAGCTGGGGGTGGACGAGCTGGACGCCGAGGTGGAGGTGGTGGACGAGGCCAAGACCGGGCTGTTCGGACGGGTACGAGCGCCCGCTCGGGTAAGAGCCCGGGTCAGGCCGACCGCGGCCAGGCCTCGGGTCAAGGGCCGAGCCGGAGGCCAGCGAAGGCATCGGGTATCGCCTGGTCCAACTGAGTCAGACGCGGGCCTCAGTAATGGCCACCGCACCGACCCTGGCGGCGGAGTGGCGGAGGAGGTCCTGGCGGCAACGGAGACTGGCCCGTCCCCGGGGTCCTCGACGAAAGCCCCAGATGGTGGTGCCACACCAGACGAGAGTGGGGCCGTTGCTCCGCCATTGGTGGCAAAGCCGCCAGGGCCGGCCAAACCGTCAGCCAGTGCAGTCGAGACGAACGAAGGAGTGGAGATGGAACAGATGCAGGTGTCTCTGGCTGATCAGGCGGAGATTGGTCGCCAGTTCTTGGTCGGTCTCATCGAGCGGTTTGATATGGAAGGCAGTGTGGAGATCAGCACCATCGACGAGGAGACTGTCGAGCTGGCGGTGGCCGGACAGGACATCGGACTCCTTGTCGGACCGCGAGGCGAGACCCTCGGCGCCTTGCAAGAGCTGACTCGGACGGTGGTGCAGCGCCGGGTGGGCCGACAACAGGGACGATTGCTGGTGGACGTCGGGGGATACCGGCGTAAGCGTCGGGTGGCGCTGGAGGGCTTTGTCCAACGCATCGCAGAGGATGTGCGGGCATCGGGCGTGGCCCAGGCTCTCGAGCCCATGGGCGCGGCCGACCGCAAGACCATCCACGACACCGTGAACGACATTGTCGGCGTGACCACCACCTCAGAAGGAGAGGAACCTCGCCGTCACGTGGTGGTCCGCCCGGCCGAGGATCACGGCTAGGCCAGAGGAGCCCTTGGGGCACCAGGCTGGCTGGAGGTCGACGGGCCTGTCGGATCTGATGGGAACCGGCGAGCGGACTGCTTGGAACACGGATGTGCCGGACGAACCGGCCATGAGTGACGAGGTGGGTCCGTGGTGCAAGGCCTCAGGCCTCCAGACGATGCTGGAAGAGGGCCATCAGCGGGGCGCGGTGGGACCGGGCGCGATCCTGGATCATGTGCGCCATGCGCTGGGTTTTGTGGAGGCGCTCGGCGGACCGACAACTCAGCCAACGGGACCCTCTCAGCCAACGGGACCCACTCAGGCACAGTCACAGCCAGCGGCAGAGGGCAACGCATGGCCCAGGCTGCTGGATCTTGGTAGTGGGGGCGGACTCCCGGGTCTGGTGATGGCGTTGTACTGGCCGGACGTCCACCTGGCCCTGCTGGATTCCCAGAGGAGGCGAACGACCTTCTTGGAGGAGGCGATCGACCACTTGGCTCTGAGTCACCGGGTGGTGGTGATCTGTGATCGGGCGGAGGCGGCAGGCCGTGATCCGCTCCTGAGGGGTCGGTTCGATGCAGTAGTCGCCCGGGCATTCGGTCCGCCAGCAGTTACGGCCGAATGTGGCTCGCCCTTTCTGCGGACCGGGGGGTGCCTGGTGGTTTCGGAGCCACCGGTCGAAGTGGCGTGGCGCTGGCCGGTAAGGGAGCTGGACTGCCTGGGACTGACCGACGGGGGGTCGGACCGGTTTTGGGGCTTTGGCTATCGACGGTTGATCCAGGCCGCGATCTGCCCCAGCCGGTATCCGCGGCGGACCGGTGTACCGTCAAAGCGTCCGTTGTTCCACGTGAAACCTCATTGAACGCTTGACGTCGCGGGTCAGAGAGGTCAGGATGGGCGGGTGTCCGGTGAGGGAGGGGCGACTGATTTCACCAGCTCCAGGGCTGGTCCGCGCGTCTTGGCCATCGCCAATCAAAAGGGTGGAGTGGGCAAGACCACGACGGCGGTCAACCTGGGGGCAGGATTGGCGGAGCTGGGCTACCGGGTGCTGGTTGTCGACCTTGATCCTCAGGGAAACGCAACCACTGGTCTGGGCATCAACGCCCAGAGCTTCGACAAATCGGTCTACGACGTGATCATGAGGGACAGCCCGCTCGAGGACTGCGTGGAGCCGACCGTGCTGCGCAACCTGTTCGTCTGTCCCTCGACCATCGACTTGGCGGGAGCGGAGATAGAGTTGGTAGCGGCCTTCAGCCGGGAGCTCAAGCTGCGCCGGGCCATCGAGGCAGGAGCCGAGGACTTCGACTATGTGCTCATTGACTGTCCCCCGTCCCTGGGCCTGCTCACAGTAAATGGGCTGGCCGCGGCCACTGAGGTCCTGGTGCCGATCCAGTGTGAGTACTACGCCTTGGAGGGGCTCGGGCAGTTGGTTCGCAACGTGCAGCTGGTGAGGAGCAACCTCAATCCCGGTCTGGAGATCGGTGCGATTGTGCTGACCATGTACGACGCCCGTACGAAGCTCGCCGAGCAGGTGGCTACCGAGGTCAGGGAGCATTTCGGGGCCAAGGTTTGCCGCAACATGGTGCCTCGCAGCGTAAGACTGTCCGAGGCCCCGTCCTTTGGGCAACCGATCACAATGTTTGACTCCATGTCTCGCGGGGCCATTGCCTATCGCGAGCTGGCCAAGGAGGTTAGCGGTGGCGCGTCACAGCGGGTTGGGTAGGGGCCTGGGAGCCCTCATTCCGGTCGAGACGGGTCCCGGGCGAACCTCCGCCCTCCGGGACGTGCCTGTCACCAGCGTAAGTCCCAATTCCCACCAACCTCGGAGGCACATCGACGAGGAGTCCCTCGCCAGTCTGGCCGCCTCGATTCGGGAGCTGGGGCTCCTTCAGCCGATCCTGGTTCGTCCGGTGGGTGACGAGGAGTACGAGCTGATCGCCGGGGAACGGCGTTGGCGGGCTGCGCGGCGGGCCGGCCTTCAGACCGTGCCGGCCCTTGTGCAAGAAGCTGATGACAAGACCAGCCTGGAGCGCGCTCTGGTTGAGAACCTTCACCGCCAGGACCTCAACCCGCTGGAGGAGGCGGCCGCCTTTCAACAGCTGATCGAGGAGTTTGGCCTGACTCATGAGGACGTCGCGCTTCGGGTGGGCAAGAGTCGAGCTGCCGTTAGCAACCTGTTGCGGCTCTTCCAGCTTCCGCCAACTGTGCAGCGGGCGGTGTCGGAGGGCCAGCTGAGCGCAGGTCATGCCCGAGCCCTGTTGGGCACGCCCGACCGTCGTTTTCAAGAGGCGTTGGCCCGACGCGCTGTGTCGGAGGGGTTGTCCGTGCGGGCCGTGGAAGATGCGGTGCGGACCCGGGCGACGAGAGTTCAACCCTCCGCCGGCCCTACACGGTTACGCCCGCCGGGATTCGTGGAGCTCGAGGAGCTGTTGGCTGCTCATCTCGATACCAAGGTCAAGGTGGAGATGACGGCCAATCGAGGAAGGGTCATAATTGACTTCGCCGACCTCGAAGACCTGGAGCGGGTCTATCTGGCCATGAGCTCAGGAGGCGGGGATGCGGCAGCCGCCTCCGGGGACGGGGCCTCCGGGGACGGTGCCTCCGGGGACGGAGCCTCCGGGGACGGGGCCTCCGGGGATGCCAGGGGTGGCCCACCAGGGCTGGGACCCGAGACCTCGGTGCGTGGCGGCGCGGCTGGGGTACCTGAGCCCGGCGAGCCACCCGGAGGGGATGCGGGGGCCGTCGCTATCCAATGGCAGTAATGGGCGCCTCATTGGGTGGGGTAAGGCTACAGGCCAAGTTGATGGCCGACCTCGGCCCAACCCTTGGGGCCATCCCCGACGCGGCGAACCAGCTTGATCCACAAGCTGTGCATGAGCTTGTGAATAATGTGCCGGCGTTGCTTGGCAGGCGGCCGAAGCCCGGTTCAATCCCAGGTGGTGTCGGCCCAGATGGCGAGGGCCTGGCACACGCCCCTGGCCAGCTCGGGGGTCCGTTGGACCACCACCCATGACGGACCGAGCTCGATGACCACCGCTGGCATCCGTGTCTCTCGTAGGACTGCCACTGACATGCCCTTGGCGCCGTGGTCAGCCAGATCGAGGAGCCCAGGCACTATTTGCTGGACCAGCTCAGCCATGCGTCGCCCTCCGGGGGACTGATAGTGAAAGCCCTCGTAAAAGGCCGTGGCTGAGCCTGCCTCGTCGGGATTGACCCGAAGTCCGAGGTAGAGGTCAACCAAGGCTGTGTTGGCATCCGCCGCCAGGCGGGAGCCATTGGGATGGAGGAGGGTGAGCACTGTTGCCCCGCGGACCACCAGTGCCTGGCTTACGGCTGCCGCCACTGCATCAAGGCCACCGGGATGGCCCACCGCCACCTTGAGCTCGGCCAGGCTGCGTCGCGTCCGCCGCAGGGACTCCCGCTCCCGCACACCACTGACCAGTTGATGACCAGCGCCGGAGCGGGTCTGGAGGCGAAGCAGCTCCGCGAGGGTGGCTCGACCCAGGATGGCGTCAACTGTGATGCCCACGTTGCGCTGGAAATCGGCCAAGGCCATGGCGGTGTGGTCACCGAAGATGCCGTCGACCCGGCCAGTGTCGAACCCGAGACCGCCAAGGCGTCGTTGGAGGTCTGCCACATCGTCGCCTCGGACCATGGGTACCCGCCGGTACAGCAGACGTTCGCCCAGTTGTCGCCCAGCTTCTACTAACGCCTCCCAGGTTTGGGAACCACAAACCCCATCCACCCACAGGCCACGCTGAGTTTGAAAACTACGAACCGCCAGCTCAGTCGGCATGCCGAAGGTTTGGGGCGGGTCGCCAAGAGCGCCCAAGCCCAGGGCGGTCAATCGCCCCCGTAGGTCCACCACTGCCTGGCCGTGGCTGCCGACGCCCAGGGGAAGACCGTCCAGTGCCGGCGGCACTAGATGAAAGTGTGGAGCTCCTGAAGGAGCTGAGCCTTGCCCTTGGCCCCGATGATCCTCAACTGGGGCTCGCCATCCTTGAACAGGATGAGCGTAGGAATGCTCATCACCTCGAAACGCCGAGCCGTCTCCAGGTTCTCGTCGATGTTCACCTTTGCCACCCTCAGCTGTCCCTGGTGTTCGCTGGCAATCTCCGCCAGGATGGGAGCGATCATCTTGCAAGGTCCGCACCACTCGGCCCAGAAATCGACCAGGACCGGGATTTCGGCTGATTTGACCTCTTCATCGAAGGTGGAGTCACTGAGTGTCAATGTGCCGTCGGCCATGGCTGGAGCTCCTCGGGTAGCGAATGGTTGGGGGAATGGATACTTACAAGCTTCTCAGGAGCCAACGCTGGGGGGCGGACGGCCATTCCGAGTTGTCAGTCCAGGCGAGTTGGACAAGCTGTATGTAACATATAATGTCAGGTGGGGCCTCCCGGACGGTTCTCTAGCCACCTCTCGGCGTCGATGGCCGCCATGCAACCAGAGCCTGCGGCGGTGACCGCTTGGCGGTAGACATGGTCCTGAACGTCACCGCAGGCGAAGACGCCGGCCACGTTGGTGCCTGTGCCCCACACTGTCCCCTCACCGGTTCGCAGATAACCGTTGGCGTCCATGTCCAACTGGCCCCTGAACAAAGTGGTGTTGGGTTCGTGGCCGATGGCCACGAACAGGCCGGCCACCTCCAAGGTCGTCTGCTCTCCGGTAGTCACATCTCGCATCCGAATGCCGCTGACTGAGGAGTCCCCGAGCACTTCGGTGACCACCGAGCTCCACCGCCAGGCGATCTTGGGATTCTTGAACGCCCGGTCCTGCATGATCTTGGACGCCCGCAACTCCTTGCGCCGGTGGACAATGGTGACGGTGGAGGCGAACTTGGTCAAGAAGATGGCCTCCTCCAGAGCTGAGTCCCCACCGCCCACCACCGCGATCTCGAGGTCCCGGAAGAAGAAGCCATCGCAGGTCGCACAGGTGGACACTCCATGTCCGAGCAGGTGTCGCTCCCCCGGCAGATCAAGCATCAGCGACCGGGCGCCGGTGGCCACCACCAGAGCGTCGGCCCTCCAGGTGGGCTCGGACAGGTCACCGGCGGGGTCACCGTCCGTCCACACCCCGAAAGGTGAGCCCGACAGGTCCACATGGGTGGCCTTCTTGGTCACGTACTCGGCACCGAAGCGCCCAGCCTGAGCCCGGAAGGCGGCCATCAGGTCGGGGCCGAGCAGACCGTCGACGAAGCCCGGATAGTTCTCTACCTCCGTGGTCAACATGAGTTGACCTCCCGGCTGATCACTGGTCGAGGAGTGCTCTCCCTCCAGGACCAGTGGCTCGAGCTTGGCTCGAGCCATGTACAGCGCAGCCGTGAGGCCAGCCGGACCGCTGCCCAGGATTATCACTTGGCGACGGTTGCTCAATGTCTCGATCTCATCTGTAAGTCCTCACTTGCCTGGTCTGCGCCTCGTCCACAGGAACCAACCGGCGAGCGTGAAGATTCCCCCGATCACCGCATAGCTGGCCCACACCCGGCCCGGGAAGGCGTAGACATCCAGTAGCCGAAGCAGGGCGATCGCGCCCAGCACGGTGGCAACCTGGGCCATGGCCAGCACCACCGCCGCGAACACCGCGATTCGGGCGGCAAAGGTGAGAGGGCGCACCGTCTTGTCGGCCACGCCGGCGATCATCGAATCGAGGGTGGCGGCCACCTGCGCTGGCCAACGGGGCGCCCCAGGAGACTCGACGCTCACTTGGCCGACTGTAGCTTCCGGTTCGCTGGTTGTCGTGGGGACCGTCATCAAGACCTCGTCAGGAAGTGGTGTGGAAGGTGACCCCGATGGTGCCTGGCCCGGTGTGGGCGCCGACGACCGGGCCGAGATCGCCCACCAGTATGTCCTGGTCGGGAAGCGCGGTTCCTATGCGGGCCAGCAGGTCGTCAAGGTCGGGAGCATTGCCGTGCATGACGGCCAGATGCTCGATCGGGCTGTGCTGGCGGACCTTGTCCACCAGGTGATCGAGCGACCGGGCACGGGTTCTCTGGCGGGACTCCGCTTCTACCCGGCCGTTGCGTACCTCGATGATGGGCTTGATCGACAACAAGGAGCCAAGGAACGCCTGGGCCCCTCCGATACGGCCGCCCTTCTTCAGGTGATCAAGACCACCCAGGGCGCCGTAGACCCGAGTCCGGAGGGCCAGATCCTCGACGGCCTCAGCCACCTGGTCCAGCCTCTTGCCCTCAGCGGCCATGCGGGCGGCGGCCATGACGGTCAGCCCCTGGCCCATGGTCACTGATCGGGAGTCAATGACCCTGATCGGGATGGAGCCGGATCCCGTTGTCGCCCCCGCTCGGGCTGCGTCGAAGGTCCCTGACATGGCGCCGGACATGGTCACACAGATCACCCCGCTGGACCCGGCGTCGGCCGCCCGTGAGAAGGCCTGGGCGAATGCACCCGGCGCCGGTGCGGCCGTCTCGGGCAAGGTGGGAGAGCTGGCGCACCTCTCCCAGAACTGCGTGGGGGTCAGGTCCTTGCCTTCCACCAGATCGTTCTCACCGATGCGAATGGTCAGGGGCACCACCACTATGCCGAGCTCGGCGAGCACTGCCTCGGGCAGGTCGCTGGCGCTGTCGGTGACCACTTGAACGCCTGACACGCCCCGAGTTTATGCCGTGTTCATCCGGTGTTCAGGCCCGTGCCCCCCGGCAGGCCCGTGCCCCCGGCAGGCCCGTGCCCCCGGCAGGCGCCCCCGGCAGGCCCGTGCCCCCCGGCGGGGCGATGCCGGCCTTCGCAGCAGCGCCCCCTCCGGAGCAGTGCCACAATTCAGAGCCGGCGGCGATGCAGAGCACGGGCATCAGTGTGGCCTCCGGCCACGCCGGCTGCCACCATTATCACGACCACTCCGATCACCACCGAGACCGCTACTCGGATCACCAGGCCAACTCCGTGGTCGGAGCCAATCACGGCTGCCACCACGGCCACTGCGCCAGCCATGACGGCACTGATCCAACCTGTGCGCATGAGGGTGCGGACCAGAGCGGCGCCCTCCAACCCAGCCGTTCGCCGCCGCAGGTCGGCCAGGGCCACCAGGGCCGCCACGGTGTAGGCGATCGACAGGGACAGGGCTAGGCCGGCCACGCCGAGGGAAGACCGGGAGAGGGGGAAGGCGAGAGCCACGTTGAGCCCATTTTCGAGGATGTACAGCACGAACGCCGACCGGGTGTCCTGCATGGCTTGGTACGCCCGCATCATGAACAGGTAGGCGCTGAACCCCGGCAGTCCGATGGCGAAGAAGGCAAGGGCCCGAGCAGTGGTGTGGACGCCGGCCGGCCCCGCCGCTCCATGACCCACCACCACGGCCACCACCGGCCGGGCCAGCACCGCCAGCCCGATGCCGGCCGGGACCATTATCGACATGGTCGCTCTGAGCCCAGCGGCCAGGCGGCGGCGAAACCCGTCCACGTCCGAGAGGGACCACCGCTCGGCCAGGCCGGGCTGGACTGCGCTCATGATGGACACCGCCACGATCCCGTACGGAAGCTGAAAGAAGGCGTAGGCGTAGCTGTAGGCGGTCACTGACCCGCCGCCCACACCGTCGGCCAGGGCCAGGACGATGAACAAGGCGACCTGGTTGGCCACTACGAAGCCAAAGGTCCATCCTGAGAGGCGAAGCATGGTCCGTACCGCCTGATTGGTCGGGTCCCACCGCCAGCGCAGCTGGGCCCCGATGCCCCTCAGCGCCGGCAGGAGGGCCAGCGCCTGCACCGCAACCCCGGCGGTGGTGCCCAAGCCCAGGAGCAGGAGCAGGCCCCGATCATGACCCACGGTGGCGAGGGTGGGGTGGCGAGTCACCTGAGCCACCTCCAACAACACGGCAATGGTCACCAGGTTGTTGAGGATGGGCACGAAGGTGGGAGCGCCAAAGCGCCGCCTGGCGTTGAGTAGGGCGGTGATCAGTGCCACCAGGCCATACAGGGCCACCTGGGGGGCGAAGAGGCGCAGGAGGTCGGTGGCCACTGCCCGTTGCCCGGAGGCCGAGGCGGCATGGTTGGCGGTGGTGTACAGGTCGATGAACCCGGGCGCGGCCACCACGAATGCCACCGTCGCCACCGCCAGGACGACCACCGCCAGGGTGACTACCGCAGAGATGGAGTCCCACGCCTCATCCTCGGTGCGGGTGGCCAGGCGGTCGACGAAGACCGGGACCAGGGTGGCTGACAGGATCCCTCCGAGGACCAGGTCATAGACGATGTTGGGAGTAGTGTTGGCGAGGTTGTAGGCGTCGGCCAGGGAGTTGAGGCCCAGGGCGTAGGCCAGGGCGAACAGACGGGCGAAGCCCGTGAGACGAGAGGCCAGCGTTCCCGCCGCCATGGCCACGGTGGCCCGCGACTGCCCCGACCGGCCGAGAGCGAGGCTCAAGTGGCGCCCGGGAGTGGGCCCGCCCGAGGGGGGAGCCCGGCCACACTGCCCGCCCGGGACGCAGGCCCGGCCACACTGCCCGCCCGGGACGCAGGCCCGGCCACACTGCCCGCCCGGGACGCAGGGCCGGCCACACCGCCCGCCCGGGAGGAGGCGCCCCCGACACCGCCCGCCCCGGGCACCAGGCGCCGGTTGCGGTCCCGTCGCCCACGCCGGGCTGATCGTCCCCACCACCCGAGCAAAAAGGCGGCTGCCCCGGCCGACAGGGCGATGGCGACACCTGAAGCGGCGGTCGAGCGAATGGTGAAACGGCTGGTGAGCATGGGCAGGTTGCCGTCGGGCGAGACCAGTGACACCCGGAGAGGAAAGGCCCCCGATGTCCTTGCCTTGACCTCGAAGTACTTGGAGGTGTCCCGTGTGCCGAGGACCACGGACTGAGATGAGCCGTTGGGAAAGCTGAGGCCATCGCTGCTCACAGACAGGACCGCGTGGACTGGATAGTTGACCGAGGAGATGATGGTGATCGGGATGCGGCCGGTCTGGGCCGTAAGCGTAATCCGCTGATCCTGGGGAAGGGCCAGCTTGGCCAGCTGGCCATCGATGCCTGACTGGACGTCGTGCACGTAGCGCCTTCGCTCAGCCGACCTGAAGCCGGCCGCCTCCGACGTCAACAGCAGATCTTCCAGACGAGTGAAGGTTGGTGTCTCAGCACCGGTGACCGAGAAGAAGGAGTCCAGACGATGTCGAGCGGAGAGAATGGCGCCGGCCGGCAGATTGGCCACCCCGGTGGTACGGGGCGCCAGACGGCCAAGGAGGGGCATACCGCCTGAGCCGGAGGACGGGACCACTCGGAACAGGTCGTCGAGCGTGATGGGACTCACCACCGGACTGGCAGCCAGGCCGCCCAGGAAGGCGTGGAGGAATGGCTGGTTGGGGAGCCAGTCGAGGGGCGCCTGGACCACCACGCCGCGGGGCTGAACATCCGCCGGCCGGTCGAAGTAGATCTCGGCCAGGTCGGCCAGGAGCTGGTGGGCCGCCAGGACCTGGTCGGGGGCATTGGTGAAATGGGACGCCAGTCCGGTGTCGGCCGCCACCGTGAGGGGCTGGTAGAGGTCACCGCTCATCAGCTCGAAGGGGTTGGTCGGCGTGAGGGACCGGTCTACAGCCGGGGTGAGGGTGGTCTCGGGCACCACCAGTTGCTCGACTGACTCGGTATGGAGGCGCTGCAGGCTGGCCTGGTCGAGGGGACCGCTGCTCACCCAGGTGAGGGGCGCTCGACGAGCATCCAGGGTGCTGCGCAGCACCTCGGCGGCCCGGTCCAGCTGCGCCTGGATCTCGTTGCCCAATCCGGCTGCGGCCAGGCCAGGGAGGTCGAGGGGCACGTAGGGCAAGGTCGCGACCTGGTCCTTGTGGGTCAGCCCGGGACCGGGAGGCGCGCCCTGAGCAGGGCTGACAGATGGTGATGCTGGCATCCCACCCGCCGGAGTCGCGGCCGAGGTGTCAGGGGGAGATGGCTTGGGCGTTCCGGGCCCCCCCTGGGGCTGAGGCCCGGCTCCGGTGGTACCACCGGCCGAAGACGCCGCCGGGCAGTTCCGCGCTGCCGTTGGCGTGCCGGGCGGGCTCAGTGGGGTCGTGCCCCCACTGGCCACCGTGGCCAGGGTGTGCACAGTGGCCTGGTCCACCGGGCGGGGACTGGAGATCAGGGCTTCGAGAGTCTCTGGAGTAGGGGCCAGGGTCAGGGGCACAGCCGGACAGTCGGCCAGGTTGGTGGCCAGGGCCGACAGCGCAGGTGACCAGGCCGCCGGCAGCTGGGCTCGACCGTCACTGGGAACTGACGGCGGGGCGTGCACCGGAACGATCCACGACACGCCCAGCTTGATGGCCCCGCTCGGCGGGTCGGTACGTACCAGATGGGTGGTGAACTGGTCCAGGGCGTTGCCGTGGGAGTCGGCCAGCTCGATCCGGACGGGGAACACGCCACAGCCGTCCGGGCACGAGCCCAGGTCCAGGTTCGAAAATGGGCCGGGTGACCCCAGCGGGTTGTCGGCCCGGTTGGCCGGGGCCCCAGGTGCCGCCACCCCGATGACCGGGATGTGGACCAGTACATGCCCGGTGCTGTCGGTGGGAAGACCCGGCAGGGGGACTGGGTCGAAGCTGCGAAGCAGCTGGGTGCCAACCCTGTTGTGCAACGTCTGGTCGAACGCCGACCGGCTGGAAAGCTTGCCGAACACCGCGACCGCCAAGTAGAGCTGACTCCCGGGGAGGTTGGAGGTGACAGCCAGGCTGAGGTCGAAGCCCTGGCCGGGCTCCACCCAGGAGGTCTGCTGGACCAGGCTGAGCCGGCTGGACGAGGAACCCTGGTGGGTGGCACCCGTGACGTTGCCCGAGGCCTCAGCCGGATGCGAGCTGGTCATGGCCCCCAGGAGGCTCAGGGCCACCAGAGCCACCAATGCCGCCAGCCCGAGGGCCCTCCGGCCCCGTCTCATCGGCTGAGGGCGGCGCTCAGTACCGCCAGCCTGAGTGGTTGGCGCCGAAAGCCCAGGCTCTCGTAGAGGGCCAAGGCCCCCTCGTTGCCCAGCTGGGTGTTCACCATGGCTCGCTCGACGCGCCAGCGACGCAGCCAGCGCAGTCCATCGACTACCAGAGCTCGCCCGATGCCCTGGCGAGAACATGATGGATCGACTGCCAGGCGCTGCAGGAAGCCCCGGTCTCTGGTTCGCCCGGTGATGGCGTAGCCCAGCACACCATCGGCCCCCTCGTCCGCCACCACGCAAAAGCGCGACCGGGGCGTGGCCTCGAGAACCTCCACCAGAGTTGCACGATCCAGATGCCAAAATGGGGTGAAGGCACGGTTGTCCACCACCAGCACCGCCGGATGGTCAGTGGCCCGGGCCCGTCGGAGGCTTCGCTTGGCCTCGCCAAGGTCAGGCGACCTCCGGGGAAGGTCCCCGAGGTGGTGGCACAGGACCTGGAGGTCCTGTTCCACCTGGAAGCCGGCGGCGAGGAAGCCGCTCCGTTCCAGGGGCCCCAGGGCGCTGGTGACCACCCTGGTAAAGCCCTGACCGGCCAGCTGCTCCACGCAGCGCAGGACGAAGGCTGACGAAGTAGGAGGTGAACCGAGGAGGGGGGTCAGATAGGCGATGGCCCGATCCCCTCGCCAAGGCGCGACTCGCACGCCCTCCGCTCCCCAGCGGATGACTTCGGCCTCGGTTGCGCTCACCTCGGGGGTGATGCTACCGGTAGAGTCGGGCGGTGACCGTGTTGCTCGGGCTCCACCAGTGCTACCTCGACCACGACGCGGGGCGCGGCCACCCCGAGGCGCCGGATCGCCTGGTCGCGGTGAAGAGGGGGATCGCCCAGGCCGGGGTGGCCGAGGCGGTGGTCGAGTTCGCTCCCCGGGCGGCCACTACCGAGGAGCTGCTGGCGGTGCATACGCCGGCCCACCTCGACACCATGGCCAAGCTGGCCAGCCATGGGGGAGGGCGCATCGACGCCGATACGGCGGCTGGCCCAAGTTCCTGGGAGGCGGCTCTGCGAGCGGCCGGTGCCGGCCCCAGCGCCATAGGCCGCCTTGACCGGGGTGAAGCCGATGCCGCCTTCCTGGCCGTTCGTCCACCGGGCCACCACGCCCGCCCTGGCCAGGCCATGGGTTTCTGCCTGCTCAACAATGTGGCGGTGGCGGCTGCGGTTTTGGCCCGCAGGGGTGAGCGGGTGGCGGTGATCGACTGGGACGCCCATCACGGCAACGGCACTCAGGAAGCCTTCTACCACGACCCCCGCGTTCTGTACGTCTCGCTGCACCAGTCCCCCCTCTACCCGGGGACCGGGAGCCCGGACGAGGTGGGTGGGGGACCGGCGGTGGGTACCACCCTCAACGTACCTCTCCCGGCGGGGACCACAGGGGACGCCTACCTGGCCGCCTTTCATCGGGTGGTGGCGCCGGCCTGTGAGGCCTTCGGGCCGACCTGGCTCCTGGTCTCGGCTGGCTTCGATGCCCACCGGGCCGATCCCTTGACCACCATGGGACTGTCGGCAGGTGACTTCGTCGATCTCACAGAGCGGGTGTTGGAGGTGGCGGGGCCGGGGAAGCGATTGTTCTTTCTCGAGGGCGGCTACGACCTCGCAGCGCTGGCCGCTTCGGCCGGGGCCTGCGTGGCTACCCTGGCCGGCGGTTCCTACCGGCCCGAGGCGCCGACCTCCGGCGGCCCCGGTATGGCTGGGGTGGATGCCGCGGGCCGGTTGCGAGAGCACGCCCTGTCGAAGGGGTAAGTCGGGAACCTGATCGTCACGAGAGTCGGTCGAGGCTCTGCCAGTACCCTGCCTGAGGTGATCCCGGAGCGGGTGCGCCACCTGGTCGAGGAGACCGCCGAGCTGACCCGGCGCTTCTCCGGGTCCGGGCACAGGCTGTACCTGGTGGGTGGCATCGTGCGGGATGCCATCGCCAACGTGGCTCCCTCCCCTGCCAACTCGGCTCCCTCCCCTGCCAGCGCGACTCACGCCACAGGCGGTGGCCAGTCGGACATCGACCTCACCACTGATGCCCGCCCAGACGAGATCGAGGTGATCCTGAAGGGCTGGGCTGACACCGTATGGCTGCAAGGCCGACGCTTCGGGACCATCGGGTGCAGCCACCGGGGGCGCCGCTACGAGATAACGACTCACCGGGCCGAGGCTTACCAGCCGGACTCCCGCAAGCCCGAGGTGACCTTCGCCGACGCCATCGAGGTCGATTTGTCCAGGCGGGACTTCACCGTCAACGCCATGGCCCTTCGACTACCCGATCTGGAGCTGGCCGATCCATTTGATGGCCTGGGTGACCTGGCTGCCCGCCGGCTGCGCACTCCGCTGGCTCCGGAGGTGTCCTTTTCGGATGACCCGCTGCGCATGTTGCGGGCGGCCCGGTTCATGGCCGGGCACCATCTCCAGCCGGATCCGGGACTGGTCCGGGCGGTGGCCTCCATGCACGATCGGCTGGAGATTGTGTCGGCCGAGCGCATTCGGGACGAGCTGGACAAGCTGATGGTGGTCGAACGGCCGGCCGACGGCCTGTGGTTCGTGGTCAGCACCGGACTGGCCGGCGAGTTCGTTCCCGAGCTGCCGGCCCTCGCCCTGGAGCAGGACCCAGTGCACCGGCACAAGGATGTGCTGGCTCACACCATCGCGGTGGTCGAGAAGACTCGGCCTGATCGGATTCTGCGTCTGGCTGCCCTCTTCCACGACGTTGGCAAGCCCAAGACCCGATCCATCGGACCCGACGGGGTGTCCTTCCATCACCACGAGGTGGTCGGGGCCAGGATGACCAGGCAGAGGTTGCGGGCAATGCATTACTCGACCGACGACGTCCAGGCGATCAGCGGCTTGGTGGCCCTGCACCTGCGCTTCCACACCTACCAGATGGGCTGGACGGACACGGCCGTGAGGCGCTACGTGCGCGATGCCGGCCCATTGCTGGACCGGCTCAACGAGCTGACCCGCTGCGACTGCACGACCCGTAACGAGGCCCGGGCGCGAGCACTGGACCGGCGGATGGACGAGCTCGAGGCCCGTATCGCCGACCTGCGGGCCCGGGAGGAGCTTGACGCCTTGCGCCCCGACCTCGACGGTCGCCAGGTGATGGAGCACCTGGGCCTGAGGCCCGGGCCGGATGTGGGCCGAGCTCTGGCCTTTCTGCTCGATCTGCGCATCGAGGAGGGGCCGCTGGGCGAGGTCGAGGCCCATCGCCGCCTGGCTGCGTGGTGGAGGCAACAGGGTCCTGGTCCCTGAGGTTCTCGGGGAGCGTGGGGCTCGGAGTGGTCCACTGCCGTCCACTACCGTGGCGGGATGGAGCGTGACGGGATGGACCGCGACGGGATGGACCGCGACGGGATGGACCGCGACGGGATGGACCGCGACGGGATGGACATCGAGGAGTGGTACGCGGCAGATCCGCGCCGCCGCCAGGGTCGGGAGCTTGCCTTCGGGATGGGATGGGCCGAGGGGTCACCGGCCAAATGGCTGGCCGACCTGTTCTGGAATGACGAGACCGGAGAGCTGTTCCTGCTGCGCAAGCCGGTGCCACCGGCCTGGCTGCCCGTCATCACCCCAGAAGATCTGAAGCGCTGGTTGGGTGAGGTGCAGAACCTGGGAGCCGAGGTGGTCGAGGCCACCCGCCAGGCTCTGCATCCCCGTCACCTCCGGGCCAGGGGGAATGAGACCGACCCGCGGGTGGCCGAGTCGGCTCCCCCCGCCGCTCCGGCGACTCCGGGTTCGCTCGCCCCCGAGTCCCAGGAAGACGAGGCCGACATCGAGCCGCTGGGGGTGATCAGCTCTCGGGTCGAGATCGAGCGGATCCTGACCGGTTGGCAGGATGCCCTGACCGAGCCAGACAGCCTGTCTTGGCTCCGCGGGCAGCTCCGCCAGGCGGCCTTGGCCGGCCAAGGCGGCCCAGCCGGCACATCCGGCCCAGCCGCAACGGCCGGGTCAGCCGCCTTCCTTGCGGGCTCGCACCACCAGGGTGCGGGGGACCCAGCGGAAGGCCTCCCGCCAATGCGCGCTCCTCGGCCCTGACGGCGTGGGCTCGGGTTCGAGGATGGCGTCCACCCGGTAGCCGGCCCGCATCAGGGCGGTGTGCACCTCGGCGATGGTGTGGTGGTAGGTAGTGACTTCCACGCCACCGGTCACCTCGGTCATCGGCGACTGATCGAAATATGACCTGCGCACGGTGGGCGCCTGACCAGGGTCGGCGTCGTCGATCATGTCGTAGGACGGGTGGGGCAGGCTCACTATCAGCGGGCTGGCCACCTTGAGCACCCGGTGGACCTGACGAAAGACCCTGCCCACGTCCTCTACCGACCCCAGGGCGTAGGCGCTGAAGGCCACGTCGATGCTCTCGGCCCGCAGGAAGGCCAGGTCGGCCAGGTCGCCCTGGTGGAGCTCGACCCGGACCCTCTCCCGCTCGACCAATTGGCGGGCCAGGGCCATCTGTTCGGGCGAGGAGTCGACGCCCACCGCGGTGGCGCCCTGCTTGGCGAAGGCGATGGATGACTGGGCGCCCCCACAGCCCAGATCCAGGACGCGCTTCCCCGCCAGGTGGCCCATCAGGCGCAACTCCGCCTCGGTCCCCATGTCGGGACCGTAACGAGCTGCGTCACCAAGCAGCTGAGAACCGTCCCGATGGCGGTTCCAGGACAACGAACTCTGGGAAGGCACTACCGCAATACTGCCCCATCACACCCTGGCCCATCACACCGTGCCCGCGAAATCCTCCACCATCTGTCGGGCCACCTCGTCGTGGTACTGGACCGGAGGGGATTTCATGAAGTAGGCGGACGGCCCGATCAGGGGGCCGCCGATCCCCCGGTCGAGGGCGATCCGGGCGCACCGAACAGCGTCGATGATCACGCCGGCCGAGTTGGGGGAGTCCCATACCTCCAGCTTCAATTCCACATTGAGGGGGACGTCACCGAAGTTTCGTCCTTCCAGGCGGATGTAGGCCCACTTGCGGTCCTCCAGCCAGGCCACATGGTCTGATGGGCCGATGTGAACGTCATCTGCTTCGATGCCGTGCTCCACCTGGCTGGTAACGGCGCGGGTCTTGGAGATCTTCTTGGACTCGAGCCGCTCCCGCTCCAGCATGTTGCGAAAGTCCATGTTTCCCCCCACGTTCAGCTGGTAGGTCCGGTCCAGCACCATGCCTCGGTCCTCGAACAGCCGAGCCAGCAGGCGATGCACGATCGTGGCTCCCACCTGGCTCTTGATGTCGTCGCCGACGATGGGTACACCGGCCCGGGTGAAGCGCTCGGCCCACACCGGGTCGCTGGCGATGAACACCGGGATGGCATTGACGAAGGCAACGCCGGCCTTCAGGCAGGCGGTGGCGTAGTGCTCCTGGGCAGCCTGTGACCCCACCGGTAGGTAGGCCACCAGCACCTCGGCCCCGGTCTGGCCCAGCACTGCCGCCACGTCGACCGGCTCGGCGGGCGACTCCTCGATCACCTGGCGGTAGTACTTGCCGAGGCTGTCGAGGGTGGGCCCCCTGGCTACCGTCACCCCCAAATCGCCCACGGGAGCGAAGCGCACGGTGTTGTTGGGCTCGGTGAAGATGGCCTTGCCCACGTCCAGGCCCACCTTGGCTGCGTCCACGTCGAAGGCAGCCACCACCTCCACGTCGCCTACGTGGTAGCCCCCAAGCTCGACGTGCATAAGCCCGGGCACTGACGTCCCCGGCTCGGCCCGACGGTAGTACTCGATGCCCTGCACCAGGGAGCTGGCACAATTGCCCACTCCGGCGATGGCCATCTTGATCGACTTGCTCATAGGTCGTCCCTTTCGGTCGTGGCATGCCCCGCGGCATGTTCAGCCTCGATGAGGCGGTCGAGCCAGGAGATGTCCCGCTCGGTTGTCTCGGTGCCGTGCTCGATCAGCGAGGCAGCGTAGGCGTCAAGCCGGTGGCGCCGAGAGGTCGCTCCCAGCCGGACCCGGCTCAACCGCTCCACCAGGAGGGCCCGCCTGCGCTCCAGCAGGCCCAGTCGGGCGTCGGGCGCCATGTGACAGGCGAAGGCCAGGTGCACCAGGAAGCCCCGGTCATCCTGAGCCGAGCGTCCGTCGCCCGTCATCAACTGGTCGAAGACGTGGCCGCCCACCTCGGTAATGGCATAGATCTTCTTGCCGCGACTACCCCGCACCGTCCCTCGGCGGGCTCGAAAGGCCGCCCTCTCCCCGCCCAGCGACCCCGTCATGGGTATGCGCTCGGCGCCTGGCCCCCCGCCGGTGGCACCGTCCTCCTCGGCTGCCACTGCCTCCAACGCCCCGCTCTCCTCCAGCCGGGCCAGGGCCGGGTAAAGCGAACCAAAAGACACTCCGGACAGAACACCGAGGATCTCACCCAGGCGCTTCTTGAGCTCATAGCCGTGGAGGGGCTGCTCCTTGAGCAAGCCCAGGATGGCCATCTGGAGCAACGACGCCTCCTCTCCCTGTACGCGCCCCTGTGTGCGCTCTCGTGTGGTTTGACATATCGAACAGATATATCGAAAAAGAGACTGTACCAAGGTAGTCTCCTGCCCTGTCAAGGGTGAGCCGGGCCCTATGACCCGATCCGTGCCACATTCGGCCCGGTTGGGGGGTAGGTTGGAGTCCCGTGAGCGAGCCGATCCGCGTGGCGGCCTGATGAGCTTTGGGCCCGAGTCGGTCCCCGGGCCGGTAGCCGTCCGACCGGCCGGGCAGATCGACTACCGACTGGCCCGTGAGGCGGTGGTCAGAGAGTTCCGCCGTGGCCGGCTGGCTCGCCACGACGTCTGCGATGCCCATCCCGAGCTGCTGCGGGCGGCTCGCAATGTCGGCCAACCCTCGGGCCGGGACTGCCCGATCTGCGAGGAGACGGAGGCAGTCCTGGTGTCGTTCGCGTTTGGAGCCCGACTGCCGCCTGGCGGGCGTTGCGTGACTACCCAGGCGGAGCTGGAGAAGCTGTCACAGAGGGTGAGCCGGGTGTCGTGCTATGTGGTCGAGGTCTGTCCGCTGTGCTCGTGGAACCACCTGGCTCGGATGTTCCTCACCGGCGCCGGTCTCGGTACCTGAGGCAGTCAGTCTTGCTTCCTGAGCTCAGGGCACGCCCGGGAAACAGGCCGGGCGAAGGTGCGCCCCCGCCGGGCCCACCCCCAGTCCAGGCACCAGCCCGCCAGGACCGCCCTCGCCAGGGCCGCCCTCCCCAGGGTCGCCCCCACCAGGGTCGCCCCCACCAGGGTCGCTCCCACCAGGACCGCCCTCCCCAGGGTCGGCCCCGCCAGGCTCGGAAGGCCCCTCCGGGGCGACCAGCCAAGCGGCCCAGTTGGGCCTGGCGCTACCGGCGGCTGTTGTTCCTGGTCGGTCTGGTTGGTGTGGCCGGTCTGGCTGGAGCTGCCTACATCCTGGTCCATCTGCCTTTTCCCCAGGCCATCGTCCCCGGACAGCCCACCCTGCTGACCTATGCGAACGGCAAGTCGCTGGCCAGCTTCAATGGCGGGACCAACCGCGAGCCGGTGCCACTGTCCAAGGTTCCCAAGGTCCTGGTGGATGCGGTGTTGGCAACCGAGGACCATGCTTATTTGAAACATGGGGCGATTGACCCGGTAGGGATCGCCCGGGCGACCCTGGCTGACCTACGCGGCCATCCCGTCCAGGGGGGCTCGACCATTACCCAGCAGTACGTGAAGCAGACCTACGTCGGTGACCAGCGCAGCCCACTTCGAAAGGCCAAGGAGGCAGTGCTCGCACTCAAGCTCCAGCATCAGCTGACCAAGGCCCAAATTCTCCAGCGCTACCTCAACATCATCTACTTCGGGCGCAGGGCATATGGGGTTCAAGCCGCCGCCCAGGCCTACTTCGGCAAGGACGTGGGTCAGTTGAGCCTGGATCAGGCGGCCTACCTGGCGGCCCTCATCCGTTCGCCAGAGACGGCGGATGCCTACCGGGATCCGGCCACTGCCATCCACCGCAGAGCCCTGACCCTGGATTCCATGGTCAGGTACCACTTCATCAGCGGGCCCCAATCAGAGCAGGCCAAGATGGTGGCGATGACCGGTACCGGCGGAGACGTGGTTCCCAACATCACGCGGGTGCGGGTGAGCGCGGTTCCCGGGACCGAATATTTCGTCCAGTTCGTGCGCCAGCAGCTCATCTCCCGCTACGGGGAGGCCGAGGTGGACGGCGGCGGTCTGCGGGTCCAGACCAGCCTCGACCCGACCAGCCAGGACCAGGCTTACAACGCCGTCTACGGCTTCCTGAGCCGGGGTGAGCCAGCCGGGGCGCTGGTGGCGATCGACGACCAGGGCCGGGTCCGGGCCATGGTGGGGGGGCGCAACTACGCCGACTCCAATGTCAACCTGGCGGTGGGAACGTCCGGCGGGGGATCGGGGCGCCAGCCCGGCTCCACCTTCAAGGCCTTTTTGCTGGCTGCCGCGGTGAAGGAGGGCTACAGCGTGGAGTCGGCGCTCCCGGCCCCGCCCAAGCTCGTGATCCCGGTGCCCGGGACCCCCGGGTACCCGGTGACCAACTTCGAGAGTGAATCGTTCCCGGGCCCCATAGACCTGGTCACTGCCACTCGCGACTCGGTGAACACCGTCTATGCCCAACTGGAGGCCGACCTGGGAGCCGGCGAGCTGGTGAGCATGGCCCACCAGCTGGGGGTCACCGCTCCGCTCCAGCCGGTACCCTCCCTGGTGCTGGGCACAGACGAGGTGTCGGTCATGGACATGGCCTCCGCCTACTCGACGTTTGCCAATGAGGGGGTACGCATCACCCCCCGGGTCGTGGTCCAGGTAGCCACCTCTGACGGCCGGATCCTCCAGCCCGACCAGGCCCAGCGCACGCGCGTGCTCACCCAGGAGCAAGCGGCGGTGGTGGACTATTGCTTACAGCAGGTGGTGAAGAACGGCACCGGGACCGGTGCCGCCATCGGCCGGCCGCTGGCCGGCAAGACCGGTACCACCGAGCATTACAGCGATGCCTGGTTCGTGGGCTACACGCCGCATCTCACCACCGCGGTGTGGATGGGATATCCCGACAAGGAGAGCCACTACATGGCCGATGTGCGGGGAACTGGGGTGACGGGCGGGAGCCTCCCAGCCGACATCTTCCGCAGATTCATGTCCGTGGCGACCGAGGGACAGCCCACCACTGACTTTCCTTCGCCCTCCACCCTGGGGGGCAAGTCGGTGGCCGGTCTGCTGCTCCCCTACTCCGCCCCCTCCAGCGCACCTTCCCTGCCGCTGTACTCCACCAGTACCACGAGGGCTCCGTATCGGTCGGCCACCACCACCAGCGCTCCGGGCGGCCCCGTCACCCGGCGGAGCCTGTCGCCCTCCACCACCTCTTCCTCAGGTACGACCACACCCACGACGACCAAGTCGACCACCACGGTTGCCACTACTGCGCCGGCCGTCAGGACCGCCTCAACCGCCCCCAAGTAGGGCTGGCCCCACGCCGACCCGCGTCCACGCCGACCCGCGTCCACGCCGACCCGCGCTGCACCACCACTTGGCGGGGTTGACTGCCGGTAGACTGGCTGGACCGCTGGCAGCCGTCGTGGCGCTGGACGGGAGGAGTGTGCCGTGCTCGAGCAGGTGACCGTCCCCGCCGTAAGGGCCCGCAAGCGTCGCCTCGGGGCCGAGCCGCTGGTGATGGTTACGGCCTACGACACCCCCGGGGCACATGTCGTTGACCGAGCTGGCGTGGACATCGTCCTGGTAGGGGATTCGGTGGCCATGGTGGTGCTGGGCCATGACGACACGCTGGGCATCGACACGGCCATGATGGCCCACCACGTGGCCGCAGTGGCCAGGTCCCGGCCCCGAGCACTGCTGGTCGCCGACCTGCCCTGGATGAGCTATCACGCCAGCGTGGAGGACGGCATCCGCAACGCCGCCACCTTGGTAAGGGCAGGTGCGCGGGCCGTCAAGTTGGAGGGCGGTCGCCAACGCGTCCCCGTGGTCGAGGCCATCATCGGTGCCGAGATACCGGTGATGGGCCACATCGGCCTCACGCCCCAGTCCCTGCACGTGATGGGCGGCTTCAAGGTCCAGGGACGCCAAGCCGATGCGGTCGAGGCCCTGGTGCATGATGCCCGGGCCCTGGCTGACGCTGGCTGCTTCGCCCTGGTCCTGGAGGCGATGCCAGATGTGGTGGCACGGTCGGTGACCGAGGCCGTGCCCGTCCCGACCATCGGGATCGGGGCCGGACCGTGGTGTGACGGCCAGGTGCTGGTGCTGCACGATATTCTGGGACTGGGTGAGCGAGGGCTCCCGAGGTTCGTCCGCCAGTACGCCAATCTGGCCGCCGACGCCACAGCTGCTGTGGCTGCGTTTGCTGCCGACGTGCGCGGAGGGGGGTACCCCTCCGCCGAGGAGAGCTATCACGTCGGCGAAGGGGTCATCGGCCCCCGGCGGTGTGACCGCCAACCGTGATCGGAGTTGTCCATCTCGACCCGACCCGAGTAGGCGCCGTACCCTGGCCAAGATGCCAGTGATACAACGGGACGTCATACTCTCTGGCGGGATGCAACCAGCACCTACAGCTATCGCAGGGATCGAGTACCATGATCAGGTCCCAACCACCCCTGCCCCGGCTGAGCCGGGGCCCCGGTGCCAGACGCCGGGCCCACAGGAGGTGAGCCGCTAATGCGGCCCTACGAGATCATGATCATTCTTGATGCCAGCCTGGAGGAAGAGACTGTCCGGGCGCTCGTCGACAGAGCCACCGAGCTGATCCGGTCCGGGGGAGGTAACCCCGGTTCGGTCAATCGGTGGGGCAGGCGGCGTTTTGCCTATGAGCTGGACCACCGCTGGGAGGGCGAATATGTCCTGCTGGAGGCTACCGCCCAGCCCGAGACCATGGCCGGCCTGCACCGGATGCTCTCCCTCGCAGATGAAGTGCTTCGCCACAAGATCCTCCGGCTGCCCGAAGAGTCCGGTGCGACTGCCTCGCGCCGCTCAGACGGGGCCGGTGACCGAGGCGAGCCAATCCACGAACGGAGCTGAGAATGTCAAACGGGAACACCATCACTTTGGTTGGCAACATCACACGGGAACCTGAGCTGCGGTTCACTTCCACCGGACAGCCCATCGCCACATTTGGCCTGGCCGTCAATCGGCGCTGGCAGAACCGCCAGACCCAGGAATGGGAGGAGTCCACCTCCTTCTTCGACGTCGTGTGCTGGCGGGAGATGGCCGAAAACTCCTGCGAGAGCCTGACCAAGGGCTCGCGGGTCATGGTCAGCGGACGCCTCGAGCAGCGGTCCTGGGAGAACCAGGACGGCGACCGGCGCTCCAAGGTGGAGGTGGTGGCCGATGAGATTGGCCCGAGCCTGCGCTGGGCCACCTGCACGATAACCAAGAATGAGCGCAAGGGCCCAGGTGAGGGCCCGACGGGGGGAGGTGGCCCCCCCCGTCCGGCCACCGCCGGGGCCAGCGTGGCCGGAGGGTCCGAGTACAGCCATGACGATGATCCGTTCTGAGAAGAGAGCCAGATGAGGATTGTGCTCCGGGCCGACCTAGCCAGCGTCGGCAAGCGCGGCGACATCGTCGAGGTAGCTGACGGTTTCGCCCGCAACTACCTGGTACCCAAGGGAGCGGCCATGGTGGCCACGCCAGGGGTGACCGCCCAGGCGGCGGCCATGCGCAAGTCCCGCGATACGCGAGATGCCCGTGATCGAGAGGGTGCTGAGACGGTGGCGCGCCAACTGGTACCGGCCGTGATCCGTATCAAGGCCCGTTCCGGTGCCGACGGCAGGCTCTTCGGTTCGGTGACCGCCGCTGACGTCATCCAGTCGGTGAGCGATCAGGTGGGTATCGAGCTCGACCGGCGGCGCCTGGCTCTGGCCGAGCCCATCAAGGCTCTCGGCGTCCACGAGATCCCGGTGAAACTGCATTCCGACGTGGAGTTCCGGGTCACCGTGGAGGTTGTGCCGGCCTGACCGGTCCGGAGCACGCGGCCCAGTCACAGGACACCTGTACCATGCGAATGTATGTTCGTGACATGCCTTTGGGGGGAACTTGGGGGGCATAGCCCCCAAGTTTTGTCCGTCCACCGGTAATCCCCAGTCTGGTGGAGAGATCAACAGGTCTCAGACGAGATCAACAGGGTCATCCTCTGGCTCCTCACAGGCGCCAGCGGCAAGGGTGAGGGGACATGGCTCAGTCGATCGAGGACGCCCGCCGCCGTAGCCGACCGGAGCGGGCCGGACGGGTCCCGCCGCACAACCTGGAGGCCGAGGAGTCTCTCATCGGCGCCATGATCCTGTCTCGGGATGCCATTGCGGTGGCGGTGGAGACCTGTACCGCGGAGGATTTCTACAAGCCGGCCCACGGCCACGTGTTCGATGCCATCACCTCCCTCTACGCCCAGGGGGAGCCGGCTGACCCGGTGACGGTGGCCGACGAGCTGCGTCGAGCCGGACTGCTCGAGGCCATAGGCGGCCCGGCCACCCTCATCTCCTTGCAGGCCAGCACCCCGGCCATCTCCAGTGCCGCCCGCTATGGGGCGATCGTCGAAGAGCACGCTCTGCTGCGCCGCATGATCGGCGCCGCCTCGGAGATCGCTGAGCTCGGTTACCAGGTTCCCGAGGATGTCACCGCCGCATTGGACACGGCGGAGTCGATGATCTTCGAGGTGGCCCAGCGCCGGGTGGTCGACACCATGTCGCCGGTCAGCGACCTGTTGGCCCAGGCGCTCGATCGCCTCGAGGCCCTGTACGACCGGGGCGATGCCATCACTGGAGTGCCGACGGGCTACCACGATCTGGACGAGAAGCTGGCCGGCCTACAGCCGTCCAACCTGGTCATCGTGGGTGCTCGGCCATCCATGGGCAAGACCGCCTTTGCCCTCGGACTGGCGGCGCACGCGGCCATGGAGCGCCACGTCCCGGTGCTGTTCTTCTCCCTGGAGATGAGCCACCTGGAGATCACCCAGCGTCTGCTGTGCGCCGAGGCCCGGGTCGAGTCCAGTCGCATGCGCAATGGCAGCCTTCGAGAGACCGACTGGCCCAAGATCGGCCATGCCATCGGCCGGCTGGGTGAGGCCCCCATGTTCATCGATGACAACCCCAACCTGACGGTGATGGACATCCGGGCCAAGTCCCGCCGCCTCAAGAGCCGGGGGGGCCTCGGTCTGGTGGTGGTCGACTACCTCCAGCTCATGTCCGGTCGGATGAGGGCTGAGAACCGCCAAGTCGAGGTGTCTGAGATCAGCCGTGGGCTCAAGATCCTGGCCCGCGAGCTCGATGTGCCGGTGGTAGCCCTGTCCCAGTTGTCCCGCAACCTGGAGATGCGAGCCGACAAGCGCCCGGTCCTGGCTGACCTGCGTGAGTCGGGCTCGCTGGAGCAGGATGCCGACGTGGTCATGTTCATCTACCGTGACGAGATCTACAACGCCGAGTCCTCGGATCGGGGCACCGCCGAGGTCATCGTCTCCAAGCACCGCAACGGCCCCACCGGTGTGACCCAGTTGGCCTTTCTCGACCACTACACCCGCTTCGCCAACATGGCCCGGGTCTAGAGCGAGCCCCAGTGTGGCGGTTATCCCGGTAGTCATGCCGGTCGTCAAGCGCTCAGCAGCCTTTGATCTTGAACTGCGCGGGGAGATCGAGACCGCCGCAGCGAGGACGGCACCAGCGTGTTCGCTCTGGTCAACCGCGTCGTTTACACCCAAGCGATCAGGTAGCAGACGGCGAGTCGCCCGGACGCTTTCGCAGCTGTCGCTCGACGTCGAGGTAGTGGTGGCGCACCTCGTGAAGGGTGTGAACGGTCACCCAGCGTATGGAGCGCTCGGCGCGGGACGGGTAGTTGTAGAAGAGCGTCCTCCCACTCGGTTGAGCCCAGCCGAGCGAGCACATTAGCGAAGAGAAGTGCGGCGTCTTCCAATTGCCGAGCCACGTCCCCAGGCTCTTGCTCGGCGTAGCCGTCGTGCTCCACCCTCTCGTCGACACCCATTGGGTCAACAGGGGGCCGATTGGCGCGGCGGGCTGCCAACACCCTTTCACGTTGGACGAGCAGCACGTCGCGCACATGGCAGGCGTATTCCAATGGAGACCACACATCGGCCTGCCGGCGCCGGCGCGGGTCAGGGTGATGACCCTTCAGGAGCCCAGCCAGCTCGGTCACCACTTGGCGGATTTGGCTGGCTGCTCTTTCGGCCGTGGTTGGGTCGTACAAGTAACCGCACTCAGCGCAGATGTCCATCAGCAATCCAGCCGAGCGTGCGCCACGGGTCCCAAGACTACGACGAGAGCGTCGTGGCGACCAGATGGCTGTTGACTGGCCTCGCTCCCCTCGCTAGTGCCCTGACCGGCATGCGCTCGGTTGGTGTCCGTCAGACCGACATCGGGCCGGCGGACGGCTGAGAATCCACCACCTGGACGGGCGGGTATGTCATCGTTGGGGCATGTCTCAGCGTGTGAGGGTGCGCCGGCTGACCGACGAGGAGGGCGCCAAGCTCCAGCGACTGGTCCGCAAAGGTGAGGGCAAGGGCCAGGCCGACGTCGTTCGCTATCGGCGGGCCATGGTGGTGTTGGGCTCGGCGGGCGGCAACACCGTCGAGGTGCTGGCCCGGCTGGTGCAGACCAGCCCGGACCGGGTGCGCGAGATGATCCATCGTTTCAACGAGTTGGGCATGGCATCGCTGCACCCTACGCCGACGGCTACCACCGCGTGGGCTGTCCGGCCACCACTGGCTGGCTGTCACTGGGGCTCGGCATAATCTGACGCATGGTTCTTGTGGCCGTCCACTGTCAACTCCCGAGAGGCCTGGCGAGAAAGCCTTATTCGTCCCGGGAGTGCCGACCTCCTGAGCACGTCTTGCTTGGCCCAGCAGGTCAGCGCCTCGATCGGCCTCAACGTTCCGGCGACTTGGAATTACAATGGTGTAGTCTCAAGGCTTCCTCGACGGAGCGCAACCTGACACTACGGCCTGCCATAGAGCCAACCGAGCACTCTGCCCGGCGAGCAGCTGCCGCTGGCCGGTTCAGCGAGAGGATGAAGTAGGTGCGCGGCCAAAAGGGACCCGGCGTCTTCGGGGACAACCGGGAGCTACCGATCCATCGTTGGTACCCCTTTGTTGAGGGGTTCTCGGCGGACATGGTCACGTCGCTCATCGGAGACAGCCAGCCCGAGGTGGTGTTCGACCCGTTCGGCGGATGCGGCACGACTGCGCTGGCGGCTGCCTGTGTTGGATCAAGGTCGGCCTTCACCGAAATCAACCCGTACCTGGCCTGGCTAGCTGACGTGAAGGTCAACGCGGTCCGTGCCACGGCCGGGGGTACTGCTCCCGTATCGTTGCCACAGATTGCCAACCGGCTCGACAGCGGGACGCTTCCGAGCCCGCAAGTCAACCTCCCGATCGTGACGATTGATGCGAACCGACAGTTTTTTCCCGACGGCGTCGCGCTCCAGATCGCTCAGGTCGTGGCACTCTTGAAGTCAGAGCTGGACGGTCCCGTGCTGGAGCTCGGCCGGGCAGCGTTGGCCATCTGCCTGGTCCCGGCAAGCAACATGATTCGCCGCACTGACCTTCGGCGCCGCATCCCCTCAGACCCCGGTGCGAAGCCACTTCTTCCGCTGGTCAGCGCTGCCCTGCGTATGATTGCTGAGGACGTTGGCCGAGCTGGCGATCTCGTTGTCGCCGGAACAGAGCGCGTCGGCGCTGATATTCGATCGCTTGCCGTCGAGAGCGCATATGACCTGATGATCACGTCGCCGCCGTACCTGAATGGCACGAACTACTTCCGCAACACCAAGCTGGAGCTTATCGCCCTGGAGTTCATCAAAGACGAGTCCGACCTGGCGGCGCTTCGGTCGACGGCCATCACCGCCGGCATCAACAATGTCTCCAAGCGACGAGCAGCCCCCACTGAGATTGCCGAAGTAGAGGAGCCCGCACAGAAGCTCGACATGGTCGCGTACGACAAGCGCATACCTCAGCTCGTCCGGTTGTACTTCTCCGACATGCTCGGTGCTTTGTCCGCCCTCCGACGGGCGGCAAAGCACACTTGCAGTCTGTACCTAGACATTGGCGACTCGCGCTTCGCGGGCATCTCGGTACCCACGCCGGACATCCTCGTCTCTATCGCTCGCACAGTTGGCTGGGAAAACACCGAAACCCGACTCCTGCGTACCCGTCGCTCGTACGACGGCAGCCCCCTCTCGCAGGTCCTTCACCGTTTCGACGCGGCATGAGCGCCGAAGAACAGCTGGCGTTCGACATCCGGGCTCTCTGTGAGCCCACGAGCGACCTTGCGAACCAGGCCGCGTGGTTCTGCGCTACCGCCCCCCATCGACAAGGTCTGTACGGCAAACGGAACTGGGGCGGCCAGCTCCACTCGCTCTGCTCTTACCAAGGCAAGCTAAAGCCTTCGATCGCCTACTTCCTTGTGAACGTGTTCACCGAGCGAGGCCAACGTGTGCTCGATCCTCTCGCTGGAGTTGGCACCGTCCCGCTGGAAGCTCGCCGCCAGGGCCGAGTCGGCATTGCTAACGATCTGAGCCCGCTCGGCGCCTGCGTCTGTCGAGCCAAGCTTGAGTTGTTCACGGACGCCGAGGTAGAAGCGGCCTTAGAAGATCTTGCCGAGGCCATCGACGCGGGACCGAGTCTCAGTGATCTCACCGAGCTGGTAGACGTCGACTGGGGTCTCAACAACACCATCCGCGACTACTTTCACCCGGAGACACTCCGGGAACTGCTGATTGCTCGGTCATGGTTCTTGGATCGAGGGAACCTCTCGGTGGCCGATGAAGTTGTCCGTTCCAGCTTGCTTCACATCCTCCACGGCAACCGGCCCTACGCTTTGTCGCGGCGTTCGCACCCAGTCACGCCGCTCGCACCAACTGGTCCCGTGGAGTACAAGTCAGTCGTGGCCAAGCTGGTGGAGCGACTTGTGCGCATCTCGCCTGCGCTTCACGAGCTAAGTGATCCGGCCGGCCCCAGCGAGGTTCATGGAATCGACTTCCGTGACCTTTCTTTGTCCGAACCAGTGGACGCCGTTATCACTTCACCACCATTCGCCCAGTCCTTCCGATTCTGGAGCATGAACTGGATGCGGCTGTGGTTCGTCGGTTGGACGACACCGGACTTTGCCAAGCGCCCAGCGGAGTTTCTAGAACTGCAGCAGAGGAAGTCTTTCGACCCGTACGCTGAGTTCAGCACCAAGATGGCTGAACTGCTCCGACCCGGTGGCCTCTTGATCATGCACCTCGGCGAGACGGCCAAGGTTGATATGGCCAAGGAGATTGTGCCCAAACTGGCGGGAGACTTCGACGTCTGCTTCGTCGGGCGGGAGTGCGTAGCGGATACCGAGTCGCACGGCCTCACCGACAAGGGAGCCACGCTCGCCCATTGGTACGTGTTCGCCTCTCGTCGTTAGCCGTACCCCAAGCGTTTTCGTTCGCGGGGAAGGTTGACGCTGCGGTCGCTGCGGTCGATGGCTCGCTGTACGGCCGCAATCACCAGGTCACTTGCCAACTTGCCTTCGTGTATCCGATCGAGAAGCGGCTGCTTCAAGAATGACTCAAAGAACCAGGGCAGGCGATCAAGTAGCAGGTCGATCGCCTCCAGGTTCGGACCCGGGTCGTTCAGCTCCTCGATCGACAGGCCGGTGATGGCTGCCAGTCGGACCAGCTCATCTTGCGAGTAGTACTCGACTGGCGGTCGTCCGCTCTTCTCCGAGTTGTGCACGGCGCAGAGGGCGGTTGCGCTGCCGTCGAGCGGCCAGAGGAGCATCAGCGGGCGGGTGTGATCTAGGGCCATGTCCTTCGGCTGTCGGAACTCGACGCCGCACTTGAAACACCTGTCACTGAATCGAGCCAGAACAACTTCGGTAAGCTCATTGCCGGTGATTCGTCGGTAGCGGAGTTGAGGCGAGCTCTCGTACAGGGCGTCGACCAGTAGTTCCAGTCCGCGTCGCCGGGCGGCGTCCTCCTTCATCTGGGCGGCAGTCCGTTGCGGGTTGTGCGCCGCGTTGACTTCAAACTTCTTGCAGAACCGGCACTCGAGCTGGAATCCGTACTCGAACTCCCAGACCTGCCCCTCGTTGTCAGCATCAACGATGCGGCCGAACCCGGCGTGACGGCACGGCCGGCGGTGTTCGGCGACGCAGTGACTACTGAAGCTGAGATGGGCCCGCTCGTCGTCGACGTTCACCGGCAGAAAGCGTCCACAGCGATTGCAGGACTTCAAGTAGATCGGCACCTGAATCTCCGGCACCTTCCGTCGAGGCTCCTTGATCTCGATGGAAATTGGCATCACCTCCTCGGGATCGAAAATATTGGCCTCCGGGGTAAACTCCGACATGTTCTTGAGGAGCACGGGACGAGCATCGTCGAAGTGGTCGTGGATGACCAGCCCGCTTGCCTCGCCATAGACGGCCACGATCCCGGGGCTCTCCAACTCAATCCACAGCACGACTTCTCGGACTTTGAGTTCTTCCGTGGCCCATTGGCCGCCGGCCTTCGACCAGTTGGGCGACTGGTAATGCCGTATAGATCCGTAGGAACCGGGCGCTGGGTCGAGCCAGACGTTGGCGTCGCCCGGTGCCAGGAACCAACAGCCGAATGCGACCCGGCCACCAGGACCAGCCACCGGAAGCTCGAAGCTCACCGACACAAATCCGTTGTGCTCAAGCTGATAGCCGGCCACCTCCGACTGGCGCATGCGGACCGGGGCGTTGGACTTGAATCCGGCGCGCCTGGTCATAGGCCGACGCCGTCCCGCCCACGGGGTCTTGCCTGGGAGCTTACTGTCGTCGGGCATCGGCGGAGCGTAGGCGCACCAACCCCTGTGGCGCGTAGTCCACATGTCCGATGGCATTGATCCCAAAATCCGGCAGGCTGACCCTGTGATGGGTCTAACGAGACCGGGTGCTGTGGTCGGCTCGTACAAGATTGGTCATGACAGCAGACAATCTCGTCCCAGGGGGGTCAGCCTGCATGACGGCGGCGGCACTGGCCTGTTCGCTTGACACGGCGTCGGACTCAGAGCCCGAGATGCGGGTATCTCGGGCCCGCAGCAGGTGGTCGTGGGCACGCTCGGCGTCGTGGAGGGCTTGTCGAGCGTGAGCAGCGGTAGTGTCGTCGCATCGGCCGGACTCGCTCCGGAGATCGGCCCCGGCGGATTCGACCGAGGCGATGTGGTCGCGATGCACTGCGCCAGGCCGTAGCGGTGGGCAGCGGGGCCGCCGAGCTGATCAAGGTGCTCGGCCAGCACTTCATCGACAAGATGACGATCCTCGTCCCATCCTTCAACGAGTACGAGAACGTCCTGCGGCCCGAGCAGCTCGACCAGGTGGCGGTCGATCCGGTGACCCTCGAGCTCGACGTCGACGCGTTCGCCGAGTCCGCTCGGCGCGCCGGGTCCAACGTGGCCGTCCTGGTCACCCCCAACAACCCGACCGCCCTCACGGTCGATCGGCAAGCGGTGCTCGAGCTGGCGCGTCGCCTGGCGGCGCACGGATGCCGCCTGATCGTGGACGAGTCCTTCATCGAGTTCTCTCGTGGGGGGCGAACGGCAAGCGTCGAGGACGACATTGACAACCACCCGAACCCGGTCATCATCAAGAGCATGAGCAAGGTGTTCGGCATCGCCGGGCTGCGCATCGGCTACCTGCTCACGTCCGACCTGTCCTTTGCTGCCGCGGTTCGCTCCCACCTCCCCATCTGGAACCTCAACGGCATCGCGGAGTCCTTCCTGCGTCGGGTGGGGCGCTACCGCAGCGAGTTCGAAGCCAGCTGCGAGGTGGTGCGCGACACCTGCCAGGACCTCTACCGAGTCCTTCGCGAGTTGCCGGGGCTCGCTCCCTTGCGACCCGACGCCAACTTCGTGTTCTGCAAGATCACCGCGCCGGGCCTGACCAGCCCGGCCCTGGTGCACAGGCTCTACGTCGAACACGGCATCCTGATCAAAGACTGCGCGTCGAAGACGATGCCCGAAGCCGATCGCTACCTGCGTATCGCGTCACGCACCGGCCCCGAGAACCGTCGGCTCGTCGACGCCCTCGCCCAGCTCGGACTGGACCGACCCTGAAAGCATCACCGGTCGCCGGGGAGCGAGGGAGCGACGCTCCTTCGCTCATCTTGTCCTACCTCGTCGACGCGGCCAACCTCCTGACGCTCACCGGAATCGCCGCCAGCATCCTGGCCATCACCCTTGCAGTGCGGGGCGAGCACGCCGGAGCAGCCATCAGCCTCATCGGTGCCTTCGTGCTCGACGTGGTCGACGGACCGGTGGCCAAGCGGACGTCGGGGCGCACCATCGAGCAGGGTCAGTTCGGCGCCAACCTGGACTCGTTGGCGGACATGGTGTCGGCGGGGGTGGCCCTCGGCGTGGTGACCCTGTCCTATGGCCACTTCCGCCTGGTCTATGTGCCGGTGGCCGTGCTGCTGGCGGTGGCCACCGCCCTGCGACTCAGCTACTTCAACGTCCACGGCCTCGACGAGAGCTCGGGCGCCTACACCGGCTTGCCAACCGACCTGGCCATCATCGGCTTCGTGGCTCTGATGCTGCTCGACGGGCCCATGGGTGGTGTCGCCTTCCGGGTCACCCTCAGCGCCGGTGGCGTGGTGTTGGCCCTGCTCATGGTCAGTCCGTTGCGCATCCCGAAGCTGACCGGGCCCTGGTACGTCCCTCTCCTCCTCGTGGCCGTCATGCTCGCGGTGGCCCACGCTGCCCGATTGATCGGCTGAGCACTGTGCTCGGGCCGGCCCGGGTCGCACGGCGGGGCCGTCGCTGAACCCGGGGCCGCCGCTTCGAAGAGGGGGGAGGGAGGCGCCGTAGAGGGCGAAGCCCATGGTCATGCCGGGAACAACTGGGTGGGGACTCCTGTCTGGGCAAGCCGGCTGATGGTGTCCCGGATCGGGTCGTAGTGGGGGGCGACGACGCCGAGGATCCCCCAGTCGGCGATGAAGATGGCGGCCCCGACGATGCCGCCCATGTCCAGGCAGCGGCGAAGCCCGGTCACTGCCCCCGGTTCCGCTCCGCCAGGCGGCCCAGCAGGGACGGCTCCAGGCTGCCGGCGAGGTCGCCAAGACGGTGGTTGCGCTCGGTCAGCCATCGGGCCAGGTCCCGCTCGTGGGTGTCGTTAGGACTTGAGTCCCATGCCCGGTCGGGGTCGTTCCACTGGGTGGCGGTGATGGTCCGCTCCGACCCGCCCACCACTGCCACCACCGCCCAGGTCACCGCGAAGCGACCGGGTTCGGCGGGATCGACGACCGCCGGGAGCTCCTGGCCGGGCTCTGGCCAGCTCGGCCGTCTCAGGTGCACCACGAGCTGGCCCACCCGGGGGGGCGAGGGTCAGCCCGTGAATGGGCTCGGGAACCGGCGTTTGTCAGGCAGCGTTCTCTAGCACTGCGACCACCGCACCGGGGACCCCGCAGATAGCAGTGGAGCGATTAGGCGAGGTCCGCTGCGCCCCGTCAAGTGACCGTGAAGCTCGGTCACTGTGGCACGTTGTGGCACGCCGGCGTCCTCGCTACTCGTCTGCAAGCCTGTGACCTGGACTTTCTTGGAGCGGGCGACGGGAATCGAACCCGCGTTCTCAGCTTGGGAAGCTGATGTTCTGCCGCTGAACTACGCCCGCGATGCGGGCTCACTGTATCGCCCCGGCAGGCGGGGGACAGCCCTAACCGGCCTGGCGGGCCACCGCCTCGGCGCCCGCCTGGGCCACTGCCGGGTCGCCCAGGTACTCAGAGTGCAAAGGACGCAGGGACCGGTCCAGCTCATAGACCAGCGGGATACCGGTGGGGATGTCCAGATCGGGGATGTCCTCGTCCGAAATTCGATCCAGGTGCTTGACCAGACCCCGAAGGCTGTTGCCGTGGGCGACCACCAGCACCCGGCGCCCAGCCATGAGGTCGGGGACGATGGCGTCGTGCCAGTAGGGCAGCATGCGGGCCACCACGTCGGCCAGCGCCTCACCACCGGGCAGCAGGTCAGGGGCGACCCCGGCATAACGGGGGTCGTGGCTGGGATGGCGGGGGTCGTCGGCTTCCAGCAGGGGGGGCGGGGTGGCCCAGCTGCGCCGCCAGATCTTGATCTGGTCGGCCCCGTGACGAGTCGCCGTCTCCTTCTTGTCCAAGCCCTCCAACGCACCATAGTGACGCTCGTTGAGCCGCCAATGGCGTCTCACCGGTAGCCATGAACGGCCCATCTGATCGAGGGCCAGGTTGGCGGTGCGCACTGCTCGGGTAAGTACCGAGGTGTGCACGACGTCGGGGCCCAGGCCCGGATCGGCGTGCAACAGGCGCCCAGCCGAGATGGCCTCGGCCTCGCCCAGCGAGGACAGGTCCAGGTCGGCCCAGCCGGTGAAGCGGCCTTCGGCGTTCCACGTGCTCTGACCGTGTCGTAGCAGTACCAGGGTGCTCATGGCCCTACGCTATCCACGGTCGTAGTCCGAGAAGTTGATGGGTGGGCACGCAGGTTTGCTACACTGGACACAAGTCAACATCGTCAGAGTCAGATTGCAACTTTGGGAGGCACCTCATGGCCAAGGCCGTCGGCATCGATCTCGGCACCACCAACTCGGTAGTAAGCGTCCTGGAGGCGGGTGAGCCCGTCGTGATCCCCAACGCCGAGGGAGCCAGGACCACTCCCTCGGTGGTTGGGTTCTCCAAGTCGGGCGAGGTGCTGGTGGGGGAGGTGGCCAAGCGTCAGGCCATCACCAACCCAGACCGCACCATCCGCTCGGTCAAGCGCCAGATGGGCACTTCATGGACCATCGACATCGACGGCAAGGCCTACAACCCCCAGGAGATCAGTGCCCGGATCCTGGGCAAGCTCAAGCGCGACGCCGAGGGCTATCTGGGCGACCCGGTGAGTCAGGCGGTCATCACCGTGCCCGCCTATTTCGACGACGCTCAGCGCACGGCCACCAAGGAGGCCGGCCAGATCGCCGGCCTGGAGGTGCTGCGGATCATCAACGAGCCAACCGCCGCCGCCCTGGCCTACGGCCTGGACAAGGAGGGGGCCGACCAGACGGTGCTGGTCTTCGACCTGGGCGGAGGCACCTTCGACGTCTCCGTCCTGGAGATCGGTGATGGGGTCTTCGAGGTCAAGTCCACCGCCGGCAACACTCACCTGGGTGGCGACGACTGGGACCAGCGGGTCATCGACTGGCTGGTCAAAACGTTCAAGGACACCGAGGGAGTCGACCTGGCCAAGGACAAGATGGCCCTCCAGCGCCTCAAGGAGGCGGCCGAGCAGGCCAAGATCGAGCTGTCGGCGGTGCAGGAGGCTCAGGTCAACCTGGCCTATGTCACCGCTACCCCCGAGGGCCCCAAGCACCTCGACGTCAAGCTGACCCGGGCCCGGTTCCAGGAGCTGACCGCCGACCTGGTGGAGGGTTGCCGGGGGCCCTTCGAGCAGGCCATCGCCGATGCCGGCCTCACCAAGGACAAGATCAATCACGTCATCATGGTGGGCGGCTCCACTCGGATGCCGGCCATCCAGGATCTCATCCGCGACCTCACCGGCAAGGAGCCCCACAAGGGCGTCAACCCTGATGAGGTGGTGGCGGTGGGCGCGGCCATCCAGGCCGGCGTCCTCAAGGGCGAGGTCAAGGATGTCCTGCTGCTGGACGTGACGCCGCTCAGCCTGGGCATCGAGACCAAGGGCGGGATCATGACCAAGCTGATCGAGCGCAACACCACCATCCCGACCAAGCGGACCGAGGTGTTCACCACCGCCGAGGACCGCCAGCCCTCGGTGGAGATCCACGTCCTGCAGGGCGAGCGGGAGATGTCGATGTACAACAAGACCCTGGGAAAGTTCCAGCTGGTGGACCTGCCCCCCGCCCCTCGGGGGATTCCCCAGATCGAGGTCACCTTCGACATCGATGCCAACGGGATCGTTCACGTGGCGGCCAAGGATCGGGCCACCAACAAGGAGCAGTCCATGACCATCACCGGCCAGTCGGCACTGGCCCATGATGACATTGACCGCATGGTGCGCGACGCCGAGTCACATGCCGAAGACGACCGGCGCCGCCGGGCCGAGGCCGAGGTCCGCAACAACGCCGACTCGCTGGTGTACCAGACCGAGAAGCTGCTGGCCGATCAGGGTGACAAGATCACCGGCGACGAGAAGACCCAGGTGGAGTCCGGCCTGTCCGACCTCAAGACGGCCCTGGGAGGATCGGACGTGGAGGCCATCCGCACCGCTACCGAGACCCTGGCCACTGCCAGCCAGGGCTTTGCTCAGCGCCTGTACGAGCAGGCGGCCGCATCCCAGGGGGGCCAGCCTGGGGCCGCCTCCACCTCCACCTCCAGCGCCGGCGATGGCTCCCACCCGGCTGACGACGAGGTGGTGGACGCCGAAATCGTCGACGAGAAGCACTCATGAGGCGCCCCATGGCGGGCGACGACAGCCCACCAGAGGAGATGGCTGAGCAAGAGGTTGGGCATCCGTCCGGGTGGGCGGACGATGCCGTGGAGCAGATGACCGAGGAGCAGATGGCTGACGTCGACATGGCGGACGAAATGGCCCATGGCGCGTCAGCCTTCTCTCCCACCTCCGTCGAGGTGCTCGACGAGGGGAACGGTGCGCCGGTGCAGGACGCCAGTCCAGAGGTGAGGCAGGTCGAGGCCGAGCGCGACGACTACCTCGATTCCCTGCGCCGGCTCCAGGCCGACTTCGAGAACTACAAGAAGCGGGTGCTCAAGCAGCAGGCCGAGCACCTGGAGCGGGCGACCGAGGGTTTGGTGTCCAAGTTGCTCGGTGTGCTGGACACCTTGGACCTGGCTCTGGCTCACGCGGCCAAGGAGGAGCAGCCCGATGTCGAGACCAAGGCGCTGACCCAGGTCTCGACCATGCTCAGCGAGGTGCTGGGGCGGGAGGGCCTCGAACGCATCGACCCGCTGGGCGAGGAGTTCGACCCCACCGAGCACGATGCCGTCCTTCACGAGGAGGGTGAGGGGCCGCCCCTGGTCAGCGAGATGCTTCGGGCCGGCTACCGCTGGAAGGGCAGGGTCCTGCGCCCGGCCATGGTGAAGGTCACCGGCTAGCACTCGGCCATGGCGCCTCAACGGGAGTGGTTCGAGAAGGACTATTACAAGGTGCTCGGTGTGCCCAAGGAGGCCACCGACAAGGAACTGACGCGTGCCTATCGCAAGCTGGCCAAGCGCTACCACCCCGACGCCAATCCAGGCTCGGAGGAGCGGTTCAAGGAAATCTCGGCCGCCTATGACGTGCTGGGCGACCCGGCCAAGCGCAAGGAGTATGACGAGGTACGGGCTCTGGGCCCCATCAGCAACCCGTTCGGCGGACCGACGCGCGCCGGAGCCGGAGGTGGCCGCCCCGGTCCCGGGGGCAACTTCAACTTCCACATCGACGACCTCTCGGACCTGCTGGGCGGCATCTTCGGCCAGCGCACCCGACCCGGGCCGGGCGTGGGCCAGCGGGGCGAGGACCTGGAAACCGAGCTCCACCTGGGTTTCTTGGAGGCGGTCGAAGGGGTCACGACCACGGTGAACCTCGTTCGGGACGTCCCGTGCCACACCTGCGCGGGCACGGGGGCCGCCCCCGGCAGCGTGCCGGTGGTGTGCAGCCGCTGCGGGGGCCGGGGCGTCCTGGACGACAACCTGGGCCGGTTCTCCCTGAGCCAGACCTGTCCGGCGTGTGGCGGCCGCGGCCTACGGGTGAAGACGCCCTGTCCAACTTGTCATGGCCGGGGGGTGGAAAGCCGTCCGCGCGCCGTGAAGGTACGCATCCCGGCCGGTGTCGAGGACGGTCAGCGGATCAGGATCAAGGGCCGAGGTGGCCCGGGACACGACAACGGACCCTCCGGTGACTTGTATGTGGTGGTCAGGGTGGCGCCCCACCGCCTGTTCGGCCGCCGAGGCTCGGATCTTACCCTCGCCGTTCCGGTGAGCTTCCCGGAGGCCACCCTGGGGGCCACCATCAGCGTGCCCACCCTGGCCAATCCGGTGAGATTGCGAATGCCGCCAGGGACCCGCAACGGCCAGACGTTCCGGGTCCGGGGCCGGGGAGTACCCAAGCCGGGTGCGCCCGGTGACCTGCTCGTCACGGTGGAGGTGGCCGTTCCCGAGAAGCTGTCGGACGAGGAGCGCACGGCTGTGGAAGCCCTGGCCAGCGCGTCCACCGGGTCGCCCCGAAGTCACCTCGGGGTGTGAGCCGATGGCCTTCAGCAGGCGCGCCGTCTATGTCATCTCGGTGGCCGCCGAGCTGGCCGGAGTGCACCCCCAGACTCTGCGAATCTACGAGCGCAAGGGCCTGGTCGACCCGGCTCGCACCATGGGCGGCAGCCGGCGCTACAGCGAGCACGACATCGAGCAGCTCCGTCGCATTCAGGAGCTGACCAGCGCCGGGCTCAACCTCGAAGGTGTGCGCCGGGTCATCGAGCTGGAGGCCGAGGTTCACCACCTCCGCCAAGAGCTGGCCCGAGCCCGGCTGGAGGGCCGGGAAGAGGTGGAGCGCACCCACCGCCACTACCGCCGGGATCTCGTCCCCCTTCGCCAGCTCCCCGTGCCGTGGCAGGGCGGCCGCAGCCGGTCCCGGTAGGACGGGAGTGGCAAAGTTGATAGACTCGGTATCAACTTTATTTCGCTAACGTACTTAAGGATGGGCTATGGCGATCGATCCGAACCGTTGGACCCGGCGACTGCAGGAGGGTTTTACCGCCGCCACTGACGCGGCCAAGGCCGGTAATCACGCTGAGGTGGTGCCCGCCCACCTGCTCACGGCCCTCCTCGGCCGCCAGGATGGTTTGGCCCTGCCCGTGCTGGCCCGGGCCGGGGTGAATCTGGGGCCCCTGCGCAGTTCGCTCAGCGAGGAGCTGGGGCGTCTTCCCCGGGCCTACGGGGGCGAGGCCACCATGTCTCGAAGCCTGAGGGAGGGGCTGGAGGAGGCGGACAAGGCCCGGGCCGACCTGGGCGACGAGTATGTCTCGGTCGAGCACGCCCTGCTGGCCCTGGCCGATCGGATCGGGGTGCGCCGCGATGCGCTCATGGGCGCGTTGCGGGAGGTTAGGGGATCCCAGCGGGTCACGACCCAGGATCCCGAGACCACCTACCAGGCCCTCGAGCGTTACGGGCGAGACCTGACCGAGGAGGCCCGTAGGGGCAGGCTGGACCCGGTCATCGGCCGCGACGAGGAGATCCGACGGGTGGTCCAGGTGCTGTCCCGCCGGACCAAGAACAACCCGGTGCTCATTGGTGAGCCAGGGGTGGGCAAGACGGCCATCGTGGAGGGCCTGGCCCGGCGCATCGTGGAGGGTGACGTGCCGACCGGGCTGGAGAACAAGCGGGTGGTGGCCCTGGACCTGGGGTCGATGGTGGCGGGGGCCAAGTACCGGGGCGAGTTCGAGGAGAGGCTCAAGGCGGTATTGGCCGAAATCTCGGCCTCCGAGGGGGAGGTCATCACCTTCATCGACGAGCTGCACACCATCGTGGGGGCGGGCGCAGCTGAGGGGGCCATGGACGCCGGCAACATGATCAAGCCCATGCTGGCCCGGGGTGAGCTGCACATGATCGGGGCTACCACGCTCGACGAGTACCGCAAGCACATCGAGAAGGACGCCGCCCTGGAGCGCCGCTTTCAGCCGGTATTCGTGGGCCAGCCGTCGGTACAGGACACCATCGCCATCCTGCGGGGGCTCAAGGAGCGCTACGAGGTTCACCACGGGGTGCGCATCCAGGATTCGGCCCTGGTGGCGGCGGCCGTGCTGTCGGACCGCTACGTCACCGGGCGCTTCCTGCCCGACAAGGCCATCGACCTGGTGGACGAGGCCGGCAGCCGGCTGCGCATCGAGATCGACTCCATGCCGACCGAGATCGACGTGGTGACCCGGCGCATCCGCCAGCTCGAGATCGAGCGGGTGGCCCTGGCCAAGGAGACCGACCAGGCTTCGGCCGAGCGCCTGAGCCGCCTGGACGAGGAGCTGGCCAACCTGCGCGAGCAGGCCGACTCCATGATGGCCCACTGGCAGGCCGAGAAGGACGCCATCGAGACCATCCGGGCTCGCAAGGGCGAGCTGGAGGAGGCCCGGGCTTCTGCCGAGCGCTTCGAGCGGGAGGGCAACCTGGCCAAGGCGGCCGAGATCCGCTACGGCAACGTGCCTGACCTGGACCGGGCGGTGGAGGAGGCCACTGCCGGCCTGGCATCGCTGCAGTCCAGTCGGCGGATGCTCAAGGAGGAGGTGGACGAGGAGGACGTGGCCGAGGTGGTGAGCCGCTGGACGGGCGTACCCGTCTCTCGGCTGCTGGCCGGCGAGGTGGACAAGCTCATCCACATGGAGGAGATCCTGGGGCACCGGGTGGTGGGCCAGGAGCAGGCGGTGGCGGTGGTGGCCAACGCCATACGGCGGTCCCGCTCGGGCCTGGCCGACCCCGACCGGCCCATTGGCAGCTTCTTGTTCCTCGGCCCCACCGGAGTGGGCAAGACCGAGCTGGCCCGCACAGTGGCGGACTTCTTGTTCGACGACGAGCGAGCCATGATCCGCCTGGACATGGGTGAGTACCAGGAGCGCCACACGGTGGCCCGCCTGGTGGGGGCCCCGCCCGGCTACGTGGGCTACGAGCAGGGGGGTCAGCTCACCGAGGCGGTGCGCCGGCGACCCTACGCGGTGGTGCTGCTGGACGAGATCGAGAAGGCCCACTCCGACGTGTTCAACATCTTGTTGCAGGTGCTGGACGACGGACGGCTCACGGACGGCCAGGGCCGCACGGTGGACTTCTCCAACACGGTGCTCATCATGACCTCCAACCTGGCCGTCGAACCGGCCCAGTTCTTCAAGCCGGAGTTCTTGAACCGTTTGGACGAGGTAGTGGTGTTCCGGTCGCTGACCGAGGCCGACATCTCCCACATCGTGGGGATCCAGCTGGACCAGCTGCGGTCCCGCATGGCCGAGCGGCGCCTGCCCCTGGAGGTCACTCCCGAGGCCGAGGCCTGGCTGGCGGCCCGGGGCTACGACCCGGCCTACGGGGCCCGCCCGCTGCGCCGGGTCATCCAGCGGGAGGTGGGCGATCGTCTGGCCATCGCCTTGTTGGAGGGGCGCTACGTGGACGGTGACACCGTCCGGGTAAACCTGGAAGGCGACAGCCTGATCCTGGCGTAGTCCGGCGCAGGGCCGGCGGCGCCGGATATCAGTCTGTGATGCATTTTGTGTCAATAACAGCACTTAATGCATCACAGAGCCTTGGCACCCTACGGGCCAGCGCTCTCCAGAGGCGGTTCGGCGGTACGGTGCTCCGATATGTCCGCCACGACGGCACTGGCCATCTTTGGCGCCGGCTTTGTCGCGGGGACGGTCAACACCATCGTCGGCTCGGGATCTCTGATCACCTTCCCCACCCTGTTGGCGGTGGGTTACTCGCCAGTGGTGGCCAACGTGAGCAACACCGTGGGCCTGGTACCCGGCACCCTCTCGGGCACCATCGGCTACCGCCGGGAGCTCGAGGGCCAGCGGCGCCGGGCGGCCACCCTCGGGCTGGCCTGCGTGGCTGGGGGGGCCACCGGGGCCGCGCTGCTGCTGGTCCTTCCCGGCTCCGTGTTCCGCCGGGTGGTGCCGGTCCTCATCCTGGTGGCCTGCGCGCTGGTGGTGGCCCAGCCCCGTCTCAACCGGCTCTTGGCCGCCCGGCACCCTGAGGACGCCAGACATGGTGGTGCCGGATTGTTTGTCACCGTGTTCGCCACGGCTGTCTACGGCGGGTACTTCGGGGCGGCCCAGGGAGTGATTCTCATCGCCCTGCTCGCCATCTTCCTGCCCGACGACCTCCAGCACCTCAATGCCGTCAAGAACGTGCTCGCCCTGATGGTGAACGGCGTGGCCGCCCTGATCTTCATTGCCCTCACCCACGTCGCCTGGGCCGCCGCCGGCCTGGTGGCCGCCGGGTCGTTGCCAGGAGGAGCGCTGGGAGCGGTCATCGGCCGACGCCTCAATCCCGGTGTGCTCAGGGCGGCCATAGTGGTGGTTGGGTTGGCGGTGGCCATCGACCTGCTGGTGGGCTGAAGGACCACCTCGACCTGGATGAGGCCCTCCAGCCCACCAGCTAGACATCCCACGGCTGCATCTTGTCAAGCTGCTTCCTGAACTTTCTGGTTGGCCCGGTGTCCCCAGGCGATGGTCTCGTCGTAGCCGACATGATGTGCGAGGCAGCCGTGCAGGATGCCGAC
>JAABUZ0100000832.1_pt1 | contig 67295 bp, 56 predicted proteins | sample 5562091 | NCBI WGS metagenome assembly JAABUZ01 (sample SAMN12813069, study PRJNA571459) | rock metagenome | isolation source: Antarctica rocks | place: Antarctica: Victoria Land, Linnaeus Terrace sud | collected 2015-12-21 | reverse complement strand
GACGCAAGCGACATGCACACGGCTACCGAGCGCGCGCTGGGAGACGTGCAGAAGTGGCTCGGGCTTACCTGGCTCGCCGTGCTCACCCGCCAAGAGGCGACATGGGGTGTCTTGAGCGTCGCGACGGAACTTCCCGCGGATGCCGCAAGCCAGGCGGCATGCGTCGCGTGCGCAGCGACTGGCCCCTCGCATAGCGGTACCGGGGCCACGACCTTTCCCATTGAGCTCGAGACGCGCGGCGACGCGTTACTCGTGGCCGGGCCTAAAGGCAATGGCGAAGCACTGCGCGACAGGGATCGGGACGTGTTGACCGTCCTGGCGACGATGCTGACCGCTGCGCTCGCCCGTGAGCACCTGCTTATCGCCTTACGCGAGCGGGTCGATGAACTGGAGCAGCACCGAGAGGCATTGCGTCGACTCAGTGGCCGTGTCATGGCCGCGCGCGAGGAGGAGCGCAAGCGCATCGCCACCGACCTCCACGACGGACCACTTCAACTCCAACATGCGATCTTGCGCGAGCTTGATGGGACGGCGTCGGCGGAGACGTGTCGGGCGCTGACGCGCGAGGCGGCGGCGGAACTACGAGCCGCCTGCGCCACGCTGCGTCCGCCTGTGCTTGATGACCTCGGCCTCCCACGCGCCCTGGTCTCGCTCAGCCGCAGAATGGAGCCACGCACCGGCTGCATCATCGCCGTGGAGGTTGATGGGTATGCGCCCGAGATACTCCCCCCCGAAGCCGAGTTGACGCTGTATCGCATCGTCCAGGAGGCGCTTGTCAACTGCGCCAAGCACGCGGGCGCATCAGCGATTGTGGTACGGCTGGGGCGGGAAGGGCAGGCAGTCACCCTGGAGGTGCGCGACAACGGTCGGGGCGTGCGTGGGGTGCTACAAGGGCCAATCATCTTGGGCGAAGACGGTGAGCACCTGGGTGTGCTGGAGATGCGCGAGCGGGCCACCGCGTGGGGCGGTACACTGACCATCGACTCGCTACCAGCTTGCGGTACGCTTCTCCGGGCGGTACTACCACTCCCCGATCCCAGGGAGGTACGATCATGACGGCAGCAAAGGGAAAGGCGGCAATCCGCATCGTCCTGGTGGAGGACCACACGGTGGTGCGCGAGGGGACCCGCCGACTGCTGGACGCCGAGCCGGACCTGACCGTGGTCGGTGAGGCCGCTGATGCCGTCCAAGCCGTGCGACTGGCCGACCAGCTCTGGCCCGATGTCGTCCTGCTGGACCTGCGCCTCGGTGGCGGCAACTCGGGCCTGGAGGCCGCCCGCAAGATGCTCCGCGCGGTCCCGCGGGTGGCCATCCTGGTCCTGACCGGCTTGGATGACCCCGAGTATGTCCACGCGGCGCTCGACGCTGGCGCACGCGGCTATCTCCTCAAGACTACTACTGCGACCGCGCTGTCAGCTGCGGTGCGTCGGGTCCATGCCGGCGAACGCGTGCTCGACGCGACGATCTCCCTCACGCCCACGACGGGTCGCCATATATCGCGACCCAAGGTACTGGATGTGCTCTCCGACCGGGAGCGGGCCGTCCTCCGCCTGCTGGGGCGTGGCCACACAAACGCGGAGATCGCCACGGCACTGGGCATCTCCGTGCGCACAGCCGAGGGACACGTCTCGCACCTGCTCCAGAAGCTGAACCTTCCCTCGCGGGCTGCCGATATCTGCTATGGCACGCGCCAGCGCCTCAGTGACGGCAACCTGGGGTAGCAGTAACGGATCTCCCAGTAGCCACACGAACAAGGGGCCGGTGGGTGATTGAGGAAAGGGAAATAAAAGTACGCCAAGCTTTGGCGGCCGGTCGTGCCAATGCCGGTATCGAACCGATGACTTTGTCACCCTTCACTGGCCAACGACCACCGGCCGACATGTGTCCAGGCCGTGCATCGCACGGTCCGCACGGAGTGGCTGCGGAAATGTCTGCCAGTTCAGCGCCTCCTCGTGCATCCACCAGTGGGACTGCGGCAGTGGGCAATCCGACGGTAGCCCAGGCGCGGGACATGTGGCGCCGTGCGGAACTTTTCGCTGTCGACCACGGTGGCCGCTACGACGTGCCTGGCAGCTGCATCCTGATCTGGTCAGCATCATTCACTGGCGACCACGAACGGGCAGAGCCACAGGGCGAGGTGTACATCCGGTGGCAGACGCCGGACGAGAAGCATGCCACGTTGGTCAAGGTAGGCTGGGATCCCGAAGTGGTAGAGGGGTACCCCAGAATAGGCGCCAATGCCTACCACCGAGGTGCAGGAGAGACTGGCAAAACGATCTTCGGCGAGTGCGTCCTCCACGATGAGCGATTCGTCTGTCTGCCCTGGGCAATACAACCTCCCATTCCGATGGTCCTGTCACGCGGTGGACGCACCGACCGCAGCAACCACGGCCCCGCGGGGGCACCCCCGAGAGATGAAAAGCATGCCAACCCCATGGAACCACGCGGGGAGTCCGCGAAGGCGGACTTTGCCATGACAGGCGCGACTTCAGTCGCTGGCCACGCCTGACCATCGAGGCTGGAGATTATCAACCAGCCGTCGATGCCCCTTTTCAGAGCAGTGGGCCCTACTTTGGTGGCGGGTGCCCACTGTGCGTGCAGTCCGCATCGCTGGATCAACCAGGCACCGAGATTGATACCTACCGCCCCACCACCACCGTCGCAGGCTGCGATGCCGCCATCACAGCCGGGTCGTACATCTGCCATGCCACGGCCGGAGGCGCCTGGTAAGAGCCAGGCGTCGATGCCTGCGCCTGGTACGTGAAGGTGTGGTCCCCCGCCGATAGCTTCGTCACATAGAACGCGGCTTCACTGTCCCGAAGGTCGCGGTGGCTGTACTCCTCCCGTTGTGCCGGGTTCTGCCCCCCCTGCGGGCCCGAGGTTGCCAGTGCCGGGTTCAGTGGTTCGAGACCCGCGGGCAACTGGTCAGATACCAGCACATACTCCAGCGGCGTCGATGTCTGCACTCGTACCCGCACCGTGACAACGTCACCGGCCGTAACCGGGGAGTTCACTGGCGTACCATCGGCACGCACATAGCTCCGGGTCACCTGGATCGGTGACTTCTGTGTCACCATGGGAGCAGCCACGCGGTACCGGAGCGAGGCCGACCAGAACAGGCTAGCCGTGCCCTCGTGGGTGATCTTCAGCGTGTTATTCGCCTTGATCTGCGCTGCGGGGATCTCAAGGCTGGCGGGCGAATCACTAGGTGCGCCTGCTTCCACCTTGATGTCACGCATCACCTGGCCGTTCCACTCCACTTTGTAGCTTCCACGTGACTGCAGGTCGCCGTGAGCGAGGAGGTAGCGGTTGAGTGCCATGAGTGCGATCGCCGAGTCGTGGGTCGTGCTCCAGCCTTCGCCGATCCGCGACGCCAGGAGGAAGCGCACCGCTTTGATCGCGAGCGGGTTGTCGGGATCAACGCGGGTATAGGCGTCCAGTGCCACTGCCGTGCTGTACACATCGGAGCCACGCATTGGCGGCAGATCGTCGATGCTCTCGTGCCACGATGCCGTGGTATCGGTCTGTTTTGCTTGCGTCCCCAATTGTGTCAGTACCTGCTTCGCCCGCTCGGTGTCTTTCCCGCTCTGCAGCGCCTGTGCCAGGTAGCTAAGCCCATACTGCGCCATACCGTCGGTCCGTGCCGCCAGGTCGTGTGTCTTTGCCACGTCTCCCTGACCGATAATGGCGAGCACGTCAAGCATATACGCACGCGTCGCCAACCCAGCCGCGGGAGAATTGAGTTGCTGCTGGAGCGACGCAATGCCTCGCCGCAAACTGTCGTCGATGATGGGGTAGCCGAGGCGTTGCGCCTGGAAAATCGCGTACACCGCGTAGGCGGTCATATATGGATCGGTCTGGTCATACTCCCACCAGTTCCAGCCACCATCGGGATGCTGCAGCGTTGCCAGTCGCTGGACATCGGTCGCTACGCGCCGGTCGAGGTCGTGCGGAAGACGATCGACCATGGCGTTGAGCCCCGCCTTGCCGTAGACCTCTCGTGCCAGGATCAGTGGCAAAAAGGAACTGATCGTCTGCTCGGCGCAGTCGTACGGGTAGCCAGAGAGCATCGTGGCGCCCGCCAGTACTCCCGAGGCCAGACTGGGCGTGATCGCCAGCGATACCGATGCCGAGTTTGCCAGAGCGTCGGGCGGCACGGCAAGTGCCGCGTCCACCGACCCGGCTCGAAGCTCGCCCGCGCGGTCAACGCTGCGCGGCGTGCCACCGGGCAGCACGGGCAGTGTCAGTTTTGTCGCGTCGGTCAGGCTGCCCGCGGTAGCGTCGATCTGTACGGTTGCCAACGAAGCGGCGCCAACGGCGCCATGCCATGAAACGACCGCACTGCCACGCGCAGGCACGCGTGCCTGCTGCTCGGAGGCGCCCTCGACCCGGACCTCGCTTGACCGCAGTCGCACCGTCGCGGTGACCGCCGCATCGGTGTCATTTTGCACGATCGTGTCGAGTTGAACGGTATCTCCAACGGTAAAGAAACGTGGCAGGATGGGGCGCACCTGGAACGGTTGTGTGGTGACGACATCCCGCACGACGTAGCCGACCTGAGTGGTAGGCGTCACGCCGATCGCGGTCAGTCGCCACGTTGTCAGGCTGTCGGGCATCGTCATCTGTACCGTCGCATTGCCGGTGGCGTCCGTCTGGACGTTCGGACTCCAGTAGGCGGTATCGGGGAAATTGGTCCGCAGGCCCGGAGGCGCCGCACTTCCGCCACCCCCACCGCCATAGCCACCCCCACGCAGCCGGCCCGGCCGCGCCGACAACGACGCGCCGGTGGTCACGCTCCACGGCTGCGGGCCAAAGAAGGCTCCCTTGATGCTCTGGCCAGAACTGTCAACAAGGGCGTAGAGTGCCGCATCGACCACCCCAAGCGAGAAGGTTCCTTGTGCGGGCTTGCCCTCCGCGTCCTTTGCTGATACGGTCAGCGTTGCCTTCTCCCCCGGCTGATACCGCTCCTTGTCCGGTTTGACTGCCACCGAAAGGTACCGCTGTGTGGCGGGGACGCGGAGGACCGCCGATCCCATCAGGATATCGCCTTTCCCCTGGATGCTGACCGTCACCTGCACGTTCGGCACATTGTCCGGTGTCACCGCCAGACCAAACGTGGTGCTGTTCCCCGAGATCTGCACCAGCTGATGGGTATAGACCTTGCCGCGTTCCACCGTCACCAGCGCTGGTACGTCACCGATGGCAGACAGCACCTGAATTCGGGCGGTGTCACCGACGGCGTACGTCGCGCGGTCGGCAGTCACGGTGATCTGGTCACGCGCCAGGCTATACGGTGTCATAGCGCCGCTGCTGAAGGCGGCACGGAGGTAAGTATCGCGTTCGACACTGTTGCCCCTGTCGTCCTTCACGGTGCAGTTGAGACGGTAGCCTGCGGCGTGTGGCAGTTGGATCCGGGCATTGGCGCTCCCGGTGCTGCCAGTTGTGGCGGTGAATCCGTAGGCGGTGACTTCGACCAGATGAGAGATCGGCCACGCTCCCTTCTGGTTGCCCTCCTGGGTCACTTCGTATGTTTGCTCGATGACGCGGCACTGCACCGGCACATTGGGCTGTGGCGTCTCTTGTAGATCCTGCACCAGCAGCGTGGCGCTCAGTGGCGCATCGGTGCGCGTCGTGAAACTAGCGGGCGTCACGTACACCCGGCGTGCGCCGCGATGAACCACCGCGCTTGTAACATTGCTCACCGGATGATTTGCTGCATCGAGCACCGTTGCGACGAACGTGTAGTCCTGGCTCTCTTTCAGCGTCCCCAGGTCGGCGGGAACCATGAACGACGCGGTTCCACTGACGTCGAGCGTTGCGTCGCGTGTCAGCACCTGCGTCCCGCCACCCCGGCCCGTGAAGGTACCAAGTTCGGCCGCTTCAGGGTCGGCTTGCTGCGCACTGCCTGGATGCGACGATTCAAACCACGCCGAGCGCTGCACGCTGAGCGTCACTCTGGCGTCGCGCACCGGCTGATCGAAGTAGTAGCGGGCCGCGACGGTGACGGGCACCTGGTCGCCGCTGACAAATGGGCCGTCGGGCACCCGAACCGTCACGGCATACTCCGGTTTGCGGAACTCCTCCACCTGGAAGGAACCGGTATACAGCCCCTGTCCTGGTTGCACCTTCGCGTTCTGTGCCGCCTGCTCGGCGAGTAAAAATTGGAGCGCGTACGATCCGGTGGGCAGGTGCGTGTCGAGGGCGATGTCGGTGATCACCTCACCCCGCGCATCGGTCTTGAGGACCTGATTGGCGATCTGGCTGTTGTTGACCGGACTTGTCACCACGAGCCGCACGGGCAGGTCGGCGACCACGCGGTACCGCGCGTCATCGTTTGCACGGACAATGCCGCATATGTGGACGGTTGATCCGGGGCGGTAGATCGGCCGCTCGGTGTAGGCATAGATACGGTAGTCGTTGTGCGCGCCAACGAACCCCGCGGTATAGAAGTCGGTCATCGTACCCCCGACCCCCAGATCAGTCCCGCTGCCGGAGACAACGATCAGTTCAGGTGGCCCGGGTGGACCGTCTGGCCGCGGCCGTGTGCCAACGCTCGCCTCGAAGGTGCCGTCGTCTGCCGTGGCGCCCGTACCCAGCTGAATGCCGTCAGTGGCGTCAAAGATGGTGACGGGAACTCCGACTACCGGCTTCCCACTGGCCAGCGACGTGACCCACACGAACGCGCTGGTCCACGACTGCTTGACCAGCACGCCACGCCCGCTGACGACGAGGAACTGCCCCGAGAGGGAGTCGCTGCCGGGCGCCGACTCCCTGATGTAGTAGACGCCTGCGTTTTCCGTGCCCGCGACCTCGACTTGCTTGATCTCTGCCGGATTCGCGCCCGGTAACGGCGCGTCCCACTCCTTGAGGAGGGTGAACGCAGTGGTGTCGACCGGTGGTTGTTTTGCCTGTGGCTTGTTGGCGACGGCACCGACAAAGGCGGGTACCGACGGCACACGGAACAGCGCGAGATGGACGCTGGGCACGCCAGCGCCGGTGAACGCGAGCGTGTGTGGCTGTCCGACTTCTCCGACGATCACTCTGCCGCCCGAGGGATAGATCGCCTTTGGTGGAGCGGGTGCCAGTGGCTGCGTCGTAAAGTGCCACGTCTTGTTCGCCGGAAGCGCCTCCTGTGCCGTACTCCGCACTCCCGTGCTCACCACCACGGCAAACGACGTCTTCAGTGGCAAGGGTCGCGTGGGTACGTAGGTGGCGGTTCGGCCCTGCCACTGGAACGTGCCTTCGACGGCTGGCACGATGCTGACGTTCGCACCGAATGTCGTCTGATCAACTGGACGACTGAACACGATGTTGATGACAGCATTCGTGGGGACCCCATCGGCCCCATCAGCCGGTGACACCTCAACGATGTCAAATCGTGGCTCGGTGATGAAACTCCAGGTGAAGGGTGCCTGCAACGTCTCGCCTGATGTGCTTTTTGCCGACATACCGAGCGTTGCGGAGATCAATGCGGCTTCCGGCCATGGCCGCTCCGGCGTGTAGGTCACGGAGTCGTCCTGTTGCCAGACGAACCTTCCGGGCACAGCTGGCTCGAGCTTCAGCGCCTGCTCGACCGTCCTTCGGTCCATTGGCCTGGAGAAGGCGATGCGGAGAGGGTCGGTCGGTGCAACGTCACCAGCGGCGTCACCAATCTGTGCCCGGGTCACCGTGAGCGCAGATGAAGGGGATGGTGTGGCAGATGTTCGGGGCACGGCGGTTGTGGCGGCAATCGTTGGTGCATCTGATGTGGGAGGTCTGGTTGGTATCGATGTGGCCGGGGCGGAGATCGCGACCGAGGGTGCCGCACCTGATCCCACGGGCGTTCGTTCGCTGGTGCCAGTACCAGCCGTTGCGGTTACAGCCACAATCGGTGGGCTGTTCGTAGGCACGGCGGGGCTGAGGGCGCAACCCGCCAGCAGTGATACCACGAGGAACCGGGAGAACAGTCCATATGCCATGTGCATGCTAGGTGCCTCCTTTCCTGTCCCTATACTAACCTGCCGGTGATACATTGAACAGCCTCTGCGCGGCCCGTCGCCGGGGAGGACTGGCCGTTTGTAAAAAGAGTGTGATGTCCTTGTTGGCCGCCTGATCTGGCACGAAAGTTGCCATACAAGCGGCTACACCGGCGGGCCACCATGGCCAGCATAGGTGATCCTTCATCGCGAAGGGGGTGGTCGCATCGCCGACAGTGATGCCATGCAGGGCGTGCAGCATCTGAAGCGCACGATCAAACGTGCCGCAGACCAGGTGCGCGAGGCCGTCCAGAACGACCAGTCGGGGGGGGGCGTTAACATCGCTCGCCGTACCAACATCGTTTCGGCGGCCAACATCGGGCGTCCCGGTAGTGTGCAGCAGGTCGAGGCAACGCAGGTGGCTCCGATCGAACAGCACGGCGCGGGATCGTCCGCGAACGTGAACAACGAGTAGTAGGAGAAATCAGATTATGGCTCAGGAGAAGCAGGGACTCAGCCAGGAAGAGTTGAACCAGCAGCAGGGCGAGCAGTTGCCCGACCGCGAAGAAATGTCGCTGATCAATGCGAACATCGCTATCCCGGTAAATGCCGCAGTTGCGGCGAATGTGCTATCTGATGGATCAACCGCAACAGCTGACGCAACTCAGACAACGCCGATCACGCAGACGGCGTAGGGCCGACCAATACGGAGCGTGCCCGTCCCGCCGATCCTCCGAAAGGACGGGCGAGTCGTCACGCAGTGATCACGAATGTGCGCTCAGCGCTGTGCTGGACGCGCCGCGAGGATGCATCAGGAAAGGATGAACACCACTATGGCAGACGAGAAGCAGGGACTCAGCCAGGAAGAGTTGAACGAGCAGCAGGGTGAGCAGTTGCCCGACCGCGAAGAAATGTCGCTGATTAACGCGAATCTGGCCGCTCCCGTTAACGCGGCCGTCGCCGCGAACATTCTCTCGGACAACTCCACGGCAACTGCCGATGCCACACAGACGGCACCGATTACGCAGACTGCCTGATTCCCTTCTGTTCAAGGAACCGATACGTTGACTGGATCACCGAAAGGAATTTGATTATGGCAAACGAACAACAGGGTTTGAGTCAGGAAGAACTGGAGGCGCAAGGCGCCGAGCAGCTCCCTGACCGCGAGGAAATGTCCCTCCTCAACACGAACATCGCGGCACCGGTGAACGTGGCGGCGGCACTCAACGTGCTGTCGGACAACTCCACGGCAACCGCCACTGCTACCCAGACGGCGCCCATCACCCAGACCACGTAATTATTCCTTTGGCACCCTGGTTCACTGCTATGCTAGCGGCGAACCACTCTGAATGGCGGGTTCGGGTCACACCCGGCCCGCCATTCTTGACTTGAGGAGGCCCCAGGTTCCATGGCGAAGACGCAGCCCACACCCGGCCACCCTCCCCGACAACCCGAGGCCTCGTCATCGGGGCAGAAGCAACCGGCGGCTGAGTCAGTTCCAGAACGTCCCAAACTCGCATCCACGGTCAAACTGACCGGATCGATGGAAGAAAGCGCCTTCGAGACTCCCCAATGGCTGGTGCAGAACGACGGCAAGTTCATCCAGCTCACCGAACTGTTGTTCCGCGTCGCCGAGCAGGTTGATGGCAAAAGGACGCTGGAGGACATCGCTCAGGGCGTCAGCGAGAGCACCAAAAAGAGTGTCACTGCCGATAACGTAAAGCAATTGATCGGGGGAAGGCTTATTCCTCTCGGTCTCGTTGAAAAGGCCGACGGCACCGTGTCGCAAAGCGCTCAGGGCCAGGGTGGCCGTTCGCCACTGTCGGTCAACATGAAGATGAACGTGATCAGCCCACGGCTCATCGATCCGATTACAAAGGTCTTGCAATATCTTTTTGCCATACCTCTGTTAGTTGTCGTGCTCGGGGCAGCCGCTGCTGCTCATGGCTGGCTGTACTGGGTCCATGGCGTGGGTGAGAGTGTACGGAACACGATCTACCAGCCGGGACTGATGCTGGCGGTATTTGCCATGGTCATCGCGATGACCACCTTCCACGAGTTCGGGCATGCCGCCGCACTTCGCTACGGTGGGGGCCAGGTCCGCGGTATGGGCGTTGGCATGTACACCGTCTACCCGGCCTTTTATACCGACGTCACCGACAATTACCGCCTCAAACGCTGGGCGCGCGTCCGCACTGACCTCGGTGGCTTCTATTTCAATCTCATCTTTGCCATGATCATGATGGGCATCTACTTGCTCACAGGCTGGGAATTCATGCTACTCGTGGCGGTGCTCGCCAACCTGGAAATTATCCAACAGGTATTGCCCTTTGGACGCCTTGACGGCTACTGGGCACTCGCCGATCTTACCGGCATCCCCGACTTTTTTTCCCGCATTCCCGCATTCCTGCGGACGGTGCTTCCCCTCCCCTGGTGGAAAGGGCCGAAACTCCCCGAACTCAAGTGGTGGGCGAAACTCGTCTTCTCACTCTATATTCTTATTGCCATACCACTCCTCCTGTTCATGCTGTTCGTGGCAATTAAAGGTGTACCCCGTGTCCTTGCCACCGCGTGGGACTCATTTCTCAAACTGGCCGACACCTTCACGAAGGCGCTGAACGCGGGCGATATTCTGACGATGGGCGCCACAGCGCTCCAGGTTGTCACGCTCGCACTTCCCACCTTCGGGTTGCTCTACATGCTCTTTTCACTAGCGCGCGGTCTGGGGCGTGCCGTCTGGCGCTGGAGCGAACCATCAGCTGCTCGACGGGCTGTTGCCGGTGTGGGCTCTCTGGTTGTGGCTGGGCTGCTGGCTTTCCTCTGGGCTCCGCAACTTCCCTTCAACCACGGGAAACCGGGGCCGCTCTACGCTGCCGTAGCGAGCCAGTTCGTGCCACTGCAAGAGCACGAGCGCGGCACCATCGGCGATGCGCTTCATGATGTACTGATTGCTCCGCCGCCAGCATCTACGCAGACTCCCGGACCGAACGCAACGGGCACGCCAGGGGAAGGTCATGCTGCCGGAGGCGTAGCCACGGCCGTACCTACTGCGGTCGGGGAGACGACGACCCCCGTTGCGGGTCTTCCAGCAGGTACGCCAACCTCTGGGTTGACACCACCGGCCCCAACGGCGCTATCTCCCACAGTCGTCCCGACGGTCGTTCCGACGGTTGTCCCCACCGCCGTGGCCACCGTGATCGTACCAATTGATACAGCCACGCCACCGGTCGTTCCGACGGCAGCGCCCGATGTGCCAACACCGACGGCGCAGGTCGTCGCCCCCACACCCGTGCCGTTTGTGGCACCAGTTTCAACACCCACGCCGGTGCCGTTCGTGGCGCCAGTTTCAACGCCCACATCGGTGCCGTTCGTAGCACCGGTCTCCACACCCACCGCAACCGTGGCATTCGTCGGTAGCACGCCAACAATCGTGACGAACAGCCAGAGCGTGACGGCAACACCGTTCGTTGGGACCACGTTCATCGGTACGCCGACGCCAACCGTGGTGCGATAACCACCGGCACACAGACATCTCCATAGTGGAGCAACAAGGAGACGACAGCATGAAGACCCTGACGACGCCCCACATGACGCGTCTGCGTCATTGCACGGGACTGATAACCATAGCGCTGATCCTGACCAGCTGCGTCAGCACGGGCACTGGTGGCGCGGTGGCCCCACCGCCCACACCGAGTGGAACCGCCACACCTGGTGCCGTAACGTCCGGCACTGGCACAGTGACGGCAACGCCTTCCTCTGGCGCAAGTTCCACTCCGGGTGCAGCCACGTCGGCAACAGCTACCCCAGCCGGAGGTTCACCCACCGTCGCGCCGACACTGAATCCCACCACGGTGGCGAAAAACGGTGGTCCGCCGACCACCGATGACCTGCATGACGGTGTCGCGGTTGACCAGGCAGTACCGTCGGGTGGGGGCAGCAACATTGTGCGGATCGTGAATAAGGTGGATAGCCGCCTCCGTGTCCGAGGGCGTATTCAGCTGAACAAGATTCCCGGTCCTGGAGCAACACCGGCGAATCTGGCGTTTGCGTATGGCTCCTGCAACAACTGCCAGACATTCGCAGTCGCACTGCAGATCGACCTGATCAGTAAGACCGCGTCCAACATCTCGCCACAGAATACCGCGATTGCCCTGAACTACCAGTGCAACAACTGCAAGACGGTCGCTCGCGCCCTCCAGTACGTCTATCAGGTAGACGACCCGACCCAGGTTCCGGATAATGTCAAGGATCTGATAAGCAGTATGAACAAGGAGTTGAACGCGATTCAGTCCGATCCATCATCGACATTTCCCGACGCCGAGACACGCGTCAACAACGTCATCGCACAGTTCCAGGCACTTGCGACAAGCCTCAACGACCTCCGTGATGAAAAAACGGATGCCACGAGTCCTGGCGCACAGCCTGTGGGAACAGTGATACCCGTTACCCCATCACCCACGGTTACGGCTACACCTGGCGCCTCGCCGTCAGCGTCACCATCCGTATCACCGTCGGCTACCGTGTCGGCCATGGCGACGCTCTCGGCATCACCCACCACCGGTACGGGGAACGCGACGGCGACGACATCCTCAGTGAACGCGCCCACCGCAACCATCCAGCCTGTGGCCCCGACGGCAATGCCAACAGGCACGGCAACGGTCACGTCTGTTCCCACGCCTACCGTCACAGCTACCGTCACAGCTACGGTGACGAAAGCAGCGTAAAGCGCACACGACGGGCAACACAGCTTGAATCGTTGCCCGTCTTCCGGCTATACTCAACTGTCGCCTTGTTCAAGCGATAGCACGTCGTTCCCGGGGACATAGCTCAATTGGGAGAGCGCCTCCCTTGCACGGAGGAGGTTCGGGGTTCGAGCCCCCGTGTCTCCACATTGGTTCAGTGAGCCACAGGGGTAGTGCCCGGACACCGGTCGCTACCCCTGTGGCATGCCTGCGTCCTATCGCATCGTCAGAGAGGGAACACGTTGGCCCACCGCGTCCTTGTCACCGCGAGACAGGCCCTGCGCTTCGCGAGCAGCCGCCAGGCCGAACTCGATGCCGCTAGCGTGACGCTTGTCCCAGCGGAACTGTCAACACCAACGTTGCATGAAGAGTCCCTGCTCGCCAACCTCCAGGGATGTCTGGCCTCCATCGCCATGCCCGATCCCTACACCGAACGCGTTCTGGCAGCCTGTGCGCCTACCCTGAAACTCATAGCGCGCTCCGGCGTCGGCTATGACTCAATTGATCTCGATGCCGCGACCCGCCTCGGCGTCTGGGTGACGACGACCCCTGGCTCCAACCACGATACCGTTGCAGACTATACGATGGCCCTGATGCTGGCGCTCCTTCGGAATCTGGTCCAGACCATTGAGCAGACCCGATCAGGCATATGGCAACGCATGGTTGGTCATGAACTGCGCGGAAAAAATCTTGGCATCATCGGTACCGGCCGTGTGGGGCGCGAAGTCGGCCTGCGTGCCCGTGCTTTTGGCATGACTATCCTCGCCCACGACCTGTATCCCAACACCGAATGGGCCGAGCAGGTAGGGGCGCGTTACGTCGACCTTGATAACCTCCTGAGTGCGAGCGATGTGCTGACACTCCACGCGCCCCTCACCGACGAGACGCGATCATTAATAGGGCCACGTTCGCTCAAGAAGATCAAGCACGGCTGCTTTCTTGTGAATACCGCACGCGGTGAGTTGATTGACGAGGGAGCACTGGTCGAGGCGCTGGATGCTGGCGTCGTTGCTGGCGCCGCACTTGACGTCTTTGCTCAGGAACCACCCCTCGACCGCCGCCTGGCCGACCATCCACACGTCCTGCCAACTCCGCACTCCGCCGGTGGTACCCACGCGGCGCACGAACGTGCCGCGATGATGGCGATCGACGAAGTGCTCCGCGTCGCCTGCGGTGACGCGCCACTTCACCCCGTCAACCGCCTCGGTTAGCCACAGGTGACGCGCATTGTCATCGCGGAAGATAGCCAGGAGATCCGCTGGCTGGTCGAGAATTCACTGAAAGCCGCCAACTATGAACTGACGTCCACGTCGGATGGGGCGAAGGCCTGGGAGTCCATTCAGCGAGTCATACCCGACATCGTCATACTAGACGTAAATATGCCGGTCATGACCGGCATAGACGTGTGTAAGCGCCTGCGTCAAACGGAGGCCACGCGGCACATCGGCGTCCTTTTTCTTACAGCGAACGATGCACTCGCGGCGAAGACATTGGCGTTTGAAGCGGGTGCTGATGATCTCATGGTCAAGCCGTTCGCGCCACGAGAATTACGCGCTCGCATCGAGGCCGTGCTGAAGAGAACCGAAGCGGCACGGGAGGCTGCTCGTGGTGCGGCCCAATCCCCGGCACGTTTGCCCGCGCCGACAGGACGTGTCATCGGTGTTGCTGGCTCACGTGGTGGCGTGGGAACGTCAGTACTGACCGTCAACCTTGCCACGTCTCTCGCACTCGAAGGTCTTCCAACCTGCCTGGTGGATCTCGACCTTGAACGTGCAATTGATACTATGCTGCTCGATTTACCGCAGACCCGGCAAGGGACCCTGGCTGATCTCTCCATGACGTATCACGCGGATACTGACTGGGAGTTCGTGTCGGGGCACCTCCGGGCGCACACGTCGGGACTCAAGGTGCTCCCAGGTCCGACCGAACCCACCCAGGCCGAACTGGTTGTGGGCGCATACGTGGCCGCGTACCTGGACATGGTGCGGCAGCACCATCGTGTGGTCATGATCGACATGGCGGGCGGCTATGCCGATCTCACCCATCGGATGCTCGATCTCTGTGATCATCTGTACATCGTCGCATCCCCTGATCGCCCTTCGCTCCGAGGATTGGAACGGCTGGTGGGTATGGTCCGTGACCAGCAGGGTCGTCGGCTTTCCATGTCGGTCATTGTAAACCAGCGGGCTCCCACACCGAGCCTATCCCCGCACTTTCTGTGTGCCAGTGTTGAACTTCCCCTTGCGGCGACCATTCCGTATGGAGGTGAAGAATTCATGGACGCATACAATCTCGGCACGCCGCTCGTTCAAAAGCGGCCGAAGCACCCCGTGAGCCTGGCACTGCTGAAACTTGCGCATGCCATACGCGTACACGTCTAAGCGTATCGACACGCGACACACTACCGTACGCGTGCCAGGATTCTCCGCAAGCGCTCCGCTTCGATCACCTGCTCTTCCACGAGGGCTCCCGCGACCGTCTCAACAAGAGGCCAGATGTCTCTGTTCAACAGAAATCGGCGACTGCTGGCCAGAAGCCACTCGGCAAGTGCGACATCATCCTCGGCATGGACATCGGTACCGCATTGCGCTAACCGGACCGCGCATGTGATGTCATCACGCCCGCCGCTTTCACCATACGCGCCTGTCTGTATCGCCTCGGCTGCCGGTCCCGCCAGCCGGATCAGCACATCGTTCCAGATCTCTCGGTGGTCACCCACGCACGATGTGACCGATGCGGACCGTCTGGCCCTCGACACCCGGTGCCCTGGGATCGTGGCTGGCATCATTGTGGACACGCCTTCCAACATGATACGGCACTGGTCTGGGAACCTCATGTCAAGACGATGGACCGCGCGACCACACAGGTACGCCGCCACCGCATGTCCGGCTTCGTGATATGCCACCGCCATGGGAGCACGCTCACCACCGGTCGCTTGCTCAGGTATGTGTTGCATCTAGCACCTCATAGACAGCCGACACCTTGTGATAGTATCCTTACCTGGAACGAACCAGGCGTGTGCATACTTCTCCCCTCGGGTGTCCGCGGGAACACAGGGCGCACCGACACATTTAAGGAGATACTGTCGGCATGATGCAAGACGGAGACCATCGTACGGTGTCAGGGGGAGCCTCGTCCGAGCGTGCGCCGCGCCGATGGGACGCCTTCAGCCCGACCCTGAAGCAGGAAGTCGCTCAGTCGTTCGCCCATGAAGCGGTCAATCACTCGCGCTCCATGACCGGTCACTGGAACACCGTCAACACCTTGATAGGTCGGCTAAAAGAGACAGGTGTGGACGACGCGCTCGTCAGCGAACTGGAAGACACAATCGTGCAGATCCAGTCGAACTCGGTAGATATCGCCGCACTGGTCGCATCAACCACAGGCCAACGTGTAGATTTTGACCGTATCTATGCTGATGTTGTGGCACAGAGTGGTGTAGACGCTACCACTGACGGACTCTAATGTACTGATGAAAGCCGAACAGGACGGACAATGGATGGTCCTGCCATCGGCGGCACAGACGCTTGGCATCTCTGCATTCACCCTTCGTCAGGAAGCAGCCGCTGGCCGCTACCGCATGCGCACGACTGGGGGGCGCATGTGGGTCTTCGTGCCGTCCCGGCCATTGCCCGCCCCTGCGTCACCGATGGCATCGCATGCCACTACTGTTTCCCCGGCAATCACATCCATGGATCCCGCACCTACGGCTACCCTGCCCCAGACTGACGAGGGAGACTCCTTCGAACCAGAAGCACATCAGGCGTTTGCGCAACCTCTCAATCCCACTGCGTCTGAGGGCGCTATCGCTCCTTCCCTTGTGCCGTCTACCGCTGCCGCACTACCGGTGGAGCCTGATACGCAAGGACGTGAGCTACCAGTTCCCCCGCAACCAGCCTTGGTCCGACAACCGAATGCGCCAGTGCTGACAACTCCTGTAGGCCTCGCATCCGGAGAACCAACCCAACCCCCAACCGTATCGACGCCTGCCAGCGCTGTGCCGTCTGCTTCCGCGCCGTCTGCACCACTGGTACCCCCGCATATCGTCGACGATCCTTTTCTTCCCATGGATGCCAATGAATCAGCGTCCGCCGAGGATGAGTCGGCCCTGATGCTTGCGTGGATGGAGGATGCTTCTAACACGTCAGTTGACGAAGACAGCGAGGCACTCGACTGGTTCACCGTGCCCGAGCACGAAACATCTGACAACGGTGGTGGTCCCGATCTCACGGGGGCCAACGTGGCACCGGAGTACGTGGGGACCGACGAGAGCGCCAACACGTTTGGTCTGGCACGTACCCTGGAACCTGCGGATGAAGCAACCGTGTGGGGCCCGACAGGGCAACCGGTGACACACACTACCGGAGCACCAGTGCTGCCTGACGATGCATCCGACGCGGCCGTCGATGTCACTGCCCTGAAGACTGAGACAGCGTCACCGCGTTCAGTCGTCGAAGAACCGGCTGTTCCTCGTCCGTCGGGCCCCTACGTGCCGAACGTCGGTGAGCAGTCCGAGCCACCCCCGTCCGGTGGTATGCCCGAACCTGCGCCGGCGCGCCCGGGTGCGACAGATGACGCCGCAACCATCCAGTCTCAGGCGATCTCCGCACTCACCGCCGCCCTTGCATCCGAGCGTGAACGTGCTGAACGCGCCGAAGAACAGGTCCGTATGCTCGAAGAGCACCGTGCCCAACTCGCCCGCCAGATCGGGTATTTCCAGCGCCAGATGCTTGAACAGGACGAAAAGTTGCAGGCTCTTCAAGCCGGGGACGACATGGGATCTGGGTCACGCCCCTGGTGGGCCTTCTGGCGCCGTTCCTAAATCAGTCGAAGGCGGGTCCGTATCGCTTGCAAGCGTGCCCGTTACCGCGGCCTGTTGCAGTATCCGCGCAAACTCCTCGTCTGCCTCTTCCCGGGTCCTGGTGTAGACAAACTTTCGCTTGCGCTTCCCATTTTCATACCCCAGGTCAACGGCGGCAACCCATCGCCCGTCCTTGCGGTGATAGACGCCCCCTTTCGGTCCTGTCGGGCGATTGCGAGGCGTAGCAGGAACTGCGGCATCAGCCCTGCTTGTGCCTTCCGCATCAACGGGCGTGCGATGCACCTGCTGCCTCTCCAGATACACGTCCATCTGCTTTTCGAGGAACACGAGCAGGGCCTGAAACGCTTCAGGCGCGAGCTGCGTCCTCGCGGTGGTCAGTCGTTCGCCCAGGCGGCTGGAAGCGATAGCATCCGTGCCGGAAAGCCAGGTGGGCATGGCGTGCGGATGTGCGCTGTCGGCTCCTGTGGGCACCTCCGGCTTGTCTCGGTTACGTGCAACATCCCCGAAAAAAGGCATGGCCTGCTGCCACGGTGGAACAGCAAGTGACACCGTGGTGTGCGTTCCCTCCCCGTTGTGACGCCCGGGGTTCATGGTGTGGTCGTCCGGGGATACATCAGCGATGGGGTTGGTGACGCTGACGGGTAGCGTCATCCTGGTCGCCTCTGCCGCGTTTGGCGTGATCCCCTGGTCCGGCCGTGACTGGCTATCCCCCTGCACACCATCATCCCGGGTAGTGTGCGAAGGACCCGTGGCATGTCCCACGTCCCGTACCGGGTGTAGCTGCTCCTCGTCGCTTGCATGCTGTTCGGGAATTGCCAGGATGTGCTCGGTCGCGACCTGCACCCGGATTGCTGGCATGTTGTCATTGGTGCCGTGCGAGGACGCCGGTTTGTCAGCGCCCCGATCCAACAGAGGGTCTGCCGGCACTTCCTCGCCAACATGGGGCAGCGGTTGGACGGTGGGTAGAGGCTGCTCCGTCCGTCTATCTTCAGAGGTCAGGCGCAGCCCGACCCACACAAGCGCATCATTGGTGGTAAACCCGTAGGCTGGACCGTAGATAGCTGCGAACGTCCGGACCGACTGCTCGGAAAGCGTGCTCTGACCGCGAACCACTCTGAAGAATAGGTCGGGATCGCCCCCGATTCGTTGAGCCATAAGCCGATACGATCCCACGTCACGTTGAATACGGCGCAACACCTCGATGAGTGGTGCTGCTGACTGCTGTTGGCGCATCGTGCGGTTTGCTTCCTCATGAACCATAGGCGTGACGACGGTCTTCACATCAATGACACCGGACGCTGGTGTCACTCGCATGGTTCCCACCAGCGTCAGTTTTGGTGTCAGGTTTCAGTTGTTAGGAGTATACAGAGTCGGTGTCCCCTGCTGAAGTGATGCCACCATCCTGACCACAGCCGCGCCTGCCACCGACGATGAAAACAGCCACATACGATCTACCCGACCGCAGTAGCCACGGCCCTACGGGCCACCACCGACAATGAAAATTCCCGGACCTGCCGCTTCGTGAGGCGAAGCGGCCGCCAACCCCAATGATCCCGTTACCCAGTGGACGCACGGGTGCCCTCTGGGCGCGCAGTCGTAGGCCCCAGCAACTAGCCGACGATGTTCTTTTTTAGAGCAGTCGGAGGCTTATACAACCAGCCGTCGATGCCCCGTGGGGGCACTCACGAGGGATGAAAATCAGGGCGCGCCGACGCGTAGGGGCGGTAACGAGCGAAGCGAGCGGGGCAATACGCCCCTACAATCTACCAGCCGTCGATGCTTCTTTTCACAGCAGCATCGATGCCCTGCGTCCGCCCCCGATGATGAAAAGCATGCCATCCCCGTGGATCCACCCGGGGAGTCCGCGAAGGCGGACTTTGCCGTGTCAGGCGCGACTTTAGTCGCTGGCCGCGTCAGACCTCCGAGGAGGGGGATTATCAACGTGACGCATGGACCGCGAGTTCGGCCGGATGTGTGGCACGCCAGGCCGTATATCCACCATCAAGCGCGACCGCGTCGAAGCCCAGTGCCAGGAGTTGCCGCGCCACACGGGCGCTTGTCGCTTCATCCGGTCAGGTACAGTACGTCACGACGGCACGGTCCCGTGTAGCCTTTGCCGCCCACTCCTCAACCCGATCTGGCAGCACGCGGATACTCCCGGGGATCTCATACACTTCCTGGCTATGATGCGCGCGGGAGCGGACGTCGAGCACGATCGGTGGATTGAGCCCCGCCAGGCGCTTCGCAAGTTCTTCGACTGAGATGCGAGGCACGCCGCTTGCCTCTCGCTGAAATAGCCCCGAGGCGGTGCCTTCCCGCTCCTCTGCAAGTGTCCGCTGCGATGTTGCCACGCGACGTCCATACCAGGCCGAGAGTGGGCTGGCCGATGCCCCATGAAGCAGCACTGATACGCAGACCACCATGCCGACCAACGCCAGCAGTCGTTCCCCATCAGGCACCCCTGCCTGCACCACCAGGAGCGCGAGCAGCAGCGAACTCAGGCCACGAGGACCGAACCAGCCGATAAAGCCGCGGGCCGTATGGCTCATGGTGGCACGTTGCAACACCAGGCCCATCGCGATCGGTCGCACCACGCCGATCACCAGTACCGCCAGTGCGACGCTGGAAATGAAGGGGATCGTGCGGAGCAGTGTCGAAAGCACAGCGCCGAAAAGCACGAACGCCAGCAGCATCGCCATTTCCGAGTTCACCTCGCCGTACTCCATAAAGCAATCGCAGAGCGACACGTTGAAGATGTTGATCGCCAGACCTGCGAAAAATGCAGCGAGGAAGCCATCCCCCCCAACAGCCTGCCCCGCGGCATAGGAAGCGAGCACCAGTCCGATACCGTAGAGCGCCTGGTACTCGCGACGTATCCCAAACCGTGCGTCTGCTCTCCCCATCGCCGCTGCACCGAGGCCACCCACAGCCAGCCCCACCAGTGGGCTCAGTACCAGGAGTTGCCCCAGAAACGTCAGCCAGTCCAACGCTCCACCACCCTCCACACGAAGGACGGCAATCAAGATGAGCACGATCGGCAGCACGACGATATCGTTCATACCCGCCTCAACGCCCAGTGCCCGACGGATCGATCGTGGAATACGTTCGTCGCGCGCGATGTCCCGCAAGGTGACCGGATCCGTTGACGCGAGCACCGCTCCCAGTAACAGCGACTGCAAGGGAGTGGTCCGGAGCAACGCGAAGGCCGCGACCGCCACGCCCACAATCGTCAGGAGCGTGCCGGGTCCCAGTGAGAGCATGGGGATGCGCCAGTCGTCGCGCAGTTCATCTACCTGGAGCTTCACCGCGTCGAGGAAAAGCACCAGTGCCAGACTCACGATGGCAACGGCTTCAAGGAACGGGCTGTGCGGCCCGATCGTGATCACGCCGAGACCACCTTCGCCCAGAACAAAGCCCAGCCCGAGAAAGATCATGGGAAAGGAAAGAGGGGCGCGCTCGACGAGACCGGACAACAGCGCCGACACCGTCAGCACCGTCGCGACCAGTGCACATCCGACGACAAAGGTTGACATTCCCCGTCCTTCTTCCTGCTGGCGCCGTGATCAATTGACCACGGGGCGCCAACGGCGCCACTACCGGAGCACGTCAACAGATACCACGACGTTGCGTTCGGCATCGATACGAGTATACGAAGTCGACTGTTTCCTTGACGCCTCGGCCACATCCCATGGCGTGTACACGGCCCGAAACAAGATATCCTGATGTACGTGAGATCAGAAAGGAGCGTCGGTATGCACCCTTCCGTTGCTCGTGTTGTCGCAGTGGCCAGACAACACGGCTACGAACTGGACATTCACGAGTTCCCGGCTGGCACGCGCACTGCCCATGATGCGGCACGTGCCGTCGGTGTTGCCGTGGGGCAGATCGTGAAGTCACTCGTCTTTATGGCCAATGGACAGCCGCTGGTGGTGCTCGTCGCCGGGTGCCACCGCGCCGACACACGGAAGGTGGCGACGCTCATCAACGCGACAGCCGTGGGCCGGGCCGACGCGGAGCAGGCACGACAGGCGACGGGCTACGCTATCGGGGGCATCCCGCCGTTCGGGCATGCCCGGAACGTGCCCATCCTGATTGATCGCACCCTCCTGTCCTACGATACCGTCTGGTCTGCCGCAGGGACACCGTACCACGTTTTTCCGCTCGCTCCCGAAGACCTGGTGCGTTGCACCGGCGGCATGGTGGGCGACGTAGCAGAGGACACCGCATAGGTGCGTGCGCGGCACCGAGCCCCACGCGCCGGAGCGTAGAGCCTCTCCCGTCAACGCGACAGGCTTGTTACAATCAACGGAGGAGGTGGGAGGTGGGAGTTGCCGAAACAGCGGTGCTATACGTCGCAAACGTTGCGGGACGTCCGATCTACGACGCCATTGGTGATCGCGTTGCCACGCTCAAAGATCTGGTGGTGCGCCTCGACGCACCCGGCTATCCCCCGTTGATCGGCCTCGTCGCGCGCACCGGACGTCGCAACTTTTTCGTACCTATCAGTCAGGTCGCGAGCCTTGCCAGCCAGGGGGCACATCTGCGCACCAGCCTGCTGAACCTCCAGCCGTTTGAGCGCCGCGAGGGTGAAGTGCTGCTGGAGCACGACGTGCTCGACCGACAGTTGATCGATATTGAGGGCCGACGGGTAGTGCGCGCGAATGATGTCGCGCTGGCCGAGGCGGACGGGCTGTGGCGTCTGGTCGGGATCGATGTTGGTCACCGTGCGCTGGTGCGTCGCATCGCGCCCGCTGGCATGGTCAAGACGGGCAATCCTGAACTGCTCGATTGGGCCGAGATGGAACCGTTCGCCAGCGCGATCCCCGAAGTGCGTCTACGCGTTCCCCACGACAAGATCGGAAAACTGCACCCGGCCGACATCGCCCGCATTCTCGAATCGGTCTCGTATCCTCAGGCGAGCGAGATCGTTGCCTCGTTAGATGATGAGACCGCCGCAGAGACACTCGGAGAACTGGACGAGCAGTTGCAGGCCGATCTTGTGGAACACATGGATGAGGCCCGTGCCGCCGACGTGCTGGAAGAGATGTCTCCTGACGATGCCGCCGACCTCCTCGGGGACCTGCCGCGCGCCAAGGCTGACGCGTTACTCGAAGAAATGGAACAACTCGAATCGGAGGAAGTGCAGCGCCTCCTGACCTACCCTGAAGATTGCGCCGGTGGCATAATGACCACCGAATACGTCCACTTCCTGGCAACCTACACTACGCGCCAGGTCATTGCTTCGATACGAGCCACGGAAGAGCAGCCCGACCACCTGTACAACATCTATGTGATGGACGCAAACGACCCACAGAAACTCGTTGGCGTCGCCTCGCTGCTGGACCTGCTGCTTGCCGACCCCGATGATCGGCTCGAATCGTTTATGAACGAGGATGTGCACACCGCCGCCCCAGAGATGGCGGCCGACGACGTGGCGCAATTTATGGCCGATTACAACTTACTTGCGCTGCCTGTCGTTGATCCTTCCGGTCACATGCTGGGGCTCGTCACCGTGGATGACGCGATGGACATCGTGCTGCCAGAAAGTGCCCGGTCACACATGCCGCGGCTGTTCCGCTGATGCGGGGAGCCTGACGATGCTTCCACAGCAGCTTCCGGTTCGGGACACAACCCCCGCTTCCGGCGACGGCCGTCGACCAGCCCGCTTTCCGGGTTTTCGCGCACGGCGCGCACGTATGCTCGCCTTTTTCGCGGTTATGGGACCGGGACTGGTAGCCGCCAACGCGGGGAATGACGCGGGCGGTATCGCGACGTATGCCACCGTGGGCGCCGAACAGGGCTATCAGCTTCTCTGGATGATGGTGCTTATTCTTTTTAGTCTGGCCGTCGTCCAGGAGATGTGCGCCCGAATGGGTGCGGCCACGGGAAAGGGTCTGTCCGACCTGATCCGTGAGCAGTTCGGCATCCGCTGGGTGGCGCTCGCGATGCTTACGCTGTTCGTTGCCAATACCGGCACCACCGTCAGCGAGTTCGCCGGTATTGCCGCATCCATGGAACTCTTCGGCGTCAGTAAATACCTTTCGGTGCCAGCGGCCGGGCTGCTGGTCTGGCTGCTCGTGGTGAAGGGTAGCTACCAGCAGGTGGAAAAGGTCTTTCTGGTCATGACCCTGGTCTTTTTCGCCTATCCGATATCCGCAATCCTCGCACATCCCAACTGGAGTCAGGTGGCGACCGGCATCCTCCGTCCCTCGTTCAGCTTGGACCCAACCTACGTCACCCTGTTCATCGCCACGGTGGGCACCACCATCACGCCATATATGCAGGTCTTTGTCCAGAGCAGTACCGTGGAAAAGGGCGTGACACCGAGTGAATATCCCCTGGAACGGATCGAAGTGTATCTCGGCTCGCTCTTCTCCAATGGCATTGCGCTCACCATTATTATTGCCACCGCGGCCACCCTGCACGCGCACGGTCAGCACGTCGAAAGCGCCGCGCAGGCGGCCGTCGCGCTCACGCCCTTTGCCGGGCCGTATGCCTCCGCGCTCTTCGCCATTGGTCTGCTTGGAGCGTCCTTACTCGCCGCCGCGGTTCTCCCCCTCGCCACCGCCTACTCCATCACCGAGGCATTCGGATTTGAGCACGGCGTCAGTCAGGCAGCTGGTGACGCCCCCGTCTTTATGATTATTTTCACCGGACTGATTGTGTTTGGCGTCGTCATTATTTTGATTCCGGGCATCCCGCTGATTCAGCTCTTACTACTGGTTCAGGTACTGAATGGACTCCTGCTGCCGATCCTGCTGGTCTTTATCATCCGGCTTGCGAGCAATCGGGACCTCATGGGCAGCCTGGTAAGCGGTCCCGTTAACCACACCATCGCCATCCTCACGGCCAGCGCCGTCACGGTCCTCTCTGTCCTGCTCATTCTCATTACTGTTCTCGGTTGGTTTGGCGTCGGCCCTGGCGGATAGTCACACGTCGCCCGTCGGCACGGATTACGGATCAACGCGTACAGAAACGCTGAACCAGCGGACCGGGGCAGAGCGCTGGATGCAGACCTCATCGAACCGACAGGGTGGTGGCGACCATAGAGATGACAGCGTGGCCCATCCGATACCGACACCGGTGAACGTTGTCGCATGGGCAGCGGAGACCGTGGGGATGGCGAGAAAGCGGGGCTGGAGCACGGCCGTGTTGGAACTGGCGAGTGCTCCGTATGGCGGTCCGATCCGCACGGTAACTTCCTGACCCAGATGGAGGCGATACGCATGCCCGCTATCCTGCCACGAGAGGATGCCAGGCGCCAGCGGGAGATCCTCGGGTGGGGGAAACAGTGGTGGGATGGTGGGGCGTGGTGGTGGAGCCGTCACGATGGCGCCTGGCTCCCACGGTGGATCAAACGGCAGCCGAACCTGCCCGGTCGTGGTCACGGCGTTTCCCTGCTCTGCCCGGGGATTTGTGCCGGTGGCAAGCACGAGCATGCCCAGGAGTACGCAACTGACCGCCAGCAGTGCCACGCCCGTCTGCCGCATCCTTCGTGCTCCGGTTCATCCCGCATCGCGTGCCGCCAATGCAGATATGACGGCAGTTGGCCAGAAAAAGTTCCCCCGGGAGCTACCACCAGTCGAAGGCGCGCTGCCGGTACGCGTTGCCTTCAGGGTAAACACCGCGTGCCAGGACGTGCTCCAGGCGTTTGAAGAACAGGTCCACCTCCTGCTTCTCCAGGAGCACGGTCAATGCCTGTCGCAGCGCATGTCCGCTGCGTTCGCGCTGGAGCAGGGCCGCGACATCCGTCAGGATCCAGTCGGGGACGGGGCCGCCTAAAAACTCATACATCACGGTTCGCAGTTTTGGGTGGGTATGAAAGGTCAGGCCGTGGTCGATCGCCCAGATCCGCCCATCCATTCCCTTCAGGCAGTGCGCGGCCTTGCGATCCGCGTTGTTGACCAGGCAATCAAACAGCGCCATCCGCATCAGGTCCTGCCGATGTGCTTCTCGAAACGTGTGATACTGGGTGGTCGGGTCACAGGGGACGAACAGCTGGATGCTGCCGATGCCGTGGGGGCCGGTGCGGATCGCTGTCGGCGGGACAAACATCCACCCCAGTGCCCTGCTGGTGAGAAACGCCGCATACTCACGGCGGAACAGGCTACCGTCTGGAAAGTCCCACAGCGGCGCCTCGCCTCGCCTTGGTTTGTAGACCGCGCCACATACAATTTCCGAATTGTCGGGTGTACGGGCAAGACGCAACAGGTAGGAGTCGTTGGAGCCATACAGCGGGGACGTACAGCTCACAACGTGGCCGGTGCACAGGAGGTCCAGCACCGCACGCTCCTGCGCATCAAAACACCAGAGTGATTGGTTCAGGCAGTCCGGATCGTCGCGTCTGCCAGCGTCGTGTCTGGCCGTCGTTCTCGCCTCTCCAGGAAACGCGGTTCAATAATTACACCGTACCCGTGTGTTCGCAATTCGTCAAGCTCTGCCAGGTGTTCCGTGCTCGTTTTTCCACTGCTCCAGCGTCTCTTTGAGTTGCCCCTCATGATCACGGGGGTGCGCGCCCACGCCGTCAACCACCCGCTGCCCGAGTGTCAATGTCTGTATGTCACCACCTGGTCGCATCGACGCCATCTGAAATGGCCAATTCATCGGTACACTATCTGCTGAGGCGCAGAGACAGCTTTCCCGCGAGAGCGGCGTCACCGGAGGGATCATGGGGCAACTCGAACCCTGGCAACTGCTGCTCGCCGCGATCATGGGCGTGTTTGCCTTGCTCACCGCAGGCCTTCCGTTCCTCTTCTGGCACTGGCACCGTCAGGATGCGGCAGAAACGGAGACCTCGGAGCGATGACCCTGGCGCCGACATTGATGCTTCAGGGCACGTCGTCGCACGTCGGAAAGAGCACGCTGGTGACCGCGCTCTGCCGCGCCTTCCGGCAGGATGGCCTGCGCGTGGCTCCCTTCAAAGCCCAGAACATGGCGCTCAACTCGTACGTCACGGCGGACGGCCGCGAAGTGGGGCGCGCTCAGGCGTCGCAGGCGGCAGCGGCGGGCATTGACCTTTCCGTCGATATGAACCCCATCCTGCTGAAGCCACAGTCGGACCGTCGCTCGCAGGTCATCGTGCTGGGCAGGCCACTGAGTACGATGGAGGCCGCCGACTATTACCGGGAAAAGGTCCGTCTCCTTCCCCTGGTGCTCGACGCACTCGAACGACTCCGTCGCGCGTACGACCTGGTCATTATCGAGGGAGCGGGCAGCCCGGCGGAAATCAACCTGCGAGCAAGCGATATCGTCAATATGCGCATCGCACGCGAGACGATGAGCCCGGTGTTGCTGGTGGGTGACATCAATCTTGGGGGCGTCTTTGCCGCGCTCGTTGGCACCCTGGCCCTGGTGCGTCCTGAAGAGCGTGACCTTGTCGTCGGTTTTCTCATCAATAAGTTTCGTGGCGATGTCGAACTTCTGCGGCCCGGTCTCACCTTCCTGGAACGCTACACCAATAAAAAGGTGTACGGCGTCCTTCCGTATCTCCGGGACATTGGTATGGCCGAAGAGGACTCGGTGGCGCTGGATCGGCCGAACGAGCGGGCAACACCTAATGACAGCGGTGCCGACGTTGCCGTGATCCAACTCGACCACATCTCGAACTTCGACGATATCGACGCGCTCCGACAAGACGCCGATTTGCGAGTGCGCTTCGTTCGTTCACTTGCGGAACTCGGCGAGCCCGACGCCATCGTCCTACCAGGTACGAAGTCAACCGTGGCCGATCTGGAACGATTGCGGCAGTCGGGCCTGGCGCGGGCGATCGTGCAACGGCGGCGCACGGGGGCCCTGATTGTCGGTATCTGTGGCGGTTACCAGATGCTTGGCACCGCCATCCATGATCCCCACGGTGTTGAATCGTCTGTGACAACGATCGAGGGACTCGGACTCCTGCGGGTCGAAACCACCTTCGTACCACGCAAGGCGACCTACCGGGTCGATGTCGTGCCTGCGTCGCCACATCCCGCAACCGCTGGCCTCTCCCGCTCCGGGTTCGCGGGCTACGAGGTACACATGGGGCAAACGACGGGGCCTGATGCCACCCCCCCCTTGCTCACCCTCCGCCGTGCGGATGGCGCCGAACTACCCGACGGCGCGGCGTCTCCTGATGGTCGGGTGGTCGGCCACTACATCCACGGCTGTTTTGATCAGATCGCGGGCCGTGCATGGTTCCGTTCGCTCGTGCCACACCTTCATGGCAGCGGCTCAGACGTGTCACTCCGTGATGTGCGAGAGCAGGCATACGACCGCCTTGCCGCCACCGTCCGCGCGAATACCGACTGGGATGCCATCCGTGCGCTCGTGGGCCGGTAGTGGGCACGGGTCAGACGTCGGAGTCGCTGCTCGGGCGATGTGCTCGCTCGTTGGTGTGTAGCCGCAGGTGGCATACTTTATGATTGTTTCCCAGTGAGCAACCGTCAAGGGATGACGGGGGATCTGCCAGTCGAGCGCCACTGCCGGGTATGATCGTCCGCCAGGCCGTGGCACAGGTCTGCGCGGTGGTAGCAGATAGGAGAGATTGCTGAGATGAACGACGACACGCAACTACAGGCCATCCAACGAGGGAAGCTGCCAAGGCGCCAGGTGCTGCGCGCGGCGGCACTGTTCGGTGTTGGGGTGCTGGGAAGTTCTCTCCTGGCCGCATGCGGTCAGTCAAGCGGCACTGCCGCGAGTACCCCCGCCGGGTCTGGCGCTGGCGCAGCGGCGACAAAGCCAGCTGCCGCTGTTCCGACCACGGCCGCCACCGCGGGATCCAGCACCGCCAGCACCCCCGCGGCGACAGCGGGCGCCTCGTCCGCCACGGCAGGCGCCACTGTTGCGGCAACCACGGGCGCGGCCGCCGCGTCTCCCACCGCCGGAACCACGGGCGCCACGACCGGTGCCAGCACCACCCCTGCCGCAGGCGCGAATGCAGCGCCGCAGGGAGCGGGAGCACTCGGCTACACCGCACGGATGGATGCCAAAGGCAATATCACCTTCTGGCACTTCTGGGGCTCTCCCGTCCGGCGCAATGCCATCCGTCGCATTGTCGGCACCTTCATGCAGTTGTATCCGGGTGTCAAGGTGACAGAGACCTTTGTGCCGTTCGGGGATATCTGGACGAAGAACATTGCTGCGGTGGCCGCTGGGAGCGGCATGCCCGATGTGATCGTGGAAGACCGTCCGCAACTCCGCACGCGAGCGAAGAACAACATCGAGACTAGTCTTGACGATCTCGCCAAGCGCGACGCCATCAACGGCCAGCAGTTCTGGCCGTTCACGTGGGAAGAGGCGGTGGTCGAAGGGAAACCATACGGCCTTCCCTATGAGACCGACATCCGCGTGCTGTACTACAACAAAGCGGTGATGAAAGACTCCGGGCTTGATCCAGAGCAGCCGCCGAAAAACTGGGATGATCTCTGGACCATGGCCGACAAACTGGATAAGAAGACGGGCAGCAAACTGGAGCGCGTCGCTTTCTTCCCCACATTCGGCAACATGGGGCTCGACCAGTGGGCGTGGAACAACGGTGGGGAGTGGCAGGACAAGAACAACAATCCCACGCTCAACGCCAAGCCCAATGTCGATACGCTCGCGTGGATGAAGAAGTGGAACGACCGCTACGGAAAGTCCGAATGGGAGGCCTTTAGTGGCACCTTTGGACAGGGCAACCAGGACGGTTTCATGACCGGCAAAGTGGCGATGAAAATCGACATTGCTGGCTACACGTCATTCCTGAACTTCTACAATCCCAAAATGGAGACGCAGGACAAACAGGCGCTCGGATGGGACGTAGCGCCGGTCACGCCTGCTCCCGGGCAGAAACCAGCGAGTCTGTCGGGGGGCTTTGCGCTCTCAATTCCCAAAGGCTCCAAGAATATGGATCCAGCGTGGGAGTTCATCAAGTACGCTGTCTATCAGGGCCAGGCCAGCTGGGCACGCGATACGTATAGCATTCCCACCACGGAGCAGATTGCAAAGACTGATCCGACGTTGAATGCCGATCCTCACTGGAAGTTCTTCATTGAAGCGATGGGATACGGCCGCCCCGCCGCCTTCAATCCCTACTACCCCACCTTCCTTGAAACGCTCGGCCCTGCTCGTGACGCTGTTTTTTCAGGAAAACAGCAGCCACAGGAGGCTATGGATGAGGCACAGAAGAAGGTGGAAGCAGAGATAGCCAAGAACAAAAAGTAGCGCCTTTGTCGCGGTGCGTGGGATGCGTGTGCACCGCGACCGTATGCACAGCCTGCATACCGATGTTCGTACCGACTTTTTCGTATCGCCGAAGGATGAGGAGGTGGCTCCGTGGCGCATGCGGCTACGTCGAGAGCGGCGGTGGCAAAACCACTGCTGACTCCTCAGCGCCGGGAGGCGGTGCTCGGCTACCTATTCGCCGCACCGTGGATCGTCGGATTCCTGGTCCTGACGATCGGACCTATGTTCTTTTCTCTCTACGCCAGTTTTACTCGCTATAACATCACGACGGCGCCCCAGTGGGTCGGGCTCGACAACTATCGCTTCATCTTTGGCGCTGACGATCGCTTCCGCATCTCTCTGTCCAACACGTTTTTCTACGTCATCGTCAAAACACCGCTGGTCATTTCAATATCGCTGGCGCTTGCCCTCCTGATGAATATGAAACTGCCGGGCAAGCAGCTCCTGCGAACGATCTACTACATGCCCACCGTGACCACTGGCGTCTCCGCCATTTTTCTGTGGGTGTGGGTGCTCAACCCTGAAGGCATCTTGAACCGGGGCCTTTCCGTGTTTCACATCCCTGGCCCCAACTGGTTCTATGATCCTTCCTGGAGCAAACCGGGCCTGATTGTGATGAGCCTCTGGTACATCGGCAGCCCGATGCTCATTCTGCTCGCGGGCCTGAACGGCGTGCCGCGGCAGTTGTATGAAGCAGCGGAACTGGATGGCGCATCGACATGGCAAAAGTTTCGGAACGTCACCATCCCGATGCTGTCACCCACGCTGTTCTTCCTGATCATCACCAACGTCATTGGTGCGTTTCAGGTGTTTAATTCCGCCTATGTCGTCAGCACGACCGCAGGTTCAGGTCCCGGTGATCCAGCGCAATCACTGTTGTTCTACGAGGTGTACCTGTATATCCGTGGCTTCCAGCACCTGGAAATGGGCTTCGCGTCCGCACTCGCCTGGATCCTGTTTGTCATTGTCATGATCATCACCGGGGTCCAACTGTGGCTGAGCAAACGCTGGGTCTACTATGAAGCCTGAAACAACGACGCTCGACGGATTGGGTTCCTCGACATCGCAGCGTTCTGTGCCGTGGTACCGTGGAAAACGCGGCAAGGCGCGGATCGGCGCGACGCTCGCGTTCCTGGTGTTGAGCATTGGTGCGCTCCTGTTCCTGGCGCCGTTGCTGTGGATGCTCTCGACATCACTCAAAGAGCAACAGAATGTCTTCAATCCCAACTGGATCCCCCGACCTCCCGCCTGGCAAAACTACCCCGACGCACTCCGTAGCGCGCCGTTCAGTACCTACTTCAAGAACACGATTATCATCACCGTACTCGCCACCACGGGAGCCGTGCTGTCGTCGTCGCTGGTCGCCTACTCATTTGCCCGCCTCCGTTGGCCCGGCCGCGATGTCTGGTTCAGTATCGTCATCGCGACGATGATGCTGCCCGGCATCGTCACGATAATCCCGACGTATATCCTGTTCTCGAAGATTGGCTGGGTCAACACATTCCGTCCGCTGATCGTGCCCGCGTGGCTGGGTGGAGGATCATTCTTCATCTTCCTGCTTCGCCAGTTTTTCCGAAGTATTCCTATGGAGCTTTCTGAAGCTGCCCGGATTGATGGCGCCAGTGAAATCCGCGTCTGGTGGCAGATTGTCATGCCGCTCTCCGGACCCGTGCTGACCGCCATCACCATCTTTGGCTTTCAGGGGGCATGGGAAGACTACCTGGGACCGCTGATTTACCTCAGCGACGAAACGAAGTATACGCTTCAGTTGGGGCTCACGACCTTTAAAGCGGGTGGTGGCGGCGTGCCCCAGTGGCACTGGATGATGGCCGCAAGCCTGGTCGTCATGCTGCCCGTCCTCATCCTCTTCTTCTTTGGCCAGCGCTACTTCGTCGAGAGCGTCACCGTAACGGGGATCAAAGGGTAGACTCGCGGCCCGCGACGACTCTGAGTACCGTCGCTCCTAACGGTCGGACACCCCTGGCCGGGGGTCACGGTGCGTGTGCCCGATTGCAAGCACGGCCGTGGTGACCACAACCCAGGCGCAGCGGCAATGGCCCGTTCTGTCGCCCCGCGAACTCTGCACTGGCATATGAAACACGTTCACTTGACAGCGCACGGCATGGTGCTACCATGCGCATTGCTCGCTTGGTTTGCACGCCCCTTGCGGGACAACGGGATGTACTGAGCACGGCGTGTTGGACGAGGAGGTCGGTCATCATGGCTGATGGCATTCGCAGGCAAGGTTTCGGTCCTTTTGGATCTCGGTTGTCCCGGAGGGAGGTGTTCCCGTTCGTTGGGGCCGTCGCAGCCATTGCCGCGTTTCCCGCACCACGTGTTGGTGCCCAGGGGACGTCCCCATCGAGCCCAGCCGAGTTGCAAGGGGCGCAGGGCGGGACGCTGGTGGGGAACAACGGTGGTTCCTTCATGAATTACCAGCTGTCGAGGCCTTCGGGAGCCGCGCTGACGCTGACGCTATCCGTTGCACCGTTCAACGCAGTGACCGCTCACCAGATTGGCATCAACGTCTATCAAAACGGCTCCCGTCTTGGCGGCACCACGGTCCAGAGCACCAGCCTCGGCGACACGAGCTCTACGAGCAATCCAAGTGTGACGGTGACCCCGAGCGGGACCGGCGGACCCGTCCTGGTCCAACTCTTCAACTATAGCCCCGACACCATCTCGTTTACGCTCACGTCCTCGGTCACAGGAGCAGCCGCCACGGTTGGAACACCATCCGCAGCGAAAGCCATGTATGTATACGTTGGCACCTACACTGCTCCGAACAAGGCGCCCGGTGGGAAGGTACCGAGCATCGCCGTCGGCATCTATGTGTTCAAGCTTGACCCAGCCACAGGTGGCTTGACAAAGGTGCAAATTGTTCCCGACATCCCGAACCCTTCCTGGGTAACACTTGATCCACAGCGACGCTTTCTTTACGCGTCGAGCGAAGTATCGACATGGAAAGGCGTGGAGAAAACCGGCGGTATCACCGCATTTTCCATCGATCAAAGCACCGGCATGTTGACGCGGCTCAACGATCAGCCGTCGATGGGGGCGATTCCGGCACGGATCATCGTCGATCCCAGTGGGAAGTACCTGGTCGTGGCCAACTATGTCGGCGCGAATTACGCCGCCCTGCCAATTCTGTCTGACGGACGCCTTGGTCCTGCGACTGATGTCTTTGCTGTGACCGGAACCGGGCCAAACAAAGGACGTCAGGAGGCGCCACATCCCCACGACCTCGAATTTGATCCTGCTGGCGGTTTCCTGATTGGAAACGACCTGGGCACCGACAAGGTGTGGGTGTGGAAACTCGATAGCTCCGCCGGCAAGTTCGTCTCTGCGGCTCCTCCGTATGTACAGGTGGCCTCGGGCACTGGTCCACGCCACTCAACGTTCCATCCGAGCGGTAAGTTCGCCTACGTCATCGGTGAGATGGTGTCGTCGATCACGGCATTTTCGTATGATGCGTCACGGGGTGCTATGACCTGGTTGCAGACGGTCTCGACGCTGCCCGCCGACTTCACCGGTGAGAGTTCGACTGCCGACATCATCATGCACCCGAGCGGGAAGTGGGTGTACGGCTCCAACCGCGGGCACGACAGTATCGCCATCTTCGGGATAGATCAAGCGAGTGGTAAACTGACGAGCCTCGGCAACGTCTCGACGCAAGGGAATGTGCCTCGTGGTTTTAATATCGACCCGTCGGGCACATTTTTGCTCGCCGGCAACCAGAACTCCGATACGATCGTGTCGTTCCGCATTGATCAGACGACTGGCAACCTGATTCCCACGGGTGCCATCGCCTCAACGCCCGTGCCGGTCTCCATCCAGTTCGGCCCGGTGATCGGAAGCTAACCGACGGCGCTGCCCCGTGGCCGCCCCCGCTCGATCTTCTCTTCGAGCGCAGTGAAACTGTGCGACTGGCTCTCGAAGACGTAGGCGGCGGGGACGGCCGTGATGCCCGAGCCGCCTGAATCACGCAGGTGCTGGACGGCTTCGGTCAGCCGCTCGGTCGGTACGACCAGGGTTGCGGCATACCAGTCACCAGGGTCGCCGGGTGGGCCATACACGCGGGCGATGGTGGGACCCTGGATGCCCGCGAGCGTGGGACGCTCCCAAATGTGGCGTGCCACAGCGTCAGGAGAACTCCCCCGTATGTTCGCGACGACCGAGTAGAAGCCCTGGGCACGTCTGCGAGCCTCGAAGAGTTCCAGCAGTTGCTTCACCGGCCCTAACTTTTCCGGGTGACGACGAAGCGTCCGCAGGTTGGCAATGCAGCACGTCTCGGTCGCGAGGATGGTGCCTCCCCGCAGCACCTTGAGGTGGTTCTCCCGAAAGCTCGTGCCCGTTTCCAGCAAGGTGCTCACCAGGTCGGCCAGCCCGAGGCTCGGCGCGGATTCCACTGCCCCCTCCGTGGGCAAGAGTTCGAACGCGTGGATGCCGTGCCGGTGGAGAAACGATCGCGTGATGTTGGGGAAGTCGGTGGAGACACGAAGATCACGTCCCCGATCCCGATACTGCACCGCGAGGTCTGCCAGATCCGCGACGGACCACGCATCGATCCATCCTTCTGGCACGCCGAGTACGATCCGGGCACGGCCAATCCCCAGATCACTGAAGATGACCTGTGCGCGCTCATCATCCTCTTCTCCCGACTCGTACAGCTTGTCAAGGCCGGTCATCCCCACGTCTACTGTGCCCTCACGCACCTTGCCCGGAATCTCCTCGGCGTGCGCGAAGAGCACCGACACGACGAGGCATGTGGGGATGGTGGCGGCATACTGGCGCGGGTTGGGCCGCGAAACGGCAAGCCCGCACGATGCGAGAAATGCCTGTACTGGCTCGGCAATCCGCCCTTTACTGGGGATCGCAAAACGCAAGACGTCGTGTGTCACGCACTACCTTTCAGCGCATGCTCGGCCAGACGCTCCAGCGGCACCGTCACTTCTTCCCCGGTGCCAAGCCAGCGGAGTCGGGCGTGCTTTGCCGCAATCTCTGGTTCGCCGATCAAGGCACACATCGAACGGCCCGTGCGGCGAGCATGCTCCAGCGCCTGCCGTCTGCCGTGCCCCAGCACGTCCAGTTCCGCACGGATGCCCACGTCGCGTAGTGTCTCTGCCGCACGGACGGCCTGCGCCCGTGCTGATGGATGCAAAGCCACCACGAGCGCTGTGTTGTTGGCGGCTGCCGTTCGCGGAGTGTCAACGGTGACAAGCGCGAGCCGCTCAAGGCCGTAAGAGAAGCCGAGCGCCGGGACGTCATCACGGCCACCGAGGTCGCGCACGAGACCATCATAACGACCACCTCCGCACAACTGGCTTTCTGCGCCGAGCGAGGAGCAGTAAATTTCGAAGACGGGGCCAGTGTAGTATTGCAGTCCTCGTCCCAGACTCAGATCGACCGTCACCCGTGACCAGTCCATACCAAAAGCGTCGAGTTCCTCGCACACCTGCTGAAACTCTTCCAGTGCCTGCAACGGAACGCCATACTGACGCAGCAGTGCCTCGGTTGCGGGCAGCGCCTGCTCCTTTGGACCGGCCACCGCCGCCAGGTCGGTCACAAACCGCACGGCACGGTCCAACCGCGCCGCATCGCCGGTACGCGACAACCGTTGGAGCAGACGGTCGACAATTTCATCTGGATCGCGGCCCCCGCCGAGTTCGGTGCGGAGTGTCCCCAGGAGCGAGCGAACAAGCTTGACAGCCTGCGGCCGGTCCATCGTCGCCAGGAGGGCATGCACCTCTTCGTTGAACTCCTCCGGTCCTTCTGCCGCCGGACGATCTGTGTCGAGCCCCACCAGCCCTTCAAGCCAACGGCGGGTCGAGATGGCGCTCTCCGGGCTCTTCTTGAGGCCCTCCAGAGCTTGAAGCACGGCTGCCCGCATCCGGGTTTCAAGATCAAAAGCGGCTAGCATACCAAGCACCACGCCAAGGTGTCCGATGACGATCCGGTAGTCGGTGATGCCGAGCCGGTCCAGCCCTGCACACGCCAGTGCGATCAGTTCAGCGTCGGCCAGACCCGGTGGAGCGCCGAGCAGTTCCACCCCCATCTGTGTAAACTGCCGGTACCGGCCCCGTTGTGGCTTCTCGTAGCGGAAGGCCGGGCCGCTGTACCAGAGCCGCGCGGGCAACGTGAACTGATGCGCGTTATTGACATACAGGCGCGCGACAGGCGCCGTCAGTTCCGGACGCAATGCGATCCGCCGCCCCCCGTGGTCGGTGAAGGCGTACATTTTCGAGACAACGTCAGCCCCTGACTTCCGGAGGAACAACTCTGAAAACTCCACCACGGGCACGTGGACGGGGCGAAATCCCGAGCGCTCAAACGTGACGGCGAGATTGGCCGTGATCTGCTGGATACGCGCCGCGGCCTCCGGAAGCTGATCGAGCATACCGCGCACGCGTTCCACCGGCTCATGGTGACTGGTGCGGGCCACCCGATTGTTGCTCCTCTCGCCGCGCGTACTGCCATGGTTCATATGGTGACGTTCAGCAGTATACCGCCATCTAGCGAAGAGCGCCCGTGACGGGTAGACTGATGTGATTGTGCCCGCCCGGCACGGCTCCACGCGGTACCGGGACGCACCATATATCTGGCCTTTTTTCCTGAAGACACGGGAGCACTGTGGATATTCCGAGAACTGACATGCCGCTACGTAGCCGTGCGGGACGACAACACACTGCTGACCAGCCACGCCGATGCGCGAGCGATGGTGGCCTGGCGCCCGCCGGTGTGCAAACGTTACAGTCGCCCGATGTGGCGATTCGCTATTTTCGCGAGGCACTCCTCGGAGGCACGCATTGGTGGCACGCTCTCCTTGGCGCCATGCAACGGTGGGAACACCCACGTGAGAACGTTCATGGCGAATGGTTCACCTACCTTATCCAGGACGAGGCACTCGACTGGCTGCTCCTGGCCGAGCGTCTGACCGTGGACGTGTGGGACCTGTTACCCGCACATGAGGTTCAGGCGCTGCTGTTCGCCGGCATCGTGCCGGTGTATCTCGAAGAGGAACAGGTGCGCGACCTTCTGGGGACGTGGAAGCACCGTGCCTACCTGAACTTCTTTTACGGTGTGACCGTCGAGGAAGCGTTACTGGTGGCCACCGAACAGGAAATCCGCCGCGAGAGTCCTCTCGGTAGCTATCACGAGGGACGCGGTGAAGATGCGTACATGCGCGTGTACGAAGTCAGCCAGGGAGCGCTACTGGCTGAGTATCTCGACCGGCATGAAGCCGATCGGAGCATTTCTATTTCCTACGCTGAATGGAAGCAATTTGTCTACTGGTTGTTTAAGCGTCGAATGCAACACGCGCTTCCCGCACGCGTGGCCAGCGACACGAAAAAAGGACTGATGGAGTTGAAACGTCACTACGCCGCGGCAGGGCGGGCATCGTATCGCCTGTGGGTCGATCGCTCGCCCGCGGAAGGCCAACCGATATGAGCCCGCATTTCACCGTTGTCGGCCTCGGTCCCGGTCCCGGCCATGCACTGACGGTTGAGGCGCTCGAAGCCCTCCGCGACCACGCCACGATCGACCTCAGCGTCGAAGAGTACCCCGCTGTGGCGTGGCTGCGTTCCCCCGCCGGGGCGTCATTGGCTGGCCATCATGACTGGCGGCTGTGCGTACCGCTCGCCAACGACGCCAGCCAGCATCTGGCCGACACGATCGTGGCACGTCTCCACGCGGGAGACGATGTCTGCTACGCCGTACCGGGCAATCCCCTTGCGGACGACGCGTCTGTTCCGCTCGTACTTGAACAGGCTCGGCGTGCTGGGTATGCGTGCCGGGTAGTCGCAGGCATGCCACTCATCGCGCCCGTCCTCGCTGCCCTTGCCCTCACTGCCGCCGACGGCCTCCAGGTGACCACCGCCAGCAAGCTCACCGATACACTGACGCAGCCCGGCTTTCCCAGTCCCGAGGCTGCCACGGTCATCTTTCCATTCGACAAAGGTACCGCGGCTGGCTCAGCCTTTCGGCAACTCCGTCGGCTGTACCCCACCGACCACCCCGTGCGCATCGTGACGCGAGCGTCAGCCAGCGAGGCATGGACGGTGTTTGCCTGTCCGCTCAGCGAGGTGGATGAGGCGGTGCGGGAGACGACCTGTGTGGCGCTCTACCTCCCGCCGGTCGAGACCCTTGCCGTGATAGACAGTTTGCGGACGCTCGAGTATGTGACCATGCGCCTGCGCGCACCCGACGGCTGCCCCTGGGATCGTGCCCAGACGCACGACAGTATCCAGCGCAACCTCCTTGAAGAGACCTACGAATTGCTCGAAGCCTTTGAAGACGGCAACCCGGAGAAGTGCCGCGAGGAGCTGGGTGATCTCCTCATGCAGGTGGCGCTTCATGCTGAGATGGGGCGCGAAGCAGGGGAGTATGACCTCGGGAGTATCACGCGGGGCATCAACGAGAAGTTGATCCGGCGTCACCCGCACGTCTTTGGCGATGTCAGGGTCGGAGGCGTGGCCGATGTCCTCAAAAACTGGGACGCCATCAAGCGGCGCGAGGGCAAGCATCATCGCTCGTCGCTTGCTGGTATCCCCGCGGCGATGCCAGCTCTCGCTTATGCACAGGGGATTCAAGAACGGGCGGCCCGGGCTGGCTTTGCCTGGCCCGATGTCCAGGGTGCCTGGGCCAAACTCGACGAAGAGTTGGCCGAATTGTGGGAGGCTCGTACCCCCGACGACATCACCATGGAACTGGGCGATGTTCTGTTTGTCCTGGCGAACCTTGCGCGGTACCTCGACATCCAGGCGGAAGAGGCGTTACGCATCGCTGTCCGACGCTTTCGCGACCGCTTCGAAGCAGTCGAGGCCATTGCCCGTGAACGCGACGTCAACCTCCGGGATCTGTCTGCCGATGCACTCCTCGCCCTCTGGAAGGATGCCAAGGCCCGCGTTGAGGTGTGACCTCGTGACGCCCGCTCCGCAACCCATCGGTCTGTACGTCCATATCCCCTTCTGCCGGACGAAGTGTACCTACTGCGACTTTACGGCCTTTGCCGGGCTGCATCACCGCTCCGGAGCCTATCTCACGGCGCTCGAGCGTGAGACCACGGTCCGTCTCGCGGAGGTGGACCGTCCGGTCGCGACGCTTTTTTTCGGCGGAGGCACGCCGAGCGAACTTGCACCGGATGAACTCAGACGGTGCCTCGACTTCACGGTGCGCCTGGCGCCCTTGCTGCCCGATGCGGTGATCGAACTGGAAGCAAACCCGGAGACGGTTGACCCGGAACGGCTGGAGATCCTCCGTTCCGCCGGTGTGACGAGGCTGAGCATTGGTGTCCAGAGCTTTGATGACGCGGAGTTGCGGGCGATCGCCCGCTTTCATGGCAGTGCGGGTGCGCTCCACGCGGTGGCACTGGCACGCGCTGCGGGCTTTTCCAGCATCAGTATTGACCTGATGCTCGGTATTCCGGGCCAGACGATGGAAAGCTGGCGCCGATCTCTCTTGCAGACTGTTGCTCTTGCTCCTGAGCATATCTCGTGCTACGGCCTCACTCTGGAACCAAGCACCCCCATGGCGCGTCAGGTGCGTCGTGGCAGCGTGGTTCTCCCCGATGACGACGTGCAGGCGGCTCTCTACGCTACCGCATGCGAGTCGCTCGCGGCGGCGGGATACCACCATTACGAGGTATCCAACTGGGCGCGGCCAGGACATGAGTCTGCCCACAATCTGGGCTACTGGAACCGCCAGGACTACCTCGGGCTCGGTGCCGGAGCAGCCTCTACGATAGATGGTATACGGTGGTCGAACCACTCCGCACTGGAACGATACATCTGCGATGCGAGCACGACAGGGCATGCGGTTGCCAGCGAGGAACGGCTGTCAGCGGATGAACAGCGGCTCGAACACGTCATGCTCGGGCTGCGCCTGGCGAGAGGGGTGAATGCACGCCACTTTGCGCAACAGCACGGCATGACGGTGCAGGAGTGGGGAGGGGTCGCGCTGGAGCGTCTGCTGGGGGCTGACCTCGTTCGCTGGCACAACGGGGCACTGGTCGTGCCGGAAGCACACTGGTTTGTGTTGCATGGCATTCTTTCGGAACTCGTTACAGGTTAGGTCTTTCCTCGTTGCATAGTCTGCTCGCGTCTACTATGATGCGTGCATGACGGTGCTCCCTTGCCACGCCGCATAGTTCCTCCGCTACGATGCTGCCGGGCGAATGCAGAGCACCTGATGGTCGCTACGAGGAGGTACGCCCATGGTCCCGCCAACGGTACGCGAAGCACGCACCAGCACCACCTCACCCCCCGCCCCACCCAACGCGCACCGGCCCCTTGCCGACGCCGACTGGCAGAAGATAGAGCAGGACCCTGAGTTTCAGTCGCTGGTGAAAGCAAAGCGCGCGTTTATTGTGCCGGCCACGATCTTTTTCATTGTGTACTACTTTTCGCTGCCAATCCTGGTGGGCTATGCCCCCGACTTCATGGATACGAAAGTCATCGGGTATATCAACCTGGCCTACCTGTTCGCCCTGTCACAGTTCATCATGGCGTGGATCCTCATGGCGATGTATGTGAAGCGTGCGGGGCTGTTTGACGAGATGGCCGGCCGCGTCGCGGATAAAGTACGCGGAGGACGGCTGTGAGTCGAGATACGCAGACGCTCCTGCTCTTTCTGATTATTGTCAGTATCACCCTTGGCATTACCTACTGGGCGTCCCGCCGCACCAGGACGACCAGTGATTTCTACGCGGCGGGCCGTCAAATTACGGGCGTCCAGAATGGTATCGCCGTCGCGGGCGACTACATGTCAGCTGCATCGTTTCTGGGGATCGCCGGGCTGATCGCCTTTAGTGGCTATGACGGCTTCATGTATTCCGTGGGCTGGCTGGTGGCGTACCTGACGGTGCTGCTGCTCATCGCCGAGCCGATGCGCAACACCGGCAAGTACACGATGGCCGACGTGCTGGTCTTCCGGCTCCGTAAAAAATCGGTCAGGGCGCTTGCCGCGGTCTCCACGCTGATTGTCAGCCTTTTCTATATGATCGCGCAGATGGTCGGCGCTGGATCCCTGGTGAGTCTGCTGATTCCCAGCATTAACTTCAATATGGCCATCGTCATTGTCGGCATCCTCATGGTGGTCTACGTCGTCTTCGGCGGCATGCTTGCAACGACCTGGGTACAGATCGTCAAGGCCGTGCTACTGATGTCGGCCACACTGCTCCTGTCGATCCTGGTGATGGCGCAGTTCAATTTCTCGCTGACTGAGTTCTTTGCGCGTATCCACACCATTACGGGCACGTACAAAGAAGGCACCGCCACGATCACCCGAGACTTTACCCAGCCGGGCCTGCTGTATCACGGACGCTATGGCGCCCTCGACCTTATTTCGCTGGGACTGGCGCTGGTGTTCGGCACCGCCGGACTGCCACATATCCTGATGCGTTTTTACACCGTGCCCAACGCGAAAGCCGCCCGAACCTCGGTTGTCTGGGCAATGGTGCTGATTGGCTCGTTCTATATCATGACCACGTTTTTGGGATTTGGCGCCGCGGTTCTCGTCGGCAAGGGAAACATCGGCGTGAAGGATGCGGCGGGGAAGATTGTGCTGAACAACAACCTCGCGGCGCCACTGCTTGCCGAGAAAGTGGATGGCACCTTCTTCCTCGCCTTCATCGCAGCGGTCGCTTTCGCGACCATTCTGGCGGTGGTCGCGGGCCTCACCATTGCGGCTTCCTCTGCCTTTGCTCATGACATCTGGCTCAACGTTGTCAAAGGCGGACGCGAAAATGAAGTGGAGCAAGTGCGGGTGGCAAAGATCACGGCCCTGGTGATCGGCCTGCTTTCTATTTTGCTGGCCATCGGGCTGAAGAGCTTGAATGTCGCCTTCCTGGTCGGCCTGGCCTTCGCCGTTGCCGCCAGCGCCAACGTGCCGGCGATTGTGCTGACCCTCTTCTGGCGGCGGTTCAACTCGACCGGCATGGTCACCGGCATGGTGGTGGGGCTGGTTTCCTCGCTCCTGCTGATCACCCTCAGCCCCGCCATTATGACGGTCGATCCCCCGGGAACAGCCGTCAAGCACTTTATTCAGGCGGCCCCGCTTTTCCCCCTGACGAATCCTGGCATCATCTCGATACCATTAGGCTTTCTTGCCGCCGTCCTCGGGACCCTCGCGACCCGAGATGAACTGGCCGAGCGTTCCTTCAGCGAGATCAACGTGCGTGCGAACACCGCACTCGGCGCCGAAGTGTAAGCAATCGTTCTCCGGCGACCGCTGGAGAGACCGACGGTGCCCTCGGTGCCGTAGGATGCGGGCCGTGACGTATGCCACGGACTGCATCCTACCCGTTTACTCGGAGACGGATGGTGACGGGATATACCAGTCCGCCCGCGTGAGCGGCACAACGCTCCTGCCGTGATCGGGCTTGACGAGCAGCGTCTGATGAATGTTCAGACGCCCGGTCGCAAAACTGTGCGCCGCCCCAGCCACATAAAGTCGCCAGATGCGATAGGTTGTCTCGTCGGTTGCCGCACGTGCGGCGTCGTGATGTGCCTCCAGGCGATGCGGCCACCTGCGTTGCGTCAGCATGGAGTGCTCGCGCAGGCAGACGTCGCGGCAGTGATGGTGCATTCCCGTAGCGAGTGCGTACAATGGCTATGCGGAACGAGGGCTCCGGGGAAGGCGTTGCGACGATGCTACCTGCGGTCCACGGGCACGGAGCACATCCGGCACGTATACTTTCTACCGATGGCCCCACGTCCAGTGCTGTTGTCATCCACAACGCATCCGGGAAGGAGCGCACGCCGTGATCGCTGTTGTCATGGCCGGGGGTGAAGGCTCCCGTTTACGTCCCCTCACGATTGGTCGTCCGAAGCCTATGGTCCCCGTGCTGGATAAGCCGTGCATCGAGCACATCTTTGAGCTTCTGAAGATGCACGGCATCACCGAGGTCGTCGTCACGCTGCACTACATGGGGGGGGTGATCCAGGACTACTTCGGCGATGGAACCGACTTCGGGATGAAAATTCACTACGCGGTGGAAGAGTTACCGCTTGGTACCGCCGGCAGCGTCAAGAACGCCCAGCATCTCCTCAACGAGACGTTTCTGGTCATCAGTGGTGACGCCCTGACCGACATCAACCTGACGCAGGTCCTGGACTACCACCGTCAGAAACGTGCTCGCGCAACGCTGGTACTGGTGCGCGTGGCCAATCCACTGGAGTATGGTGTCGTTATTACCGATAGTCAGGGCGCGATCCAGCGCTTTATGGAGAAACCGAGTTGGGGTGAGGTGTTCAGTGATACCGTGAATACCGGCATCTATGTCCTCGAACCGGAAACACTTGACTACCTCCCCGCCAACGTCTCAAAAGACTTCTCCAGTGACCTGTTCCCGATGATGCTGGACAAGGGAGATCCTATGTTCGGCTATATCGCATCTGGCTACTGGTGTGATGTTGGCAACCTGTCAGAGTACATGCGGGCCAGTTTCGAGTTCCTCCAGGGCAAAGTCAAGCTGCCGATGCCAGGGGTTCGGCGGCCCACCGGCGTCTATGCGCGTGATGATGTAGAGATCGACCCTGATGCACGCACCTACGGCCCGGTGTTTCTGGGGCAAGGAAGCAGAATTCGTGGACGGGCCGTTATCCACGGACCAACCATCATTGGCGACTACACCACCATCGGCGATGGCGCCACGGTCGACCGCAGCATCATCTGGGGCAACTGCTTCATTGGCGATACCGCCACGATCAACGGAACCATTGTCGCGCGGCAGTGCAGTATCAAGCGTGGGGCCGTCGTGCTCGAAGGCTGTGTCATCGGCGATCAGAGCACCGTGGGCGAAGGCGCAATTGTGCGGTCCGATGTCAAGATCTGGCCGAATAAAGAGGTCGAAGACCAGGCGACGGTCAGCAGCAGCCTGATCTGGGGTGCACGTGGACGCCGTTCGCTCTTCGCCGGTCATGCCGCCGTAAGTGGGCTCGCCAACATTGAGTTGACTCCTGAATACGCCGCGAAAGTTGGCGCGGCGTATGGCTCCATCCTGGAGCGCGGCACGATGGTGACGATGAACCGTGATCTCTCTCGCGCCTCGCGGATGATCAAACGAGCCGTGATGTCTGGCCTGACTTCAGCGGGCGTGGGAGTCCTGGACACGACCAACCTCCCGTTACCGATGGCCCGTTTCGAAACCCAGGTGATGCGGGCGGCAGGTGGCATCCACGTCCGCATCTCGCCCGCCGATAGCCGCGTCGTCGATATCAAACTGCTCGACCGCTCCGGTCTCGACATCAGCAAGAATGTCGAACGCAAGATCGTAAACTCCTTCTTCCGCGAGGATGTGCGCCGGGTATCGCTGGAGCAGATCGGCCCGATGATGGCCAGCAGCGAATACACGGGGCAAGCGCTAGATCGGTATCGGTCAGCTTACCTTGATGAAGTCAATGCATCGGTTGTCGCCGCGGCCAACTTTAAACTGGTGATCGACTACTCGAACGGCCTGGTCGCACCGGTGGGACAGGACGTGTTACGCCGCCTCGGCTGCAACCCCGTCACCATGAATGCCCTCATGGCAGAGCCGGTGGCGCGATCCGCTGCTGATATTGAAGCATCCCGGCGCAATCTGGCTGCCATCACGTCGGCGGTCAAGGCAGACGTGGGTATCCTGATAAATTACAGCGGACAGCGCATGACCATCGTCGATAACAAGGGCCGCGTGCTCCCAAACTGGGTTGCGCTCGCGGTCTTCACCACGCTCGCGCTGAAGGCGGTTCCTGGCGGCCAGGTGGCAGTACCGCAAACGGCGCCCCATATGATTCGGGCGCTGGCACAACAGACGGGCGGGTCGGTCAAGGAACTACGGCCAGACCCTCCAACGCTTCAGGCAGCCACGGCCGATCGGTCCTTCTTAATGGTAGGTGATGGCAACGGCGCCTACGCCTTCCCTCGCATCCCATCCAGTTTTGACGCGCTCTTTGCCACGGCGAAACTGCTCGAATACCTCGCCGTCACCGGGAGTCGCCTGTCCGACCTGGTAGAAAACCTACCGCCATTCTTCATCCGGGTGGTGGACGTGAACTGCGCATGGGAGCACAAGGGGCGGGTCATGCGGCGCCTGCATGAGGAGCTTGGTACCGCGGTTGCCACGAGTGACCAGGGGGTGCAAATCGACCTCGGCGAGGATCACGTCGTCATAGTTCCTGACAGCGACAAGCCGACGTTCCACGTGCACGCGGAATCGAGCTCTGCTGAACATGCGCAGTCGCTCGCACACCGCTACGCGGACATGGTGCAATCGTTCCAGGCTTCCTAGAATGAGCGGTATGGTGCTGCGGGGCCGCGAGCTCGGTCTCCTGTGTATCACGGCCTGCCTGTATCTTACCGGCTATGCCATGCTGGTAATTGAACGCAAGGACCCGCTCGTACCGGCGACGTTCGTGGTGCCAGTCGGCTTCCTGGTGCTGCTCCTCGTCGTCCACCTCTGGTTGTCTGTCATCGGCTTCCGGGGCGATCAGTTCATGTTTCCAACGGTGTCAATGCTGGTGGGCCTGAGTCTGCTGATGGTCGACCGCCTGCGTCCGTCGCTCCTGCGAAGCCAGTTGCTGTGGTTTGCCTTCGGTTGCCTCATACTCGTGGTCATCGCGACGTGGGGCACCGATCTGCTGTGGCTCGCCCGCTATAAATACACCTTTGCCGTTGCCGGCATGGTATTGCTCCTGTTCACGGCACTGTTTGGACACGAGATTAACGGCGCACGCCTTTGGCTCCGGGTTGGTCCCTTTCAATTCCAAACATCTGAGGTGATGAAGCTCGTCCTGGTAGTCTTTATGGCCGCATACCTGGAGGAAAAAGGCGAATTGCTGTCCCTGGCGACGTTTCAGTGGCGCCGATTGAAGCTTCCCCCCATTGCATACCTGGGGCCGCTTCTCATGATGTGGGTCTTGTCGTTGCTGTCGCTTATCTGGCAGCGCGACCTCGGTGGGACGCTCCTGTTACTGGGTGTTGCCCTTGCTATGATGTACGTTGCCACCGGCCGTCGCTACTACGTCGTCGGCGGCATGGCCCTCTTCGTCTTCAACCTGGTGGTCACATACCGACTCTTCGGATATGTGCGCAATCGCATCATTATTTGGCTACACCCGTGGGAGTATGCGGCAGACAAGAGCTATCAGATCGTGCAAGCGTTTTATGCTATGAGTTCCGGTGGTGTCCTGGGTTCTGGTCTTGGCCAGGGAGCGCCAAAATATATTCCCGAAGTGCATACCGATTTTATCTATGCAGCCATTGTCGAAGAACTTGGATTGCTCGGCGGCACCGCCATCCTGGCGTTGTTTCTCATTCTCATCTTTCGCGGGTTACGCACCGCGCTGGATATGAATGGCACCTTTGAAAAACTGCTGGCTGTCGGTTTTGCAGCCATTCTGGCGTTACAGGCGCTCGTCATCGTCGGTGGCAATCTCTCCGTTATTCCCCTGACAGGCATCACGCTTCCTTTTGTGAGCTACGGTGGCAGTTCGATGGTCGTGAACTTCATCGTCGTCGGATTGCTGCTGCAACTATCGGCAAAACCGGAACGATTGCTTGCTGCTCGCGCTGCGCTCGAGCCCTTTCCCGTCGGCGTGTAGCACCATCTTCACCGGCTACACGTACGCGTTGATTGCCGCCTGCCTGTGGGGCCTTTCCGGCGTCCTCGCCAAGTCGCTCTTTAACAACGCGTTTGATCCCCTGGCGCTCGTGACGATCCGCCTGACCCTGTCGTCGCTCCTGCTCGTGCTGACCCTTGCTGTCGTCGACCGCCACCGGCTGGTGCTTCACCGCCGACATGTACTGCCCCTGGCCATCCTCGGACTGTTTGGGATGGCCACCAATCAGGCCACCTACTTCTATGCGATCAGCGTCACCAGCGTGGCGGTTGCCATCTTTCTTCAGTATCTCGCGCCAGTGCTCGTCGCCCTCTATGACGTGATCGTTGGCGGGAGGCGTCTCTCGTCGTGGACCGCGGCTGCGCTGTGCCTGTCGCTCGCTGGCTCTGCCCTGCTCCTTGTGGGCTCACCGGCTGGCAAACTCCACGTTGGTGCCGCGGGACTCCTTGCCGGGCTTGGTTCGGCGTGTTGTTTCGCCTTCTATACCGTCTGGAGCAATCGGTATGTCCGTGACATCGACCCGTGGACCGTGCTTGCCTACGGGCTGCTGTGGGCCACACTCGTCTGGACGATCTTACGTCCGCCCTGGATCGTCTTTACCGCATCGTACACGCTCGGAACGTGGTTCGCATTCGGGCTGATCGCGGTCTTCGGCACCTTGCTGCCCTTCGGGTGCTACTTGCGCAGCATGCGGTTCATCCCCCCGACCCATGCCAGTATTACCGCAACGCTGGAGCCCGTTGTGGCGGGGGCGGCCGCGTTTCTTGTTCTCGGTGAGGCGCTGACAGCGTGGCAACTGCTAGGTGCGGTGTGCGTTGGCGCAGGTGTCGTAGTGGTGCAACGCGGCGGTCCGGGTGAACCGGATCAACAAGCGTCCGAAACCGCTTGACACACCGTGACGCAGGTGGTAGAGTGTAAGCGCTGTGATAGCGACACGGTCGCGTTCTTCCCTACCCGTTTCCTTTGGCTGGCCACTCGGAGTAGGACAACCCCCACCTGCCCGCTCGATCACGCATATGTTTTATCTCATTCATGAGGAGCTACGTAGACTTGTCCTATTCCGATCAAACACTCGTATGCCGCGATTGCGGTCAGCAGTTCACGTTCACCGCGGGTGAACAAGAGTTCTATGCATCGCGTGGTCTCACTAACGCGCCGGGCCGTTGCGCCACCTGCCGTGCGGCTCGCAAGTCACAGCGCGGAAGTGACCAAGGGTATTCCAGTAGCAGCGGTGGTGATGGATATTCCAGTGGCGGTTCAAGCTGGGGGGGCGAAAGCTCAGGCGGTGGTGATTACCAGCGTCGTCCTCAGCGCGAAATGCACACCATTGTGTGCAGCAGCTGTGGCAATGAAGCGCAGGTTCCGTTCCTGCCCACCGAAGGTAAGCCCGTCTATTGCAGCGATTGCTATCGTCAGCAGGGTGGGAACGCTGGTGGTGGCCGCTCGGGCGGCGGCAGCCGTTCGTACGGAAGTCGCTACTAGGTCGTTCGCCTTTTCTCACACTCTTCCCCGCGCCGCGCGGCCAGCGTTGCTCGGGTAGGGGATAGGGGCGCGGTTCTTCGGAGCCGCGCCCCTTTTGTCATGCTGTGGTGGTACCTCGGGTTGCTCAGGAGGTGCAGGCACCGTGATGACTCCTTCGGTGCGTGGGATCATTTCCTCCCTCCTGCCAGGAAAGCGCCATTTTCTCTTCTATGCCGCCGTCGGGTGGATGATCGGGCTCTGGATTGGCGGCAGTGCGGCACCACCCGATCGTCTAACGTTACCGCTGGCGTTTGTTTCCCTGGCAGCCGCGGTGGCCCTCTGGTCTCGTTCCATCGTCCTGCGCCTCGCATGCGTCCTACTGTTCGCCGCTTCACTGGGCGCGGTGCGAGCGAGCGCCAGTCTTGTCGTTCCCGCGACCCTGCCCGCACCCGGCACATCCCTCCAGCTGCGCGGTGTCGTCGACGCCGAACCCGATATGCGTGACCGTACGGTGCAGTTGACGGTGCGCCTGGAGGAACAGCGACTGCGCGGACGTTGGCTGAATGCCCGTGGAAAAGTGCTGGTGCAGACGACGCGGCTTCAAGCATCTCCTCAGTACGGGGATCGCCTCTTGCTGTCTGGTCAGCTGTCGCTACCCGGCCCTCCCGGAACACCCGGCGCCCCCAGTTTCGACTACGCTGCCTATCTGCATCGGCTCGGCATTGGCGCGGTCATGACGTTTCCTGCCATCCAGGTGATCCAGACCGAGCAGGGGAACCCCCTCATGCAGAGCCTGATAGCCGTACGGGAATACGTTGAGGCCGAGGCGGGCGCCCTGCTACCCGAACCGCAGGCATCGCTGCTGCGAGCCTGTCTGATCGGGACGCGTTCTGCTACCTTTGCCGACCTCACGCCCGAGTTCATAGACACCGGAATGATACATGTTATGGCTACAAGTGGCTTTAAGGTGACCATTGTTGCCGCGACGCTCATGCTGCTGTGGACCCCACTGCTGGGAAGGAGGCGTGCCGCCATCCCCTGTCTCCTCGGAATTGCCGGCTATGTCGTGCTGACCGGCGTCACACCCGCTGGCGTCCGCGCAAGCCTGATGTGGGCGGGTACGATGACGGCGATGATGGCGGGGCGACGCAGTGCAAGCGGCCAGGCACTCGCACTCTCCGCCGCAATCCTGACCGGAGTCGATCCCCCCGTTCTGTTCGACTCCGGGTTTCAACTGTCCGCCGCGGCAACCGCGGGCCTGCTGGTGTTCGGGCCCATGCTCCATCCGTGGCTGGGCTGGCTACCCCGGTGGGCAGCTGAACCCATTGGCGCCACTATCGCCGCGCAGCTAGCCACCATCCCGATTCTGATGATCGGTTTCCAGCAGCTCTCGCTCGTCTCGCCGCTGGCGAATCTGCTCTGTTTGCCGGTGCTCCCCGCGATCATGATCCTGGGTGCCGTGGCCACGGCCGTATCGGCAATCAGCCCGATTCTGGCCCTGCCACTCGCCTGGGCAACGTGGGTCCCCCTGACATGGATGATCGACGTGGTACACATCCTTGCCCGCATCCCCTATGCCGCGCTACCAGCAGAAGGGCAGGGAACGCTGTTTACCGTGGCCTACTATGGGTTGCTGGCTACCGCCGTCGTCGTGTATGCGGGACTTCGCCTCCCCAATCGTTCCACGACCCACACGCCATCCCACGGCGGCGTTGCACCCTGGGTGTGGCGCGGTGCCGTAGGTGTCCTGTTGACCGCTGTGGTTGGTGGAGCCGCACTGATTGCCCGACCGCGTGATACCGCGCTCCACGTGGTGGTGCTGGATGTCGGTCAGGGCGACGCGGTGTTGCTAGCCACCGGCGGCCAGAAAGTGCTTATTAATGGCGGACCTCGCCCCCAGATGCTGGCACTACGGCTAGGAGAACGGCTTGCCCTCTGGGATCACCACCTCGACCTTCTGGTGCTGATTTCGTTTGAACAAAATGAACTCCAGGGTGCACTCGAAGTGATCAGCCGCTACCGTCCGGGTGCGGCGTTGACGCCACCGGGGCAGGGGCGTGGCCCGTTATACGAACAGTGGGTGAGCCAGACGTCGGCGGCTCATATCGATGTGCAACCCGTGACCGATGCCGTCGCCATGCCGCTTTCAAACGGCGCCACCCGTGTGGAAGTCCGGCCCGTCTGGTCCCAGGCACCGGCAAATCGTGGGCGGGCCCGTCTCCTGTTGCGCGTCGTGGCGGCTGACAGCGCCGCGCTCATCTGCGGAAACCTCGACCCGGATGACCAGCGGTGGCTCATCTCGCAGGGCGCCTCGCTGGCGGCGGATTTGCTAGTGGCTCCGCACCACGGCACCGTGCATAGCCTCGTACCGGAGTTCCTGTCGGCGGTATCCCCTCACGTCGTGGTGATTTCATCCGCAGCCGACACGGTGGGAAGTCCGTCGGGAGACACGCTTGAACAGCTGACTGGTCTGACGGTCCTCCAGACGACGGGGAAGGGCAGTGTGGACCTGGCCACCGAGGGGCACGGCTGGTGGAATGCACGCCAGTGATCTGCCGCGGCGCCACCCATCCCATGAGCTACCTGTGGAGCGGGGCCCGCATCGGCGTGCACCGGAACTCGTCCACGTGCAGACTGCCCGTACATGGCTCTGCCACGCTGAGACGCTATCATACTCACCATGACGGAAGCTCCTCATACGCCTCCGCCTGATGCACTCCCGGCGACTGGACACGTCACGCTCGGTGGCGTTGGCATGGTCTTCCTTAAGCTCGGTTGCACGGCTTTTGGGGGCTGCCGCTCACATTGCCATGATGCGCCAGGAAATGGTACGCCGCCGCTCGTGGGTGACCGATCAGGAGTTTTTGGATCTCGTTGGCGCCGCGAGCCTGATTCCCGGACCCAGTTCCACATTGGTGTCGCGATCCTGTTTCTTCGCGGTGCGCCTGCGCTACCACTTCTGCTCGGTGGTGGCCTGCTCGTGCTCGTTGCAAGCCAGGCGGCCGCCCGCCGCGCTGCCCTTCCGATGGCTGTCATCGGGCCGGTGGCAGCATTGCCCGGTGCCATAGCAGTCGGCGGCACTGCGGTGAGTCTGACGCCACTCGGCCTGACATTCCTCAAAATCGGCACGATTTATACTTGCGGGTGCCGCAGTCGGCGTCGTGGCCAACCTGTGGCGGTAGGTTCGACTATGGCGTTCCCGCTCCCAGGATGACGTCTCGAAAACGTTCGGCGTCGTCCTCCGGAGCATACCCGATGAGCCTCTGGGCGTTGCTGATGTCCCAGTAGCGCCGCGTATTGCCTGAGATGCCATAGAATATGGCCCATGGGACTGACGACTCGATGCTCCGCCAGGTGAGCTGAGCGAGATCACGTGGGCTGCACCACGTTGCCAGGTTGCGAGGCACCTCCGGTTGCTGGAGGTACGATCCGATACGCAGCACGATGACGGAGATCCCGAAAGCATCGGCATAATAGTGGCCCAGCGCCTCACTAAATGCCTTGGTTGCGCCATAGTACCCGTCAGGGCGGACGGGAGTATCGGGACCAACGGCAATTCGGGGAGGCATCATGTCGTGCTGGCCGACATCGAGCAGGCCGTCTTCAGTGGTCGGGATGGGACGGACGGTCTCGAACTCGTAAAACCCCCCGACGTGATGGGTACTGCCAAAGATGATTGTGCCGACCCCCTGCCGACGGCACGCTTCAAACAGGTTGTAGGTGCCGACGACGTTGAGGTCGAGGCAGAGCGGCCACCCCTCCCGCCATTGTGAGGCCGCTGCCATGTGGACAACAGCATCCATCCCTTCCACCGCCCGTTCGAACGCCACAGGGTCGCGCATGTCCACGACGACGCGCTCCTCGGAAGGGTCGGTAGGCGGGACGGAATGGTGGAACATCAGGCGCAGCTGGTATCGTTCACGCAGCAACTGTCGGAGGTCACTGCCAATGGTTCCCGCTGCCCCGGTGAGCAAAACTTGTTTTCGTGGCGGGTCGTCCACTATCGTCTCGAGAAGTTTCTGCTGAGGAAACTCAGGTTGTGACCGGTGAGGGCGACGGAAGTGAGTGCTCGTCTTTCCCCTGCGACATTGCCTGATCCACATAGTCCCAGGCCAGCAGGCCAGCAACAGCCAGTACGGTCAGGAGAACGACGGAACCGGTTGCCATTAACCCCAGGTGTACAAGCTTCCAGAGGAGTCGTAACACGGATGAGAACCTCCCAGGCATACGCAAAGAGCGAGCGGTCACGCGTGGACGCTCGCACATCTCAACAACATCCTAGTATATCGTGCCCCTGCGCGCGATGGAGCCGTCGGCACGATGTAGCAACTCCTGTACCGCGTTCCCCACAACCCGCGTACTACCACCGAGGACGAACAGGACCTGCTACCCCACTCCCGGCGGCCACATGGTTACCAATACTGATGAATCTGTCATCCAGTGGATACTGCTGGTGGCCGTACTCTGCTATCCGACGGTCGCCGCATTGGAGCTTCGCGCCCCAGTCCGCGAAGGCGGACTTCACCAGGTCATGCGCGACTTGAGTCACTGGCCGCTCCCAACCACCGAACCGTGGCATCATCAACGACAAGCAGATCTCTTGGTCGGAGCACCCAGCGACCGGCGACATATCGGGTCCCGTGTGGCGGTGTTAGGCCGCGCGACCGCTCACCAGAGCACAGAGATTCTGTACCACAATCTTCTGTGCCTTTGGTAGATTCTTTGCCCGTGCCTCCGTCAGCACCCGCTGAAATTCTGCCCGGTCCGCTTCTGAAAGCTCGTCCACGCTCTTGTTGTATTTCGGATGCTGGGCAAGAACCTGCTGGCGGCTCTCTTCATTGAGCTGGGTCACCGCATCGGGACGTTCGATAAAACGGCCCAGTTCCCGCATCTGCTCGTCGAAGAAGACAAAGACCGGGATCGACTTGAACTTCCCCTCTTTAAGGTATTGATTGATGAGGTCTTCATGCTGGTCTCGCAGGAAAACATGCAGATTGAGTTTCCCCGACTCTTTTGCCAGCTTGCCCAGAATGGGCAGATTGTTGATGACATCTCCGCACCAGTCTTCCGCGATGACCAGTACGTCAAGGCTTTGGGGCAAGATCTTGATCTGTTCGATCGCCTGCGGGTCGATGTTCAAATTCTGATATGTTTGATCGAAGCGTTCCTGATTTTTTGTCATCTGTGCGATATACTCGTCGAATGACATGCCCTGCATAAGGCGTTCACGGGTTACTGCCACGGGGTGCGGTCCTTCCTGTGTCGTGATGTGTGTGCTTCCTACCAGGCCATCATAGCCTTGCCTACTTTAACATACCTGCCTGTGCCCGCATACCTGGCGCATGCGGCGGAACACGGCATTCCACGTTCGCCTCGATGCCGAGGATGTCGGAGGAACAGTCTCGCGGTCGCTGTCGCTGCAGATCGCGACGGGCCAGGTGACGGTGTACGGCCAGGGTGATCACTGGCTGCTGTAGTCATTAAGGTCTCTTGCTCATCTCCAGCATCTACGATGTGCCCTCCCAGCCCTGATGTTCATGGCACCATAGAGCTATGCGCTCACGGAGCGAACCCCGCGCCATTGCTAGAAAGAGTTTCCTGTGCGACAAATCGTCCTCGTGCTCGCCAGCCTCATCCTTTTCCTCGCTCCCGCACTCCCCGCTGCGGCCGAAGCCCCCGCCGCGCCTCCCTATAACGGAAGCCCTTTCTATCTCCCGTGGCCCGCCGGTCGCACCTATCGGGTGCTCCAGGGCAATAACAGTGTCGCCAGTACCCACTATGGCATAGACGCGTGGGCGTGGGACTTCTCAATGCCGGTGGGGACTCTGCTGCTTGCTCCGCGCGATGGCATCGTGTCGATGACGAAGAGCGATTCAAACACCGGCGGCTTCAATTTTAACTACGGACTGCTGGCGAACTATCTGGTCATCAATCACATGGACGGCACCCAGTCGATCTTTTTCCACCTGATGTACAACGGCGTGCTCGTGCAACCGGGCCAGCGCGTCATCCGTGGGCAGCCAGTGGCCTACAGCGGCGACACCGGATTTTCTGGTGGACCGCACCTCCATTACGCGGTCGAGGAATATGGCACGTATAACCGAGAGACGCCAAGCGTCCCCGCCGCATTTGCCGACGTTGCGTGGTGGGACGGCGTGCCACTGACGGGCCGATGGTATACGTCCGGCAACGCGCAAACCGCACCGGCGGAACCACGCCCCGTCGTCCTCAGCGAGCGCCTTGCCAACAACTTCAACACCACCCGTGGCAATCCCTTCGCCAGTCGGTAGGATTTCCCCGTTCCCCACGGACACTTCTACAAGCAGGGGAATGGGCAGGGGGAGCAGGCACGCCTGGGTTTCCTCGTCGCCGACGATGGAAACATTCCCCTTAACCTGGTGTACGATCAGATGGGCGGCCCCGCCGCTGCCGGGTACCCCGTCTCGCAGCGTTTCGAGTTTGCCGGTCGGCCGACACAGGTCTTCCAGAAGCTTGTGTTGCAATACCACGATGAAGACCGCTCAATCCAGGCCCTGAATATCTTCGATCTGCTCCACAATCAGGGCCTGGATGACGCACTCGCAAAGAAGCAGATTCCGCCCCCCGAGCTAACCGACGCGGACACCGGCCTGACGTGGCAGCAGGTGGTGGATCGTCACATGGGCTTCCTGGACGACGCACCCGCGTTTCAAACAGCCTACCGATCCGTCCCGGACGCGATGACACGCTATGGACTGCCCGTGACACATCCCACGCGCGAAGGCAACGTCATCGTCGTACGGTTCCAGCGCGCTGTCCTCCAGCTGTGGCTCGACGAGACGCCCTGGTCCCACATCGGCGACATGACCGTCGTCAACGGCGGTGACATTGCCAAAGAACTTGGCCTGTTCCCCACCCAGGCACTCACGCCGGACCCACAGCCGATTCCTTAGGCAATGCGTAGATGGGAGATGCCGCCTGTGATCTTGTCTTGGATGCGAGATTCCTACACCTGTCCGAGAACACACGCGCACGGAAGCCTCCTGCCATAGTGGTGAGACGTGGACACCACTCGTTCCCAAAGAACCGCACCGGCCGCGTTTCTGATTCGTCGGCTTCTCACGCCTGACCGTATGTAAATTACGACACGGAAGCCGCGGTTGCCTCCTCGGCTTGCACAGGCAGCGCATAGCGACTCCATGTATCGGGCACCGTGATCTCTACCCGTGTGCCAATGCCCGGCGCTGAACTCACCTGGGCCGAGCCGCCGAGCAGTCGGGCCCGCTCCCGCATGCCAACGAGCCCAAAGCCACCCAGCTCATTCAGACCCGGCTGCGTCATCGGGTCAAAGCCCTGCCCGCTATCCTGAACCACGAGATGAAGTTCGCGACCATCGTAGTTGAGCATGACGTCCACGTGTGGCGCCTTGGCATGCCGCCGCACATTGGTCAGCGCCTCCTGTGCGATCCGGTAGAGCCCCGCTTCCACGCGCGAGGGCAGTCGGCCCATCCGTGACGCACCAAACTGCTCAAATGCCACCGTGATGCCGCTTTCACGTTCAACGGTATGTGCCAGCCGCTGGAGTGCCTGCGGCAGGCTCAAATCCTGGAGCGGCGCCGCCCGCAGATCCATGACCGAGCGACGTGCCTCATCCAGGTTGCTACGAGACAGCAGCAACGACTTCTCAATGCTCGCCAGTGCCAGCGCCGGGTCGTCGTCGATCACCGCTTTTGCCAGTTCCAACTGCAACGTGATGGCAGTGAACCCCTGGGCCAATGTATCGTGGATCTCACGCGCCAGGCGGTTGCGTTCCTCCGCCACTGCCAGTTCCCGCGCCCGTTCGTACAGCCTGCTGTTCTCTATGGCGACGGCGATCTCGTGTCCGATCGCCATGAGCAGCTCTACTTCGCGTGGGAGGAAGGGCCGCAGTCGATAGCTTTCCACCGACAGAACGCCCGCCACTTCCTGCTTTGCGATCAGTGGCACTCCCACGTACGAACGGATGCCTTCGGCTTTCGCCTGCGGTGCCGCGCGGGGATCTGTCTGGATATCGTCAACAATCAATGGAGTACGCTGCTGCGCCACCAGACCTGTGAGGCGTTCGCCCGGCCGTAGCCTTCCCAGTCCCTGTGCATGTCTATCGGCGGTGCCGACCTGTGCGGCCAGCACGAGGTCGCCTTGATCGGGATCAACCAGATAGATGCGGCCAGCGTCGGCCCCCATCGTCGTCAGCAGGTGGGTGAGCGCCTGCTGGAGCACCGTGGTAACGTCCAGGGAGGCACTGACCGTATCAGCCATCTTGTAGAGCGTGTCCAGTTCCCGGTTGCGCTGCTGGATCTCTGCCACCAGCCGCACACGGTCGGTAATGTCACGCGCAATCACCACATAGCGCCGGTTTGGTTCAATCGGCGCGAGGGTGAGCGACGCCGTCCGATGTTCGCCGTTTTTGCGCTGGATCGTCGCGCTGAATTCCACTGTTCCTGCCTGTTTCAATCGTTCCCACTCCGCACGCGCCCGCTCCTGGTGCTCAGCAGGGTAACAGACACTGAAGTGCTGGTGCAGCAACTCCTCACGCGTGAAGCCCAGCTGTTTGTATGTCGGTTCATTCGCGAATTCAAAACGGCCATCACCATCGAGCGTGCAAATGGCATCGGGCGTGGTACTGATGATGCTCTCCAGATATCGCTGATCGTCTCGCACCCGTCGGAAGAGACGGGTGTTCTCAATCGCAACACCTGCCTGCTGTGCGAAGGCTTCAGCCAGAGGAATCTGGTTCGCGCCGAAACGATGAGGCAGATCGGTGTGCCCGACAATCAGGACACCCGATACGTGGTCGCCGTGGCGCAGTGACAATGCCAGGATCGACTTCAGTCCGTACCGTTCCGCGATGCTGTCACACGGAGATGATGTCGCGGTGTCGTGTACAACCAGCAGGGGTTTCGCACTCTTCATCGCCGCGTCAAGCAACGGATCATCGCGCAACGAGAGCCGCTCCTGTTGAAATGCCGCGATATCAACGCCCATCGCGGAGGCGCCTGTCGCCGTGACGCCGTCGTCTGCCACCATAAAGACAAACGCCCGATTACCTCCCAGCGCCGTGACGACGAGACCGCATAACCGACGGAGCACTTCGTCAAGCTCAAGGGATGATGCAAGCGCCCTGCTTCCTTCGAACAGCAATGCCAATCCGCTGCGCATGCGCTCCATCACACGAGCCAGTGACGCGACTTCGTCATCCCCTTCCACAAAGATGGGGACAGATAGGTCACCGCTAGCCAGGCGCGTGGCTGACCGCGAAAGTCGGCGGATTGGCCGACTGATCGTCCGGCCAATCAGGCCGCTGAGCAAGAATCCGAGCAGCAGGAACCCGAGAAATGCCTGTGCGATGCGTGGGATGCTGGCGCGCACGGCTGCCTGTGCCAGCGTGAGTGGCTCGGCCACGACGATGTACCCCGCCCGTTCGCCTGACGGGCCTGTATACGGCGTGACACCATAGACCGCGTCGAGCCCGAACACATCGGAGCGCTCGACCATCTTGTTGGTGCGTTCCAGCGGTTTGATAAGTGCGGGAGGGAGTGTGCGACCGACAACGGAGCCACCCGACTGATCCTGTTGACTGCTGGCAACAATGAGCATTCCGGAGGTGATGGTTACTGATGCGTCACTGCCCGCGACCCCCGCCAGCTGCCGTGCCAGATCCTCATCGACGTGCTTTGCCAGGGTCAGAACGCCGATCACCTGGTTCCCTTCCACCACCGGCACCGCCGCACGCAGTGCCCACCCGGCCGCTTTTCCCTCCGACATGTCATGGTCAAGGGCCACCGCCGCCTTCCCCTGCATGGCGTCCTGAATGGTCGGGAGCTGGAGCAGCATACTGTCCGACGGTACGGGACCCAGGTCGTGCAGCAAGACCGATCCGTCAGCCGTGATGACTTCGACCGTGTTGCCGCCGAGTACCTGGGCGCGTGGCAAGAGATAGTCGGCAAGCGCATCGTGATCAGCGGCGGCCATCGCCACGTGCACCCGGGAACTACTGGCGAGGAGATCGGCCTGGGCCAGCAGCAGCCGTCCGGTGCCGTCGAACGCCGTGGAGACCAGCGCGACGTCGTGGTTGGCCTGTTCGTACAACTTACTCTCCTCTTGCTCACGGAAATTGCGTACGGTGATGCCTGAGGCAGCGAGCACCGTAACCGTGATCAAGACGATCATGGCCAGTGTGAGCCGGGCACGGATGTTGAGCGAGGTGAGGGCGTTGATCGCAAGGTGACGTGAGGTTACTGGCACAAAGAGGAGCCCCTCATCTGGGCGGGTGGATCACACTTGGACCGGTATCGGTAGCGTACCAGGGTGGCACATGCCGCATGCCCGCTGACCGGTCAGCGACAACACACGGCCATCAAACGTGAGAGCTTATGGTAAGCACCGATCACACCAGTGTCAAGGTGAGGCTCGGAATCCGACGCGTAGGGGCGTATTGCAATACGCCCTTACAATCTACCCACCGGTGAAGACCCTTTTCATGGCAGTGGGCACCCTTTGCTCCACACCCCGTGGGAGCATCTGGCGAACGAGCTCGACGCACGCTCGACTCCGCTGTACTGCTACTGAAGGGAACCTCGCTGGATCGCCGCACGGCCAAAACGCTGCCGTATCCGGTCGACGGCGCTTGCCACCTTTGCGTCGGGTGGATCTGGCTCTGAAAAGAGCGACGGCTGCACGATGTCTCCCTTCACCAGGTTCTGTATCCCGATGCCCACCAGCCGCACCGCCGTCTGCCCTGTCCACGTCTGGCGGAGCAGTTGGATCGCGACGCTCGTGATCTGCTCCTGCCGACCGGTTGGCAACAGCACGGTGCTGCTCCGTGTGACGGTCTCAAACGTGCGATAGCGCAGCTTCAACGTCACCGTCCTGCCTGACAGGCGCTGGCGCCTCAGGCTACTCGATACATCGTCGGCAAGCAGCCTCAGTCGCTGCTCAACCTCCCCGCGATCTCCCGTGTCACGTGCGAACGTGTGTTCGGCACTGATGGAGCGCGTCTGCCGTTTCGTCTCCACGGGCGACCCGTCACGGCCCCACGCGCGTTGCTGGAGGTCAGCGCCCGAATGTCCAAAGGCCCGCGTCAGTACGTCACGCGGTGCCGCCGCGACGTCGCCGATGCTTCGCAGGCCCAGCGCGTGCAGCCGTTCCGCCGTCTTTGGACCCACCCCCCAGAGGCGTTCCACCGACAGCGGCGCGAGGAAAGATGCTTCGTTACCCGGGGGTATGACCGTGAAGCCAGCGGGTTTGTGTTCGTCCGACGCGACTTTGGCGACGAGTTTGCTGGTGGCCACCCCCGCCGATGCAGACAGACCCGTGCGTTCCACAATGTTCCGCTGGAGGCCCCGTGCCTCTTCGACCGCACGCTCCCACACCACCCCCGAAAGCTCCACAAACGCTTCATCGATCGAGGTCTGCTCGATCAGTGGCGATGTCTCTCGCAGGATCGACATGATCCGGCGACTATGCTCACGATACATGTCGTGGCGGACGGGCAGGAAGATTGCGTCCGGACAGAGTCGTCGTGCCACCACGAGTGGTTGTGCGGAACGGACGCCGTACGACCTGGCCGCGTACGATGCCGAAGCGACAACGCCTCTCGTGGTCGGATCTCCGCCGATAATGACAGGACGCCCCCGAAGCTCGGGCCGCAGCAACTCCTCAACCGACGCATAAAAGGCGTCGAGGTCGATATGGACGATGGCCCGCGTCATCGTACCTGCCTTTCGCCTTCCATGGTGTTCAGTGTGTCAAACAGAACAGCATGACAGCATCAGCCGCCCCTACATTTTCATGGAGCGACAGGCAAACACCGGGCGCTGGTGGGGATGCGATCTTTGCTTGAATATATGTTCTAGTCCATGATACCGTACGCGCAGTCATCCATGTAGGGGACCTCCCCAGCAACCATGCGGATGATTTCTCGCTGCCACGACCACACTGGCACGAACTAGCCAAACAGCCGATGTACAGCTGGCACGCTACACGCTATTGTGTAGCGCAAGACGAACGGCACGGAGCCGACAAGGAGAACAGGCATGCTCACTCAGGATTTTCTGGCATATCTCATTCAGACCTCGAGCGCGACGCAGGCTATCAAAGCGCTCCGCTACGCGGAAGCAACAGGATATCCCACTCACGGTCGCGATATCCCGGCACTGCTGACCGCGATGCTTGCGTACGAGCGCCGCAACCGCTCGATCTCCCCCGAAGTGACGGGCGAAACCGCCATCCACTCGTGCGTGACCGCATAAAGGCACCGATGCCACCAAGCACCCCGGGGCGGGTACTCGTGGTATAGTCTGACCATGCCGCACGGCCAGCATGCCACGTGGCGCGGGCCGTGGGGAGCACCAGTCCGATCACTCCGGTGCATCTCCATGGTAGGGCACGGCCAATTGAACACATAAGCGAGCACATGTGCCTGATCTCAAACTCGCTCCTCTCCTTGAAGCAACGACGCTGGAGCGCATGCGTCCAGCGCTTGTCCCATTCTTCCCCACGAGCGTGGACGCCGTTGAAATCGAGAGTACCCGGCTGCAGGCGCCAACCTGCTACTGGGTTATCTATAGTGCTGCGGGCCGATATGTCACCTTCAAGTCGTTTTTCTCACAGGCTGACTTCGACCGCTACCGCGAACGGATTGTCGAATACTATTCCGAACAGATCGAGCAACCCTACCATCCACGCGGCGGTGTGACATTTCTGCCCGAATTGAACGCGCTCCTCTGGTCCTTTCCGTTCGATCCCGCCATGCCACGGCTCTACATGTCGCTCGACGGCGAGTATGTCGCTGGCATTCTCGGGCAGTCGACGAAGGCGCCGTTGCGAATCCAGGTCGTCAGCTACAACCCGGAGATTGGCGCGGTGTTTGCCTATCACGCCCCGCCACATGACGCAGTCATTGCCTATGGCAAGGTGGCGCCCGAGGATAGCAGTGGACTCCAGTACATCATCATGGAGCGGCTGTATCGTTCCCCGGCCAGCCAGCGTGGGGAATTGAGGCTGGCAAAGCCACTTGCATTTCGGGCAGACAGCGGCTTGCTGTTGCAGGCGCCCGTCTCGGGCACGACCCTCAGTTCGGATCGGAACCGCAAAAGCTTTTTGCTGCTGGCTCGGCATGCCGCCAGCGCCCTTGCCGCGATTCATCGCGTCGATGCACCGTTCGGCCCCATCCGCACGCTCGACGATATGCTGCTACGCGTGAAAGAAGGGCAGGAGGAGATGGCACTCACCGCGCCCCCACTGTACGACACACTCCGGCTCTTGATCGGCCAGTTAGAGTCGCGCGCCACGCGGAGGCCAGCGGGTCCACTCGTCCCCAGCCACGGCGACTACAAATGGGATCAGTTTCTCGAACACCGTGGTCGCTTTTCCCTGATTGATCTGGAACTCTTCTGTCAGGCTGAAGCGGCGTTCGATCTTGGCTATTTCTGTGCCTACCTGCCACCGACGACCCCACGTGACTGGCGCGACAGCGCCGCGGCTGAGATGCTGCGCGGTGCCTTTCTCGATACGTATGCCGAGCGCATAGGGGAACGGATTGACATGGGGCGCGTAGCGCTCTACGAGGCCGTGTCGTTAGCCCTCAGGTCCTTCTCATACATCTGGGGACATCAGCCTGGCTGGTACGACCAGGCGGCAACGTTGCTGGAACTTGCGCTCGAACGTCTGGTAAGCCCTGAACCGATGAAGCAACCCCCGATGCCGGGCTAACACTCTGCTCAGACGAAGACCACCGTCTTGTTTTCGTGGATCAAGATGCGGTCATCGACGTGCCACGATACCGCCCTCGCGAGCACCACCCGTTCGATAGCGCGGCCAATCCTCTTCAAGTCATCGACCCCGTGCCGGTGCCCGACCCGCTCCACGCCCTGCTCGATAATTGGCCCCGCGTCCAGATCTGCCGTGACATAATGCGCTGTTGCCCCGATAATTTTCACGCCACGGCGGTACGCCTGGTCATACGGACGTGCCCCCACGAACGCTGGGAGAAAGCTATGGTGGATATTAATAATCCGGCTGTGCCAGCGGTCGACGAAGCCGTGGGAGACGATCTGCATATAGCGCGCGAGCACAATTACGTCGGCCTTCCCATCAAGGAGTGCCAGCTGAGCCCGCTCGGCTTCCGCTTTATGTTCCGCCGTGACCGGGACATGGTAAAACGGGATGCCCCAGGTGGCCACGGTGTCCCGCATATCCGCATGGTTGCTGATCACCATCGCGATTTCGGCCCGCAGGTCACCGGCACGCCACTGCCAGAGCAGTTCCAGGAGGCAATGCTCCTCTTTGGAGACAAAGATCGCCAGTCGCTTGGGGCGATTTGCGTACGCCAGCCGCCAGTCCATGCTGAATCTGTCGGCAACACCGGCGAACTCACGTTCAACTTCGGCTCCACGCTCGTCCAGGTCCGGAAGGTCAAACTCGACCCGCATAAAGAAGAGCCCACCGGTGGGATCCGTACTATGCTGATCCGACTCGATGATGGTGGCGCCTCGCTCAAACAGGAATTGTGACACTGCCGCCACGATACCTGGTCGGTCGGGACACGAAATGAGGATGCGCCCGCGGTAGGCGTCGTAGAGTGGTCCCTTACGTGATCCTGCCTTCACACTTCCTCCTGTTTGCGATGCGCCCACCATTGTACCCCGCTCGCCGCAGGCTTCATGCTAGACCTGCCATCCAGCCGTAGGTATACTCACCCAGATCCGTGCGACTGGCCCCAGACAGTTCCAGTGCCTCCTCGGATCGCACAGGAAATACCGATAACTATGGCGACCATTAAAACGGGTATCATTGGGTGCGGGGGCATTGCCTCTCGCCACGCCGCTTCGTATGCGACGCTTGCCGAGTCCGAGTTCGTGGCGGTCTGTGACGCGCAACCCGACCGTGCCCAGAAGTTTGCTGAGGAGTACGGGGCGCGTCCGTACACCGACACCGCCACCATGCTGCGGGAATCGGGCGTCCAGGCCGTCTCCATCTGCACACCCCACCCGCTCCACCCGCGCTTGCTCATCCAGGCCGCGGAGGCGGGCGTCCACGCCATCACCGAGAAACCCATGGGGATTGAACTCGAAGAGTGCGATCGGGCCATCGAAGCGGCACACAAGGCGGGCACAAAGCAGGCCGTCATCTTCCAGCGGCGTTTTTGGCCCGCGTCGATGCGCCTCCGGAAGGCGATTGACGACGGCAAACTTGGCACACCCACGCTGGGCAGCTGTGTCGTCCGCTTCTCCCGCCCCCCGAGCTACTATCAACGTGATGCCTGGCGTGGCAAGTGGGCGAGCGAGGGCGGCGGGGTGCTCGTCAACCAGGCCGTCCATGCAATCGATATGTTCCAGTGGTACATGGGGCCTATCGATACCTTGTTTGGCCACTGGGCAAACCTGACCCACCCGTACATCGAGGTGGAGGACACGGCCACAGCCGTCATCAAGTTCAAGAACGGCGCACAGGGGACGATTGAGGCAAGCGTATCGCCCAATAAGACGAACTACACGTTTGCGCGCATCGTGGTGTACGGCAGCAACGGCGCGTGGGCTTCGGTCACGGAGACGCCAGAAGGTCGCGTCGGGCTAAACGATGTCTGGGAGATTCCCGGTGAGGAAGAGGAAGGCAAGCGCCTCTACCAGGAGGCGCTGGCCCGCGACGAGTACATGTTCGAGCCGTTCAGCGGGAAGCGACCCGACGCGTCTTACCACGGACTGCAAATTCAGGAGTTCCTCCAGGCGATCCAGCAGAACCGCGAGCCCCTGGTCAACGGAGAAGAAGGGCGCAAGTCGGTCGAGATCATCCAGGCCATCTACCGGTCTGGTAGAACTGGCCAGAATTTATCTTTCCCCATCGAACGACTCGGGGCTGGTCGTTGAGTATCCAGGTGTCGTCCAGTTCCGGGTTGCTCGGCTATCAGGGCATCGAAGAGGCCGCACGGACACTGGCGAGGCTTGGGTTTGACGGCATCGAGATCTGGGCGTCGCTGACGATGCCCCCGTACGAGCACAACGCCGACGCGCGAGCACGGCTGCGCAACCTCTGTGCTTCGCTGAACCTTGCCATCACCGGGACCCACGGCGTGCTGCCGTATCAGGGCCACAGCTTCACCTGTCACGACCCCGACGAGCGACAGCGCGGCATCGACTACATGAACGCCGTCATCGACATGACGGCCGACCTGGGGGGCAACGTCGTGACCGTCGGCGCACCGGCGGCTCGCAATCGACCGCCAGATGTTGACCGCGACCAGGCGTGGGAGAGGATTCGCACCGCGTATGCCGGATGGTGCGACCGCGCCGCTGCCCTCGGGATCCGTGTGACCGCAGAAGTCGTCAATCGCTACGAGGCCGATTCCATCCGCACAATCGACGAAGGACTGGTGCTTGCCCGCGAAGTCGACCGGCCCAACTTCGGCTTGACCCCCGATACGTATCATATGAATATCGATGAAGGACCATTCACCGACGCCATCCGACGTGGCGGCAACCATATCGTTCACATGCACGCCGGCGATAATAATCGGCAGGCTCCCGGTGAAGGGAACTTTGATTTCACGCAGGTCGCACGTGCCCTCAAGGACATCGGCTACGATGGCTTCTGGTCGCTGGAGCTGTTTGAAGAGTACTATGGTATCCGGTTACAGCATCCGCCGGAGGAGGCGCTGGCTCTTGGCCTCGCCCATCTACGTACGGTGATAGGGGACGTCTATGCCTGACACAACGGTTGAGGAGATTCAGCGAAGGGCCCACGCGATCCGCGGCCATATCGTCGAGATGACGGCCGCCGCGGGTGTCGGTCATCAGGGCGGTCCACTGTCGGCCGCCGATATGTTTGCCACCCTGTATTTCCATGTCTTGCGTGTCGATCCGAAGCAGCCGAACTGGCCCGACCGCGACCGCTTTGTGCTGTCAAAAGGACACGCCGCGTCGGGCTTCTACGCTACCCTCGCGGAGCGCGGTTTCTTTCCCGTTGAGGAGTTGCTGACATTTGGTCTGATCAACAGCCGGTTGCAGTTGCACCCCGACATGCACATGTTGCCCGGTGTCGAGGCATCGACGGGCTCCCTGGGGCAGGGCATCTCGATCGCCGTGGGCATGGCAGTGGGTGCGCGGATGGACAAGAAGGACTACCGTGTCTACTGCATGATCAGTGATGGCGAAAGCCAGGAAGGCCAGGTCTGGGAGGCCGCGATGTTCGCGGGTAACAACAGGCTCGACAACCTGACCGTACTGCTCGACTACAACGATGTGCAGCAGTGTGGCAATGTCTCGGTTCAGAATGATGTCGCGCCCCTGGACGAGAAATGGCGGGCCTTCAAGTGGAACGTCATCTCCATTGACGGCCACGATGTCTCGGCCATCCTCGGGGCGGTGGAGCAGGCGAAAGCCACCAGCGGTCGGCCCACGATCATCATCGGCAAGACGACGAAGGGTAAAGGTATCTCGTTCATGGAAGGTGACTTCAACTGGCACAGCAAGCCGCTGACACGCGAACTGGCGGAGCAGGCTCGTGCCGAACTCATCGCGATGGGCGTGAGCCCCAGCAAGGTGGGTCTGTAATGCCCGCCGCCATCCGTGATGTCTTCGGCGAGGAACTCGTCAAACTTGGCCATGAAAATCCTCGTGTCGTCGTGCTCGACGCCGACCTCGGCACCTCGACCAGGGTCACCGACTTCCGCGATACCTTCCCCGACCGTTTTGTTCAGGTCGGCATTGCCGAACAGAATATGGTCGGCATTGCCGCCGGACTCGCGAGCACTGGCAAGATCTGCATTGTCTCAAGCTTTGCTGTCTTTTTGAGCAAGCGTGCGCTCGATCAGGTCTCCATCTCGGTCGCACACGCTGGCGCCAATGTGAAACTGATTGGCGCCTACACCGGCATCCTTACGGGACACACCGGTGCCACGCATCAGGCGGTGCAGGACACCGCGATTATGCGGGCGACGCCAGGCATGGTCGTGGTGGATCCATGCGATGAATCCGAGACGCGCAGTTGCCTCCGAGCCGTGGTTGACTATCATGGCCCGGTCTACCTGCGCCTGACCCGCGACGCCTGGCCCGATGTAACACCTCCAGGTTACACATTCCAGCTGGGCAAGGCGTGCCAGATCCGCGAAGGCAAGGACCTGGCTATCATCGCTGGTGGCCCCCTGGTGAGTGAGTCGCTCAAGGTGGCCGACGGACTCGCTACGCGGGGCATCCAGACACGCGTGATCAACATGTCGTCCATCAAACCACTCGACGAGGACGCCGTCGAACAGGCAGCCCGTGATTGTGGCGCCATCCTGGTGGCCGAAAACCACACCATCTACGGTGGGCTGGGGGCTGCCGTGGCTGAAGTAGTCTGCGAGCGCTTTCCCGTACCGGTCCTGCGTGTTGGCATCAAGGATGTGCTTGCCGAGAGTGGCCACAACATGGAACTCCTGGCGAAGTACGACATGGATGCCGCCGCGATTGGCAGGGCCGCCGAACGACTGCTACGGATGAAGCGAGGGTAACGGCCGCTCCCGCCTCACCAGTGCTCCGGCTTGACGATACTCCCGTAGTCATCCTGGAGCACATCGGCAAACATGCTCCGACGAAGCGCCCGCGGCTCGATGCTCTTGAAGAACGTTGCCACCTGGAGGAGGTCGCGACTTGGTGTCGCGTGTGGATTGAGCACGCCAATTGGGCACCGTAACACGGAACGCACCATATGAATCGGCGTTACCAGGTCCGAATCGTTGGAGATCACGACCGCAGCATCGTAGTCATCCGACACGCCGTCGATCAGAAGGTGGCTCGCGAGATTGACGTCTGATCCCTTCTCGTCGGTCTTCCAGACCAGCACCGTTCGGGGACCCCCATGCGGCGGATCCACCAGGGGCATCGAGACCGCGTGCTGCAAGAAGTGCCCCTCGTGCACCGTCAGGTTCGGGATCGTTTCGAGTGCGCGAAGGTACGTTTTCTGTCGCTGTGTCTTTTGTTGCTGCGCCTGCTTTGTATCATCCGGACGGGGGCGCACCAGCGCCGTGAAGTAGCGGATGCGATGGATCTGGTGGCGCGGCAACATCACCTGGCAAAGGCGGGCGAGATCGAGCCAGCGATACGGAGTGTGCTTGAGACAGCCGTAATACAGGTTGAAGCCGTCAATGTACACATTCGTCCGCACTCTTTACACCTGCTCTCGCTGTGGGCCGTCTGGCGGTAGTTTCTCTCTGAGAACATCGCCCGGTTCGGCACTCTGCGACGCGCGCGTCTCCAGCAGTACACCAGTTGGTACACCAGTTGGTGTCTGAAACGCGTTTTCCAGCAGCTCCAAAGCGCTCGCGCGACTCCCCATGCCGGTGTGCGTGTAGATACGCATGGTCAGAGATGCGTCGGCGTGCCCGAGGATGGAGGCCACGACGTGGGGGTGGACATTCAGTTCAGCGAGGATGCTCGCCGCACTGTGCCGGAGCGCGTGAAACGGGATACGCGGAAGTCCTGCGCGTTCAAGCATGCGGCGGTAGTGCAGTCGCGCAAAGTGG
>JAABUZ0100000831.1_pt1 | contig 67302 bp, 65 predicted proteins | sample 5562091 | NCBI WGS metagenome assembly JAABUZ01 (sample SAMN12813069, study PRJNA571459) | rock metagenome | isolation source: Antarctica rocks | place: Antarctica: Victoria Land, Linnaeus Terrace sud | collected 2015-12-21 | reverse complement strand
TGTGGCCCCGTTGAGATGGAGTTGTTCCAGTGCCGTGCGCTGCTCCTGGGGCAAAGCAGAAACAAATTTCATGCAGGTATTCTACCCGCAACCTAAATACCTGATTTCTTTTGTACACTTACTTAGGGGCAATTTTGGGGAGCCGGAAAAAAGGCTTTTTTGCGCGATTTGCGCACCGGCATTCCCGTAGACCTCGGGTGACAAGAAAGACTTTATTCCCCTCTGGCTCCCCATCCCTCCGGGCACACCAGCCTTCCAGGTTCGCCAGTGCGTTGCGTGATTGGGGCGGGGGGGCCTCTTGTTACTCGCCCAGATACGCCGTCAGTGTCGCCCGCGCGCCCTGTGCATACAATTGCTCCAGCACCCTGCCAAGTTCCTGGACAAACGCCGTGTGGTCGATCAAATCCCCAAACACGCTGCGCACCGACAGCAGGGGACGCGGGTCTATGCCGCCTTCCAATGCCCGTGCCTGCAAAAGAAATGCCTGCGGGTCGTCAATGGGATACGCTTGACCCTGCTCATCGGTTCCCGACAGGGAGCGCAGCCAGCTCGCTGTCGCCAGTGTCAAAGCCCGGTGCGGGCCGTTTCGCGCCAGTTGTTCATGCAGCGACGGCAGCAGAAACTTGGGCATTTTAGACGATCCGTCCCCACAAATGCGCGACACCTGGTCGGCAATGCGGGGGTTCGCGAAGCGGGTCAGCAGCGTCGCCTTGTACTCGTCCAAATCAACACCCGGCACGGGCTGCAATAATGGCGAAACTTCGCTGTCCCACATCTCGCGTAGGTAAGCCTGGAACTGCGGGTCGCTTGCCACGCGGTCAATCGTGCGATAGCCCGCAAGCCACCCCAGATAGCCCAGAGCGGAATGGCCCGCATTCAGCAGGCGCAGCTTCATGGTCTCGTAAGGCCGCACATCACGCACCATCTGCGCGCCCACGTCTTCCAGCGGAGGCCGCCCATTACTAAACGTGTCTTCAATCACCCACTGCCGAAACGGCTCGCAGACGACCGGCCACGCATCATCAATCCCAAACTCGGTTTGCACGAGGGCACGTTCGGCATCGGTCGTTTGCGGCGTAATGCGATCCACCATGCAACTTGGGAACGCAACGTTTTCTTCAATCCACCGGGCCAAGTCCGGGTCGCGCTGCCCGGCGAACATATGCATGCACCGCGCAATCACTGTTCCATTACTTTGGATATTGTCGCACGAAAGGATGGAAAAAGGAGCCAGACCCGCCCGACGCCTGCGCGCCAAGCCTTCGGCCAGAAACCCGAACACGCTCGCGGGCCGGGTCGGATGCGCCAAATCATGCACGATGTCGGGGTGCGAGAGATCAAACTGGCCCGACTGAAAATCCGTGTTGTACCCGCCCTCGGTAATGGTCAAGGTCACCAGGCGCGTACTGGGCCGGACCAGCATTTCAAGGACACGTTCCGGGTCATTGGGGGCCAATAAATACCCGGTCAAGCTGCCGACAACGCGCGCCTTGTCGCCCCCCTTATCCCGCGTGACAACGGTATACAAGCTGTCCTGCGGGACAAGCGCATCGCGCATTCGGGCATCGTCCCCCAGCAGGCCCACCCCGCAAATGCCCCACTCGCGCGCCTTCCCCGCGTTCAGGAGGTCATCCAGATAAACCGCTTGGTGCGCCCGGTGGAAGCCCCCGACCCCAAAATGGACAATACCCGTTATTAGCCCTAGGCGGTCATAAGCGGGCCTAGGGACAGCTATTTGGGGCAGCAAATTTTGGCTCAGGCGCGGCATAGTCGGCTTCTCCTGGCGACGTTATACCCATTGGGCACAAACCATGGCCCACTGACGATGTTTCTTCGGCATTTCCCAGGCAGACAAAAAGCATACCAACGACGGAACAAATCGTTCCGTCGTTGGTATGCCATAGAAACGCGTGGGCAAGGCTGATGATCATCCTTCTCAATGCCAGGATGACTCCGCCAAGCTAAAAGTGGTACTGGCCGCGCTTGGTCGGAAACAGGCGGAAAAAGGTCGCCTGCCAGCGCAGGCTCAGCCGATCCAGGGCACGCACGATGCCGACAGGCCGGGGCAGCGTTTCCGGCAGGACAATGGTGAAGTACGGGGTCGTGTCTTCGTGCTGCACGACAACATTGCCTTTGTCATCGCGCAGAAGGCTGCCGGGCAGAAATGTCCCCAGCAGGCGGTCGGGCAAAGATTTAATATCTTCGGCGAAGACGGCCTCGTTAAACTGCGTTTTGTCGTGATGGATAAAGTGCAGCACAAACCGCTCTTCGTACCGACGTCCTGTTGCGGGGTTGTTAAGCTGCTCCACCTGCCAGCTGAACGAATAATGCTTTTGCGCGTGGGTCAGCTCGTAGCGATAGTAGCCCAAAGCGACTGCCAGGTTGACAGCCAGCAAAATGGGCTGGTGCGGCATGACGTGCTGAATGGGCCAGGAAGCCAGGGTGAAGATACCCAAAAACGTGACTAATGCGTGCAGAGGAAAGTGGGCGCTCTCGGTCTGGTGCTCTTCGTGGGTCTGGTAATTCTCCACGGGGTGCATATAGTGGTGCAGGGTATGCTTGCGCGCCATGAAGTTTGGCACGATGTGAAACAGATACCGGTGGAAGACCCATTCAAAGAATGCGGCGACCACATAGAAGATTGCCGTCCAGCCCGCCAAAAACAGCCACGGCGCGATGGTTTTGACAACAACCAAAGGCAGCGCTGTTCCCGGCGCAATGGGGGGGTGAACCTGGCGGGCTACCCAGGGGCTGAAAAGCAGCAGCAGGGCGATCACCTGCATAAAAAACACTTGCTGAAAGTGGGCAAAGTCAAAGTGAACGTGCCCATCTTCCTCGGTCTCAAAAAAGCGAACCTTGAACGACCTTCGTTCCGTGGCTTGTTTCATGCGTGAGATTTCCTATCGTTTCTTTTACCTTTAGGGGTAAGATTTTATAGCCAAAACCAGGCAAAAGTAAACTTCAGTATAGCAGACAATCGCCCATTCCCGCATCTTGAGGCACGCTGTCCTGGTGTAAAAGAAAGCTCAGGTCGGGTAAAACAATGCTGTGCGCGCGGAAAACCGCCGACACCCAACCGACAAGGAAATAATCATGGCCCTGAATTCGCTTTTCAGCCAGGTACTTGGCGCGATTACCAACCACACGGATCAGCAAAACCAGTCGCCTAACACGCCGTTCAATCCCAGCGGCCTGCTGGGCGAGATCCAAGGCTTATTTGGTCAGCATGCCGAGCAGACCGGCCAGATTTTGAATGCTTCCCAAGACCCGTATGGCGATCCCGGCGCGCAAAACAACATTTTATCCGCCTCGCAAGATCCCTACGGCGACCCGGCCAACCAGCGCTGACATCGGCAAAAAAGCGCCCGCTTCCATGAGGGAAGCGGGCGCTTTCTTTGTATCGCCACTCAAGATCAAAGGAGCAGGAAAGCGCCGCGTATCTCGCCCAAAAGCTGCAAGAATTCCGGCGTCGCGCTTGTCCCCGTGCGCCAGGCCAGCCCACGCTGCACCAGATCATATGTCGCCTGAATGCGCGCGCCGGGAATGACATTTCCCTGCGCGTCCCGGTCGCGGCCCATCAGCAAAATCGTGTCGCAGACTTGCAGAGCGGCGGCAATGTCATGCGTGACCAAGACAAACGTTTTCATCTCGTCGGCCTGTGCCATTTCCTGGATCAATTGCGAGACGCGCTCTGCGGCGACAATGTCCAGTCCCGAAAACGGCTCGTCCATAAGTAAAAAATGATCGCTGCACATGAACTGCTGCGCAATCGCGACCCGCTGCCGCTGGCCGCCCGAAAGCTGTGCGGGATACTTTGCCGCCTGCGTGTCCAGCCCAAAGCGTTTCAGCAAAGCGCCGGATTTTTCCCGCGAGTCGCGCCCGGATAGGCCCGCCTGACGCCCTGCCACCATCAAGTTGCCCCTGATGGTGCGGTGCTCAAGCAGGGGATAAGTCTGCGCGACCACGCCCACCATGCCACGCTGCACGGGGCGGCATTCCTTGTCCACAAGCACCTGCCCGCTGTCCGGCTCGTCCAGGCCCGCCAATATGCGGAACAGCGTGGTCTTGCCGACCCCCGACGGGCCAAGCAGCCCCACCACCTGCCCCTGCGTGTAGCCGGGCCGCACCAGGTCACGAATGGTTAAGTTGACGTCGCGCAGAATGGGCGTGCCGCCCAGGGTCACTGAGACGTTCTGCACTTGCAGCAGCGCGTCGCCGTACTCACAGGGAAGGGGAGTCATGGTTATTTGCGCTCCAATTTCAAGTCCGCGTAGGGGCAGACCAATCGGCGTATCAAGCCAATGACGCTGTCCTGAAGCAAGCCGACTGTGAGAATGACAATCTGAATGGCGAACACTTCCGGCAGCAGAAAGTGCTTGCTTTCGCTCAGCAGCATCGCGCCCACGCCGCCTTCCGACCGGACAATGCCTTCCACCAGGGTCAGCATCATCCAGCCCATCGCGGCGTTCTGGCGCAAGACCTCAAACGCCTTGTCCGCCGTGCCCAGAATGACCACCTCCCAGACGACGCGCCACTCGCGCATGCGCAATGTCCGGGCATAGTCAAACTCCTCTTTGGGAATGGCCGCAATCACCGACGCCATGCCGGTGACATAAAACACCGACACAGCAAAGACCAGCAGAGACGTTTTGAGCATATGCCCGCCGCCAAAGATGAGCGTGAAGATAAACGTAAAGCCCACCAGCGACAAAAATCGCCCCTTAGAGATGCCTGCTACGAACGGGCGAAACAGCGGCAGGACGGTCAGATATGCCAGGCCCAGCGAGATCAAACTGCTCCATGCCAGCGCTTCCAGGTTCAGCTTGAAGCTTATGGCAAGCTCCGGCCCCAAGCCCTGCGTCATCCACAAGGACTGCAAGGCGTGCAGCACTTCGGCGGGCCGGGGCAGCACCTTGAAAGGGGAATACAGCCACACCAGAAACGCGATGGCGAGTTCGGCGACAACCAGCAAGCGCATGGTCGCGGGGGCGACAGCGCGGTTGGGCAGAAAGACAGCAGCCAGCTCGCGGGCAGGGCTTGTATGGCGAGAGCGTGCCTGGCCGTCGCCGACGCGCAGGGCGGCATTGCCGTCGGCCCCCGCCACCAGAGCATTCTCGCTGACGGGGACTGCGCTGTCGGTTGTTTTAGGTGTGTTCAGTGCCATGATTGGCTCCTATGGGTCAGAGGGGCTTAGGCGGCAGACTTCAGCACAATCTCCACGCGGCGATTGGTCGCGCGCCCCTCAGCGGTGGCGTTGGAAGCGACCGGGTTTGCCTCGCCATGCGCGTAGATTTTGATGCGCCCTGCGGGGAAGTTGACTGGGGCGCGTCCTTGCAAATAGTGCATCACGGCAGCGGCGCGGGCATGCGAGAGCGGCATATCGGTTGTTTTGCTGCCCTGGCTGTCCGTGTAGCCGTGTATCTCAACGACCGTGCCGCTCGCCACCAAGAGGTCGGAAGAGAGTTCATCCAGCAGCTTTTTAGCGTCAGGCGAGAATGTCGCCTGCCCCGAATTGAAGTGGATGTGCCAGGCGCGATGGCCCACAGTCGCCTTCGCCACGCGCTTGACATAGGTTGGCTTGGCGGCGGCAATCGCCGTCGGTGCGGGCGCGTTCTCGTGGGTCACGTCCTGCACATAAGATTTATCAATGACGTCTGAGGCAGGCGGCACTGACGCCATCAGTTCGGGATACTGTGAATGCACCAGATTGCCGAAGACCGAGTAGGTTGCGCTCACCAAATCCGCCGCGCCGTTGACCAGGCCGAATGAGACCAATGTGTCGGCCAGCCCGTTGACCGACGACCCGCCCAGCGCGACTTGCTGGCCTGTCATGTCGGCCTGCGTCACGCCCCGGTAGTATTTGGCCCAATACGCCGCGTCTGTGCCGGGTTCATTGTAGACTTGGGCGCTCACCTGCGCGGCTTTGTCCAGCGCAGACGGGTCGCTTTTGACGGCCTGCCCGCCTTCGGCAATCGCCGCAATCATGTTGTCCACGGTCTTGCGGTTCGCCTTCATCCACTTGTCAATGCCAATCACGACGCATGGCATCTGCGACGAGTATTCCTGCGTGGACACGATGGGGACAATGCCGCCTTTTTTTGTTGCCACATTGACGTCGCCGGGCGTCCATGTCACGCAGCCCTGCACGACAACGTGCTTGGTCTGCCCTGTCCGCTTGCCTCCTGCGACAACGGGCCGGTCTTCCGAGTAGCCCGCGATGTATTTGGCGGGCGCATCCAGATAGTCCGAAGCGTTGACCCAGTTAAGTGCATTGGGGTCATAAGTCTTTTCGTCGGGGTTGGACGCAATGCCGTTGTCGCCGCACCACTTTTGCGCAATGTTCCAGTCACCGTCGCGGATGACCCCCGCCACCAATGCCCCGCGGGCCGCGCCGGGGTTGGCCTTCCACGCGGCAGGCCCCATGAACTTGTCTTCCCCATGCGAGTAGCCGATAGCGTCCACAATCTTTGCCTGGTAGCCGGGGCCGAGCTTCGCCAGTGTCGCGTTCAGCCCGGCCAGAAACGCCGCCGAGCCGTCGCCCATGATCGTGCAAAAGGCGGCCCCTTTGTCGGGCTGGGTAGTACCCTGGCTGAGTTGTGTGGCAAAGGCGGCGAGGGCTTCCTGCATCTTGTCATTGTCGTCCTGGCGGAAGAATTGCAGGTTGACCCCATGCCGGCACATGATACTGCCCATCGGTGCGGAGAGCTTGGCGCGGAGCAATAGGGGTACAATGGCTGTGTCAGCTTATCCATCCAATCACCACCAAGAGAAATACTCATGCAATACCGAAATTTTGGCACTTCCGACCTCAGCGCCTCCGTGGTCGGCTTTGGCGTGTGGACCGTGTCCACCCGCATGTGGGGCGTCACCGATGAAGCTTTGCGCCTGCGCCTGCTGCGCCGCGCGTTTGAGCTGGGCGTGACGTTTTACGACACCGCCGACGTCTACGGGGACGGCCTGGGCGAGACCATCCTGCGCGAAGCATTGGGGCAGCACCGGGACAAACTGACCGTTGCCACCAAGTTCGGGTATGACTGGTATTCCGCGCCCGGCGAGCAGCCCGGACAACGCGAGCGTCCCCACGACTGGTCACCGGCCTTTATCAAGCGTGCGTGTGAGGAAAGCCTGCTGCGTCTGGGCACAGACCATATAGACCTGTACCAGATGCACAACCCGCGTTTGGACGCGCTTGCCAAAGACGATATTTTTGAAACATTGGAATGTTTGAAAACTGAAGGCAAGATACGTCACTATGGAGCGGCTCTTGGCCCTGCCATTGACATTCGGCAAGCCGAAGAAGGCGCAGAAGCCTTCCGCAAGCGTGGCATGACCAGTGTCCAGATCATTTATAACCTCTTGGAGCAGATGCTGGGCGCGGATGTGTTCGCTGCCGCGCGCGAGACAGGCGGCGGCGTCATGGTGCGCGTTCCTCATGCATCAGGTCTTTTGGAGGGCAGTTACACCGCAGACACCGAGTTCGCGGAAGGCGACCATCGCAATTTCCGTGTTTCCACCAATGCAAAGCGCAAAGCGTGGCTGGAAGACGGACTCCGCAAAATTGAAACATTGGATTTCTTGACTAACAACACAGGACGTACATTAGGACAAGCCGCGCTGCAGTTTCTATGGTCAGAGCCAACCCTGGCCTGTGCCCTGCCCAACATCTACGATGAGCGTCAACTGGAAGAGTTTTGCGCCGCCCCTGACGCCCTGCCGCTGACAAACAGTGACCTGTCTGCCCTGCACGACTTGTACGCGCAAAACTTCGGCCTGGCGGCCTAGCCTGCGCGTGGCGCGGGCAGTGCCAGGGCGTTTCCTGCGCAAACCAACGACGGAATAATTTCTTCCGTCGTTGGTCATAAATAAGAACATCTGTGCGATAATAGAAGAAAGCCCTTGTAAGCCACGCACACCGAAAAGGAGAACCAAACCATGACCGAACAACTGCCAAGTTTTATCAGCGAAGCCAGCGGACGCCTGGGCGACCGCGTGTACCTGAAGGGAGGCGGCAAGCTCCGAAGCCGCCGCTACAAACCGCCCACCGACCTGCGCACCGTCCCGCAGCAAACGGCGCGTTCCCGCTTCGCGCAGGCCGCCCAAACGTGGGCCGAACTGACCGAAGCGCAGCGACTCGCCTGGACTGCCTACGGCGCGGCCCGCCGCCGCACCGCCCCGACCTGGGCCGAAACCAACACGCAGACCGGATACGGCGCGTTTATGACCCTCGCCCTCAAGCGCCTGCACGCGCAGCCTCAAGCCGACCTACGCACCGACCCGCCCCAGGCGCCGTTTTCGGGAGACACAATCACCGTTGCGGCGCAGGCCGGAACCGGGGAGATTGTGTGGCGGGCATCGGAAGCGAACGCGCCCCGTGTCACCACGGAATTGCTTGTGCAAAAGATGCGCCGCATGGGCAGCCTGCCCTGCATGGAAAAGTATCGCACGTTGGCATTTGTCCCATTCACCGGGGAGCGCCTGGCGGAAACGATGCCATTGGCGCCGGGGTTGTGGGCCTGTGCGGTGCGTTTTGTGCGCGCAGACACGGGGCAAGCGACGGCGCTTGTTTCTTTGCCTGCGGTTTGGGTTCCCTGATGAGCGAGCATCGCCATGCCATGACCGAAGAAGACACGGCCTGTTTCCTGCCTGGCGCGCACCGCCGGGGGCTGAAGGAGCCATACAGCGCCGTGTCGCATTACGCGGGGGCTGCGCTGTCGCTGGCGGCCTGGGGTCTGCTGCTGCGGGCTGCCCACGGGCATTTTTGGGCGGCGCTGTCCTGCTCGCTCTACGCGGGCAGCCTGGTGTTTCTGTACCTCGCTAGCGCCTTGTCGCACACATGGCACGCGCCGCGCGTGGTCCAGAACTGGCTGAGCCGCTTCGACTACATCGGCATATTTCTGTTGATAGCGGGCACCTATGCGCCCCTGTGTCTGACCCTGGGGCGCAGCGGGTGGGGGACGCGCCTGCTGCTGATTGAATACGCGCTGGCCGCGCTGGGCATTTGCAACGTCGTCTTCGGGCACAAGACCCCGCACTGGTGGCGCGTGATCGTGTATGTGCTGATGGGGTGGCTGGTGGTGTTGTTTTGGGGGCCAGTGACACAGGCATTGCTCCCAGATGCCGTGCGCTGGCTGGTCGCTGGGGGCTTATGGTACAGCGGCGGCGTGGTCGTGCTGGCCCTGGATCGCCCGCACTTGTGGCCCAATAAGTTCACGGCCCATGACCTGTGGCACACGTGCGTTTTATGCGGCAGCGCGTGCCACTTTTATCTTATCTGGCGCTGGCTTGCGCCGCTGGGCTAGAGGTGTTTCGCGTCCGGCAGAGGGGAAGACAGGCAAAGGCGTGCCGGAAAAGCCACAGGTGAGTATCGGCGCTGCGCGCTGCGGGCGTCAATTGCTCTCTTCCCCTTCCATTGAGCTGTTCTCCTCCAGGTGCAGAGTTTCCAAATCCAGATCGCGCTGGACGCGGGTCAGCACCGCATCGCTGATCGCGCCCTGATCGCGCAGGGCGATCACTGCATCCTGCTCGGATGACACGAGTTCGCGCCTGAGGCGTCTGTAGGCGGCGGCGCGCTCCTCCCGATCCTGGTCGCGCGTGTCGCCGGCGCGGGCGCTGTAGCGCTCCGCCCGCTCGGCATAAAACGTCTTCAAGAATGCCGCAAGGCTGTCCGGCACCCAGGGTTCCGATGCCAGGGTTTCCAGGCGGGCGGCGGCCGCCTGCGCCGCTTTCAGCCGGGCCATAGTTTCTTCGCGGTCGGCGAGGCCGTCTTCCTCCACATGGAAACGTTTGATAAGCCAGGGCAGGGTCAGGCCCTGCCCAACCAACGTTGCCAGGATCACGCCGAACGTGATAAAAATCAGCAGGTCGCGATCGGGGAACGGGCGTCCGTCGGGAAGAGCAAAGGGAATGGCAAGTGCGGCGGCCAGAGAGATGCCTCCGCGCAGGCCCATCCACGAAAGCACAGCGGTCGCGCGCCGGGAGGGTGCAGGTTCGCGCTTGCGAATACCCCGGCTGACAATTCGAGGTAGAAAGGTCGCCGGGAAAACCCAAACGATTCGGGCGGCAATCACCGTCAGGCTCACCCAGAGCGCATCAACAATGAGTGTCTCAAAGTGCTGGTGTGCAAGCCGCAGCACAATAATATGGAGCTGCAAACCGACCAGAATAAACAGCAGGCCATTCAGCAGAAACGTCAGCATCGACCAGAAGCCCTCGGCTTGAAGGCGCGTGCGGGCGCTCTGAAAGCTCGCGCTGCGCTGCCCCAGATACAGTCCCGCCGCGACAGCCGCCAGAACGCCAGAGACATGCAGCGCTTCGGCGGGCATGTAGGCCACGAACGGGACAAGCAGACTGAGCGTGTTTTCCACCGGCGGGTCTTCCAGGCGATTAAAGACTTTGCCCATCAGCCACGCCACCGCCAGCCCCAGGATGATGCCCCCGGCGCTGACTGCGGCGAACTGCCCCAGCCCATGCCAGGCAGAGAACTTGCCCGTAGTCACCGCACCCAGGGCAAGGCTGAATAAAACCAGCGCACTGGCATCATTAACCAGGCTTTCGCCTTCCACGATTGTCACAAGCCGCGCGGGCAGCCCAAGCCGCTGGGCAATCTGCCCTGGGGCAACAGCATCGGTAGGCGCAACAATGGCCCCCAGCACAAAGGCTGCGCCCCAGGGAAGGCCCGGCACCAGCGCATGAGCGACGGCGGCAACAGCCCCCGATGTGATCATCACCAGCCCAATAGCAAGCAGCCCGATAGGCCGCAGGTTCGCACGGAAGTCCCGCCAGGAAGTCCGCCAGGCATCGCTATAAAGCAGCGGCGGCAGAAACAGCACCAGAACAACGTCTGGCTTCATCTCCACATCGGGCAGCCAGGGAATAAAGCCGAGCACCAGCCCCCCCAGCACCAGCAGAATGGGATAAGGCACACCCAGACGCCGCGACAGCGCGACCAGGGCCGCCACAACAGTCACTAGCCCGACAACGATCTGGAAATCATGCATGGGGGCCGCCCACAGCCGTCACCAAACGCAGAAGCGACGCGATAAGCACAACAACGCTCAGGATAATGACCGGCACAGCAGGCATCACTTTCTTGGTTTGCTGGAAACGGGCAAAGACAAACGCAAATGCCCCTGCGCGGAGACGGAAACAACCAATCTTCCGCAGGTCAGGGCTGCTTGCTCCAGGCTTTGCCGCGGCTTGTCGGCCTGCGCCGCCGCCGCCAAACCCGACGCGGCCAGCGGCGCCGCCGAACCTGTCTTCAGCAAGGAGCGTCGCGAACCCCCCCGCTTTGCCTCAGTCATTGGAAACTCCTAAGTGTGGGAACAAGCCCGGAAGACATGCGCGCTGCCTGCTCTCGTCTCTCTGCGTAATACGCCGCCGCCCGCATCGGTTCCCCACGCGACTATAAACTCAAGGGGAACCTCCCTCCCCGCTTCTGCACTGGCAGACCCGGAGGGCGCTGGGATCCCCCCCTAAAGGGGGGATTAGGACCGTGACGATTGGGTGAGCGCTTGTCTACAATTGCTCAATCAATCTCTCGTAAATACTCCTTATCTCCCCTTTAGAAGCTCTTAAACCCTCGGGGCTTGCCCCGGCGGTACACAGGGGAGGGGTGCTTCGTTCACCCGGTCAGTCTCCCACTCGCTCTGACGTCAGTGCGGCACGGGGCTGCTCAGAAAGTCTACCGTGACCCAGTCTGTGCGTGAGCGACAAACGCGCGGGGGGCTGCCACGTCTGTGGGGCAAGGGCGAGCAGAGCGTCTGGTGCTGTGTTCGCGGCCTGCGGAGAAGCCCCGGGGCTTGCCCCGGCGGTTATTCACGGGGGACCCCAGCGCCCTCCGGGTCTGCCAGTGCAGAAGCGGGGAGGGAGGTTCTTATCCTCCATTCCCCAACCCGCTCCCAAGACACGCGCCTGTTCTGCCGATAATAACGCTCCATTCCAATACGACAGCGTGGAAGAAGCCCTGGCTGATGTGCAGGATGCGGCCCAGTGAACAGCACAAATCTGGTACAATGCGCCTTTCTATTTCAACTGTCAAGCAAAAGAGAACACTCCCATGCGCGTCCAGGAGATTGAAAACGCTATTACAAAGCTCCCAGCCGCGGACCTTGACGCGCTCAGCGACTGGCTGGGTCAGTACCGTTCGCAGCGGCAGTCTGCTGCTCAAGATGAAGCGCAAAAGCGTCCCGCGTTCCATGCTGCGCTGCACGAGGCCGGGCTGGTGACACGCCTACCTGCCCCGCATCCGGGCACATCGTCCCCGCGACGTCTCGTGGAAGCGTCAGGCAAACCCGTCTCAGAAACATTGCTGGAAGAACGCCGCTAATGACGACGTACTTCCTAGACAGCAGCGCCCTGGTCAAGCGCGTTAGCGGACGCGCTGCGCAGTCAAGGACGCACACCCAATGCCGCTGCCTAGCATACCGCGTCCTTTTGTGCAGGAAAAGAAGGTCACGCAATACCTGCTCAATGACACACACCCGCAGGGACGGTCCAAGTCGCGCTTCTTTCGCGCGTTCGGCTCCCGAACGCTGGCAACAACTTGTCGATGCGCTGTGCGCGCAGGGAACGCAGGGAGATAGTGTCGATACCATCACCTTGCCGGGCAGTGTTCAATATGTCATAGAGGGTGAACTTGCTGCCCCCGACGGGCGCACCCCGCGCATTCGTACCGTCTGGGAAACGCAGGCCACCAACCCGCGCCCGCGCCTTGTCACTGCCTACCCGGCCCGCTGACTCGGACAGCACAGAAAGAGAACGCCCATGCTTGCCGAACATGACCTTGTTGCCCTGCGCGCCGACCTGCCGGAGCATCGCCTGCAAAGGGGCGATACCGGCACCATTATTGCCGTTCAGCCAGCGTCTCATACCTATACCGTGGAGTTTATGACACTCGGCGGCGACACAGTAGCCCTGCCCACGCTCCCCGAAACGCAGGTACGCGCTGTCGCCCCGGACGAGATTGCCCAGGCGCGTCCACTCGCCTCTGCTGCTTGACGTTCATCCCGTGCCATTGGGTATAGTCACCAAAGACAGATGTGCCAAGGAGATTTATGATGGCGACCGTAATCAATACTCCCGCTGCCAATCTCACCTATGAAGCGTACCTGGCGGAGCCACAAGTGGAAGGGCGCTACGACATCATTGAAGGAACACGAGTTTTTATGTCGGGAGCCACATGGCAGCATCAAACCATCAGCGGCAACCTCTACGACCTGCTGCGCCGCTACAGCCGCGCCCACCACTCCGGCACGGCCTTGTATGCTCCCTTTGACGTGCTAATTCGCCGCGCGCCCCGCTTGCAGACACGTCAGCCCGATCTGCTGTTTATCAGTCCGGCACGGCTGGCACAGGCAGGCGGCATTCCCGCTGTTGGCCCGCTGCTTGCTGCCCCTGAGCTTGTGATAGAGATTATTTCCAATAGCGAAACCCAGCGCATCCTTGCCGACAAACTTGCCGACTACATCGTCATCGGCGTCGACGAGTGCTGGATTGTTCGTGTCGACACCCATACCGTAGAGCTGCTCCAGCCCAGCCGGAGCGGAAGCCAGATCGTGGATGTCTACGATGAAACACAGTCGCTGACTTCACCCGCCTTCCCCGCGCTCACTCTCGCCGTCGCCGACATCTTCCAGCCGTGACAGGCAAGCCCCCGAAAGGACATCCCTCCCATGACCTTGATGCTGGACACAATGACCGTCACCGTTCCCCCGAACCTGCCTGCCGACAAGCGCCTGCGGCTGGCCGTGGCTTTGTTTGATGCCCGCCTGCTGTCGAGTGGGCAAGCCGCGCAAATGGCGGGCTTGTCCCGCGCCGCCTTTTTGGACACGCTCGCGCAGTTCGGCGTGACCCCATTCCAGTACGACAGCGTGGAAGAAGCCCTCGCTGACGCGCAGGACGCGGCCCGGTGAACAGCACGCCTCTGTCCCGTGTTGTGGATGCCGCGCCTTTGATTAGCCTTGCTAAAGTTGGGCGGCTGGACGTGCTGACGGCAGGCAGCCGCATTATGCTGGTCACGGACACAGTGGCGCGCGAAGTGCAGGCCGGAGCGGATGCCGACCCTGCGCGCCTCGCCCTCCAGTCAGGGTGGGGCACACGCCATGCCGATGTTCCTGTTGCTGCCGACCTTGCCGCTTGGCACCTGGATGCGGGCGAAGAAGCCGTGCTGGCCCTTGCGCGGCTCCTAGGCTGCGCTGCGGTTTTGGATGACGGCGCAGGCAGGAAAGCCGCGCGTGCCCTGGGCATTATCCATACTGGGACGACTGGACTTGTGATAGAAGCCAAACGACAAGGCATTGTCATGTCGGCAGCCGACCTACTGCGCGACCTGCGCCGAGCGGGGCTGTATCTGCCGACGGACGCCATTCTGCAAGCCGTACTCCATACCATCGGCGAAGACTGGACATAAGCCTCTGCTGCTTGACCGCACGCGCCCCCATCGGGTACACTGCAAACATATGTTTCGCGGGGGAACGGGCGCGATTGGGCGGCCCGTTTCGCTTTGTGTCAGGAGCAGTGCATGGCGGACGCGATACGCATTCAGGGCGCGCGGCAGAACAATCTCAAGGACATCTCGCTGGACATCCCGCGCGATAAATTGGTTGTTATTACAGGCCTTTCGGGGTCGGGCAAGTCGTCGCTGGCCTTTGACACCATCTACGCCGAGGGGCAGCGGCGGTATGTGGAAAGCCTGTCCGCGTATGCCCGCCAATTTCTAGGCCAGATGGACAAGCCCGATGTCGACCACATTGAAGGTCTCTCGCCCGCCGTCTCTATCGACCAGAAGTCCACGAGTAAAAACCCCCGCTCCACAGTGGGCACCGTGACGGAAATCTACGATTATCTGCGCCTCTTGTTCGCGCGCGTCGGTGTTCCCCACGACCCTGTCACGGGCCAGCCCCTCGTGAAGCAAACCATTGAGCAGATGGTCGACCATACCCTGGAGCTTGCCGAAGGCACGCGCATTCAGGTGCTGGCTCCCATCGTGCGCGGGCGCAAAGGCGAATACAAGAAAGAAATCGATGAAGTCCGTGCCGAAGGCTTCGCGCGAGTGCGCATTGACGGAGACACCTACGACCTGTCATCGGACGAAATCCCCGCGCTGGGACGCTACAAACAGCACACCATTGAAATTGTCGTTGATCGGCTGGTCATCAAAGCGTCTGGGCTGGAAAAACGCCTAGCCGACTCGTTTGAAACAGCGGCCAAGTGGGGCAAAGGCCAAGTCGTCGTGGATGTCATCGACGGCGAGCCATTAGAATTCACCGAAAGCTTTGCCGCAACAGACAGCACCTTTAACTTTGAGGAAATCGAGCCGCGCTTGTTCTCTTTCAACTCCCCCTACGGCGCGTGCCCTGAATGCCACGGTCTGGGCATCAAAGTGGAGTTTGACCCCGATCTTATTATCCCTGACGATACCAAAAGCATTGAAACTGGAGCCATTGCGCCGTATGTGGCGGCGACTTCGGGCAACACCAACGAGTGGGCCTTGGGATTGTTTCGCGGCGTCGCCGAACGCTTTGGCTTTGACAGTCATACATCCATCAAAGACCTGAACGATGAGCAGAAAAGCGCTCTTCTGCACGGCGTTAAAGGGTCGGTCACGGTGACGTTCCGCAACAAGTGGGGACGCAACCGTCAGTTCACATCAGACTACGCGGGCGTGGTCGGCATGCTGCAAAAGAAGCTGTCCGAGACAGAAAGCGATGGCATCAAAGAGTGGCTTGGCTCATTCCAGTCCGACCGTCCGTGTCCCAAGTGCGATGGCCGTCGCCTCAAGCCCGAGGCGCTGGCCGTGCTGCTGGGCGGCCTGGACATCAGCCGCCTGTGTGCCCTCAGCATCGCCAAGTCCTACGAATGGTTTGAAACACTCAAGCTGACTGCGCGCCAGCAGCTTATTGGACGGCAGATTGTCAAGGAGATCCAAACGCGCCTGGGGTTTCTGCTCAATGTCGGCCTTGGCTATCTCACGTTAGATAGGGCGGCGCGGACACTCGCCGGGGGCGAAGCGCAGCGCATCCGTTTGGCGTCTCAGATCGGGTCGGGCCTGACCGGGGTTTTGTATATCTTAGACGAGCCGAGTATCGGTCTGCATCAGCGTGACAACACCAAATTGATCGAAACCCTGATGCGCCTGCGCGGGCTGGGCAACACCATTATTGTGGTTGAGCATGACGAAGAAACCATGGCGGCTGCTGACTGGATCGTGGACATCGGGCCGGGCGCGGGCGAGCATGGCGGCCACGTGATCGCGCAGGGCACGCCGGATGAAGTCATGGCGAACCCGGACAGCGTTACGGGCCGTTACCTGTCGGGCCGCGATAAGATAGATGTCCCCACGGAGCGCCGCCCGCCTACTGACAAGTTCCTGGAGATACAGAACGCCCATGGACATAACCTCAAAAACGTTACGGTGCGCATTCCTTTGGGCTGCTTTGTGTGCGTGACGGGTGTGAGTGGCTCGGGCAAAAGTACGCTGATCCAGGAAACGCTCTATCCCCGTTTACAGTACGCCATCAACAAAACCCGCAGCGTCTGGGAAGCGCACGATGCCGTGCAGGGCATCGATCAACTGGACAAAATCGTAGACATCGACCAGAGCCCCATCGGACGCACCCCGCGCTCCAATCCCGCCACCTACACGGGCGTGTTTGATATGATCCGTGATTTATTTGCCAAGACCGCCGATGCCCGCATGAGAGGCTACAAGGCGGGCCGGTTCTCGTTCAACGTCAAAGGCGGGCGGTGCGAAGCGTGCAAAGGCGACGGCATCATCAAGATCGAGATGCAGTTTCTCCCTGACGTGTATGTGCCGTGCGAAGTCTGCCACGGCAAACGCTACAACCGCGAAACTCTGGAAGTCAAGTACAAAGGCCAGTCCATTGCCGACATTCTCAGCATGACCGTGGGGCAGGCCGTCGCGTTTTTCGAAGCTGTCCCTGCCATCACGCGCAAGCTCCGCACCCTGCACGATGTCGGCCTGGATTATATCCGCATGGGCCAGCCCGCGACCCAATTATCCGGCGGCGAAGCGCAGCGCGTGAAGCTTGCGACCGAGCTTGCCAAGCGGGCGACAGGCCGCACTCTTTATATCTTAGATGAGCCGACGACCGGCCTGCACTTCGCCGACACGAAAAAGCTCCTGCAAGTCTTGCAAAGATTGGCCGACACGGGCAACACGGTCTTGGTCATTGAACATAACTTGGATGTCATCAAGACTGCCGACTGGGTCATCGACATGGGGCCGGAAGGCGGCGACGGCGGCGGCGAGCTGGTCGCGGCAGGCACGCCCGAAGAAGTCGCCGGGGTGAAAGCGTCCCACACGGGCCGCTACCTGGCAAAAGTGCTGGCCGGGCACAGCCTTGTCGCGAGCAAGTAAGTCCCTTCTTGTTGCTGCGCTTCTGTTCTCAGGCAAGCAGGAGATATAATATTATGCGGCGAATGGAACTATTACAACATCTTGTTGCCGGGGGTGTATCTTGGACGGGACAGCGTCGGCGCAACTACAAGACCGAATAAACGAACTTCGGGGGCTTCTCGACAAAGCCAAAACGGACAAATGGAGCCTGAACGAAGCGGACACGGAGCGAGTTATTATTTCCCCTCTCCTAATGGCTTTGGGCTACGAGCCATTCGACATTCGGCAGCGCGGGCATGATAGCGTTGCCAACAATTTTCCCGACTACACGCCTGGCATCCCCCAGAAATGGTTTTTAGAGGTCAAGAAACTTGATCTCGCATTGCAAGATGGCGAGGCCGCTCAAGCTGTCAATTATGCGAACAACCAGGGTGCGGAATGGGCAGTCTTGACGAACGGGCGGAAGTGGTACATCTACAATGCCCACCTGCCCAAGCCACTCACCGAAAAGCGTGTCTTTCAGATTGATGATCTTTTTGGCGATGCATCGGCCTTGAGGACACTGGCACTTCTTTCCCGCACTTCCATGCTGAGCGGCGGTCTTACGCAAGCGTGGAGGTTTGCGCAGGTGCAAAGCATCGTTAAGGCGCAGTTGGAAACGCCAAACTCCGCCGTGCGCAAACGCCTGCGCCAAGTTGCCTCCGACGAGATTAGCATAGCAGTTTCCGACGCTCTCACCGAAGAAGTTTTGTGGTCGTTCCTTCCCAATTTCCCTGCCGTGATGGGAAACGGAACCGGTCACGTACTCCCTCCACTCTTGCCTCAGCCAAAGGCTCCCGATAACACGCAGTTTGTCCTTTACACCTTGGCGGACATTGCCGCGAATAGTACACTCGGCACTGGTAGAAAACCGATCAGTCTGCACTTTACCGATGGAACATCTGCCGACACGACTACTTGGGCTGATGTCGGTATTTCGACACTCTCGCGGCTTGGGAAGCAGTATGGTCTCCCGCCATTGCCTTTTACAAACCGGGCCAAGGGCAAGTCATACTTTGTTAACACGCAGCCGATACACAGTACAGGGCTGTCGATGAAAAGTCATAGAACGGCAGAAGTCAACGGAGCCACCGTTTATATGGACACAAACCGCAGTGCGCTGGAGTTGGTCAACTCGCTCCTGATTTTGTTTACTACAGTAGGCGCACCGGCGGATTTTGTTAAAGTCGCCATCAAATAGGAGCATGGCGGCTGAACCTTACTTGCCTGTTCTCCGCAGGCATCCTCCCTGTGCCGGAAAGTAGACGTTTTTGTATTTTCCCCTCGCTCTGCTGCATTTTCTCGGCACCAAACCCCTCACCGTCAGCGTGGTCGCGCAGCTTGTCGTCCTCGGCGTTGCCTTGAAGACAAAGGACAAAACGCAGGTGCGTCAGTGCATCATCCTGCTGATTGGCCTGGTTTTCGTCATTGTCAGCATTGGCCTGCGTGCCCCAGCCCCGCCAAACCTCAAGGCGGATGTTTTGGGAACAATCGCGTCGGTTTTGTTTTTAGAACCCGGCGTGCAGGCGCTGCTGAAACTGCGCAAGAAATCCTCACCCCAGCCCCGACATTGACAACTTCGCCTCCTGCATGTTATCATACGCACTAACTATGAGCCAAAACACCCTGGACAAACCCTGCTGCGTCTGCCTGACTTTGTGCAGCGAAATCATTGAAGACGTGCGCACCCGCAGCAAGTCCGTCATCAGCATCTTTAATAGTGTCGGGGCCAGTCAGGTGCCGACAATCTATCCCCGGCTGTGCGTCCTCGCATCGGTCACGAATGCCGACCCCGACACACCCGTGCGGATCGCCATTACCCTGCCGTCGGGCGGCGAGTTGTTTTCGGCTGACGGCAAAACCCTGCCCGGCGACAAGTCTAGCGTCACCGATTTTCCCCTGGAAGTGCAGGGTGTTCTGCTGCCCGAAGTCGGCGTTTACACCGTCACCCTTCAAGTTGCAGGCGACTTAATCGCGCAGCGTTTATTCCAGGTTTTTATCGCTCCCCAGCAGCCGCCTGCCGCCACCGCTTAGTTTTTCTCCCGTGCGGCGCGTGTCAATGGTTTCTTTTTCCCGCCATGTTTCCGGCTGTGCTTGGGCGTATTTGAGGCTTACCCAGCGCGCACCCGAGGCTTTGCACTCGCCTTGCGAGCCTGTACCACTTGCATTGCGAGCCTGTACTGACGACGGAACAAATCCGTCCGTCGTCGCTGCGCGAGGGAACCGCGCAGGCAAGCCGTAGGCAATTTCGTGGGCACGCTCTTTCAGTTTCGTATGTTCCCAAAGCCGCCGGCGCTCCCCCGCAGATGGCAGCGCTGCGGGCGACAATGGCAGTTTCGGCAGGACGGTTTCCCTCGCGATTTTGGCCGCGAAACTTGTCCCATTCCCCCTCGAAAGAGCAGCTAAGGAGTCACCATGGCGATTTGCGAGATGCACCTGAGCAGCGGGACGGCCCTGCAAAAGATGACCGCGTTTACGGCGATTGTGCCGGAACATGTCCCCGGCCCGTGGGCGACTTTGCTGTTGCTGCACGGATTGAGCGACGACCACACGGCGTGGGCGCGTCGCACGAGCTTGGAGCGTTATTTGGAGGGGCTGCCCCTTTTGGTGGTCATGCCCAACGGCGAGCGCGGCTGGTACACGGACAGTGTCGGCAGCCCGGCACAGGCGTTTGAAACGTATCTTACGCGGGATTTAATCGGGTTCGTGGACGGCGCGTTCCACACGCGCCCCGAACGCAGCAGCCGCATGACGGCGGGCCTGAGCATGGGCGGCTACGGTGCGCTCAAGCTGGCCTTGGGGCATCCCGATCTGTTTTGCGCAGCCGTCAGCCACTCCGGCGCGGTGGAGATTGGCGCGCGTTCCTGGGAAGAAGACAATGCGCGGCAGCAGGAATTGCGCGCGATCTTTGGCGCGCACCCGCAGGGCGGCGACAACGATTTGTATGCTCTTGCCCAGCGCGCCGATGCCCCTGCGCGTCCTGCCCTGCGGATTGACTGCGGCGTGGATGATTTTTTGATTGAAGACAACCGTCGGTTCCACGCGCACCTGGAGCGCATTGGCTATCCCCACGAATATGCCGAGCATGCGGGCGCGCACGACTGGGCATACTGGGACATTCATATTCAGGACACCCTGGCGTTCGCCGCACGGATATTGGGCTTGCGCAAGCCTGGGACAAAAGAGCATTGACAGCCGGGCAGGGCGGCCATCCACTGCTTTTCACGCAAGCTGCACGTCAAAACGCCCCGCACTTCGCTTCCATGGAAGACCGGAGTGGGGGGCGTTTTTGTCCTGTGCTGCGGGATGTTATCTTTAATCCTCGTCGGCAAATGGGTAATCGACATAGCCGGTCGCGCCCTGTGCGTAGTAGGTAGCCGGGTTGGGGGCGTTCAGCGGCAGGTGGCGGGCCAGACGCCTGGGCAGGTCGGGGTTGGCGAGAAACTGCTGGCCCCAGGCGACGGCATCGGCTTCGCCCGCGTCCAGAACTTGCTGGGCCTGCGCGGGAGTGAAGTTTTCGTTGGCGATGACCGGGCCGCCGAACAAGCGCTTCATTTCGGGCGTGAAGCGCGGGCCGCCGTCCAGCGACTCCCGTGAAAACAAGTAAGCGACACTTCGCTTGCCCAGTTCCGAAGCGACATAGCCAAAGATCGCGGCGGGGTCCGAGTCCTCAACGCCGTGCTGCGCCACGTTACGCGGCGACAGGTGAACACCGACCCGCTCCGCGCCCCACACGGCAACCGCCGCATCAGTCGCTTCCAGCAGGAAACGGGCACGGTTTTCTATCGACCCGCCATATTCATCCGTGCGCGTGTTGGTGCCGTCACGCAGGAACTGGTCACACAGGTAGCCATTCGCGCCATGGATTTCTACGCCGTCAAACCCGGCTTCCTGGGCGTTGCGGGCGGCCTGGGCGTAGTCGGCGATGACGGCGTGGATTTCGTCTCTGGTCAGCGCATGGGGCGTGGGGTAGGGAGCATGGCCCGCCGGGATGCGGATCTCGTCGGGGGAGGCGATGGCGGACGGCGCGACGGGAAGCTGTCCGTTCAAAAAGTCCGGGTGGGACAATCGCCCCACGTGCCAAAGCTGGCAGACAATGCGCCCGCCCGCGCCATGAACGCTTTCAGTGATCTTGCGCCAGCCCTGCACCTGCTCCGGCGACCAGATGCCCGGCGTGTCGGCATAGCCGACGCTGCGCGGGTTGATACAGGTCGCTTCGGTAAAGATCAGGCCCGCACTCGCGCGCTGGGTGTAATACTCGCGCATCAAATCGTTTGGGACACGGCCCTCCGATGCCCGGCTGCGGGTGAGAGGGGACATGATAATACGGCTGGGCAGCAAAAGCGCGCCCAGGGTAACAGGGTCAAAAATAGTTGGCATGGTGTTCTTTCGGCGTTTTTATATTTGCGCCCCGGCAGTGGATAAGCCAGGGCATCGGTTTGCGTCCCTGACGGCTCCAGTATGGCTTGGCCGGTTTGAGCGGTGAATATGTTTGTCGGCCCTGATATGCTCCTGCAAGCGGGAGGGCTGGAAGCTGAGTTGATGGGAAATGCCACTGGCATGTTCCTGGACACGGAACATGGCGCTTCAAATGTTGGTTCCCTGGCGGGGCTTTTGCTGGGTGCAGGGAAAGAGCGGGGATTGGCACTGCAAACCGGGCAAAGCCGGGTCTTGAGGCGGAGCAAAGGGGATAAACACACGGGTGTCCTGGAAAAGAACACCTCTGTGTTCGCGAGAGGGGGGATGCCGACAGGAGCCATCTTTCGGCCCATGCGCTACGCTTCTTCTTCGGGGGCGTGGCGGTTGTCCACGGACGTACCCAGTTTGTCGCGGGTGTCGGCGTCCAGGTTAGTCATGTCGGCGGCAATGTCGTCCGAACGCTGATCCTGCGCCTGAGCGTCGTTTGCCGTGACGACATGGTGGGTGCGCATGCCCTGGTTGGGCGCGTTCCAGTCGGGGTTGTCGTCGGCGTGGACCAGGCGCTCGCCCTGGTCGTCGCGGTTGGCATTGGCGGCGTGAGGGTCGCCGCCGGGGTTGGTATTGCGGGGCATATCGGTGCTTGCCATCAGTGTCGGCTCCTTTGGGGGGTGCGTGATGCTTTGTTGTTTCCACAACCGGCCCCGTGCGAAACCGTTTTCCTGCCTTTATGCTCCGTACGCAAATAATCTACTTCGTGGGCACGAACAGGCCGCTCTTGACTCCTTCCAGTGTCAGCAGGCGCTGTTTTGCCGTGAGCCCGCCCGCGTAGCCCGTTAATAATCCGCTTGCCCCCACAATGCGGTGGCAGGGCACGACAATCCACACGGGTTTTTGCCGCTGGCCCCGCCCACCGCCCGGCAGGCATTCGGGCTGCCTACGCGCTGCGCCAGTTGCTTGTAGCTCAGTGTTGTGCCATAAGGCACTCGCGTAAGCTCGTCCCACACGCGCTGCTGAAACGGCGTACCGCGCAGGGCGAGAGGCAGGTCAAACGATGTCCGCTCGCCCCCGAAGTATTCTTCCAATTGCGCGGCCACAGGAGCAAGGCGGGCTTGATCCCAGGTCACCGGCTGGCCTTGCACTAAAAAAGGCTCTGATTTTGGGTCTTCAACAAGACAGCGGGACAACTGAACCAGGGCATTGTCATCATCCACGATAGCGACGGCAAGGCCGAGCGGAGTGGGGATCGCGTGTGCATAAAACATCAACTGTGTCCTTTTGTGGATGAAAGCGAAGAACTATCCCGCTTGCGGTACTCGCCGGGCGGGCAGCCTGCGACCCGGTGGAAGCCGCGATAAAACGACGATGCGCTGTCAAATCCCGCTTCAAACCCTGCCTCCAAAACAGGCTTGTGCGGGTCACGCAACAGGTCGATGACAGCTTGGACGCGGGCCTGAGTCAGAAATGCGGCAGGAGTCAGGCCGTACCCCGTGCGAAACAATTCGGTGAGCTTGGTCACGCCCCATGGAGATGCCGCCGCCATGTCGGACACGTGGGCAAACGCGCCCGGCTCGCGGCACACGGTCTCGGCCAGCATCGTCAGCCGCCGCCGGTCGGGGTCTTGGCCCGCATAAAACGCGTCGGGGCGGCAGCGCTTGCAGGCGCGCAGGCCCAGGGCCCGCGCCTGCGCGGGCGAGTCCACAAAAACAACATTGCGCGGCAGCGGCTTGCGGGCGGGGCACGCCGGGAGACAGTAAATCCCCGTACTCAGCACGCCCGCGAGGAACTCGCCGTTGGCGCTTTTGTCTCCTGCCAGAAAGCGCATCATCCGCGCGTCATTGGTGAGGGGTGTGTCCATAGCGTGATTATACTTCCTGCCGCTTGGCAGTGTCTTCCCGGTTTCGCCGTTTAAACTTTTTTGTGCCTTTGTTGGGTATGCTGACACTGCAAATGCAAAGGAGACGTTGACAATGAATCTTGTTCGTGCCCTCTTGCCTCTCGCAACAACCCTGACGGTCGGCAGCGTTGGCTTGTTTGCCCTCCAGATGCCCCTCCTCTTTGTGCCGCCGCCTGCCCCTGCGTCCCAGCCCTTGGCGTCGCCGCCTGCGCTTGCTGCGAAACCATTCGCACTGCCGCCTGCTTTTGCGCCTCAAGTTGTCCCGCCTGCTCCGAACGGGGATACCGAGTACAAAGGGGCACGAATACTCCTGCGGGGAATGACCCACATTCCCGCCTGCCGCCTAGTCTTTTGCCCGTATCAGCGCGTGCGGCTTGGGCCGACCGATGCCGAAACCAAGCGCGAGCATGATTTTGTCCAGCAGCGGCAGGCACAGCCTAGCGCCGGTAAGCCACCTGTCCCCCGATAATCGTCCATTCCACACTGCCCGTGTCCGGGTGGACAATGGCAAAGTCGGCATTTGCGCCCACCTGCACTGCCCCCATCTGGCCCGACAATCCTAATTGACGCGCGGCGTTGGCGCTTGCCAGGCGTGACACTTCTGCAAATCCCAAGCCTGTCCACTGCCGGACATTTTGCACCGCCCGGCTCATCAGCAGCACGCTGCCCGCAAGCGTCCCGTCCGCAAAGGCCGCCGTGCCGTTTTGCACGGAAACGGGGCTGCCGCCCAGGGCATACTCGCCGTCCGGCATGGCCGCCGCTTCCATCGCATCCGTGACCAGCACGACCCCGTCCAGCCCTTTAGCGGCGATCACCATGCGTACAATAAGAGGGTCCAGGTGTACACCGTCGGCGATCACTTCCGCCGTGAATTCGGGGCACGCGAGAATGGCCCCGACTGTTCCCGGCTCGCGGTGGTGCAGGCCGCGCATGGCGTTGAACGTGTGTGTCCCCTGCCGCGCGCCCCACGCCGCGCTGCGCAGGGTTTCCTCTGCGGTCGCGTTTGTGTGCCCCAGAGAAACGATGATATTGGCTGCCACTGCGGCCCGAACAACTTGTTCCGCGCCGGGCAATTCGGGCGCGATTGTCAACTGGCGGATTGCGTTTCGGGACACCTGCACCCAGTGTGTCAGTTCCTCGCTGTCCGGGAGGCGGATATGGGCAAGCGGCTGCGCGCCGCGCCGCGCCGCGCAGATGTACGGCCCTTCCAGATGGATGCCCAAAATCCGCGCTTCGTCCGCGCCCCGCCCTTCGTTTCTCACGCTGCCGACCGCGCGAATGGCTGCGTCGGTGTCCGCGCGCGAAGCGGTCAGGGTGGTCGCCAGCAGGCCGGTCGTGCCGAACCGGGCATGGGTGCGCGCGATCTGCCGGACGGCGGCGGGCGTCGCCTGCATAAAGTCCGCACCGCCGCCGCCATGCACGTGCATATCCAGAAAGCCGGGCATGATGTGCAGGCCGGAGGCGTCAATATCCGGGCGGCGCGGCAGGGCATCGGCGCGGGGTAAAATCTCCGCAATCCGCCCCGCATCGTCCACGACCAGGCCCCCGTTCATCATCACACCGTCTGGGGTGACTATGTTTCCCGTCATTGTCAGCATAATGCAGCGTTCGCGAAAGGGGGATGAAAGTCCTGCGCGATTGGGGCGGAGGGGCCTCTTTGCCAAGGGACTGCGCGAGATGATCTTCGGCGTTTCCACGGCCTACCAACGACGGAACAAATCCGTCCGTCGTTGGTACACGCTGGCAAAGAATGCGCAATGCTCAGGCTGATCCGAGTCGCCCCGTGGAAAAGGCAAGCAACGCTTTTTGTACGGGCCTGCAATACTTCCCTATTTTGGGTATGATAATTCCAGCCGCGCCTGCGCCCGGTGGATCGCTCGCTTCCCTTAGAACTCCTTTGCTTCCCCTAGAAAGGGCACTGCCATGTATCGCTCACGTCTTACGTCCGTCGTGTTCGTCCTGGTCTGCTTCGCCATCGGCGGAACGGTGCTGCATCATTTTCAAGGGCCATTGATCCGGCCCGCGTCCGCGCAAACTGCCGATGAGACCGGCCCTCGTATGGGCCTGCGCCCGGCAAAACCCGAAGTGCGGCGGGCAGCCGTGGCGGCCATCCAGGCGCAATTGTCGGCGTTCAGCAAGGGTGATTATCAGACAGCAATCAAGTACCAAAGCGCGGGCCTCAAGCAGAATTTCAGCTCCCCGGACGCTTTCCGGCAGATGATAGAAAGCGCCTACCCCGAGTTTGCGCATTACAAAAAGGTCGCCTTCGGCCCGGTCAGAGCAGACGCATCGGGACAGCGCGTTTTTGTGCCTGTAAACTTGACCGGGCAGAACGGCGTGACTGTTCAGGCGGCGTACCTGATGGTGCGCGAAGGCAAAGTCTACCGGGTGCAGGGCGTTTTGGGCGGCGGACATCGGCCCCTCCCGATTGCGCCGGGCGATGCGGCGTCGGTCTGAAAGAGCGGCCTATGCTGCGCGTGATCGACCCCCGGCTGGCGGGCGATGAAGAAGTTGTCGGGATCGGGGACGACCTGGCCCCCGAAACGCTGCGCTGGGCCTATGGTCACGGCATCTTTCCGTGGCCGATGGACAGCATGCCGCTGCTGTGGTTTTGCCCGCCCGCGCGCGCTGTTTTGGAGTTTGACACGCTGCATGTCCCGCACAGGCTTGCCCGCCAGCGTCGCCGCTGTCCCTACACGTTCACGCTGGACACCGCCTTTGACCAGGTGCTGGACGCCTGCCGCCGCGCGCCGCGTCCCGGCCAAAGCGGCACCTGGATCACGCCCGCGCTGCAGCAAGCCTTTTCGCGATTTCACCAAACCGGCGATGCGCACAGCGTGGAAGCCTGGAATGCCGAAGGGCAGCTTGTCGGCGGCTTGTATGGGGTGGCGTCGGGCGGAGCGTTCGGCGGCGAAAGCATGTTTCACCTTGCCCCCAACGCATCCAAGCTGGCCCTGCTGTTTTTGATCGACTATTTGGGCGCGCAGGGCGTGCGGTGGATGGATATTCAGATGATGACCCCGCACATGGAAGTGCTGGGCGCAGTCCACATTCCCCGCGCCCTGTTTCTGGACAAACTGGAAGCCGCCCATTTGCGCCCGCCGATTTGCTTTGGCCGACCGGCCGATGTTTAGGTGTGCCGCTCGTCACGGGTACGCTGAAGCAAGAAAACGTCCAAGGAGAACCTCATGTCCGATCCCATCACCGCCACGGAAGACGCGCAAGAAGCCGCCGCTGCCATGCCGCAGGGCGCAGCCCGTGCTCAAGCCGAAGACGAACTGGACGCGCTCCAGCCCGGCCCCGCCGACCAGCCGCACTTTGCCCCGCAAGCCGATCCCGCGCAGGTCATTGATGAACCTATCCATGACATGCTGGGGCGTCGGGATGCCCCGTAAGCCCGGCATTCTACCGTTATGAAAATTATTGTCGCCCCTGACTCGCTGAAAGGCAGCGTGTCGTCGTCCCTTGCCGCCGAAGCCTTGGCGCGCGGCATCCGCCGGGCCGATCCCCGGTGCGAGATTGTCTGCCTGCCGCTGGCCGACGGCGGCGAAGGCACAGTGGATGCGTTCCTCGCCGGCGCGGGAGGACAGGGCGTCGCTCTCCTTGTCCAGGGGCCATGCGGCGACCCCGTTCAGGCCGAATATGGGCTGCTCGCTCCTGACGGCGTCACGGCTGTTGTGGAAATGGCGGCGGCAGCGGGTCTGGGGCTGGTGCCACCCGAGAAACGCGACCCGCGCTGGACTTCCACCTACGGGGTCGGGGAATTGATCCATGCGGCGGCGCAGTCCGGCGCAGCGCGCATCATTGTCGGGTTGGGCGGCAGCGGCACCAACGACGGCGGCGCGGGCGCAATGCAGGCCCTGGGCGTGCGCTTCTGGGACAAACAGGGTGTCCTGCTCCCGCCCGGCATCGGCGCGGGGCATTTGCAAAATATCGCGCGCATTGACCTGTCGGAATTTGTGTTTTCGCGGGGCGATGTTGCTGTAACTGTGGCTTCGGACGTGACCAATCCGCTGCTGGGAACGAACGGGGCATCCGCCGTGTACGGCCCGCAAAAAGGCGCGACACCGGCAATGGTCGCCGAAATGGACGATGCGCTCTCCCAGTACGCCGCGCTGATGAAACGGGATTTAGGCCAGGATGTGGCCGACCGGCCCGGCGCGGGTGCGGCGGGCGGTTTGGGGGCATCCCTGATGGCGTTTCTGGGAGCGTCCCTGCAAAGCGGCATCGACCTGGTGCTGGATGCCGCGCATTTCGAGCAGCAGGCGCGGGGCGCGGACTGGGTATTTACGGGCGAAGGGCGCATTGATGCCCAAACGCTTCAAGGCAAAACCATTGGGGGCGTCCTCGCGCGCTGCCAGGCACTAGGCGGCATTCCTGTTGTCGCGTTCGGCGGCTCGGTAGATGGCGAGGCGGCAAACGAGCTGGCGCAGCAGGGACTGGTCGCCGCGTTTCCTATCGCATCCGGCCCGCTCACGTTGGAACAGGCGATGACGCAGGGCGCCAGCCTGCTGGAACAAACAGCGGAGTGCGTGACGCGCCTTTTGCTGGCCGCAAAGCAATAAAAAAGGCCGGGCGCTAGGCCCGGCCTTTTTCTTGCTTTTATCCTACACGCCTTGCGCGCTGCGGCGCAGCAGGTCGGCGTTGTCCACGGCGCGTTTGACTTGGTAGCCCGCCAGCGGCTGAATATGGGTATGCACGGCATCTAAAATATCATTGGGAAACGGAAAAAAGCTGTCTTCGATCTCATCGGGCGGGGTAATCCAGTTGCGCGCGCCGACCACGACCGGCGGAGCATCTAGGTAATGAAAGGCGAACTGGGTGATCTTGGCGGCCATGGTTTGCAGCATGGAGCCGCGCTCGCAGGCATCGGAGGCGAGCAAAATCCGTCCTGTCTTTTGCACGCTTTCCACGACACGGGCATAATTAAAGGGAACGACGCTGCGAGCATCAATCACTTCCACGCTCACTCCGTACTCGGCTTCCAGCGTTTTAGCGGCATCCAGGGCACGGTACAAAGTGGCTCCAATGGTCAAAATGGTCAGGTCTGTCCCGGCTTTCTTAATCTCAGGCTCGCCTTCAGGAACGGTATAAAAGCCTTCAGGAACGCCTTCGGTGCCGTGAAACATCTCGCTCTCGTTGTATAATCTTTGGCTTTCAAAGAAGATCACAGGGTCGGTGCCCGTGAGGGCGACGTTCATCAGGCCCTTGGCATCATAGGGCGTGGCGGGGAAGTAAACTTTGAGGCCGGGGATATGCGTGCAAAGCGCTGTCCAATCCTGCGAGTGCTGCGCGCCGTATTTGCTGCCGACAGACACGCGCATCACAAGCGGCATCTTGAGGATGCCACCGGACATAGACTGCCATTTCGCCATTTGATTAAAGACTTCATCGCCCGCGCGGCCCAGAAAGTCGCAGTACATCAACTCGACAAGGGGCCGTCCGCCTTCCAAAGCGTAGCCGACCGCAGTGCCGGCAATGGCGGCTTCGGAGATGGGCGAGTTGAACAAGCGATGGTACGGCAGCGCTTCAGTCAGGCCCTGATACACGGCAAACGCGCCGCCCCAGTCGCGGTTTTCCTCGCCGTATGCGACCATGGTCGGGTCGGCATAGAAACGATCAATAATCGCTTCAAACAGGGCGTCTTTCATGGACACGCAGCGGCCCTTGGGCAGGGTCTCGCCCTGGGCGCCTATTCCGCTGCGGCTGCGCTTGGCAATCGCCTTGACGCGGGGGTTGTCTTCTTTAGGCATCAGCGTTTCAGGCGTGCGATCTTTGGCGTCCAGCGCGTCAATGGTCTGGCCGGAATACATGGTTTGCTCTAAAAGATTGCCGGGCACGTACAGGTTGGCGCGGGGCGACAAATCCAAGTCGATAGCTTTCTTGTAAGCCTTGAACAGGCGTGCGTCAATGGTCTCGCTGACTTGATCCAAGTCGTCCTGCGTGGCCAGCCCGTTCTTGATCAAGTCTTCGCCATAGGTCAATAAACTGTCTACCTGACGCCATTCTTCGATTTCCGCTTTCTCACGATAGGAGCTGGCATCGGACGGCGAGTGGCCGCTGAAACGATAGGTGATAGTGTCCAAAAGGACAGGCCCGCTGCCCTGGGCGAGAATGTCGCGCTTGCGGCGGATGGCATCCACCACGGCCAGAGGGTTGTAGCCGTCCACGCGCTCGGCGTGCATTTGGTCGGGGCCAAGGGAGGCACCCATGCGGGCCAGAGTGCCAAAGCCCATGGTTTCGCCGACCGGCTGCCCGCCCATGCCGTAAAAGTTGTTGACAAAGTTCATAATCAGGGGCAGCCCGCCGCCGATGGATTGGTCCCATAGCGTTTTGAACTGGTCCATGGTCGCAAAGCACAGGGCTTCCCAAGTTGGGCCGCAGCCCGCGCTGGCATCACCGATATTGCAGATCACAATGCCGGGCTTGCGATTGACCCGCTTAAACAAAGCCGCCCCGACCGAAATGTCCGCCGACCCGCCGACAATGGCGTTGTTCGGGTACACGCCAAACGGCGTGAAGAACGCATGCATGGAGCCGCCCATGCCTTTGTTGAAGCCCGCCTCGCGCCCAAAGATCTCTGCCAATGTGCCGTAGATTAAAAAGTCAATCGCTAACTCTTTGACCGATGAGTAAGCATCCCCGCTGCCTTCCACGACTTTGAGGGCCGCGCCATCCATGAACGATTTCATAATGGACATCAGGGTATCGTCGTCGAGCTTCTCGATGGCGCTCAGGCCCTTCGCCAAAATCTCCCCGTGCGAGCGATGCGAGCCAAAGATGTGATCGTCCACGCCTAAAAGATACGCCTGCCCGACTGCGCTTGCTTCCTGCCCGATAGAAAGATGGGCAGGCCCCCGGTGGTTGTATTCGATGTCGTGGAACTTGCCGGTGACTTTCACGTCCTGCAGCATGTTTTCAAAGCCGCGAATGGTTGCCATGTCCCGCTGGATGCGCACCAGGTCGGCGGCGGCATAGCTGTCCAGCTCATCGGCCATGGTTTTGCCGTATTGGTTGGCGGGAATAGGCCGAAATGTGATTTCATGCGCCTGCCGCACCTGGGCAGGATGGATCGTCAAAGATTTGGGCATGGGTGTGTCTCCATTAATAGCAACGCTTTCCACTATGATACAGCGAAATACGAAACAAGTCAAGCGTTGGTTTCTTTTAATTAACGCATAAACGAAAACAAAAGAAAATAAATGTGCCGTTCTTTGCCCCGGGGCGCACCTGCGCAGGAAAACGGGTACTCTTAACAGGCGCGATCAAAGTCCCTTTGTTTTGCCCCCAAGATAACTTTTATGTATGCCGAAGAACGACACCGTGAGATTTTGGAGCGCTTGAAGCTGACCGGCAAAGTGTCCGTGGAACAGCTTGCCGACACTTTGGGCGTGTCCGCGCCGACTGTGCGGGCGGATCTCGGAATGCTGGAAGCGCGCAAGCTGCTGCGTCGCACCCATGGCGGCGCTCTGGCCCTGGAAAGCACATTGTACGAGCCGCCCTATGCCGAGCGGGAGCGCGTGCGTCAATTGGAAAAGTCCCGCATTGCGCGTGCGGCTGCCGCCCGCGTACGCGACCATGAAACCGTGCTGCTGGATGCGGGCACGACAACCTATGAAGTGGCCGTTTGCTTGAAAGCGCGCATTGGTCTGACTGTTGTCACCAATTCTTTGGAAGCCGCCTGGGAACTGATGGACGCGCCGCCCGGACATGTCGAGATTATTGTCGTGGGCGGCAATGTGCATGCGCGACGCCGGGCCGTGCTGGGGCCGCTCGCCACCGACTTTTTGCAGAACATCCAAGTAGACCGCGCGTTTTTAGGTATCAATGGGGTACATCCCGAAGCAGGCTGGACTGTAGTGGATTTTGATGCCGCCCAGGTCAAAAGGGCGATGATGGCCCGCGCGCGAGAAGTGGTCGTGGTTGCCGATGCCGCCAAGCTGGGCGTAGCGGCGTTTGCATCCGTTGCTCCTTTGCGCGCCGCCCATGTTTTAGTGACCGACACGGCTCCTGAACACGCCCTGGCGGAAGCGCTGGCTGCGGCCAATGTGGAAGTCGTTGTCGCTCCCTGAAAGGGCGTTTTTTTCTGCGTGCTTCTTTCTTCCATGAAAACCGTTCTTCCATGAAATATGCCGTTATGCGCCTTATGGGCAGGCCGGAATGGTGGCTTGCCCTTTTGCTTGTCTGGGACACCGGCTCGGCGGCGCGCTCCTGGCATACGCCCTGGCAGCGGGATGCTCTGACCGAGTGGGTGCGGTGGGCATCCGGCATTGGGCTGGCTCTGGCTTTGGGTTTGCTGCTGACACAAGCCCGGCGCGCCGCCTGGCTTCTTGTGCTCACAGGGGGAGCTCTGGCCGTATCCGGGCTGACGCAGGCGGCGCGCGGCATGAGCGGGGTGTCCGGCCCGTTTGGTGACCATCAGCTTTACGGCAGCGCGCTGCTGGCCCTGCTTCCCCTCGCCCTTGCACTCAGCGTCCGCTCCCATGCCCCGTACCAGCGCTGGACAGCCCAAAGTGTCGCCTTGGCGATGCTGATCGGTTTGGCGTTCAGCCAGACCCGCAGCGCGTGGATCGGGGCGGCTGCGGGCGTGCTGGTTTTTGGGGCATTGTGGCTGTGGACAGTGCGTCCGTCCTGGCGTGTGCTGGCGCTGCCCGTTCTGCTGGGGCTGGGCGTTCTGGGCGCCTGTGCGACCCTGGTGGAAACGACCGAGATGCAAAAGCCGCTTGTGCTGCGCATGCATTCGCTGCAAACGTTTTCCGCCGACACCAGTTGGCAGGGACGCTTGATCGCCTGGCGCGGGGCGCGTCGCATGGCGGCGCAGGCGCCCTGGGTGGGTGTGGGGCTGGGACGCTACCCCGCCCGTCAGCGGGCATGGACCCATGTCGGGCGCGCCCTGGCTCCGGCCCAGCGGCCATCGCTTTCCGAACAGGCGCACGACTTTTACCTGCAAACGGCGGCGGAAATCGGCGGGGTGGGATTGGGCTTGTACGGTCTGGCCCTGCTGGCCGTGATTGGACGTGGTTATGTGACCCTGCGCCGCGCGCGCGGATGGGCGGCGGGCAGCCGGACCATTTTGACCATCGCGACTTTGGCCCTGGTTACGGCGCAGGGCGTGGATGCGTTCGCCAACCCCGCCTGGCAGTTCGGCGAAGTGTCGGGGTTGTTTTGGGCGGCTTTGGGCGTGGGCCTGTCGGCCATCAATCGGCCCGAAGAAGTGTTCCGTTTTTCCACGTCGCCCTTGCGCGTAGTGCGTGGCGCCGTGGCGGGCACGGCAATGGTCGCTTTGGCCGCGCCGATGCTGCCCTGGGGATTGTTGCCTCCCGTGGAAGCGTATGCCGGCGGCACGGGCCTGACCTTGACCAGTGTCACAGTACTGCCTGCGGCTCGGGGCGTAGTGTTGCGCGGCTTCAGCGCTACTGTTTTGTTCACGGCCGTTGGTCATTTCCGTGTGACGCAGTCCGGGGAAACAGCCCCGGATGAAGATGTCACATGGAACGGGCCGGTCGCGGACGGCGCGCAGGGCACCCGGTTTGCCGCGCGCGGCGCGTGGGGGCCGCCCGTCGGCACAACCGGTTTCAGCGCCGACCCCGCGGAACGCAACACGCTGACCCTGGATGCCCGCGAAGGCGCGAAAAGCGGCGCGGTGGTTGTCGTGCGCGCGCTTTGCTTTGTCAAAGACGACCAAAACGAGCAGGGGCGCATTGTTGTCAGCCGCCCCGCTTTGGTCACGTGCTTGCCCTGATCTTACTTTTTTGCTGCAAAGGAATTCTACGATGGAAACTCTGTTTTTCGCACCTGACATTGAATGCGATGGCTGCGCTCAAAGCATCGTCAAAACCCTAACACGCCGGCCCGGCGTAGAGCAAGTGGTCGTGGATGTGTCCGCGCAAACTGTCGCTGTCCGGCATGACCAATCCCAAATGACCCCGCCCGAACTGGCGGCCCTGCTGGACAGCGCCGGGTTTCCTGCCCGGCTCGCGTAGCGCGTGTGCTGCTTGAGCGCGCGTGTTACGAGCCGGGAATGGGGGCAAACTGCGAGGTCACCACGCCGGACTGATCGGCGCGCGCCACTTCTTCCCCGGTCGAGTCAAAGACATGCACCATGCAGCCCAGCGGGTTCGCCACCCGTGCGTTCAGCCGCGCTTTGGCGAAGCTGATATACGCATCACGCGCCACCAGGGCTTCGCTGCTATAATCCCACGCATCCAGGGTGACGGCCCGGCGGGCGGGCAGATCCACGCGCGCCACATAATCATGCCCTAAATACGGACAACTCAGCGTGATACTGCGCTTTTGCAAGCCTGCCTGCCACCGGGCGATATTCTGTGTCAGCTTCATCTGCGCGCGGTTGGAATTGGGCAGGGGCGTCGGCAGCAAGCGCGGCGGGCTGGTGTTGGTTTGGTAAACATTGAAGATCACGGCCAGGCATACCAGCGCCAGCACAAAGACGAGCCCTTGCGCCGCGCTGATGTGCAGAGCGCCGCGCTGAAGTTGAAAAGGATGTTTAGCGGTCACGTGCCTATTGTAACACACGCATGAGGGATTGCGACAGAGTATTTCTACGGGAAACGACAAATACTCAAGGCAACAAAAAAAGCGCGAGCCGAACGGCTCTCGCTTGAGGAAATGCACTGCACCAGTGTGCGAATGTTTGGTTATTATACTCCGCCCATTGGTTTCCGTCAAGGCATCACTTTCAAGTGCCTACTTGCCAGAAACTCGCTATTCATCTGGGGCTGCGCCCTGCGCGTGAAGCCGCACGAAAGCATCTTTGGGAAAACCCCTTCTATCAGCAAACGCAGAGTTTCATAACTGCCTCCCAAACCAACACTGCGTGCGGGTGTTTCCCGCGCGGCCTGCTGCCGTACCCGCCTTGTTTCCACAGCACACCAAGCCCTCACCAACGACGGAACAAAACGTTCCATCGCTGCAACGCGCTTGCATACACGCGGAACCGCCTTGGGTACCCATTCGCATTGACGTTGACTTCACAAGTCGGCGGGGTTATACTAAAACTCACTCAAGTTTAAGATGTACGGGAACAGGAACCAGACACGTGACCAAATTGCGGATCGGCATGCCCAAAGGCAGTTTACAAGACGCGACTTTCGGCTTATTCAAAAAGGCGGGCTGGGATTTTCGGGTCAGCGCGCGCTCGTACCAGCCGGTCGTGGACGACGACGAATTGGAACCCGTGCTGCTGCGGGCGCAGGAAATCGCCCGCTACGTCGCCGCGGGCGTGCTGGATGTCGGCCTGACAGGGCATGACAACGTCGTCGAGTCCGAGGCGGATGTGCATGAAGTGTCCGAGCTGATTTATTCCAAGGCAACGTCGCGCCCGTATCGGTGGGTGCTGGCCGTCCCCAAAGATTCGGCGATCAAAGGGCCGCGCGACTTGCAGGGCAAGCGCATCGCGACCGAGTTGGTCAATGTCACCCAGCGTTATTTGGAGCGACACAATGTCACCGCCCACGTGGAGTTTAGCTGGGGGGCCACGGAAGTCAAAGTGCCCGACCTGGTGGATGCCATCGTGGAAGGCACGGAAACCGGCAGCACATTGGCCGCGCACGGCCTGGTGATTATTGACACGCTGCTGGAAAGCACCACGCGCTTGATCGCCAACCACCAATCCTGGCAGGACAATTGGAAGCGCCAAAAGATTGAAAACATCGCCCTGTTATTGCAGGGCGCATTGGATGCCGACAACCTGGTGGGCCTGAAAATGAACGTCGCCAAAGCCGACCTGCCCGCCGTGACCGCGTTATTATCATCCCTGCGCAAGCCGACCGTTTCCCCGCTGGACGAAGCCGAGTGGGTGGCGCTGGAAACGATCATCCCCGAAAAAGTCGTGCGCGACATCCTGCCCGCCCTGCGCCGGGCCGGTGCGCAGGGCTTGGTGGAGTACCCGCTGAACAAAGTGATTTACTGAAAGGCCTAAAATGGCGGTTCCTGAGTTCTATCGCTTTCTCAAACCCGTGCTGTCTTTGCATGGCGATGAGCAATTGCATTCTCTGCTGGAAGCAAAGGCACATCTGGCACAGGAAATGGCCTTGTCAGAAGAAGATTTAGCAACACTAACGCTTGGCGGCGGCAGCCAGTTCTACAGCAGGCTTCAATGGGCGACAACGTATTTGCGGCAGGCTGGCCTGCTGCGAGGAATTGAGCGAGGCATCAATCAAATTACGCCGGAAGGCCTTGCCTACCTACCTATCAGCCCCGTCGTCATCAAAACCGCTGATTTGAGACAGTTTCCTGCCTACGTGGACTTTCAGACACGCGGCAAGTCGGCACAAGGCAATAAGCCGTCGGTTGTCATGCCCGAAAGTGCGCCCCTGCCGGAGCAGGCAACACCGGAGGAGCTTATCGCCGAAACCTACGGCACGCTCCGCGAAAGCCTGGCGCAGGAAGTCTTGGAGCGCGTCAAAGCCATGCCGCCCGCATTCTTTGAGCGGCTGATCGTCCAACTGATGCTGCGGCTAGGCTACGGCGGCGGCGCGGCGGAAGCGGGACAGGCGCTTGGCAAGTCCGGCGATGGCGGCGTGGATGGGGTCATCAACGAAGACAAACTGGGGCTGGATAAAATCTACTTGCAGGCCAAGCGCTATGGAAACGGCACGGTCGGCAGGCCCGAAGTGCAGGCGTTTGTCGGCGCACTCAGCGGGCAGGGCGCGTCCAAAGGCGTGTTCATCACGACGTCTTCTTTCGCTGCGCCTGCGAAAGAGTATGCACGGCAAAACCTGGGTGTCAAGGTTTCCCTGATCGATGGAATAGAACTGGCGCGTTTAATGATTGATTATGACCTAGGGGTTTCTCTGGTGCAGCGCTACGATGTCAAACGCATCGACTCGGACTTTTTCTCGGAGCAATAGGAAAGGGAAAACAGCACATGACTATCGCACTCAAGCCGGAAACGGAGCGGGCTATTGAAGAAGCCGCCCGGCGTCGTGGCGTCACACCCGACACGGTTGTGGAAGAAACAATGGCGCGGGAACTGCTGCCTGTCCCGCCTCCGCAAGGCCTGGATGCCGAGCAGCGCGAGCGGCGCAGGCAGGAAGCGTTGGCCCGTATCGAGAGCGGCTACTACGCCGAACTGCTCGGTCCTAGTTCCTTGACGCAGGACAAGGCGGAAGAGCGGGCGCGCGAGGAGCGGCGATGGAAGTGATGCCTGGCCCTGCAGTTTATATCATGGACGCTTGCGCTTTGACGGCAAGGATACGGCGCGAGCCGGGTGCGGCGGTTGTAGATAAACTGTTCCGTGACAGGGATGCATCGCTGCTGGCGCATGCCGTCAATGTCTGCGAGGTTTACTATGACAGCTTGCGCGATGCCCGCAAGACACAGTCTCCGACAGATGCTTTGCAAGTTGCCGAGGCGACCATCCAGGCGCTTGATGCATCGGGGCTGCAACTGCGCGCCGACATGGACGAAGAGTTCTGGCGGCAAGTGGGGCAGTTCAAGGTGTCGCCAGACAGATTGTCTTTAGCGGATTGCTTTGCGCTGGCGCTGTGTGTCCGCACCGGAGGGATGCTCGTCACCAGTGACCATGAGTTTGACCCGGTGGCGGCTTTGGGCCTCTGCCCCGTCCTCTTCATTCGCTGACAAGTCTCCCAAGCCGGAGCGCGTCGCTGCTGTGCCTCTGCCAATAATAACAACGCTGCGGGGCATAACGATGCTGGTAAGCGGGTATCCTAGACACAAGGGAAACAAAGCGTGTTTGACTACGACATTGTCATTCTGGGCGGCGGGTCGGCGGGGATTGTGTCCGGCGTCATGGCCGGGGCACTCGGCCTGCGCGTGCTGCTGATTGAAAAGGGCAAAATGGGAGGCGAGTGCCTGAACACAGGCTGCGTGCCCAGCAAAGCCCTACTGCATGCTGCCAAAGTCGCAAAGACGATCCGCACGGCAAGGGAGATTGGGTTTGCCCCACTGACCGTCACGCGCGAGGACGCGGCGGGCGTGATGCGTTATGTGCGTGCGACAATCACCGCCGTTCAGGACGCCGACGCCACGGAAAAGCTGCTGCGCGACAACGGCGTGGAGATACGGCACGGCAGCGTGCACTTTACCGACCCACACACGCTGATGCTGGACGGGCAGGCGGTGTCGGCGGCAAGCTTTATCCTCGCCACCGGTTCGCGCCCCGCTGCCCCTGCCGTGCTCGGTTTGGACGCGGGCGCGTATCTCACCAATCAGACAATGTTTGATTTGGACGCCATCCCCGAACGCCTGCTGGTGGTGGGCGGCGGGCCAAACGGCGTGGAGGCGGCGCAGGCCTTCTGCCTGCTGGGCAGCCATGTCACTTTGGTGCAGAAGGGCGGCCGGCTCCTGCCGCGCGACGATGCCGAGATGACCCGGATGCTGGAAGGCTATCTGCGCGAGGACGGCGTGGATGTGCGCCTCGGCACGTCGCTGTCCGAAGTGCGGCAGGAGCCTGAAGGGCGCGTGGCCGTTCTGCGGCACGGTGAGCAAACCAGCGAAGTTCCCTTTGACCAAATCTTGTTCGGCATTGGCCGCCTGCCCAACACCGAGAGCCTGAACCTGGAAGCCGCCAATGTAGAATACGACAAAACGCATGTGCAGACAGACGGCACTCTGCGCACCACCGCGCCGCACATTTATGCCTGCGGCGACCTGCTGGGCCATGACCAGTTTTCCCACCTCGCCGAGTACGAGGCAAAGACCGTCGTCCGCAATATCGCCTTCCCCGGCCAAGCCAAAGCCGCCTTTGCGCTGCGCCCCTGGACAACTTTCACTGAGCCGGAGATGACGCATATTGGGCAGACAGAAGATGAGCTTCAGGCGCAGGGGACAGCCTATGAAGCCTACGTGCAGCCGTTTGCGCAGAATGACCGCGCCATCACAGACAACGAAACGCGTGGCGCGATCAAGGTGCTGACGCAGGGGCTGTCGGGTAAAATCCTCGGCGTGCATATCCTGGGCAGCCGGTCGGGCGAGCTGGCCCAAGAGTGGATCATGGCGATGCAGCACGGCCACTCCATCCGTGCGGTCGCCGATATGATCCATGTTTATCCCACCCTCTCGCTGGCCTGCCAGCATGTCGCGCAGCGCTGGTATGAGCGCAAAGCGCAGGAGCCGCTGGTGCAAAGCGCGCTCAGCGCCTATGTCCACACCGTGCGTCCGCGAGAGCGCGCCCTGGCAGCCGGAACGCTTGGCGCTGCCCTCGTGGGGCTGGGGCTGACGCTGAGCCGGCGGGGCCAAGTCGGCGAAAAGTAAATGAGAAAGCAGCGCTATGACCAGTTACTATAATGAAGAAGACTTGGCCCGCTTTGCGGAAATGGGACGCGAACGTCCTGATCTCATGGAGAAGTTCTTTGGCTACTACCAGGCAACTTTGGAGGAAGGGGCGCTTTCCAGGCGCGAGAAAGCGCTGATTGGCCTGGCCGTCGCGCATGCCATTCCGTGCCCGTACTGCATTGACTCGTTTGCCCAGACGTGCCTAGAGGCAGGCTCCAACGTAGAGCAGATGACTGAAGCGATCCATGTGGCGAGCGGTATCCGAGGCGGAGCGACCCTTATTCATGGCCTTCAAGCCCTGCGCTCGGTAGACAAAGTGAGCATGTGACTAGAAAGAAAGCTCCCCGATGACCCCTCTGGCAATGGCCCGTCCCGCCTTTGATGCGGCGCTCGCGCGCGCCGACCTGCTTCCCCTCCGCGCGGTTCGCATTGACACATTGCAGATCAACGTGGGCAAGCGCTGCAACCAGGCCTGCAAGCACTGCCATGTAGACGCCGGGCCGCTGCGCACGGAGGAGATGACACGCGAGACTGCTGAGCTGGTCGTCGCCGCGCTCGCCCGCAGCCCCGGCATTGCGACGCTGGACATTACCGGCGGCGCGCCGGAACTCAACCCCAACTTTCGTTATCTCGCCCAGTCGGCCCACGCGCTGGGGCGGCATGTCATCGACCGCTGCAACTTCACGGTACTGTTTGTCCCCGGCCAGGAAGACACGGCCCGGTTTCTTGCTAATCACCAGGTGGAGATAGTGGCCTCGCTGCCCTACTACATGGCCGAGCGCACCGATGCGCAGCGGGGCGGCGGCGTGTTTGCGCAAAGCCTAGAGGCCCTGCACCTGCTCAATGGCCTCGGCTATGGGCAGCCCGGCTCTGGGCTGACGCTGAACCTTGTTTACAACCCCACCGGCGCGTTCCTGCCGCCCGCGCAGGCTGCTATTGAGGCCGAGTACCGCGTAGAGCTTGCCAGGCGCTATGGGATCGTGTTCAATCATCTTTTCACGATTACCAACATGCCTATTGCGCGATTTCGGCACTTCTTGGAGCGCACGGGCAACTATGCCCCTTATCTTGCCAAGCTGTCGGCGGCGTTCAACCCTGCCGCCGCCGCGAGCGTGATGTGCCGCACGATGGTCAGTGTCGGTTATGACGGCCTGCTGTATGACTGCGACTTTAACCAGATGCTGGATTTAACTGTAGAGGCCGCCTCTCCCCAGCATATCCGCGACCTGGACGCCGACACCCTCGCCCGCCGCCGCATTGTCACCGATGACCATTGCCTGGGCTGCACAGCGGGCGCAGGCTCGTCGTGTGGGGGCGCAGTGGCGTGACCTGTCCCGCTGTTGTGGCCTGTCCCGCTGTCGTTGTCATGGTGAAAGCGCCCACGCCCGGCACAGTCAAGACGCGCCTTTCGCCGCCTTTGCCCCCCGCCGAGGCCGCGCAGCTTGCCGCCGCCTTCGCGCGCGATACGGCCTTCGGCATGCGGCAGATTGCCGATGTGCTGGCTGCTTATGCTCCCTCGGACGGACGCGCCGCTTTGGAAATGCTGCTGCCCGCCGGCCTTTGGTGGGCCGCGCAGCGCGGAGAAAACCTGGGCGCGCGCCTGGAAGCGGCACTCGCCGACGCCCGCGCGCACGGCTTCGGCCCGCTTCTTGTGGTCGGCACGGACAGCCCGACTGTGCCGCTCGCCTTTGTGTCCGAAGCCCTTTTCATTCTGCGCTCCAAGCAGGCGGATGTGGTGCTTGGCCCGACCGACGACGGCGGTTATTACCTTGTCGGCTTGCGTCAGCCCGCCCCCGGCCTGTTTGAGAGCGTCGCCTGGAGCACGCCCCTCGCCTATGCCCACACCGCCGCCAATGCCGCCCGGCTGGGTTTGCGCCTGCACGTTCTGCCGCCCTGGTACGACATTGACACGCCCGACGACCTGGCCCGCCTGCGCCGCGAACTCGTCGCCGACCCCGCCGCCCGCGTCCGCGCCCCGGCCACAGCTCACCTGCTTTCCCTCTCCGAACCGCCTCTCTGAACCTGCTCTTTCTGCGCCCCGATTTTGCTTATCTTGCCGGCGTGGCAGGCCGGACATCCACAAACCAGCGCTTGAGCGTTCGGGGCGCAATCCCCGCTTTGTAGCCGACATACAGCAGGCACATCAAGCCCGATGCCCGCCACAGCCCATGCGCCTGCCAGCGCCGGGGCGAGACAATTACGCTGGCAGGCGCGATGCGAAACCGGCCCTGCCGCTTGAGCCTTGCCACCAGGGCAAAGTCCTCAAACAGCGGCCAATCGGGAAAGCCCCCCGCCGCCTCAAATGCCGCCCGCCGCACAAAAATTGCCTGGTCGCCCGTCGCCTCCGAGGCGAGTCGCGAGCGCAGGGTAATCAGCCGCGCCAGCCGGTGAAACGCCTTTGGGCAGTCACCGGGAAAGCGCGCCCCAAACGCCCCGCCCGCCACGGCGGGGTCGGCAAGCAGCGCGGCCATCGCCTTTTCGGCATTCGCCGGCAGCAGGCAGTCCGCGTGCAGAAACAGCAGCACATCCCCGTTCGCCGCCCGCGCCCCCGCGTTCATCTGCGGCCCACGCCCGCGCGCCGCGTCCACCCATTGAAGCGTCGCCTGTGCCTGTCCCCACTCCCGCGTGCCGTCGGTGCTGCCGCCGTCGGCGACAATGATTTCGGCACCCGGCAGGCAGCGCGCGATGTTTTCCACCGTGTCCGGCAGGCCCGCCCGTTCATTGAGGGCCGGGATGACCACTGAAATGCTCATGTGTCCTATTTTACCTGCTCCAAGTCCACCTTCATTGTCGGGATCACTGCCGCCGCTGGGCTACTGCCGCCGGGGAGCAGATTGCCTCCTCCTCTTTTTCCTGCCCCGCCAGATTTGGGGCGAGGCGGCGATCCAAACGGTGGTAAGCGATGACAATTCCGCCGGGGGACGCAATGCCAAAGTGACGTTCACAGTGACGCGCGGGTCTTTGTACCACATCGCCGCCACCACGTCGGGCAGCAGCCCGGAAACTGGGTCGTACACGCTTGTGTACTCCAATGCGCTGGGGACGCTTTACTCCGACCCTGCAACCAAAGCGAACCTGCGGCGGATGCAATTGCTAAAGAAATAGCGCCGAGTGCAAATCGCGGGCAGAGTTTCTTGTTCGTGCCCGCTATTCGCACGGGTGTTCGTGTGCTATAATAACATATCATGCCTGATGCTCCCACCAAAGTGCAGATTTTAGACGACACTACGGCCAACCAGATCGCCGCCGGAGAAGTGATCGAGCGTCCCGCCGCTGCGGTCAAAGAGCTGGTGGAAAACGCGCTGGATGCCGGCGCGCGGCGCGTAGTCGTGGAACTGGAAGAAGGCGGCAAGCGGCTGCTGCGTGTCACCGATGACGGCAGCGGCATGGGGCGTGCGGACGCCGTGCTGGCTTTGCAGCGCCATGCCACCAGCAAAATCCGCAGCGCCGACGACCTGTTCCGCATCACGACTATGGGCTTTCGCGGCGAAGCCCTGCCGTCTATTGCGTCCGTTTCCCAGTTGACCCTGCTGACCAAAGAAGCCGGGCAGGACGAAACGCCGGGCACCGAATTGCACTGCGCGGGCGGCATATTGGAAGATGTCACGGAAGTCGGCGCGCGGGCGGGCACGTCCATCACCGTCGAGAACTTGTTTTACAATGTCCCCGCGCGCCTTAAGTTTCTCAAGACAGCCTCGACCGAACTGGGACATATTGCGGATTTGATGCAGCGGTTTGCCCTGGCCCGGCCCGATGTCGCCCTGCGTCTGATGCAGGGCGCACACGAAGTGTTCGCGTCGGGCGGCAGCGGATCTTTGATGGATGCCTGCGTGCATGTCTTTGGGCGCGACACGGCCCGCCACTTGGTGCCGATGGATTTCAGCGGCGTCGGCCTGCGCGTGTCCGGTTATATCGGCACGCCCGCCGCGCTGAAAGGGACGCGCTCGGCCCAGCACACGTATGTCAACAAGCGCTTCGTGCGCAGCAAAGCCATCACGCGCGCCCTGGACGAAGCGTATAAAAGCGTGCAAACTCTGCACGGCACACGCTTTCCCGCCGCCGTAGTCCTGCTGGACATCGACCCCGCACACGTGGATGTCAACGTTTCCCCCACCAAGACCGAAGTGCGCTTTACCCGCGAAAGTGACATCTACTCGGCTGTGTATAAAGCCGTGCAGGAAGCATTGCTGGCGGGCGGGCTGGTTCCCACCATTATTCAAAAGGCCACTGTCCGGCCCGAAGAAACGCTGCGTGCGCCGTCCCGGTGGGATGCCGATGTCACAGGCCCGCTGCTGTCCGTGCCGACACGCCCCCCTGCCCGCACGCACCAGGACACCGGCGCATTCCATGATGCCTTGCAAGAGCGTGCGCGCTCGCCCCATCCCGCCGACGATGACCCGTTTGACGACGCGGGCAGCTTCGCGGGCGGCGCGGGTCTGGGCGCATCGTCCTCCCCAACTCCTTTGTCTCCCACGCCCGTTTCCCCGGCTCCCGTACCCGCAGCTGACGAAAGTCTTTCAGCCACCGTGGGCAGTGACTATCGCGGTCAGGACGCCCGGCAAGTGCGCGTACTGGCGCAAACGCGCAACCAATATATCTTGGCCCAGACCGACAATGCCCTGCTGCTGATTGATCAGCATATCGCTCACGAGCGTGTCCTATATGAGAAGCTGCTGGCGGGCGCGGAAGGCGGCGGGGCAGGCGTACCGACGCAGCGCTTGATGCTGCCGTTTACCCTGCAAACCAGCCGCCGGGAAGCCCTTGTTTTGGAAACCCGATTGGCGGATTTAGCCCGTGCAGGTTTTGACTTGGAGCCGTTTGGGGGCGATGCTTTTGTGGTGCGCTCTGTCCCGGCGAGCGTGGCAAACAACCACCTCAAGGCGCAGGACGGCCCGGAAGCCACTTTGCGGGCGATTGTGGATGAACTGGTGGAAAAGACCGTGTCCCGGCGGCTGCTCCTGCCTGCCGATGAAGTCTTGATTACGGCGTCTTGCAAGATGGCCGTGAAAGCGGGCGATCCGCTGTCTTTTGAAGAGATGGATGCCCTGGTTGCGGACTTGTTTCGCTCGGACAATCCCTACACCTGCCCCCATGGACGCCCGATCATTGTGGAATTGCCCAACACCGACCTCGACCGCAAGTTCGGCAGATAACTCCTTGCCATGACCCCGCACACTTTCCCCGAACTGCATGGCGCCTGCGCCCTGCTTGTCCCGCTGCACCCGGCTCACGAGGACGGCCTGTGGGATGCCGCCCAGGACAGCCGCATCTGGACATACATGCCGCAGCAGTTAAACTCCCCCCACGCCCTGCATCAGTGGCTGCTGGACGCTCTGGCGGCGCGGGATAGGGGCCAGGAAATGCCGTTTGCTGTTGTTGACACCCTGCACAATCGCATCGTCGGCAGCACGCGCCTGGCAGACATTTCCTTTCCCAATCGCGGCGTGGAAATCGGGTGGACCTGGCTGGATCCCTCCGTTTGGCGGACGCCAATCAACACCGAATGCAAGTATCTTCTCCTGAAACACTGCTTTGAAACGCTGGACATGATCCGTGTCTGCCTGAAAACAGACAGCCGGAATGTGCGGTCTCAGCACGCGATTGAGCGCCTGGGGGCACGGCGCGAAGGCATCCTGCGCAGCCACCGCATCCTGCCCGACGGCTATGCTCGCGACTCGGTTTACTACAGCATTCTCGCGTCGGAATGGCCCGATGTCCGGCAAACACTGGAACACTCGCTGGTGGCTTTTCCCCGCGCAGCCGCAGAACACATACCCTGACCGCGCCGGTTCGCCCCACAAGAAAAGTCTTTGCAGCCCATGCCCAACGGCAAAACACATGATCGTTTGACAATTGTCACGGCCCTGGCCGCCGTGCCCTCCTGGTGGCTACTTGTCCCGGCCCACGACCCGCAGGATGCCGCCGCGCTTGCCGCCGCCCTGGGGGCGTATGTGTTTTCCGGCTTTTGGCTCTCGGACGACCTGGATACCCACTCGGTTTCATACAAGCGCTGGGGATTTCTGCGCTTTGTGTGGTGGCCCTACCAAAAGCTGGTTCCCCACCGGTCGTGGGTGTCGCACGGCATCGGGGTGGGGCCGATCATCCGCGTGGCGTATTTTTTGCTGATGCTGTGGCTGCTGGTACGCACCGGGGCCTGGCTCTTGATTCAGGCGGGCATCCCCATCGACCGGCAGGCGTTGCTCCTGGGCGCGTGGCGTCACACCTGGGCCTGGAGCGCGGCGCATCCGTCGTGGGCATTGTGGGCCGTTATCGGGCTTATTCTGGGCGGCGTGACCCACTCGGTTGCGGACATGGTGGTCAGCCGCGCCAAGCGTTTGTGGTGAGCGTCCGGCGTCCGGCGCGGACGCCTGTCAGCAGGTGTTTCTGCGGGCTTTGCCCCCGCCCTGCGGCCTCTTTGCGGCGGCATACCGACGACGGAACAATTTCTTCCGTCGTTGCAAAGCTTTAGGTATGCCGGGGAAACAAGCAGGCAATCCCGAAGAAATACAAATGACAGCCGGGCAAATCCCGCGCTTGCCGCTCGCATTGGAAAAGGAACAAACAGATGCTGATTACTTTGCAGGACTTTTTAGCGGACGCGACACCCAAAGCCGCCGCCGACCTTGCCGAAGCGCTGGGGCGCATTCCCGAAAACAAGCGCGCCTGGAGCACGGGCGGAAACGCGCGCACGGCCCTGGATCAAGTGGCCGAATGCGCGCTGCTTACCGGCTACACGGCGGAGCTCATTCAAACACGCACGTGGAGCACACGCAATTTTGACGAGTATGTTCCCCGCAAAGAAGCCCTGATCGCGTCGGGATGGGATGCGCTGCGCACGCGTTTGCAGGAGAACGCGCACCTGGCAGCCACGGCGATCCGCGCCGTACCGACCGAAGCCCTTTCCGAGGAGATTGAAATGCCTTTCGGCAAACAAACCGTGGTTTCGATCCTCGCTTACCCATATTGGAACATGACCTATCATCTGGGGCAGATCAATGGGATCGCGTCCTTGCTGGGTGTTTCACTCTGAAAGCAAGGCGGGTAAAAGAAATTGTCTTTACCCCGGCGCGTGCGCTTCGGCACAAAACGCAGATACAACAAGACACGCTTGCGGATACAACAAGACACGCTTGCGGATACAACAAGACACGCTTGCGGATACAACAAGACACGCTTATTGTTTGCCCCCACAGCAAATTCCCAAAGCAGCAAGCCAAATAAAAACAACCCGGCATTCGGATGCCGATGAAAGTAGCCAAAGTCAATGCCTAACACGCTGCGCGGCGTCCTGCTGGATGTCGATGGAACCCTGGTGGACAGCAACGACCAGCACGCCCACGCCTGGGTGGATGCCCTGGCCGAAGCAGGCATTGATGTGCCGTATGAGGCCGTGCGCCACGCGGTCGGCATGGGCGGGGACAAATTACTGCCCCACGTCGCCCATATTGAAAAAGACAGCCCGCAGGGAGAAAAAGCGAGCAAGCGCCGAGGCGAAATCTTTCGGGCCAAATATCTGGGCCAGGTGAAAGCGTTCCCGCAAACGCGGAATTTGTTGCAGCGCATGAAAGACCAGGGCTTGACCCTGGTCGTCGCCTCGTCCAGCGAAAAAGAAGAAGTGGACGCACTGCTGGAAATCGCCGGCGCGAGCCATCTCATCACCGCCATGTCCACCTCTCAAGACACCGGAAGCTCCAAGCCCGCCCCAGACCCGATTGAAGTCGCCTTGAAAAAGGCAAACCTCAAGCCGCACGAGGCGCTGATGCTGGGCGACACGCCGTATGACATTGAAGCGGCGGCCAAAGCGCATGTTCAAACAATCGCCCTGCGCAGCGGCGGGCATCAGGGCCGCGAGCTGGCGGGGGCGCTGGCGACTTATGCCGACCCTGCCGACCTGCTGGCGCACTATGCGCAGTCGCCGCTCCATGCTGCCGAAGCGCAGTAAACACGCCGTTTCGGCCCCCATGGATACCCGAAAAAAAGAGAGTGTGTCTGCCGACACAGGCGCTTTTTTGCCCTGCCTAACCTGGTTCATTCAGCCGTGCGTGTCGCTTGATCCATCCAGCTTGTGCAAGGGCAGCGTTTACGAATGCGCACTTTTGGGTATCTATCACTACGGCTGCAATAAACATAATCAAGCAGACATGTGTCTGTTTTGCAGTAAACGAAAGCAGGATGCGTGGCGGAAGAATTCGATGTTGTGTGCTTGTCTCACCTGCGTTGGGATTTTGTGTTCCAGCGTCCTCAGCAACTGATGAGCCGGTGCGCGCGCGAGCGGCGCGTTTTTTTTGTGGAAGAACCCGTCTTTGAAGGCGACAAAGCGGAAATGAAGCTGCGCCTGTCACCCCAGGGCGTGCAGGTCGCTGTCCCTTTTCTGCCGCAAGGGCTGACCCAGGAAGAAGCTCTTAATCAGCAAAAAAAACTGATTTCCGACTTGTTTGCGCGGCAGAAAATTGAAAAATACGCGCTTTGGTACTACACGCCCCTGGCGCTGACCTGGACAAATCCTTTGGCCCCGCTCGCGACCGTGTACGACTGCATGGATGAGCTGTCTGCGTTTCAAGGGGCATCGCCCGCCCTGCTCCAGTGCGAGCAGGAATTATTGGAGCGCGCCGACCTCGTGTTTACCGGCGGGCAGTCTTTGTATGAGGCCAAGCAGCCTCGCCACCCGCATGTGTCCGCCTTTCCGAGCAGCGTGGATGTGCCGCACTTTGCGCAGGCGCGGCAGGGCTTGCCCGACCCCGATGACCAGGCGCAGATTGCGCACCCGCGTTTGGGGTTCTTCGGCGTCATTGATGAGCGTCTTGACCTGGATTTACTGCGCGAAGCCGCCGCGCTGCGCCCTGACTGGCAGTGGGTGATAATCGGGCCGGTCGTCAAGATTGATCCCGCTTTGCTGCCGCAGGGCGAGAACATCCATTATTTGGGCGGCAAAAGTTACGATGTCCTGCCTGCGTATTTGGCCCATTGGGACGCTGCCTTGCTGCTGTTTGCGCGCACCGATGCCACGCGCTTCATTTCGCCCACCAAAACACCTGAGTATCTCGCCGCAGGCAAGCCGGTCGTGTCAACATCCATCCGCGACGTCGTCCGGCCTTACGGCGACCAAGACCTGGTGCGCATTGCGGACACGCCCGCCGGGTTTGTCGCCGCGTGTGACATGGCTTTGACCGAAGACAACGCAGACAGGCAGGCGCGGGCGGACGCCTTTTTATCGCAAATCTCCTGGGACAAAACATGGCGTCAGATGGCGGATTTGCTGGAAAAAGTTGTTATTTCCCATCCTTTATAAAACGAAAGAAGCAAGAACATGTTTGATTACTTGATAGTGGGTGCGGGCTTTGCCGGCAGTGTTTTGGCCGAGCGGCTGGCAACGCAGGCAAACAAAAAGGTGTTGATTGTCGACCGACGCTCCCACATCGGCGGCAATGCATTTGACCGCTACAACGAGGATGGGATTCTGGTGCATCCTTATGGGCCACATATTTTCCACACCAACTCAGCGCGCATTTTCGGCTATCTGGGGCAGTTTACGCAGTGGCGTCCTTACGAGCATCGCGTGCTGGCCTCGGTTGACGAGCAGCTTTTGCCGATCCCTATCAACCGCACCACGGTGAACAAGCTTTACGATCTTGATCTGCAAACCGAGGAAGAGTGCGAAGCATTCTTTGCCTCCAAAGCCGAAGAAATAGGGCATGCCCGCACATCCGAAGACGTAGTCGTGGGCAAAGTGGGCCGCGAGCTGTACGAAAAGTTCTTTCGCGGCTATACGCGCAAGCAGTGGGGCCTGGACCCATCCGAATTGGATGCGCAGGTGACAGCCCGTGTTCCCACCCGCGCCACCACAGATGACCGCTACTTTTTGGACGAGTTTCAGTTTATGCCGCTGCATGGCTACACGCGCATGTTCGAGAATATGCTGGCTCATCATAACATCAAAATCATGCTGAACACGGATTGGCGCGAAATCCAAAACGAGGTGACGTTCCGGGAGATCATCTATACCGGGCCCGTAGATGAATTCTTTGACTATCGCTACGGCAAACTGCCGTATCGGTCTTTGGAATTCAAGCACGAGACTTTGGATACGCCGCAGCACCTGCCTGTCGCCGTCGTGAATTATCCCAACGACCAGGATTATACGCGCATCACCGAGTTTAAGCAACTGACCGGGCAGGAGCATGCCAAGACCAGTGTCGTGTATGAGTATCCGCAGGCCGAGGGTGACCCGTATTATCCCATTCCCAAGCCCGAATGCAACGCTTTGTATCAGAAATACAAAGCCCTGGCGGACGCTGCCAAAGGCGTGTATTTTGTCGGGCGGCTCGCGACCTACAAATACTACAACATGGATCAAGTTGTCGGGCAGGCGCTGGCGACCTTTGACAAAATCGTAGGCGAGCGCATGGAGCGTCCCTTCGTGCCTGAAAAGAGCACGGCTGCGGAGCCAGGTATCGCCTTGCCGAAGACAAACGGCACCAAGGCCACAGTGACCCTCGCGCAGCCTGCCTAGGCTGCGCGGAAACGGGGAAAGGCAGGCGCTTATGCAACTCTGGGGCGGCATTGAATGCACGGTCAACCGGATCGGCGACCGGACATTCGACCAGCTTGAGCGCGGCGGGCACGCATCCCGCCTCGGTGACCTCGATTTATGCGCCGATTTGGGCCTGCGGACATTGCGCTACCCGGTCTTGTGGGAGCGTACAGCTCCGCACGGCCTGGCGCAGGCCGATTGGACATGGGCCGATCAGCGATTGGCTCGTTTGCAGACGCTGGGCATTGATGTGGTTGCCGGTCTGGTTCACCATGGCAATGGGCCTATCGACACCCATCTGCTAGACCCCGAGTTCGGTGAAAAGCTGGCTGGTTATGCCCGTGCCGTCGCCGCTCGCTATCCGCATCTTCAAGCTTTCACCCCTATCAATGAGCCGCTGACCACGGCCCGCTTCTGCGGATTGTACGGACACTGGCATCCGCATGGGCGCGACCCGCTGACGTTTGCCCGCTGCCTGCTCAGCCAGTGCCGGGCGACCGTGCTTGCCATGCGCGCCATCCGCGAAGTGTCGCCTCACGCCCGGCTGGTGCAAAACGAAGACATCGGCAAGACCTATGCCGCGCCGCGATTATCTTATCAGGCCGACTTTGAGAATGATCGCCGCTGGCTGACGTTTGACCTGCTGTGCGGGCGCGTGCGGCCCGGCCATTCCATGTACGGTTACTTGACCCGGTATGGCATTCCTCCTGCCGAACTGAATTGGTTTCTGGACAATCCCTGCCCGCCTGACTTGCTGGGCATCGACTATTATGTGACCAGCGAGCGCTTTTTAGACGACAATCTCGCCCCTTATCCGCCCTGGACACATGGTCACAACGGGCGCGAGCCGTATGCCGATGTGGAAGCCGTGCGCGTCTGCCCGGACGGCGCACCGAACCTTGCCGCGATTTTAGCCGAGTCGTGGGCACGCTACCACATTCCCCTGGCCGTTACGGAAGCGCACCTGGGCTGCACGCCCGATGAGCAGGTGCGCTGGCTGTGGGACATTTGGCAGGCGGCATTGGCTGCGCAGAAAGCCGGGGCCGATGTCCGTGCGGTCACGGCCTGGTCCTTGTTTGGCGCGTATGACTGGAACAGCCTGCTCACCCGCTGGGAGGGCTGCTACGAACCCGGCGTGTTTGACACCAGCAGCGGCACGCCGCATCCCACTCTTTTGGCAGACCTCGTTCGATCCCTGGCGGCGGGGCAAGTCCCGCACCTTGACGATCTTGCCACGCCCGGCTGGTGGCGTCGCCCCGACCGTCTGCTGTACCCGCCTGTTCCTGCCCGAATGGCAGCCGTCCCGCGTCCGCGCCTGGCGCGTCATTCTCCCTAATGCTCTTGTCGGAAAGCCCCGTCGCCCATTCAAAAAGGGTGATGGGGCTTTTTTCTTAAACTTCCTCGCACCACGCACGAAGCATCGACGCTTGCTGATCCGGATTTTGCAGCGTCGCCAGCAAGTGCATCACGGACTGGCAGGCCATGGCAAGCTCGGCAGGCCCGATTTGCGCGCGGCCAGCTTAGGGAGTGCCTCAGCTTTCCCACGGCGTATCACTCGCATTGCGAGCCTGTACTGACGACGGAACAAATTCGTCCGTCGTCGATATGCGCGGGAAACGCCAAAACACAGCGTAAAAACACCTTTGGCAGCACGTATTCGTCTTCGCTTGGCCGCTCCTCCCCGCCGGGTAGAATGGAACCAAGCGCAAAAAGCGCACTTTTTTATGACCCTTTGTTTTTTCCCGCAAACCCAGGCCGACGTACTGGCGCAGGCAGCCCAGGTTTCCAGGTTCTGCGCAGACCGGGCTGCCTGAACAGAACAGGAAGGCGTGTTTCCCACGGAAGAATTCAAATGTCTGCGGGATGCGGGGCTTTCTAGACACACTCTAAGGCCGCTTTTCATGTACATATTTTCATGTACACAAGAAGAGCATACAGGAAAGGCGCAAGCAGGGGATAATTTGTTCTACTTGGAAGCGGCGGAAAGTGAACAAGCCAAAGCATCATTTTGATGCTCAGGATTGCAAAAGGAAGCCGCAGGGCAGAGGCCGGACAGCAGAGCGAACAATTCTTCCACGGACTGGGCACGCTTGATCAGCTCAAAGCGCGTAAAGCCGCCGTGCCGAGCGGCAATCTTCAGCCACTGCTTGAGGCGGCACACCAGAACCGGGGTGGTTTCGCCTTCAATACGTTCCGTCCATACCATCAGGCTTTTTAAGGGAGCTGCCCAGTCAAAGGGAATGTCGGCTGCTGGGTTTCCTGTGCCCATCTCACGGGCAGGCGGTGCGATGCCAAGTTCACGGGCAATTCCAAGTTCACGGGCAATTCCAAGTTCACGGGCAATTCCAAGTTCACGGGCAATTCCAAGTTCACGGGCAATTTGCCCAGCCAGCCGGGGGTCTGCCAGCGCGCCCCGCCCCAGCATAAAGTGAGTGCAGCCGGTTTCCTCGCGGCAGCGGCGAAAGTCCGCAAGGGACCAGATGTCGCCGTTGGCGACAACAGGGATGTCCAGATGTTCCCGCACCAGGCCGATTGGGTTCCAGTAGGCGGGAGGTGCATAGCCCTGCACGCGTGTTCTGCCGTGGATCGTAATCCAGGCGGCCCCGCCCTGCGCGGCCATGTCGGCATTTTCCAGCAGGAAATCGGCAGAGTCCCAGCCCAGGCGCATTTTGGCGGAAACAGGAACATGGGGCGGAAGAGCATCGCGCACCGCACCGACAATTTCCCGGATACGGCAGGGCTGAAGGAGCAGAACCGCACCGCCGTCGTGCCGGTTGACTGTAGGGGCGGGGCAGCCAAAGTTGATGTCGATGGCCTTAGCGCCGGCCTGATAGGCGGCAAAGGCGGCCTGTGCCATTCGCCCGGCATGCCCGCCGAGCAGCTGCACCTGAACGGGCAAGCCGTTGGGTGTTTTGCTGCCATGGTGCAATTCGGGGACATGGCGGTAGAAGACACGGGTGGGAGGAACATCCGAGCTGATGCGCAGAAACTCGGACACGGCGAACGTGAACGCGCCGAAGCCGGCGCACACGGCCCGCATGGGAGCATCCGTCAAGCCCTGCATGGGAGCAAGAACAAGGGCGGGCTGATCGGGGACAAGCATGGCGGACAGTTCCAAGGGGGAAAAGAAAGACACGAAAAAAGCGGCTCACCCCTCGGGCGACCGCTCTTCATTCGCACCATAATTTTGCGAACATAAGTGTATTATGGCGTTTTGACCGTACTTATTCAAGGGGCTTTCGAAAATATCGTTTCACTCCTTTGTGTGGCATGTAGGGTCTTTGTCTGCTTGATAAGTGCGCACAAAGTACATGAACGTGCCACCAAAAGCAAACTTAGCCTCAGTGTTTTGTTGCAGGAATGTCTCGCAAAAACAAGATTGAGGTTATGTGTCAAGACCCGAAATCACCGGGCAGCGCCCCGATGTCCTCGTTCCACAGCGTGGGATTGGCCTGAATAAACGCCGTCATCAGTTGTTTGCACTCGGCTAAATCCAAGTCAACCACAGCAACGCCATGTTCCCTCAAAAACTCCGACGCGCCGGGAAACGTAGCCGCCTCACCGACAACAACATGCTTGATACCGAACTGCACTACGGCCCCCGCGCACAGATAACATGGCATCAGCGTGGAATACAGGGTCGTGTTTCCGTAGTATCCGACCCGGCCTGCATTGCGCAGGCAGTCAATCTCCGCATGCAAAACCGGATCGTCCTGCTGCACGCGTTTGTTGTGGCCTTTGCCTAAAACAAGGTCGCCACGCACCAGCACGGAGCCGATGGGGATGCCGCCTTCGGCGTATCCCTGCGCGGCCTCGGCCAGTGCCAGGCGCATAAATGGGTCCATGGTCATTCCCTTTATCTGTTCTCGCGTTTGCGCTCAATCGGTCTCAGGATCAGATACGCAGCGGCAGCCAGCAGAATGCCCAGCTCGAAGCCGATGTCTATGCCAAGGGGCGGGTTGATTTTCTTTGCCAGCGGGCCCACAAACATAGTCTGTGCCGCGCCCAGGTACACGCCCAAAAGTCCAACTGCCATGGACACCAAAGCCGCCCAGCCGTGCGGCAGGCGGGCGCGCGTGTTCCAATCGTCCGCATTGTAGCGGCCACGGCGGAAGACAAAATGCTCCAACATCAGAATAGCCGCCCACGGCCCCAGCCAGTAAGCAATCAAAAGCAAAAAGTTTTCCAAGGTTTCGTTGAAATGATGCGCATAAGCGATAGCGATGCAGGCATAGATAATGGCTCCCAGTACGGTCCAGACCGCGCGGTTGACGCGCTGGGCGGCCCGGCCCAAGACCTGCATGGACAATCCTAGGCTGTAATCGTTGGGGATATTGTTGGCAATGATGCTCAAGGTCAGCAGGACAAGCAGAACCGTGCCGAAGCTGCCCTGCGGCTTGAGCGCCGCCGCGACCAGGTCGCCGCCACTGCCGCCTTTGTACGCAGTTGTCAGGGCCAGCCCCAAGGTCTCCAGCAGAATACAAGGCACGCTGACCCCGAAAAACGTCAGCCAGAAGATGCGCGCTGCGGGCGTATCTTCCGGCTGATTAACATTGTAATCCGCCGCATACGAGCTCCAGCCTGTGGCAAACCCGTACACGGCCCCGCCGAACGAAACAAACGATGCCCATTCTGCCAGGTTAAATGCGGGCGTGGCGACAACATGGACATGCGGCCCGGCCACAAACACCAAAACGGCAAAGATCAGGGCCATCGGGATCCAGGCATAGCGCTCATATCGATGCACATAATGGTAGCCATACAAGCTGACCAGGGTCGTCAGCACGGCGAGCAGCAGAATGCCGGCCCAGTTTGGCAGGCGTCCCCCGCTCAGTGCGGACACTAGCCGCGCGCCGACAATCACATTCACTGTCGACCACCCAATGCAGGCGGCGACATTGAACACTGCCATAATCGCCGCGCCTACCCACCCAAAGGAAAAGCGGGACAAGGTCATCTGACGCAGCCCTAATTTCGGGCCTAATGTAGCGAAGAACGCTACCGGCAGCACGCCCAGCATGTTGAACAAGACAATCGCCAGCAGGCTGTCCCAAAAGCCCATTTGAAAGACCGGAATAGCAAGTGCCCCCAAAGCGACCGTGGAAAGCACCAGATTGGCGGAAAGCCACAAGGTGAAGTTGTCGAGAATGCGCCTGTCGTGCCGCGCGGACGGCGATACGCGCTCGATGCCTTGCTGTTCAATGCCTGTTTCTGGCAGAGGGGGAAAGCCTGTCTGGACTGCCATCAGCGTATGTTCCTTTCTCGGGCAAGTTGTCGACCGCCGGATGCGGCGGTGGTATTCGGCAGAACATAAGCAAATGTGACAGCATTGTACAAAGTGACGGCATTGTACCCGGTTCATTCGTAAAGAACAAAAACATTGGGCGTGAAAATTTAGTTTTTTACCTCCATAATTTGTGCTGCTGCTTTGCGCCCTCGTTTCCAGGCGACCAATCCGGCCAACGCTCCTGCGCCGACCAGCAGTGCAAGGGGGCCGCTTGGCTCCGGGGCTGCCGCCAAGGGGACAATTTCGCCGTTCGCAAGCTGCGCCGCGTTCAAGCCGTTGAAGCTGATCTGGCTTAGTTGTGTTGCCAGCAGATCCTTGGTGGTCCCGATATAAAGCGCATCCGTGCCTCCAGTGTAGTTGATCACGTTGAGCGCTCCTGTCCAGGTGATGAGATGACTGTCGGCGAACGCCAGCACCAGGGGGCTGCCAATTGTCCCGCCCGCGCCGAATGCCAGCACGGAAGGGGCTGCTTTTGTGCCGCTTGTGCCCAGTGCCAGGGCGCCCATGCTCAACGTTACGTTTGTCGTGGCTAGCGCGGTGGGATCTTTCACGGCTCCATCGCTGCCGTTGGCGTTCAGCGTTCCTCCGTTGAGGGTGACGGCGGCGACAGTGGGGGTGGCTGCCGGAGGAGATGCCGTGGCAATTTCATTGTTTGCGGCGCTGGCGCCGATAGTCAATGCGCCATTGGTCGCTACCGCGACGGGGCCGGACAAAGCCGGCCCACTGGCATTGTCTAATTGAAGAGTCGCATTGGCCTGCACGTTGGTCTGCGCGGCGCTGTCGGTGCCGGTGTAATCGACAAGAGCCTGGCTGGCGCTGCTCTGCCCGGCAATGCTGAGAGTGCCGCCTGAAACGGAACCGGCAAAGGTGGTATGACCACCTTGGTTGTCCTGGAAAGTCGCGCCGCCGGCAATGTTGATTTTGGCCGTATTGGTTCCACTGGCAGGCGCATTAATGGCGCTGCTGAGGCTGCTGACGGTTTGGCTGGCATTGAAGCTGATAATCACGTCTGTGCCGGTCGTTCCCGCTCCGCTGTTGAGGTTGCTGACTGTGAGCGCGCCGGTTCCAATACTGCTTGTCGCGCTGACGTTCAAGGTGCCGCCTGTCACAGTCGTGCCGCCGCTGTAGGTGTTCGCGCCGCTGAGTGTCAGCGTCCCTGCTCCGGTCTTGGTCAGGCTGCCGCCGCTGCTGGTGAGCGCTGTGGCGAAGGTGACTGCCTGCCCGTTGGTGTCAACGTTGTATGCTTGGTTTGCCGCCGTGCTGAAACGGCTGGAGTAATCGGTCTGGTTGGCTGTGCTGTATTGCAGCGCGCCGCCGCCGAAACTCAGCGTTCCCGTGTTTCCCAGGGCGCTGGCACTGCTGACATTGAGGCGACCGCCGCTGAAAGTCGTCCCGCCTGTGTAGTTGTTTGCGCCACTGAGCGTGAGTGTGCCCATCCCAATTTTAGCGACGCTGCCCGTGTTGGAAATAATGCCCGTATAGGCCCCTGGGCTCGTGTTATCGCCGCCAATCGTCAGTCGCGCAGTGCCAAGGAAGATGCTGCCGCCGCCGGTTAGCGAACCAATCTGTGTATTAAAGCTGGTTGTGGTGGTGCCGGTGGTGTTGGTAAGGCTGAACCCAGCGCCCAATGCGTTGCTAATCGTGATCGCCGAGTTTAATCCAAACGCCCCGCTGACATTCGCCACAGACGCTGCGCCCGCTGTCAATGTCCCACTGCTGATAACGGTCGCACCGGAGTAGGTGTTCGCCCCCGCCAGAACGACTGAGTCGGCACCCACCTTGGTCAAGCTGAAGCCGCCGCTGATCACCCCCGCCATGGTTGTCGCATACGATGTTCCGCTTCCGCCGATGGCGGTGTTGGCCGCCAGCGCCAGGTTCAGATTGAACATCAATGTCCCGCTGTTGTTGAGATTAATGCTCGTGGTGGTGCTGCCGGGGGTGCCCAGGCTGATGGAGTTGCTTGCCCCCGCTATGGGAGACACTGTCACCGCGCCTGTGTTGGAAAACGTGAGCATGTTCGCCAAGATTTGCGTTGTCAGGTCGTCTTTGGCTGTGTAGCCTCCGCCGCCAAAAGTCAGCGTATCCGCCGATGTCGAAATCGAGGTTGTGCCGGTGGCAATACTCGGACTGAAGCCGGTGGAGAAGTTTGCGCCGGCCCCCGTGTAGGTGTAGGCCGTGGCGGCGGATGCTGAATGCAGGCTGCCTGCAAACAGCGCACCCATAGCCAGCGCACTGGCGGTGCGCTGCCGCGCGCGACTGTGACGGAGCGCTGAGGGCAAAAACGGGTTTTGCAGGGTACTGGCGGCTGCACGAAACAAGAAAGTCATAACGCTCCTCATGGCCGTTGCCGGCGGGGTCGGTACTGCTTTGAACTAAAAGTGGATGCGCACAACAGCCCCCGAAAGCGGAAGCTGTGCCGCTGTCCCGCACAAAACAACATGCTGGATGCCTGCTTTCTGCCGTGCGTCCGCCATTATAACAGCTGGTACGAAAAAATGAAGCATGCCTGCTTACTATTATTTTGTTTGATTTGCGGCCTGCCCACACGCCCAAACGCCTTGCTATTTCGTAGCAAGGCGTTTGGCTTGGCGCAGGGGTGATAGGAGCGGGCTGTTAGGCGGCTTTGCGCTTCTTGGCGCGCAGCGTCAAAGTGCCCAGACCCAGCAGGGCGACGGCAAAGGCCGCTTGCGTCAGGTCGGTAGTGCTGCCGATGTACCGAGCGTCCGGGCTCCCGCGTAGTTGAGGATGTTCAGTGTTCCGTTTGCTGCTCCTGTTTGCAAAGGAGTACCATGCATTTAGGGAAAGCGCAAAGGGCGGCGTTTGTCGTGAAAATCAGTCTCGCGTTGGGCAGAACAAGCCGTCGCTTTTCGCCGGGCAGGGCGGGGCCGCGGGTGTTTTGCTGTGTTGTGCCCGTGTTTCCACGGTAGACCAAGCGCGTACCGACGACGGAACAAATCGTTCCGTCGTTGCTGCGCCTATCAAACACGGGGGCAAGCCCGTATCTCTGCCATATCTGCACGGACGACAGGACGAAGAAAAGACGCAACCCCGTGCTTGACATCTTGGGTGCGGGGCGGGGTATACTCTCAAGCAATCAGAGAAAAGCGATGACGAAGAAGAGTACGCTTTGGCAGACCCTTTCAGAGAGCCGGACACGCTGAAAACCGGCAGGGCGCGCTTCGCGGAAATGACTTCTGAGCTGGACGTGCAAAACTTGGCGCAGCAAGCCAGGGAGTAGTGCGTTTCGGGGGGCTCCCGTCACAGGGCCAGGGTGAAAAGAGCGCGCCGAACCCGGCGCATCACTTGTACCCGCCAAGGCGAGCGCTGTGAAGCGTGTCGCGAAACAAGGTGGTACCACGGATTGCGCCCTGCGCCTTTCGTCCTTGTCCGTTTGTTGTCCTTGGCAAAGCTTGGGCAAAAGCCGGCGGCGAGGCGAAGGGTTTTTTGTTTGACGGGTGCAAACCGGGGAGATAAAACAATGGGTAAAGTAGTGGGCCTGCGCTGCCGCGAATGCGGGCAGACGTACGACAAAGCGCCGATCCATGTGTGCGAATTGTGCTTTGGGCCGCTGGAAGTGCAGTATGACTACGCGGCAGGGCCGAAGATCACGCGCGAGTTGATCCAGGACGGCCCCATTTCCATGTGGCGGTATGCCGACCTGCTGCCTCTGGACGGCGAGCCGACGGTCGGCAAGCAGGTCGGGTTCACGCCTCTTGTCCGGGCGGAAGGTTTGGGCCGCGCGCTGGGCATGTCGGAGGTGTATATCAAAAACGACGCCGTCAGCCACCCCACGCTGTCGTTTAAAGACCGGGTCGTGGCCGTGGCGCTGTCCAAAGCCCGCGAGTTCGGCTTTCAAACAGTCGGGTGCGCATCGACAGGCAACCTGGCAAACTCGGTCGCCGCCCATGCCGCCGAAGGGGGCTTTGAGGCGTATATCTTTATCCCGCACGATTTAGAGCTAGGCAAAGTGGTGGGGACACTGATCTACGGCGCCAATGTGCTTTCCGTGCAGGGCAACTACGATGAAGTCAACCGCCTCTGCTCGGAAGTGGCGGGCAAATACGGGTGGGGCCTGGCAAACGTCAACCTGCGCCCGTTTTATGGCGACGGCAGCAAAACATTCGGCTACGAGATCGCCGAGCAGCTGGGCTGGCGCGCGCCGCAGCACATTGTCTGCCCATCGGCGGGCGGGTCGCTGGTCACCAAGATTTACAAAGCCCTGAACGAATTTGCCCAACTGGGTGTTATCGATGATGTGCCGACCAAGATGTATGTCGCGCAGGCGACCGGGTGCGCGCCTATCTCCACCATGGTCAAAGACCGCGCAGAGATTATGAAGCCCGTGCGCCCCAACACTATCGCGAAAAGCATTGCGATCGGCAACCCCGCCGACGGCTATTACGCCGCCGAGGCGTGCCGCAAATCGGGCGGCTGGGCCGAAGACGCGTCCGACGAGGAAATCGTAGAAGGCATCGGGTTGCTGGCGCAGACCGAGGGCATCTTCACGGAAACGGCAGGCGGCACAACAATCGCCGTCGCCCGCAAATTGATCGCGCAGGGGCGCATCCCCAAAGATGAAAGCCTGGTGATTTGTATCACCGGCAACGGCCTCAAGACCATGGACGCCGTCCTGGGCAAGATCGGCCAGACCATTCCCATCAATGCCAGCCTCGCGTCGCTGGAAGAAGCTCTGGCATCTCGGGCGCATGCTGTCCCTGCCGGGCGCATCGGGGCGGGCAGCGCGCCCGCTTTGGCCGGGGCATAAGCGCAACCGCGTTTCGTTTTAGAAAGTCACAAAACAATGGCAGCAATCGCACAATGGCAGCGCGCGGACTTGCAGGAAACAAGCAGCCAGCCGCAGCCGGCTTTGGACCCGGCCAAGCAGCCGCGCCAGTTTGTCAGCTTTGCGTTTTACAAACTCGACCCCGCCTGGCTGAGATTGGACAAAAGCACAAGGGAAGCCGGGGCGCAGGAGCTGGCTGCCGTTATCAATGACTTCGGCAGCAAGTTTTTAATCTATCCGTACACCACATTCGGCGTCCGGCCCGAGACGGACTTTATGCTGTGGCGCATCACGTACGATCTGGACGACTTTGAAACAATGGCGACGGCCATGCGCCGCACCCTCATGGGTACGTACTTGCAGACGCCCTATTCGTTCCTTGCCATGACCAAGACATCTATCTATGTGGACGACCATTTCCACGAGGGCCAGGAAGGGACGCGCAACAAGATCGTCATCGGCGGCGGCAAGTATCTGTTTATCTACCCGTTTGTCAAGACGCGGGCTTGGTATGTGCTGCCCAAAGAAGAGCGGCAGAATATCATGCGCGAGCATATCCGCTTTGGGCATGAGTTTCCCTCGGTCAAGCTGAACACGACCTATTCATTCGGCCTGGACGACCAGGACTTCGTGGTGGCATTCGAAACCAACAAGCCCGAGGACTTCTTGGACCTCGTGCAGGGCCTGCGCGAAACCCAGTCCAGCTTGTACACGCAGCGCGACACGCCGATTTTCACCTGCACGCAGCAGGACACAGACACGCTGCTCGCGCACCTTAGCGGCGTGTGAGCCGAGTTGACATCAGGAGGACGTAAATTACGATGGCAGTCAGCGTTTTAATCCCGACCCCGCTTCGCGGGCTGACGGCGGGCCAGGACAGTGTAGATGTGCAGGCGGATACCGTCAGTGACCTTGTCGTGCAGCTGGAAAGCGCGTACCCCGGCATGGGCGGACGCCTCAAAGGCGATGACGGCGCATTGCGCCGCTTTATCAATATCTATGTCAACGATGAAGACGTGCGCTTTTTGCAGGGGGCGGACACGCCGCTCAAAGACGGCGACCAGGTTTCTATCGTGCCTGCCATTGCGGGCGGCACGGATGGGGGAGGGCGCTGATGGCTGTGGAACGCTACAATTTAACTTTTTCCAAGCAGATGAGCAATCAGCCTGTCATTTATAATTTGGGGCGCAAGTACAAATTAGTCACCGTGATCGAGCGGGCAAACGTCTCGGAAGAAGCCGGGTGGATGCAGATTGCGTTTAACGGCGACCTGGATGAGATCCAGCGCGCCATTGCCGACATCAACACCATGGGCATCTTTGTCACGCCTGTTGAGCTTGCCATGCTGGGATAATTTCTTTGTCAAGCAAACCAAAAGCGCCCGGCCTTCAGACACTCTGAAGGCCGGGCGCTTTTTCTGCTACAGAGCATCTCTCATAAAAGACCGCCGACGCGCTGCCAGGAGACAACTTCATATTGAGTGCCGGTTGTCGGAAAGTAGGGCGGCGGTGTATTGCCGAGCCGGTTGTCGTACAGCCGTGAGCAGGCAATGCCATTCGGCGGCCGATTGAAAATCCCGCGTGTGCCGACTAGGTAGCAGCCCATGTTCAGCATCGTACCCTGGGTGCGTACATCGTAGGCGCAGGCATCATAGGTGCCGTAGGCGAACGCGGCGGCATCCACTTCGGGATTGGTAATTTCTGCTGTCTTGGCGAGGTCGGAATAGCGCGTCACTTCAATGTTGTTGGAAACAATCCCTAATGTCCCGGCTTGCGTCTTGAAGTTCCCCGTGTCTGCGGCTTCGGGCTTGTAGTCTCCAACGGCGTAACCGGGCGGCAGGGTGTCGCCTGCCTGATACTTTTGGCGGGGCGTGTTATACTTAATGTCGCCGTTGATGTTGGTGTTCTTGGCCGGGTCGGTGGCGATAGTCAGGGCTTGATGGTCCAAGACGGTGCCGGACAAGCCGCCGGTCTTGGCGGCGCTGCCTGTGCCGACGCTGCCGTCCGCCCCGTTCTGGTTGCCGATGTTGCCGTCGCAGTAGACGACCCCGTTGGCCCCGCCATTGTAGCGTATTCCTGGATCGTTAGGGTTGGGGACGCCACTCACTATTGTTGCTTCATAAGGCTTTCCTGGTGTCGTGTCTGCGTTGCTAAAGTTGACCAAGTCGGGTTGGTTCGGCCCATAAAAGTTCGCGTATTTTTTGTAAACCCCCCCGCCGGGAATGAGGGTGACAATGGTTACCAGGGTTTCTTGATTGCTGTCGGACGAGTGAGTGTCAGGGATATGTGTGTAGTCGCTGCCCTGCTGAATGGTGATCTGCTGATAGCCGGTCGTGTTATCTTTCCCCAGAACCATCGTCTGCACGTCGTTGTTTGTCTTGGCTGCCGCGCTGCCGGGCGGTGCGGGGTTGGCGGTGGACGACGAGTTCTTGCAATGGATGTAGATGCCGCCGTCGGCATTGACTTGAACCCCCGACGCGGACGGCACGCTGGCCGTACCCAAGGCCGCATCGTGCTGGAGCGTGAGCTGATTGCCCTTGGGCGGGAAACCGATCATCGGTGTGCCCGTCTTGATGCCTGCCGACCCGCTCGCGGCGATCTTCTTCCAATCGGCCTCGTTGGTTGGCGTGACAGTGTTGAAGGCGCTGTCTTTCCAATAGTTGATGGTCGGCCCGGAGACGGTGAACGCATCCGGCCCATTGTAGGTAAAGATGGGCGTTGCGCCTGCCGCGCTGTTCCACAAAAGGTTGTTTGCCGCGCCTGTGGGCTGCGGCGCAGTGCCATTGGTGGGGGCATTGGAGTTGTTGGAATGGACGGGGCCGTCAAAGACGTTAGTGTGGTTGTTCGCCCAGTAAGCGTTGCCGGGATTGCTGTCCACAAAGACGGCGTAATGGCCGAAACTGGTCTGCTGGACATACTCGCGCACGGTCTGGGTGACGCCGCTGGGCATCTTCGCCTGCGCCTCAATCAGGTAGCGCTTCTGGGTCTGCGTGCTGTCCGTGTTGATCGTGTCCGGGTCAATGCGCACGGTCAGCGTCACGCCGGGATTGCTGTTGAACGGGTCCGTGATCGTGCCGTTGGTTCCATAAAACTTCGTAGTGCCGCTCCACACCAGGGCAGCGGCATTGGGCGGCCCGTTTTGCGAGCTGTTCTGGCTGAGCCAGAACCGTCCCAGGTCCGCGCCCGCGTCCGCGACATTGAACGCCTCGGTGACATCGCCGCGCCGCTGCGCGCTCTTCATCACGGTCATTACCAGGCTGAGCACGCTCAGGGCGGCGACCGACATCAGGGCCATCAGCCCAAGCACGGTAAAGACGGCCATGCCGCGCTGGCGCTTTTGCCGAAAGCCGGGGCGAAAAATTGGCGGACAGGCGGGAAACATTTGCTGCTGCGGCATGAGATCAGTCTTTCCTAATTCTGGCCTCGTTCTGGGCTAATTCTGGCCTAGTTCTGGGCGTGGCCGTTGGCGCCTGTGTTGGCGGCGCTGAAAGGCGTGTGGTCGCGCATGTAAACGCAGTCTCCGCTGAGCTGGCTTGTGCCCCCAAACGCTGCGTCTGAAGAGGTAGCCCCGTTGTGCGTCAAGTCATACTGGCCGCAGGTGATTTTGATCTGGACGGCGTTGGGAAGCGGCGGGCTGGTCGGGTCGGCGGGATTGGAAAGCGGCTGAAAGAACTGCACGGCATTGGGGACAGGGGCGATGTCTTTGACGATAGGCCGCCCGGCAATGGTTCCTCCCGGCAGGGTGCCCAGCACGACTCCATGCTCGGTGCCCGTGATCCAAAGGGCGGCCCCGTCATTGGGACGCTGCGTACCGTCCGGCATCGGTGAGCCGTCCGGGTTGTTCTGCTTGTAGGAAGCCCGGTAAATGTCCAGGGTCGCGCCCGCCCCATTGTGGTCCCAGGGGGCAGGGCCGTTCGTGCCCGTCAGCGCCGTTACCTGGCCGTTGACGGTGACCCCGACCGTCCCCTGCGGATAACCCGAGGGCGGGGTGGATTGCGACTGAAACGCGGCGGGCGAAAACAGCCGAATGCCTGCCACGCAGATCACCGCTCCGTTGCTCGCATTGATCGCGTCGTAGGTCGTGCCGAATGCTGTCCCGTCCACGCTCCCGTTGCCGTCCATCATTTCAAAATTCTGCGCTTCGCACAGGTTGCCGGTCACACGCTGCACGGCATTGGCGGCGTCCGCCGACACAAACGCCGATGCGGTCACGCTGGCGCACAGGCGCATCATAGTCGTGTAAACGCCCATCACGCCCAGCAGCAGCAAAGAAAGCAGCAGGGTGCTCAGTGTCATCTCCACCAGGGTGAACCCGCTCTGCCCGCGCCCGCATTTGCTGCGCCCTTGCTGATGAATGCTTGTCATCAAAACCTTCTCCTCGCGTCCGGCCCCCGATGGAAGCCGTTTCGCTTTCTTCGCTTACCCGTTCACCACAAGCGTGTGGGCGGTAAATCTGCCGCTCGCCTGCACCCCGGCGGGCCAGGCAACCACCACCGTCACCTGCACCACCTGGCCGACCGGCGTCCAGTGCGACCCTCCGCCCGTGTTGGGCGGGCCGACAACAAGCGTACCCACGGTTCCCGGCGGAAAGTTGGAAGCGGCTAAATTGTCCACGCCGGTAAATGTGTAAGAAACGGAACCTGTGGGATACCCCGCCGGGTTGGCAGAGCCGGAAGGGACATCGACAATCTTGAGAGCGCTCAGTTTGGCGGCAACGGTGCCGCTGCCGGGATAGATAGCTGAATAGCCCTGTTCGCGGCACTGGTCGATCTTGTGCTGCGCTACCAAAGCCGCCTGCGCGTAGCTGTTCCCCGTGTGACCGGCTTGCAGAGCGACGGGAAACGCCGCCGCGCACGCCAGGATAATCAGCGTGAAGATGCAAAGCGCAATGCTGATTTCTATCAGGGTAAATCCACCCTGTCGTTTCTTTTTGTGCTGCATGGTGTGCATTGTTCCTGATAGGAAAACTGCCGCGTCTGCTTTGCCAAGCATCGTCCGGCAGGAAGCGGCAGGCGGTACGCAGCGAGAGTTCTGCGCGCCCGGCGCGTCTTTGATACCGTGATTATCGGCAGAGAAAGTTGTTTTCTGCACCCGATAAGTTTGTGGGGTTTGAGGAAGGGCCGCTTTGCTGGTGGATGAAAGTCGGCGCTCCCACGGCCTCTCTCCGGCCTTGCCCCGGCATACCCACGGCCTAGCGACGACGGACGGTTTTGTTCCGTCGTCGTTGCGCCGTAGAACAACCGGGTCAAGCCGGGCGAAAAGCCGGGTCAAGCCGGGCGAAAAGCCGGGTCAAGCCGGAGGGGAAAGGGACGCAACCCGTTTGCGGCGGGCGCGGGCTGAGGCGCATCTGTCCAGGCCGACGGCGGCTTCGCCGGATGAAAACAGCTTGAGCACGAAATGGTAGGAGTTTTCCGCCGTTTCGTAGTCCCCGTCATCGTAGGCCAGGCGGGCGCGGGTCAGGGCGGCATTGGCGTATTGCAGCACCAGAGGGGTCATAAACTCGTCCTCCAGGTACAAGCTGCCGGACAAGCCGCGCAGGCGGTAGCGGCTCCAAACATCCCGCGTCTGCGCGAGCAAGGCAGCGCGCGCAGGCAGGCCGTGATGGGGATAAACCCGGACGACCAGACCGATAGGGATCGGATCATAGTGGCGGAGCAGATAGTCCTGCATCAGCACCCCGTGCCCGGTTCCGTCGTCCATCATCGGCTGATGGCCCAGGCCGGACACGACAACAGGCCGCCCTGCGGCGAGGGCGCGCGGGATCAAGCGGCGGAAAATGCCGTCGGCGGCGACTTCATGGGGCGTCAATGTCTGCGGGGAAGGCAGGCTCGCCATAAACGGGTCGCGCCGGGTCAGATGATCCCAGTACCAGAGGTTGGCCCAGCGGCCATAGTGGGCATCGTACAGCGCCCCTAATACCTGGCATTGGATCAGGGTGACATCGGGCCGAAAATGCTCCACCGTTTGCAGGTAAATCATGGACGCCTGGCTGGTATCCTCGCCGTTGTCGGCCAGAATGCCATGGGGCGGAACCGATGCCAGAATGTTGCGCCCATAATCGTGGCAGGCCCATGCCTGACTGAGATCGTTGCGCTGCCAGTGCGCGACAGCCTGAAACGGGATCAGCAGCAGCAGGCACGCGGCCCCGAATGCTTCAAACCCCCGCTTTTTTTCGGGGGAAACACGGGTGATAATCTTTTGCGCCAGATCGTCCGCGCCCGCACCCAGCAGCAGGGCCAGGGCGATATAGCAGGGCAGAAAATAGATGTAGTGGTTGTAAATCTGATAATTGACTACGAAACCCACATCGGCCAAAATCACCCAGCCCAGCAGCGCTGCGCTTTGGGGCGCGCGGCGGGCCAGCACGCACAGCCCGTAAATCGCCAGCGCAACCAGGGGCCAGGCAAATTCGCCATTCAGGTGGCGCGCCCACACCAAAAATGTCAGCTTCACCTGGGACAGCGTGGAATGGAACATCAACGGCGCGTAAGCCCGCCCTGTCACATGGTACCAAAAGGCAAACGGCGTGCTGGGGTCGCCCCAGTTGACGGCGGGGTGGGCTTTGGCGCGCAGGGGCAGATATGCATAACTCAGCAGCGGCAGAACAGCCAAACCCATAAGGCGCAGCCAGCGGCGTCGCGTATCGGAACTGCGCAGCAGGCGCAAACTCGGGTCGCACCACAGCACGAACATCAAAAAGCCGGGCAGAAACAGCGTGTTGATCTGCCCATTGGTCATGGCGAACCCATACGCGAGCGCCAGGGGAGACAAATCGGCGGGACGACAGCCTCGTGCCTGCCAGCGAAACGCCAGCCCCAGCAGCGCGGCGCAATAGCAGGCGGTCAGGCTGTATGTTTCGGCAAACAAGCATTGCTGCCAAAACGTAGTGGAAAAAGCGAACACGCCGCCACACACCAGCGCCGTGGGCCGGGAGTGGCCCAAAGCCCGCGCCGCTAGGAAGACGCACCCGACGGCAGCCATGCCGATCAGGGCGCTCAAGACGTTGAGCCGCCAGATAAACGTGCCGAATGGAAAGACCAAAGACCAGCCATGAGCGAGCATGGTCCAGACGGGATACCCGGTAGGGTGGGTGATGCCGAGCGAGTACGCCGCCGATGCCAGCTCGCCGCAGTCGCCCCAATACAGGGTCGGGCAGAGCGTGCGCAGATAAACGCATAAAACAAGGGCGCACAGCAGCCCGGTGAGGACTGCATCCGTCCGTTTTTGCAGCAAAACAAGCATGGGGAACATCTCTTTTCGGAACACAACCTTGCTCTTGTTATCGGCGTGTCCTGGTATTTTCTTCAGGGCAGGCAACGCAAAAAAAGACGGCGGGGCGCTGAATCGCGCCGCCGCCGCCGGGATGGAAAAGCCTGAAATGCCGTGTTATGGCAGGACATGCGGGTAGGTGTTGCTGTTGACAAGATTGGTGCCCAGATTGCACGAAGGCGGCGTGGTTCCGTCGCCGGTCGTGTAGGTGCCGGAAGACGGGCAAACAGGAATAGTCTTGATGTACTTGGCGAGGCCGCCGTTTGCGGAAGCGGTCAGCGGGCTGACCGACGTATAGGTGCTGAGGCTGTTGTCCATCATGTACTGCTGCTTGGCGCTGTCAATCTGCTTGAGGTTTGCGACGCAGGCTTTGGCGCGGGACGACTCGCGTGCCTGGATAAAGTTCGGGATGGCGATAGCCAGCAGGATGCCGATGATCAAAACAACGATCATGATCTCGACGAGGGTGA